>Ga0302046_10000205_pt1 | contig 63746 bp, 55 predicted proteins | sample RVTome_11_FD_200261 | JGI IMG/M metagenome (GOLD analysis project Ga0302046, IMG submission 200261) | Soil microbial communities from uranium-contaminated site in the Upper Colorado River Basin, Wyoming, United States - RVT147D111 (version 2) ... | reverse complement strand
CGGCCACCCAATGGCAGTATCCTGTGGGTGGCCGGGTGGGGGCCATTCGACAAGCTCATGAGGGCCGGCGCCGGTTCCGCGTGAGCGGAATATGCTCTAATCGCCGCCCTCCCGGGCAACCATCAGGGCGGCGATCGCCAGGCTGTCGGGATCGCCTGCCTCCGCCCGCAGGCCGTGGATGGCGCCGCGGCGGTTTCCTTCCGGGTGGTTCTGGTTGAGCTTGAACTTGCCTTCCAGGCGCGCCACCGGGATCTCGAAGGCGACGATGCCCTTCAGCATGCCCTCGACATAGTCCGGACGCTGGCCGTCGAGCGTCCAGGGCTCGGCCCGCCCCGCCTCGAAGCGCGCGACCAGCGCCTCCTGCTGCGCCCGCACCCGCGCGGCGTCTTCCACGATCCGCGGCACGCCGTAGGCGTGGACGACGGAATAGTTCCAGGTCGGCACCGCGGGGTTGGCCGGATCGTACCAGCCCGGCGAGACGTAGGCGTGCGGGCCGGCGAAGACGCAGAGCACCTCGCGCTCGCCGTCGAAGCCCCGCCATTGCGGATTGCCGCGCGCGACATGGGCCTGCAGGGTGCCGTGCTCGCCGCCCGCCCGGTCGAGCGCGAAGGGGATGTGCGAGCCCACCGGCACGCCGTCCTCGACGGTCAGGAGAAGCCCGAAGGCATGCGCCTCGATCAGGTCGAAGAGCGTGTCGTGGTCGGTTTCGGCGAAGGGCTTGGGGATGTACATGGTCGGCCGCACGCATTTGAGGTTCGTCGACGGCGAATACGCCGTTGACCTTTCCGGCATGCGGCAACACATCGCACAACAGGGCCGTGCGATGATAGGCTGGACGCCCTGGTTGGAGGCGGCGGAATGACTGTACGGACCTTGAGCAATCCGGGCGGCGCGACCACGGACGGCGCCTTCACCGAGATCCCGGTGATCGACCTGGCGCCGTTGCGCGGCGCGGCCGAGGCGCGGATGGCGCTGGCCGAGCGGCTGCGCGGGATCTGCCACAACGTCGGCTTCTTCATCGTCACCAACCACGGCCTCGATCCATCGGTGGTCGACGACACCTTCGCCATCTCCAAGCGCTTCTTCGCCCTGCCGCGCGAGCAGAAGCTGCTGATCGACAAGCGCAAGTCGCGCCACTTCCGCGGCTGGGAGCCCGAGGGCGCGGAGTACACCAACAACCGCCCCGACATCCGCGAGCAGATCGACCTGTGGTCGGAGCATGCCGCCCGCGCGCCCGACGTGACGCCGCGCTACTACCGCCTGCTGGGCCCCAACCAGTGGCCGCCCGAGGACGTCCTGCCGGGCTTCCGTCCCACCCTGGAGCGCTGGTTCGCCGAGCTCGGCGGGCTGGCGGGCGAGCTGATGGCGATCCTGGCGCTCGGCCTCGGCCTGCCGGAGGGCCATTTCGAGCGGCTCTTCGGCGAGGAGCGCATGTGCCTGACCAAGCTGATCAACTACCCCGCCACGCCGCCGGGGCAGTTCGGCGTCAACGCGCATCACGACGCGGGGTTCCTGACCGTGCTGGCGCCGGGCGAGGTGCCGGGCCTGGAGATCGAGAACGCGCACGGCGCGTGGATCCCGGTGCCGATCATTCCGAACAGCTTCGTCATCAACCTCGGCGAGATCCTGCAGGCGATGACGGGCAACTACTTCGTCGCCACGCCGCACCGGGTGCGCACGACCGCGCCGCGCCAGTCCTGCGGCTACTTCCACGGGCCGGCGCTCGACATGGCGCTCGAGCCGCTCGACCTCGACCCGCGCTTCGCCGCCGCCGTCGCCGCGAGCCCGCGCCACGCGAACGCCGGCTTCATGGCGCAGATCGACGAGACGCAAGCCGGCGTCGCCGACATGGCGAGCCCCGAGCATCCCGACATCTACGGCGACCAGCTCTGGAACTATTTCTCCCGGAGCTATCCCGACAACGTCCGCCGGCATTACCCCGAGGCGGTTTCGGGCTGAAGCGAGCCGGGGCGTGTTGTCCGCCATCGCCTATTCGTAGGGGCGGGTTTCAAACCCGCCCGCAGGCGTTCGATCGAAGTGATTCACAGGAGACACGGAGACACAGAGGGGATCGGGGTCTCCCTGTTGCAGTCATCCCCGCGCCCTTCGACACGCTCAGCAGCGGGAATTCACATCAGCGGTGCAATGGAACCCCGCTTGCGCGGGGCTGCCGAGATCGGAGAACTGGCCCCGTTGCCCCTTTCTCCGTGTCTCTGTGCCTCCTGTGATGAATCAAGCGGGCGGGTTTGAAACCCGCCCCTACGAATAGCCGCACACGACGAGCCCCATGAAACTCACGACCTTCTTGCCACCATCAGCTTCTTGATCTCGGCGATCGCCTTGGCGGGGTTGAGGTGCTTGGGGCAGGTGCTGGTGCAGTTCATGATCGTGTGGCAGCGGTAGAGCTTGAACGGGTCCTCCAGCGCATCGAGGCGCTCGCCGGTATGCTCGTCGCGGCTGTCGGCGATCCATCGGTAAGCCTGCAGCAGCACCGCGGGCCCGAGATAGCGCTCGCCGTTCCACCAGTAGCTCGGGCAGCTCGTGGTGCAGCAAAAGCAGAGGATGCACTCCCACAAGCCGTCGAGCTTCTCGCGCTCCGCCGGGCTCTGCAGGCGCTCGCGGGTGGGCGGCGCGCTGTCGGCCTTGAGCCAGGGCTCGATCGAGGTGAGCTGGGCGTAGGGGATCGAGAGGTCGGGAATCAGATCCTTCACCACCGGCATGTGCGGCAGCGGATAGACCTTCACCGCCTTGCCGCCTTCGGGGATGTAGGCCGTGCAGGCGAGCGTGTTGACGCCGTCGATGTTGAACGAGCAGGAGCCGCAGACGCCCTCGCGGCAGGAGCGCCGAAAGGCGAGGGTCGCGTCCATCTCGTTCTTGATCTTGATGAGCGCGTCCAGGACCATCGGCCCGCAGGCGTCGAGGTCGACGTCGAAGCTGTCGAGGCGCGGGTTCTCGCCTGCATCCGGGTCGTAGCGGTAGACCATGAAGGTCTTGGTGCGCGTCGCCCCCTCGGGCGCCGGCCAGTGCTTGCCCGTCTTGATCTTCGAGTTCTTCGGCAGCGCGAATTCGACCATCGCCTAATTTTCCGTCCTATGAAACCGGGCGACCGGCAGCGCGCCGGCCCGGACCTCGTCCTTCGACAGGCTCAGGATGAGGTCCTCCATTCGAAACAACTCAGCACCCCATCAACCGCACACAAGGCCGTCAGGCTCAGGATGAGGTCCTCCATTCGAAACAACTCAGCACCCCATCAACCCCACACAAGGCCGTCAGGCTCAGGATGAGGGCCTCCATTCGAAACAACTCAACAACACAAGGCCCTCATCCTGAGCTTGTCGAAGGATGAGCTTGTCGAAGCCCGAGGGCCGCTCGCGCCGCCATCAGTAGACCCGCGCCTTGGGCGGGAAGGACTGCACCTCGTTGGTCATCGGCTGCAGCGTCACCGGGCGGTAGTCGATCGTCACCTTGCCCGCATCGTCGCACCAGGCGACGGTGTGCTTCAGCCAGTTCTCGTCGTCGCGGTCGGGATAGTCCTCGCGCGCCTGGGCGCCCCGGCTTTCGCGGCGGTTGAGCGCGCCGTGGACCGTCACCTTCGACTGCGCCATCAGGTTGTCGAGCTCCAGCGTCTCGACGAGATCGGAGTTCCAGATCATCGAGCGGTCGGAGACCTTGAGCGCGTCGCGCTTGGACCAGGCCTCGGCGAGCTTCTCGGTGCCTTCCTTGAGCGTCGCCTCCTCGCGGAAGACGGCGCAGTGGTTCTGCATGATGCGCTGCATCTCCAGGCGCAGCGCCGCGGTGGGCACCTCGCCGTCGGCATGGCGCGCCTTGTCGAGCCGCGCGATCCCCGCCTCGGCGTTGCCGTTGGCGAGCGGCTTGTGCTTCTCGCCCGGCCGCACGATCGCCGCGCAGCGGTCGGCGGCGGCGCGCCCGAACACCACGATGTCGAGCAGCGAGTTCGAGCCGAGGCGGTTGGCGCCGTGCACCGAGACGCAGGCCGCCTCGCCGATCGCCATGAGACCCGGCACGACGCTTGAGGTGTCGCCGCCCTTCACCGTCACCGCCTCGCCGGTATAGAGCGCGGGGATGCCGCCCATGTTGTAGTGGCAGGTCGGCAGCACCGGGATCGGCTCCTTGGTCACGTCGACATTGGAGAAGATCTTGGCGGTCTCCGAGATGCCGGGCAGGCGCTGGTGCAGGAGCGCCGGGTCGAGGTGCTCCAGATGCAGGAAGATGTGGTCCTTCTCCGGCCCGACGCCGCGGCCCTCGCGGATCTCGACGGTCATCGAGCGGCTGACCACGTCGCGGCTCGCCAGGTCCTTGGCCGAGGGCGCGTAGCGCTCCATGAACTTCTCGCCCTCGGAATTGGTGAGATAGCCGCCCTCGCCGCGCGCGCCCTCGGTGATCAGCATGCCGGCGCCGTAGACGCCGGTCGGGTGGAACTGCACGAACTCCATGTCCTGCAGCGGCAGGCCGGCGCGCAGCACCATGGCGTTGCCGTCGCCGGTCTGGGTATGCGCGCCGGTGCAGGAGAAGTAGGCGCGGCCGTAGCCGCCGGTGGCGATCAGCGTCTGATGCGCGCGGAAGCGGTGGATCGAGCCGTCGTCGAGGTTCCAGGCGGTGGCGCCGAGGCAGGCGCCGTCATCGTCCATGATCAGGTCGAGCGCGAAGTACTCGACGAAGAACTCGGCCTGGTGCTTCAGGCTCTGCTGGTAGAGCGTGTGCAGGATGGCGTGGCCGGTGCGGTCGGCGGCGGCCGCCGTGCGCTGCGCCGTGCCCTCGCCGTACTCGGTGGTCATGCCGCCGAAGGGGCGCTGGTAGATCCTGCCCTCGGGCGTGCGCGAGAAGGGCACGCCGAAATGCTCCAGCTCGACCACCGCCGGCACCGCCTCCTTGCACATGTATTCGATGGCGTCCTGGTCGCCCAGCCAGTCCGAGCCCTTGACGGTGTCGTACATGTGCCAGCGCCAGTCGTCGGGCCCCATGTTGCCGAGCGCGGCGGAGATGCCGCCCTGGGCGGCGACGGTATGGCTGCGCGTGGGAAAGACCTTGGTGACGCAGGCGGTGCGCAGCCCCTGCTGGGCGAGGCCGAAAGTGGCGCGCAGGCCGGCGCCGCCGGCGCCGATCACCAGGACGTCGTATTCGTGCTCGGTGATCGGGTAGGCGTCGCCGTTGATGGCGGGCGCCGTCTTGTCCGAGCCGACCGACTTCGAGCCGCCCGACTTCGAGACGTTGGACGTCTTTGCCGCCATCGGGCCTCAGCCTCCGAAGCTGATCTTGAGCGCCGCGAAGACGCCGGCGAGCCCGAGCAGGATCGCCGCGAACTTGACGGCCATGATGCCGGCGATCTTGACGCCTTCGTGGTGCACGTAGTCCTCGATTACCACCTGCAGGCCGAGCTGGGCGTGGTGCAAGGTGGCGACGAGGAGGACGACCAGGAGCGCCGCGTTCACCGGCATGCCGATCCAGGCCCTGACCGTCACATGGTCCGCGCCGATCAGGCCGACCAGCCCCACCGCGAACCAGAGGCAGAGCGGCACCAGCGCCACCGCGGTGAGGCGCTGGGCCCACCAATGGCCGGCGCCCTCGCGGGCCGAGCCCAATCCGCGCGCGCGTCCCAGATGGCTGCGATAGCTCATGGTCCGGCGCCCCTCAGATGATCCCGTAGCCGGCGAGCCAGGCCAGGCCGGTCAGCGCCAGCGAGGCGAGCACCACCGCCCAGGCGCTGGCGTAGCCCGTGGCCAGCTCGAAGCCGCGCCCGGCATCCCAGAACAGGTGCCGGATGCCGTTCGACAGGTGATAGAAGAGCGCCCAGGTGAAGCCGAGCAGGACCAGCCGGCCGAGCCAATGGGCCATGACGGCCTGCACGTCCGCGAAGGCCTGCGGCCCCGCCGCGGCGGCGACCAGCCACCAGACCAGCAGCAGCGTGCCGACGGCCAGCGCCACGCCGGTCAGCCGGTGCACGATCGACAGCAGCATGGTCCACTGCCAGCGATAGATCTGTAGATGCGGCGACAGCGGACGGTCGCGAGTGGTCATGGCCCGGTATTTCCCCTCTTTCCGCGCGGCTCCGCCGGAAGCGGCCCGGGAGATTCACCTTTAGACCCTGGGCGCGGGGCAGTCAACGCCGCCTCCGTCCGCGCGCCCGCGCCAGGCGCATCGCCGGCCCGGCGCCGCGGCGCGCCGATCCCGGGGCGGCGGCGCGACGAGGCGATCCCCCGCAACCCTTTGGACATAGGGGGAAAGCGCTGATAGTAATACCCGATGATTTCATTTGTATGTCGCAAGTTGTGAATAAGTCTGTGGATAGTTTGTGAAGGGATTGTGAGGGATTTATTGTTTTACTCACAAGAAAATTGGATTTTTCACTATTTTTTTATTGCAAAGAGGTCGGGATATATTGAGTATAGTCCTCGGTACGCAGGGGCGTTTTGGGGCGTTCTGATCTGTACCGGAGGGCGGGGTCGCAAGACTTCGCCGGATGGGGGAGAAGAAAGTCCCGGGGGGCAATCGAACGGTTCGTTCGCGGACTTAACGAAGGCCTCGCCGCCTGGGAGCCGGTGGACCGGAGGAAGACCCGCAAGGGTGGACAGCCGATAAGCAGGCACCGTTCAACAGGCGGCAACGTGGGGAAACGGTTCCTTCGGGGGCTGGTCGCAGTAGCCGCGGCGCGCCGGATCTGCCTGGGACGGGCGCAAGATTGTCGGGGTGAAAAGACACAAACCACGTAGCTTCACGCGAACCGCGGGTTGATCGGCACGTGCTTCACGGCCGGGTCGAAGAAACCCAGAGGCGTCAGGGTGTGTGTCTCCGCCGGACACCGCAGCGCCGACCCCCCGGTCGCGCCCCTGACGCCTCATTTTATTTCCCTTGCGCAGGAAGCCAACGAGTTGAAACGTCGCTTCGACTTGTGGGCGGCTCGCCCTCGATCGGAGGCGGGCGCCCCTCGCGGCATTGTGCGTTGACCTTTCGCGGCGCTTCCTGCGATGATCGCCGCAATCGATTGCAACACCAGATTGCGCCGCCACCGGGAGCGAACGCCATGAGCAAGCAACGCATCAGCTACGTGGACCCCGCGAGCATCGACGACGAGGCGATGCGCGCCGAGTTCGAGCGTTGCCGCACCATGGGCACCCCGCGCCCCGAGAGCCAGGCGGTCCGCGCCCACGTGCCCGCCGCCTTCTGGTCCTTCGCCAATACCTGGCGCGACGTCTTCCACCACGGCGTGGCGGACCACACGATCAAGGAGCTGTGCCGGGTCTACGTCTCGCATTCGGTCAAATGCGAGTTCTGCGGCAACCAGCGCTCGATCCAGTCGCGCGACAAGGGCTTGGTCGAGGACGACTACTTCGACCTCATCAATTTCGAGAAGTCGACCCACTACGACGACCGCCAGAAGGCGGCGCTGCGCTACGCCGAGGCGATCGTCTGGGACCTCGAGGCCGGCGACGAGCTCTGGGCCAAGCTGCACGAGCACTATTCGGAGCCCGAGATCGTCGAGATCGGCTATTTCATCGCCATCACCATGGGCCAGCAGCGCTGGCTGCGCACGCTCAACATCGACCACCACCAGGTGCTGGCGGGCACCGACGCCTCGATGGCGCCGGGCACCGAGACCGCCGAGAAGCTCGCCGCCACCCGCGCCGACCCCAACTACTGGGCCAACAGGGACGCCCGCCCGGGCGCCAAGAGCCAGCCGCAGGCGGCGGAGTAGCCGGACGGCCGCATCTTCAGGGTCACACTTCAGGGTCTCTTCCGCGGGCTTGGGCGCTCTGTGTCGCACCGTGGAGTGCGTTGCAGGACAGCCGCCGCCCCCAGGCTCGCTTATCGCCGCGGCATCAGCACCGTGTAGTCGAAATCGAGCACGACCGCCGGATCGTACTTGCCCTCGCCGTCCTTGCGGGGAAAGTCGGCGCAGGGCCGGTCCTTGGCGGCGACCGTGCGCAGGTGGAGCGCGCCCGCGTCGGCGCGGCCGGGCAGCGCGACCCGCTCCAGCACCTCCGACCAGGCGTAGATCGTGTCGCCCGCGAAGAGCGGCGCCACGTGCCGGCCGCCGTTGACCGCCAGGAGCTTGCAGGCGTTCGCCAGGCCGTTGAAGGAGAGCGCGCGGGCGTGGCTGATCACGTGCCCGCCATAGACGATGCGCCGGCCGAACCGCGTCTCGCCCGCGGCGTGCTGGTTGAAGTGCACCTTCGCGGTGTTCTGGTAGAGCCGGGTCGCCAGCATGTGCTCGGCCTCCTCCACCGTCATCGCGTCGACATGGTCGATGCGCTCGCCGGCTTCGTAGTCGTCCCAGCGCGCGGCCGAGCCCGCGAGCGCGTCGTCGTAGCCGGCAAAGGTGAGCCCCTCGGGCACGGCAAGCTGATCGGCCGCCACCGCCTTGGGCAGCTCCGGCTCCACCGGCTCGGGCGCGGGCGCCGCGGCGTCGCGCTTGTTCACCATCACCCAGCGCACATAGTCGAGCACGATCTCGCCGTCCTGGTTGCGCCCGGTCGAGTTCACGTAGACGACACCGGTCGTTCCGCTGGAGTTCTCCTTCAGGCCCAGCACCGTCGAGGTCGCGCTGATCGTGTCGCCGGGAAAGACCGGCACGCCGAAGCGGCAGGCCGCGTAGCCCAGGTTGGCGACGGCGTTCAGCGAGACGTCGGGCACGGTCTTGCCGAAGACGATGTGGAAGACCAGGAGGTCGTCGATCGGCGCGCGCGGCAGGCCCAGCGAGCGGGCGAAGGCGTCCGAGCTCTGCAGCGCGAAGCGCGAGCCGTAGAACGCCGTGTAGAGCGCCGCGTCGCCTTCGGTGACGGTGCGCGGCGTGGCATGCGCCAGCGCCTGGCCGACCGTGAAATCCTCGAAGTGGTTGCCGGGAACGGTCTTCGGCGAAGCGCCGCTGGGTCTGGTCATCGCAGGTCCGTGGACAGGGGGCGTGCCGCGCGGCATAGCAACCGCGCCACCCCAGCGTCAACCACGCCGACGCCCGCCGCTCGGGCGCGCGCGGATCGCCTCCCTACCGCCCGCCCGCCCGGCCGCCCGACCGACCGGCCGGCCGGCCGGCAGGGGCCGGCGCATCCCGGGCTGGCACCGCCCGCCCCGGCCCGCTATCTTTCGCTGGTTTCGGGAAGGGCGCGAAAAGCCGCCCGCTCCAGGGGTTCGCGTCCACTTAGGTCGAGGAAAACCGGAATGCTGCGATTCTTTTATCACGGGGGCCGCGCGGCCGCCGCGGCGGTGGTCGCATTGACGCTTGTCGCCGGCCCGCAGGCGGCGACGGCCCAACAGGTCGTCAAGCCGGCCTCGCCGCAGCCCAGTGCGGCGGCGCTCAAGCCGGGGCTCGGCGTCTACTACCACTACACGCTCGTGCGTTCGATCCACCAGCTCCTGTACTATGCCGAGCCGCGCAAGGGCGAGCTCGGCAAGCCGCTGCCCCAGCTCAACTACCATACCGGCTTCAAGAACGTGCTGACCTCCGAGCGCAACATCGGCGTGGGCGCCAGGATTTACGGCTTCGTCAAGTTCGACAAGCCGGGCGTCTACCGGCTCAAGGTGCATTCCAACGACGGCGTGCGGGTCATCCTCGGCGGCCGGCAGATCTTCGAGGATCCCGACGTCCACCCCGACGAGATGTCGGACCCGATCCCGGTGCGCATCGATGCGCCGGGCCACTATCCGCTGCTGATCTGGTACTTCCAGCGCAAGGCCACGGCGACGCTCGAACTCTACTGGCAGCCGCCGGGCGAGGCCGAGAGCGTGCTGGTGCCGCCGGGCGCCTTCGCGCACGTGCCGCAATAGGCCGCGGGCGTCACGGCATCACTTCCGCGTGAGTGCGATTGACCGGGTTATCGGCAACGACTAGCGTTCGTCGGCCCACCAGATATATTTTCTAGTGGTATACAGCTTCCAACGAAAGGTTCCTGGCGGGAACCTTTCGTTGGAAGCTGAATACCACCAGCGTCTCTCATGAGGGGAAACTATCGATGCGCATCGTAAGGATGTCGGTTCTGGCAGCCGCGGTCGTGGCGCTTTCGGCACCCGCCTATGCCGGGGGCGCCGGCGCCGGTTGCGGCGGTTACAAGAGCGCCAAGACGGCGCAGACCACCGTCACCAAGTCCGGCCCGCAGACCACGGTCAAGCAGACCGCGAACAGCGAGAAGAAGTAACGCGCTTATTGCGCGGCGATCGAGCCTCGCGGGGAGCGATCCCCGCGGGGCTTTTCCGTTTGGGATCCGTTTTTTGGGCCGGGGTCAGCGAACCTGATGGCGCTCGAGCTCGCGGCCCATGCGGCCGGCGAGCCAGGTGCCGAACATGCGGAAGTCGCTGACGAAGGACCAGAGGGGATAGGTGAAGGTCGCGGGCCGGTTCTTCTCCACGAAGAAATGCCCGATCCAGGCGAAGAGATAGCCCGAGACGAGCGCGCCGGGGAGGAGCCACCAGATCTGCGTCGCGAATGCGGCCACCAGGCAGGCAAGCCCCAGCGACGTGCCGAAATAGTGCAGCGCCCGGGTCGTGGGCTTGCGGTGCTCGTGGAGATAGAAGGGCCAGAAATCGGAATAGGTATCGATCTTCTTCGCCATCGACCGCCTCCCGCGCCTCCCGAAATGGCAGGTTCCGTAAGACTTGAAGCCCATGGTCACGCGCTTACTCTAATATAGGCCGTCGGGCCGGGCCCGAAAACCGCGGCAATACGGGCGCCGGATGCGCCCGCAAGGAAAGTTTGACGCCATGAGCTACGTCATCGCCGTCGTCGGCGCCACCGGCGCGGTCGGCAAGGAAATGCTGGAGATCCTCGAACAGCGCGAATTCCCCGCCGCGCGGGTGCATGCCGTCGCCTCGAGCCGCTCGGCCGGCACCACCGTCGACTTCGGCGGCGAGGCGCTGGTCGTCGAGGACCTGGAAAAGTTCGACTTCTCCGGCGTCGACATCGGCCTCTTCTCGCCCGGCGGCGCGGTCTCCAAGGTGCACGCGCCGCGGGCCGGCGCCGCGGGCTGCGTCGTCGTCGACAACACCTCGCAATTCCGCATGGACGAGGACGTGCCGCTGGTGGTGCCCGAGGTCAATCCCGAGGCGATCGCCGGCTACACCGCGCGCAACATCATCGCCAATCCCAACTGCTCGACCATCGAGATGGTGGTGGCGCTGAAGCCGCTGCACGATCTGGCGACGATCCGCCGCGTCTCGGTGGCGACCTACCAATCGGCGGGCGGGGCCGGGCAGGCGGCGATGGACGAGCTCTTCGAGCAGACCCGCGCGGTCTACATGAACGAGCCGATCGAGAAGAAGAAGTTCACCAAGCAGATCGCCTTCAACGTGATCCCGCACATCGACAGCTTCATGGAGGACGGCGCCACCAAGGAAGAGTGGAAGATGGCGGTCGAGACCAAGAAGATCCTCGACCCCGCGATCGAGGTCTTCGCGACCTGCGTGCGCGTGCCGGTCTTTATCGGCCACGGCGAGGCGGTGCATATCGAGTTCGAGAACCCGATCGACGAGGACGAGGCCCGCGAGGCGCTGCGCAACGCGCCCGGCATCGCGGTCGTCGACCTCCGCGCCGACGAAGGCTACGTGACGCCGGTCGAATGCGCCGGCGACGATCCGGTCTTCGTCTCGCGCATCCGCAAGGACCCGACGGTGGAGAACGGCCTCGGCCTCTGGATCGCCGCCGACAACCTGCGCAAGGGCGCGGCCTTGAACGCCATCCAGATCGCCGAGACCCTGATCGAAAGCTACATGGCCAAGGCGGCCTGACGCCCGGCGCCGTCCAGGCGCATCGCAAAGAACGTCATTTCGACGACCCGCCGGTCCCTGCCGCCGGCGGTTTCAACTCGGGGATGGCGGGCGCGACCGTCGGTGCGACGGCCTTCGGCGGATCCTCCTTCGGCTTGGCGACGGCCGGCTGCAGGGCCGAGGCGGCGCCGTTCTCGCCGAAGATCTGGCGGCCGACCGGGGTCAGGCTGGCCACCGCCATGGCGCCGAAGAAGACGATCACGATCCCCGAAATCCGGTTCATCCAGCGCATGCGGCGGTCGTTGATGTGATGGCGGCCCAGGTGCACGCCGCCGCTCAGCATCGAGAACCACAGGGCCGAGCCGGAAAACACGCCGAGAATCAGCGCCCAGGCCTGCAGCAGGTTGCCTTCCTCGACCACCGCGTTGGCCGCCACGAAGACCGGGCCGAAGGCCATGATGGTGATCGGGTTGGTGATCGTCAGCATGAAGGTGCGGAAGAAGCTGGCGGCGTAGCGGTGCGCCTTGGGCAGCTTGTCGCCGTACACCTGGACCGGCTTCTTCAACATCGTCTCGACCCCGATGCCGACCAGCAGCAGCCCGCCGATGAGGCGCATCAGCGCCTCGTTTTCCAGCAGGTACTGCGCGACGAAGGTCAGCCCGAAGGCCGCCACCGCGCCGAAGATGGTGTCGGCGAGCGCCGCGCCGAGGCCGGAGACGAGCCCGGCCAGCAAGCCGATCTGAATGGTTCGCTGGGCGCACAGGATGCCGACCGGTCCGACCGGCGCGGCGATGAGGAATCCGACGAAAGTCCCCTTGAAGAATAGGATGATCTCCATGCCGCGCGATGCTTGCCACGATCCGCGCGGCCTGTAAAGCAAGCGGCGACGCGGCGCACGGGCGGCGCGCGGGCGGCGCATGGGCCGTTGGGGGACGGCCCGCCATTAACCGATTGCTGACCATCCCGGGTGCAGGCTGGGGCGCCGCATTCCCTTGTGATCCAGCGAGCCCGGTCCGCCCCATGAGCGCCTCGTGACCGCCCTGCCGAAAGTGCCGATGCCGCCGGCCCTGGCCGCCCGCGCCGAGTTCGAGCGCGGCCGGGCACTGGCGCACGAGGGCAGGCGCGAGCCGGCGATCGCGGCCTACCGCGCGGCGATCGCGCTCGACGCCGGCTACGCCGAGGCGCACAACAACCTCGCAAACCTGCTGCGCGACGCGGGCGACATCGAGGCGGCGGCAACGCACTACGAAACCGCGGCGCGCTGCCGGCCGGACTACGCGCTGGCGCATTTCAACCTCGCCTGCCTGCGCCAGGCGGCCGACGAGCCGGCGGCGGCGCGCGCGGCCTACGGGCTGGCCATCGCGGCCAAGCCCGACTGGGCGGAGCCCCATTACAACCTCGCCACCATCGACAAGGACGCCGGCGACCACGAGGCGGCCGCCGAGGGCTTCCGCCGCACCGTGCAGCTCGATCCCGGGCATGGCGGCGGCTGGAACAACCTGGGCCTGGTGCTGCGCCGGCTGGGCCGCCACCGGGCATCGCTGGCCGCCCACGCGCGCTCGATGGTGGTCGATCCCGGCAGCGCCCGCGCGCGCTTCAACGCCGGCATGGCCCACCTCACCCTCGCCGGCTTCGAGGCCGGCTGGCCGCTCTACGAATCGCGCATCGAGATCGCCTCGGTCGCCAAGATGGCGGGCCTGCGTCCCGGCATCCCGCGCTGGCGGGGCGAGCCGCTGGGCCGCCGGGCGCTCCTGGTCGAAGCCGAGCAGGGGCTCGGCGACACCATCCAGTTCGTGCGCTACCTGCCGCTGCTGCGGGCCCGGCCGGGGGTCGAGGAGGCCAGCGTCACGCTCGCCTGCGACCGCGCCATGCTGCGCCTGCTCTCGGGCTTTCCCGGCGCCGACCGGCTGCTCCAGAAACCCTCGCGCCGCCAGCCGATGCCGCGCCGCCACCACCGCGTGGTCTCGCTGATGAGCCTGCCGGCGATCTTCGAGACCGGCGAGGCGACGATACCGGCCGAGGTCCCCTACCTCACGCCCCACAAGGCGCTGATCGAGCAATGGGCGCGGCGCATCGAGGGGACGGGCTTCAAGGTCGGCCTCGTCTGGGCCGGCCGGCCGCAGCACGAGAACGACCGCAACCGCTCGATCGCGCTGGGCGACCTCGCGCCGCTCGGCAAGATCCGCGGCGTCTCGCTCTACAGCCTGCAGAAGGGCCCGGCCGAGGACGCGCTCGCCAAGCCGCCCAAGGGCATGACGCTGACCCCGCTCGGCGGCCGCTTCGCCGACTTCGCCGATACCGCCGCGGCGATCGCCGGGCTCGACCTGGTGATCGCGGTCGACACCGCCGTGGCGCACCTGGCGGGCGCCCTCGGCCGGCCGGTCTGGACGCTGCTGCCCCACGTGCCCGACTGGCGCTGGATGCTGGAGCGCGACGACAGCCCCTGGTATCCGACGATGCGGCTGTTCCGCCAGGAGCGGCCCGGCGACTGGGCCGGCGTGGTCGCGGCCGTGGCCAAGGCGCTCCGCGCCGAGCTTCGCAAGCGCAAGCCCGCGACCGGGAGCCGGACCCAGGGCCGGGCCAGGAAGCCCGCCTCGCTCACCGCGGCGAGAACGGCGTCAAAGCGCAGCGGCCGTAAATAGCCGGCTCGGCGCCGCGAGCTCGTCCTGCGCCGCGGTCAGCGCCAGCGCGTCGGCGCCGGCCTGCGCGGTCACCGTGAACACGCCGTAGACCGCCGAGACCGTGTGCTCCAGCGCCGCCGCCACCTCGCCGGTGGCGAGCAGCCGGTCGAGGAAGACGGCGGTGAAGAGATCGCCCGCGCCGTAGGAGGGCGCGGCGACGCGCGGGCAGCGCACGATCCAGGCGCCCTCGCGGCTCATCGCCAGGGTCGCCAGCGTGGCGCCCTCGGCGATGCCGGTCGCCACGACCACCGCCGGGCCGCGGTCGAGCAGCGTGGTCGCGGCCTCGCGCGGGTTGGAGTAGTTGCGCGCCGCGTGGCCGGCGAGCAGGCCGATCTCGAAGTCGTTGCCGACCACCACGTCGGCGCGCGGCAGCGCCTCGGCGCGGAAGAACTCGGGCAGGCCCTCGGCGACGTAGACCCCGCCCTGGCGGTCGCCCATCACCGGATCGAGGCAATAGAGCGCCCGGGGGTTGGCCGCCTTGGCCTGGGCCACCGCGTCGAGCGCCACCGGGCCCGTCCCCGGCGCGCCCAGATAGCCCGACAGCACCGCGTCGCAGCGCTCGAAGGCGCCGCGCTCGGCGAGGCCGGCGATCAGCGCGGCGACCTCCTCGGCCGGCGCGACCCGCCCGCGATGGCCGCCGTAGGCCGGATGGTTGCTGAGGTCGACCGTGTTGACCGGCCAGACCTCGTGGCCCAGGCGCTCGAGCGCGAAGACCGCGAGCCGGTTGCCGACCCGCCCGTAGGCGACATGCGACTGGATCGAGAGGATGGCCATCGTCGTTCAGCGTTCTCCGGGAACCGGCGCCAGCTTGCCACGGCGGCGGGGTTGATTTAAGGCTCACGCCGCCGACCCCGTGCCCCCGCGAGCAAGAGGAGCCCAGCCATGGGCCATGCCGTCCGGCCGCGCCGCAGCGTCCTTTATATGCCGGGCTCGAACGCCCGCGCGCTGGAAAAAGCGCGTTCCCTGCCGGCCGACGCGCTGATCCTCGACCTGGAGGACGCGGTCGCGCCCGACGCCAAGGACGCCGCCCGCGCCCAGGTCGTCGCGGCGGCGGGCGCCGGCGCCTACGGCCAGCGCGAGGTGGCGATCCGCGCGAACGGGCTCGATACGCCCTGGGGCAAGGACGATATCGCCGCCGCCGCGGGCTCGGGCGCCGACGCCGTCCTGCTGCCCAAGGTCGAGAGTGCCGCCATGGTGCGCCAGGCCGAGGCCGTCATGGCCGAGAGCGGCGCGCCCGAGGCCCAGGCGATCTGGTGCATGATGGAGACGCCGCTGGGCATCCTCCACGCCGAGGAGATCGCAGGATCCAGCCCGCGCCTCGCCTGCCTGGTCATGGGCACCTCCGACCTCGCCAAGGACCTGCAGGCCGAGCACACGCCCGAGCGCCTGCCGATGCTGACCAGCCTCGGCCTCTGCCTGCTCGCCGCGCGCGCGCACGCCATCGCCATCGTCGACGGCGTGCATCTGAACCTGGAGGACAACGACGGGCTCGCGGCCGCCTGCCGGCAGGGCCGCGACCTCGGCTTCGACGGCAAGACGCTCATCCACCCGCGCCAGATCGAGGCCGCCAACCAGACCTTCGGCCCCGACGAGCACGACGTCGCCGAGGCCTACGCGATCATCGCCGCCTTCGAGGACGCGCGGGAGCAGGGCAAGGGCGTGGTGGTGGTCGACGGCAAGCTGATCGAGAACCTGCATGTCGAGGGCGCCCAGCGCCTGATCGCCCTGGCCGACGCCATCGCCGAGCTGGAGCGCGCGGCGGGCTGATTTTCCCTCTCCCGCGCGCGGGAGAGCGGATCAAGCCGCCAGCTTGTCGAGCTCGCGCAGGATCGTGTCGCCCATCACGTCGGTCGAGACCTTGGCCTTGCCCTTCTGCATGATGTCGGCGGTGCGCATGCCGCTCGCCAGCACGTTCTCCACCGCCTTCTCGACCAGCTCGGCCTCCTCCGGCGCGTCGAAGGAATAGCGCAGCGCCATCGCGAAGGAGAGCAGCGTTGCGATCGGGTTGGCCAGGTTCTTGCCGGTGATGTCGGGCGCCGAGCCGTGCACCGGCTCGTAGAGCGCGTGGCGCTTGCCCGTGGTCTCGTCGACCGCGCCGAGGCTGGCCGACGGCAGCATGCCGAGCGAGCCCGTCAGCATCGCCGCCACGTCGGACAGCATGTCGCCGAACAGGTTGTCGGTGACGATGACGTCGAACTGCTTGGGGTTGCGCACCAGCTGCATGCCGCAGTTGTCGGCCAGCATGTGCTCGAACTCGACGTCGGGGAACTCCTCCGCGGCGATGCGCCCGGCGATCTCGCGCCAGAAGGCGCCGGTCTCCATGACGTTCGATTTCTCCGTCGAGGTCACCTTGTTGCGCCGCTTGCGCGCGAGCTCGAAGCCGACGCGCACGATGCGCTCGATCTCGGCCTCGGTGTAGCTCTGGGTGTCGACCGCCCGGCGGCTGCCGTCGGGCAGCGTCTCCACGCCGCGCGGCTCGCCGAAATAGACCCCGCTGGTGAGCTCGCGCAGGATCATGATGTCGAGCCCCTCGACGATCTCGCGCTTCAGCGACGAGGCGTCGGCGAGCGCCTCGAAGACGAGGGCCGGGCGCAGGTTGGCGAAGAGGTCGAGGTCCTTGCGCAGGCGCAGCAGCGCCGCCTCGGGGCGGTGCTCGCGCGGCACCTTGTTGTCCCACTTGGGCCCGCCCGCGGCGCCGAACAGCACCGCGTCGGCCCCGAAGGCCGCCGCCATGGTCTCCTCGCGGATCGAGACGCCGTGGGCGTCGTAGCAGGCGCCGCCGACCAGGTCCTCGTCGATGTCGAAGCTGATGGTGCGTTTCTTGCCGAGCCAGTCGATGACGCGGCGGACCTGGGTCATCACCTCAGGGCCGATGCCGTCGCCCGGCAGGATCAGTAGCTTTCGGTTCGAGGCCATGCGCCGTTACCCTTGTTCGGTTGCCTGTTTCGTCATTGGCCGGGGCGCGCGCCGCGCCTGCCCTGCCGGGGGGCGGCAACGCCGGCGAAGACCCGCGCCTCGTGCTTGATCCCCCGCTCCAACGGTGTCACGCCCGCCGCCCGCGTCGCCGATGGGCCCGCTCAGTAGAGCCAGGGCTGCTCGCGCTTCTGGCGGCCCTCGTAGGCGTCGACGGCGGCCGCCTTCTCCAGCGTCAGGCCGACGTCGTCGAGCCCGTTGAGGAGGCAGTGCTTGCGGAAGGCGTCGACCTCGAAGGCGATGACCTCGCCGTCGGGCCGGGTGATCTGCTGGCTCTCAAGGTCGACGGTGACGATGGCGTTGGCGCCCTTCTCGGCGTCCTCCATCAGCTTGTCGACCTCCTCCTGCGGCAGCACGATCGGCAGGATGCCGTTCTTGAAGCAGTTGTTGAAGAATATGTCGGCGTAGGAGGGCGCGATGACGCAGCGGATGCCGAAGTCGAGCAGCGACCAGGGCGCGTGCTCGCGCGACGAGCCGCAGCCGAAGTTCTCGCCCGCCACCAGGATCGAAGCCTTGCGGTAGGGCTCCTTGTTGAGCACGAAGTCGGGGTTCTCCGAGCCGTCGTCGGCATAGCGCATCTCGGTGAAGAGGTGCTTGCCGAGCCCCGCGCGGGTCAGCGTCTTCAGGAACTGCTTGGGGATGATCGCGTCGGTGTCGACGTTGATCATCGGCAGCGGCGCGGCGACGCCCCTGAGGCTGGTGAACCTGTCCATGCTCGGCACCCGGGATGGTGAGCGGAAATCAGCGCCATTAGGCGGAAGGCCCGAGGCGGAAGGAATGCACGGTGTTAGCATGCCGGCCGTGCCCGCGCCACTGCCCCGAGCGTGCAACGGCGCCTTGGAAATCGCGCCCCTTCGCGGCGGATGGCGGGCGCCGCGGGACGGCCGATGCGGGCGCGAGGGCCTTGCCGTGGGCCGCGATCGGTGGTCGAATCCGCCGCCACGGACCAGCCGAGCAATCGAGGACGGCCGCCGGGTCGGCACGCGATGGCGATACCCGCGAAACTGAGCATCGGACGCGAGCCGGGGAACGACGTGGTGGTCGATCATCCCTCGGTCTCGCGCAAGCATGCCGAGATGGTGCGGAACCAGGACGGCAGCGTCGATATCTTCGACACCACCTCCTCGGTCGGCACCTACGCGCTGCACGAGGGCCGCTGGATCAAGTTCCAGCACGCCACGGTCGGCCCCGACGAGACCATCCGCCTGGGCGAGTTCGAGACCACGCCGGCGATGCTGCTGGCGGCCTACCGCGATCCCTTCGACCGCACCACCGAACGCGGCCCCAAGCCGATCGAGACCCGCCGCGATGCCGAGCGCAGGCTCGGCTCCGGTCCCGCGGACCGCCCGCCGAACCCGCAGCCGCCGCCCGGCGCCCTGGCCGAGGACGCGTTTCGGCCGCCCGAGGCCGCGCGTCCCCAGCCGAAGCCCCCGGTGCGCCAGTCCCCGCCACCTGCGCGCCGGCCGCAGCCGCCAGCCGCGCACCCGCCGCCCACCCTGTCGGACGCCCCGCCCATGGCCGCCGCGCCGGCTCCGCGCGCGCCCGGGCAGGCGCCCGCCGGCGCGGACGGCGAGGCCAAGTCGCCGACGCTCGCCTATCTCCTGTGGTTCTTCCTGGGCACGCTCGGCGCCCACCGGTTCTACCTCGGCGCCTTCGTCAGCGGCGTCCTGCAGGCTCTCCTGCTGTTGATCGGCGTGGGATTGCTCGTCGGGCTCACCCTGCTCGACAGGCGGACCGCGGCCGTGCTGGCCGCCACGGTTCCGCTCACCCTGCTCGCCCTGTGGTGGCTGGTCGACGGCTTCCTGACCAACGACATGGTCAAAAAGCGCAATGCCGCCATGGACTTATCGGGATAGGCGACCCCTAAAAGGCCGATCAAGCTTAATCGATTCTTAGCCACCGCTGCGCCAGTCTGCGTGCGGCGGCCCGCACCAGGGCACGCCGATACGATCGGAGCGGCCATGGAGTGCATTCGCGTCGGACGGTCGAGCGACAACGACATCGTCCTCAACAACGTCACCGTTTCGCGCCGCCACGCCGAGGTGCGCTGCCGGCCCGACGGGCTCTACGACGTGATCGATCTCGACTCGACGGTCGGCAGCTACGTGCTGGAAAACGGCGAGTGGGTGCAGTTCTCCCAGGTCACCGTCGAGCCCCACGAGCCGCTGCGACTCGGCGAGCACAAGGTCACCATCGCCCGCCTGCTGGGCGGCGGCGATCCGCGCTCGCGGGTCACCGGTCCGACGCAGAAGGACGTTGAAAGCGTCTCCCGGCTCGCCACCGCGGGCGGCCGTCGCTAGGGCAGATCCTCCGCATCGTCTTTTCGACCGAGGGAGCATAAGCGACCGAGCGGAGAAATCTGGGCTGCCGCAAAGCTAAGCTCGCGCCCAGATTTCTCCGCTCGCTACGCTCGGTCGAAATGACGTCTTCAGTTGGGGCCGAGTGCCAAGACCGAAACCGAATCAGGCCGGCCCGTCTCAGTTCAGCTCCCGCACGTCGGCGAGCTTGCCGGTGACCGCCGCGGCCGCGGCCATCGCCGGGGAAACCAGATGCGTGCGCCCGCCGCGGCCCTGCCGGCCCTCGAAGTTGCGGTTCGAGGTCGAGGCGCAGCGCTCGCCCGGCTCCAGCCGGTCGGCGTTCATGGCCAGGCACATCGAGCAGCCCGGCTCGCGCCAGTCGAAGCCGGCCTCGCGCAGCACCGCGTCGAGCCCCTCTTCTTCGGCCTGCGCCTTCACCAGTCCCGAGCCCGGCACCACCATGGCATAGACGCCCTCGGCGACATGGCGGCCCTTGGCGACCTCGGCGGCGGCGCGGATGTCCTCGATGCGGCCGTTGGTGCAGGAGCCGATGAAGACCTTGTCGATCGCCACCTCCTTCAGCGGCGTGCCGGGCGTGAGGCCCATGTACTTGAGCGAGCGCGTGATCTGGTCGCGCTTGCCGGCGTCCGCGGCGGAGGCCGGGTCCGGGACCGCGCCGGTGATCGGCGCCACGTCCTCGGGGCTGGTCCCCCAGGTGACCTGCGGGGCGATATCGTTCGCGTTCAGGGCCACCTCGGTGTCGTAGGCGGCGCCCTCGTCGCTGGCCAGCGACTTCCAGTATTCGACCGCCTGCTCGAAGGCCCCGGCCTTGGGCGCCATCGGGCGGCCCTTCACGTAGTCGAAGGTGGTCTCGTCGGGGGCGACCAGGCCGGCGCGCGCGCCCCCCTCGATCGACATGTTGCAGACCGTCATGCGCCCTTCCATCGAGAGCGCGCGGACGGCCTCGCCGGCGTATTCGATGACGTGGCCGGTGCCGCCGGCGGTGCCGATCTTGCCGATGATGGCGAGGATCATGTCCTTGGCGGTGACGCCGGCCGGCAGCGCCCCGTCGACGGTGATGCGCATGTTCTTGAAGGGCCGCATCAGCAACGTCTGGGTGGCCAGCACGTGCTCGACCTCGGAGGTGCCGATGCCGAGCGCGAAGGCCCCGAAAGCCCCGTGCGTCGCCGTGTGCGAGTCGCCGCAGGCCATGGTCACGCCGGGCAGCGTGAAGCCCTGCTCGGGGCCGATGATGTGGACGATGCCTTGCCGGACGTCCTCCATGTCGTAGAAGGGCACGCCGAACTCGGCGCAGTTGTCGCGCAGGGCGTCGACCTGGATGCGCGATTCCTCGTCGTCGATGCCATGCGCGCGGTTGGAGGTCGGCACGTTGTGGTCGGCCACCGCGAGCGTCGCCTCGGGCCGGCGCACCGTGCGTCCGGCCATGCGCAGGCCCTCGAAGGCCTGCGGGCTGGTGACCTCGTGGACGAGGTGGCGGTCGATATAGATGAGGCAGGTGCCGTCGTCCTGCCGGTCGACCAGATGGCCGTCCCAGATCTTGTCGAACAGCGTGCGCGGTTTCGCCATGGCGCCTGGATCCCCGTTTCGCCTGGAATTGATCTGATATCGCGCGGCCTCGACGGCAAGCCGAACCGCGCGGCGGCGCTAGATCGGATCGCATTTGGGCCGGATCATAAAGTGATTCGACCCAATCACGACCTGCTCTAGAGGTAGCCCCTCGGCCCCGTCCGATCAATCCCGCCCGGCGCTGGCGATCGTGGCTCAGGCGACGGGTCCGTCCGGCCAGGGCGCCCCGCGCGCCACGGCGACCGGCACCTCGGTGATCGGATAGCCGGCCGCGGCGGGGATGCACACCGCCTTCCCGGCGGCCCGGTCCTCGATCTCCGGCTGCACCGGGACGAGCTCGCGCGCCCGGGCCGCGGCCAGCGCCGCCGCCACGCTCGGCGCCTGGGCGAGCAGCATCAGGTTGAGGCGGGTCGGAAAGACGATCGGCCGGTCGCCCGCGTTGGCCTCGCGCAGGGCCGCGTCGGGGCGGATCCAGATCGAATCCACGGTCTCGCCGCCGTCGTGCAGCGCCGCCTGATCGGCCGGGGCGGCGGTCAGGTAGAAATGCGTGTCGAAGCGCTTGGGCACGACGGCCGGGGTGATCCAGCGCGCGAAGGGCACCAGCGCGTCGCAGGCCAGGCGCAGCCCGTGCTCGGCCACGAAATCGGCCATCGCCAGCGCCCCGGTCTCGAAAGGCGCGCGGAAAACCTGCAGCGCCGCCACCGAGGCCGCGTCGAGCAGGCCCGCCTCGCCCTCGCGCCGGGCCAGCAGCACGCCACATTCCTCGAAGCTCTCGCGGATCGCCGCGACCGCCAGGGCGAGGTCGCCGTCATCGAGCCCGTCCGCCCCGTCGCAGCGGGCCCGCAGCGCCGGATCGGCGTCGCCCGCGGCCAGCTTGCCGCCGGGAAAGACCGAGGCGCCCGAGGCGGTGTCGATCTCGTGGTGGCGCACCACCATGAAGACCTCGAGCCCCGCCGGCGCGTCGCGCACCAGGAGGATGGTCGCCGAGGGCAGCGCGGGGGCCGGTTCGGGAGCGGTCACGGGCGGGCCTTCCGGTTGGATGCCGGCGGGATCATGGACTTCGCGCCCGGCCAGGTCCATCTCCGGTAGCGTGTCCCGCCCCGCCGCCCTGCCGCCCCCGCGCCCCAGGCGTTGCGCCATGCGCGCACCAGCCATGCGCGGGTCCCGATTGAAAGCCCGCCGCATCAAGCGCATTTCGCCCTGACCGCCGCAATCCCGGACCCTCGGCCATGACCGACGCCCTCAAGACCTGGCGCACGCCGACCATCATCATCCTCGCCGGCTGCCTGATCTCGGTCATCAGCTTCGGCACGCGCGCCGGCTTCGGGCTGTGGCTCGACCCGATGTCGAAGTCGCTCGGCTGGGGCCGCGAGGTCTTTTCGCTCGCGGTCGCGATCCAGGTGCTGGTCTGGGGCGCCGCCCAGCCCTTCGCCGGCATGCTCGCCGACAAGTACGGCAATGCGCGGGTGCTCTCCATCGGCGCGCTGCTCTACGGCGGCTCGATCTACCTCATGGCGATCTCCGACACGCCGGCCGCGCTCAACCTCTCGGCCGGGCTGCTGCTCGGCCTCGGCCTCGCGGGCGCGTCCTTCTCGATCGTGCTCGCCGCCTTCGGGCGCATGGTGCCGGCCGAACGCCGCACGACCGCGCTCGGCATCGGCACCGCCGCTGGCTCGGCCGGGCAGTTCCTGATCGTCCCGATCAGCCAGGTCCTGATCGCGCGCTTCGACTGGCAGACGGCGCTGGTCATCGCCAGCTTCTTCCCGCTGCTGATCATCCCGCTGTCGATGGCGCTGGCGGGCAAGTCGGAGTTCGACGGCGTCGGCCAGGACCAGTCGGTGGGGGCGGCGATCCGCGAGGCGGGCCGCCATCCGAGCTACATCCTGCTGGTGATCGGCTTCTTCGTCTGCGGCTTCCACGTGACCTTCATCCAGGTCCACCTGCCGCCCTACATCACCGATGCCGGGATGGACGCCTATGTCGGCGCCTGGGCGATCGCGGCGGTGGGCCTGCTCAATATCGTGGGCTCGCTGGCGGCCGGCATGCTGGGCGACAGGTACAGCAAGAAGTACCTGCTGAGCGGGCTCTATTTGACCCGCGCTGTGGCGATCGCGATCTACGTGATGATCCCGCCGACGGTGGTGACCACGCTCGTCTTCGCCGGCGTGATGGGTCTCTTGTGGCTATCGACGGTGCCGCTCACCAGCGGCCTGGTCGCCCAGATGTTCGGGCCGCGCTACATGGGCATGCTGTTCGGCTTCACCTTCTTCAGCCACCAGGTCGGCGCCTTCCTCGGCGTCTGGCTGGGCGGCAGGCTCTACGACACCACCGGCTCCTACGACGTGGTGTGGTGGCTCGGCGTGGCGCTCGGGGTCGCCGCCGCGCTGGTCCATTTCCCGATCAACGAAGGCCGCGTCGCGCGCCCGGCCGAGGCAGTCTGAGGGCGGCGCCGCGGATGCGGCGTGCGTCCTTCGAGGCTCGCTGGCGCATATTCCGCTCACGCGGAATCGGCGCCGGCCCTCATGAGCTTGTCGAATGGCCCCCACCCATCAATCCCGCGAAAGCGAGAATGACGGAAAGGGTGAGGCCGAAAGCCTCAGCCGTCGGCGGCGTCGTCCGCCTTCGCCTCGGCCTTCCCGTCAGCCGTCTTGTCGTCCTTGGCCTCGGCTTTCTTCTTGGCCTTTGCCTCTTTCTTGGCCTTGGCCTTGGCGGATTTCTTCTCGGCCGCCTCTTCGACCTCGGCCTCGCCCGTCTCGGCGGACTTGGCCTCGGCCTCGGCCTCTGCGATCGCGAAGGCCTCGTCGGCGGTCGCCACCTCCTCGGGCTTGACGCGGGCGCGGCCGGTGGTGCGCTCGGCGATGCGGGCGGCCTTGCCGGTGCGGCCGCGCAGATAGTAGAGCTTGGCCCGGCGGACCCGGCCGCGGCGCACCAGCTCGATATCCTCGATGCGCGGGCTGTAGAGCGGGAAGACGCGCTCCACGCCCTCGCCGTAGCTCAGCTTGCGCACGGTGAACGAGGAGTTGAGCCCCGCGTTCTTGCGCGCGATGCAGACGCCCTCGAAGGCCTGGATGCGCTCGCGCGTGCCTTCCACCACCTTGACCATGACGCGCACCGTGTCGCCGGGCGCGAAGTCGGGCAGGCTCTTGTCGGCCGTCAACCTGTCGATCTGTTCCTGCTCGATCTGCTGGATGGTGTTCATCGCTCGCTTCCTTCTCCAATCCGGGCCGTCGTCCGGGCCGCCTCGTAGCGCGCCCACATATCGGGGCGCCGGCGGCGTGTGATCTCCTCGGCCTGGGCCAGGCGCCAGGCGCGTATCTTCTCGTGGTGGCCGGAGAGCAGAACCTCCGGCACCGCCCGCCCCCGCCAGTCGGCGGGCCGGGTGTAGTGGGGATACTCGAGCAATCCCCGCTCGAAACTCTCCTCGCCCAGCGAGGCCGCCGCGCCCATCACCCCGGGCAGCAGGCGAACCGCCGCGTCGATCAGCGCCAGGGCCGCGGACTCGCCGCCCGACAGCACGAAGTCGCCGAGGCTCACCTCGTCGAGATCGCGGGCCTCGATGGCGCGCTGGTCGATGCCCTCGTAGCGTCCGCACAAGATGGTGACGCCCGGCCCGGCCGCAAGATCCTCGACCCGCCGCTGGTCGAGCGGCGCGCCGCGCGGCGTCATCACCAGCGCGGGTCCCGGCCGCCCGGCCGCCGCTTCCAAGGCCGCGTCGACCACGTCGGGCCGCATCACCATGCCGGGGCCGCCGCCGAAAGGCGCGTCGTCCACGGTGGCGTGCTTATCGCGCGCGAAGTCGCGGATGTCCACCGTTTCGAGCGCCCAGGCGCCGCTTTCGAGCGCCTTGCCGGCGAGCGAGCTGGCGAGCGGTCCGGGGAACATCTCCGGGAAGATCGTCAGCACCGTGGCGCGCCAGGGCGACGGGGCCGGCGCGGCGCTCATGCCTCGTCCTCCGCCGCCTCGTCGGGCGGCGCCACCACGACACGCCCGTCGGCGATGTCGACGTGCGGCACCGCCGCGCGTGTGAACGGCACCAGGAGCTCGCTACCGTCGGGGGCGCGGATCTCGATCAGCACGCCGGCGCCGTGGTCGTGCACGGCGCGCACCGTGCCGAGCGCCGCCCCGCCGGCGTCCTCGGCGGCGAGCCCGATCAGGTCGGCGTGGTAGAACTCGTCCGCCTCGGGCTCGGGCAGCGCCGCGCGCGCGACGTAGAATCGCGTGCCCTTCAGCGCCTCCGCGGCGTTGCGGTCGTTTATGCCGTCCACCTCGATCACCAGCGCTCCGCCTGCATGGCCGACGATGCGGAGCGTGAATTCGCGCGTCCCCGCCTCGTCGGTGACCGGCCCATAGGCCGCGATGTCGTCGGGCTCGGCGGCGAAGCTCCTGACCCGCAGCGCGCCGCGCACCCCGTGCGCCCCCGCCACCGAGCCGAGGCAGACGCGCGCCCGGTCAGGCTTGGCCGGCCCCGACATCGCCCGCTAGGCGTCCTCCTTCTTCGTTTCCGCGTCCTCGGCCTTGGCGTCCTCGGCCTTGGCGTCCTCGGCCTTGGCGTCCTCGGCCTTGGCGTCCTCGGCCTTGGCGTCCTCGGCCTTGGCTTCCTCGGACGTGGCTTCCTCGGCGGGAGCCTCCTCGGCCTTGGCTTCCTCGGCGGGAGCCTCCTCGGCAGGCGGTTCCTCAGCCGGGGCCTCCGCGGCGGGCGCCTCCTCCGCCTTGACCTCCTCAGCCGGGGCCTCCGCCACGGGAGCCTCCTCGGCCGGGGCGTCGGCGGCGGCCTCTTCGGCCGGCGCGGCGCTCTCGGCGGCGGCCGGCGCGGCGCTCTCGGCGGCGGCGGCCTCCTCGGCGGCCTTCCTGGCTTCCTCGGCCGCCTTCAGGCGCTCGACCGTCTTGGGCCGCGGCATGTGCTGCTTGGTCTGCTCGCGGCGCCCGTCGAGCTGGATGATGTTGGCCGCGCCGAGGAAGCGCGCCACGCGCTCCGAGGGCAGGGCGCCGACCCCGAGCCAGTGCCTGATCCGCTCCTCGTCGAGCTTGACGCGGTCGGGATGGTCCTTGGGCACCATCGGGTTGTAGCTGCCGACGCGCTCGATGAAGCGGCCGTCGCGGGGCCGCCGCGAATCGGCGACGACGATCCGGTAGTACGGCCGTTTCTTCGCCCCTCCCCGGGCGAGACGGATTCTAAGCGACATGGTGGTGGGTTCTCCTATCCCGTGTTTGTCCAATGGTGCGTGCGTGTCTCGATCGGCTCAGCGCCCCGGCAGCCCGCCCGGCGGAAAGCCGGGGGGCAGGCCGCCGGGGGGCGGGAACCCGGGCGGCAGCCCACCCGGCGGCATGCCGCCGGGCAGCTTGCCCTTCTTGGCCATCTTGCCCATGCGCTTCATCATCCTCGACATCTCCATCCACTGCTTGAGCAGCTTGTTGATGTCCTGGACGTTCGCGCCGGCGCCGCCGGCGATGCGCTTCTTGCGCGAGGCGTGGATGATCTTCGGGTTGCGCCGCTCCTTGGGCGTCATCGAGAGGATGATCGCCTCCTGGCGCTTCAGCATGTTGGGGTCGATGTTCGCCTGGTCGAGCTGCTTCTTCATCTTGCCGATGCCGGGCAGCATGCCGAGGAGCCCGTCGAGCCCGCCCATCCGCTTGAGCTGGCGGAGCTGCTTCAGCATGTCCTCGAGGTCGAACTGGCCCTTCTGGATCTTCCTGGCGAGGGCCTCGGCCTCGTCCTGCTCGATCGTCTCGGAGGCCTTCTCGACCAGGCTGACGATATCGCCCATGCCGAGGATGCGGTCGGCGATGCGGTCGGGATGGAAGACCTCCAGCGCGTCGGTCTTCTCGCCGGTGCCGAGCAGCTTGATCGGCGCGCCCGCGACCGCGCGCATCGAGAGCGCGGCGCCGCCGCGGGCGTCGCCGTCGATGCGGGTCAGCATGATGCCGGTGACGCCGACCTTCTCGCGGAACTCGCGCGCGATGGTGACCGCGTCCTGTCCGGTCATGGCGTCGGCGACCAGCAGCGTCTCGGCCGGATCGACGGCCTTGGCGACCGCCGCGACCTCGGCCATCAGCTCCCGGTCGATGGCGAGGCGGCCGGCGGTGTCGAGGAGCACGACGTCGTAGCCCTCGAGCCTGCCGGTCTGGACCGCGCGCCTGGCGATGGCGACGGGCGGCTCGCCGGCGACGATGCGGAGCGTCGCCACGCCGGTCTGGACGCCGAGCTGGGCGAGCTGCTCCATCGCCGCGGGACGCCGCGTGTCGAGCGACGCCATCAGCACCTTCTTGTTCTCCTTGCCGCTGAGCCAGAGGCCGAGCTTGGCGGTGCTGGTGGTCTTGCCCGAGCCCTGCAGGCCGACCATCAGGATCGGCACCGGCGCGGCGGCGCGCAGGTTGATCGCCTCGCCCTCGCCCAGGGTCTCGACCAGCGTGTCGTGGACGATCTTGATGACCTGCTGGCCCGGGCTCACCGAGCGCATGACCTCGTGGCCGACGGCGCGTGTCCGCACCCTGTCGATGAAGTCCTTGACCACGGGCAGCGCCACGTCGGCCTCGAGCAGCGCCACCCGCACCTCGCGCAGGGCCTCGCCGACATGCGCCTCGGTAAGGGCGCCGCGTCGGGTCAGGCGATCGAAGATGCCGCCCAGGCGTTCGGTCAGGCTCTCGAACATACGTTCAGCATCCGTTCAGCGTCCGTCCAGCGTCCGATCGTTTTCCCGCCGCATCCTTCGGCAAGCGGGGGATGCGGCGCACGGTTAACGCCCCGAAACCGCCAATCGGACGGCGCCAACCGCAATCGCGCCCGTGCGCGAAACTCGCGGACGGGCGGGCCCCCTCGGGAGCGGATCACGGACTGACGGCGATCCGGGAAGTCGGGGCGGAATGTAGGGACCGGCCGGGAGGCTGTCAAGGCGGCCGCAACCGCCTCGCGATATACCCCAAGACCGCGCAATCCCTGACCCCCTAACCGATTGTTAACGCCGATGATGGCCCAATGCAGGCCACGCGCGGCCACGGATTGCGAGGGCGGCGCGCGTCGCCTCGCGCCCGGTTCGTCCAGCGGCCGATCTTGCCGGTGGGCGATCTCGCCGGCAACCGATGCCGCCGGCCGTAGCCTTGAAGGAACCGCCTCCATGACCACCCGCCTCAGCGCGGAGTTCGCGGATCCATCGACCGAACGGGCGTTCCGCGAGGCCAGCTTCGCCGACGCGCGGCTGCTCAACCGCACGACCGCGGTGATCGCCTCGCTGATCTTCATCGGCTTCGCCATTTTCGACTACGTCATGCTGGGCGCGAGCCCGCAGTTCTATACCCTCCTGGGGTTGCGCATCGGGCTCATCTGCACCGCCGGCCTGGTCTTCCACATGACCCGCGACGGCGCGCGCTACCGGCTGGCCGACCTGACGATCCTCATGTTTCAGGTCTATGTCGTCGGGCTCTTCCTCTTTGCGGTCACCGCGCAAACGCCCGGCGGGCCGCTCTACCCGCCGAGCGTATCGTCCTACGGCATCGTCATGATCGTGCTTGGGAACTACGTCTTCGTCGCGACCCGGCTTTCCTTCAGCACCTTCATCGCGCTCATCGCTTCCTTCGGGTATTGCGCGGTCAGCCTCACCTTCCGGCCGTTTTCCCTGGTCGACCTGGCGCTGGAAGGCTCGCTGCTGATCGGCTGCAACCTGCTCGGCTTCTCGATGCTCTACCGGATCCAGTCGCTGCAGCGCCGCCAGCACACGCTGCTCTGCGAGGAGCGGCTGGCGCGCGAGCGGCTGCAGGCCCAGTCCCGCGAGCTGCGCGCCATCGCCAGGGACCTGTCGCGCACCCGTGACGAGGCCACCATCGCCAACCGCACCAAGTCGGAGTTCCTGGCGCATATGAGCCACGAGCTGCGCTCGCCGCTGAACGCCATCATCGGCTTCACCGAGGTCATGACGACGGGCCTGTTCGGCGGCGTGCGCCCGAAGCGCTACCGCGAATACGTCGAGGACATCCACGCCTCGGGCATCCACCTGCTGGCGGTGATCAACGACCTGCTCGACCTCTCCAAGGCCGAGTCGGGGCGCATGCAGCTCAACGAGACGACGGTCGGCCTCGGCGAGGCGGCGCGCTCGGCGCTGCGCCTGGTCCGCGAGCGCGCCCTCGACGCCTCGGTCACTTTGGCGCTGGAGGTTTCCGACGCGCTGCCCAACCTCCGCGCCGACGAGCGCATGCTCAAGCAGATCATCCTCAACCTGGTGACCAACTCGGTGAAGTTCACCCAGCCCGGCGGCCTGGTGGTGATCGACGCGCGCATCGACGAGGACGGCGGCCTGGCGCTTTCGGTCGCCGACGACGGCATCGGCATCGACGCCGACGACATCCCCAAGGTGCTCGAGGCCTATGGCCAGGCCGACATCGCCCGGTCGCGCTCCAAGGAGGGCACCGGCCTCGGCCTGCCGCTGGTGAAATCCATGGCCGAGCTGCACGGCGGCGGCGTCGCCATCGACAGCGCCCCCGGCCAGGGCACCACCGTCACCGTCCGCTTCCCCGCCGAGCGGGTCGTCGCCCCCTCCGCGGCCGACGAAGAGCGGATCGCCGGCTGATCGGCGGCCCGTCCGCGCCGCTTGGCATTCCGCGCGCGCCGGGCCATATAAGCCGCATCATCATTCGGGTTACGGCGGCATGGGCGGCATAGGCGGCATGGGCGGCATGGGCGAGCGGCGCTTCATCAAGATGCACGGGCTGGGCAACGACTTCGTCGTGCTCGACCGGCGCGCCAACGGCGGGACCATCCCGGCCGAGGCCGCGCGCGCGCTCGCCGACCGGCACCGCGGCGTCGGTTGCGACCAGGTGATCGTGATCGGCGAGAGCGGCATGGCCGACGTGGCGCTGCGCTTCTTCAACCCCGACGGCGGCGAGGCGGGCGCCTGCGGCAACGGCACGCGCTGCGTCGGCGCGCTGCTGATGGACGAGCGCGGCGACGACCACCTGGCGGTCGAGACGCCGGCCGGGGTGCTCGACATCGAGAAGGCGGCGGGCGGCCTGATCAGCGTCGACATGGGGCTGGCGCGCACCGAGTGGAACGAGATACCGCTGGCCGAGCGCGCGGACACGCTGCATCTCGGGATCTCCGAGGGTCCGCTCGCCGATCCCGTCGCGGTCAACATGGGCAACCCGCACGCCGTCTTCTTCGTCGAGGACGCCGAAGCGATCGACCTGGCGAGGCTCGGCCCGAAGCTCGAGCGCCACCGGCTCTTCCCGGAGCGCGCCAATATCGGCGTCGCCCAGGTGATCGGGGAGGACCGGCTGAGGCTGCGCGTCTGGGAGCGCGGCGCCGGCATCACCCTGGCCTGCGGCTCGGGCGCCTGCGCCGCCGCCGTGGCCGCCCACCGGCGCAACCTCACCGGGCGCAACCTCGCGCTCACGCTCGACGGCGGGCCGCTCGACATCGCCTACCTTCCCAACGGCCACGTGCTGATGACCGGGCCTGTCGCCACGTCGTTCACCGGCGAGCTCGACGCCTCGCTGTTCGCGGGCTGAGGCGGGCGCGTGACCGCAACGTCCGGAAACGCGCCCCAAGACGCACCTGTGGTCATCACCTTCGGCTGCCGGCTCAACGCCTACGAATCGGCGGCGATGGGCGAGCTGGCGCGCGCCGGGGGGCTCACCGACGCCGTCATCGTCAACACCTGCGCCGTCACCGCCGAGGCCGAGCGCCAGGCCCGACAGGCGATCCGCCGCGCCCGGCGCGAGCGCCCGGAGGCGGAGATCATCGTCACCGGCTGCGCCGCCCAGATCGACCCCGCGCGCTACGCCGAAATGCCCGAGGTCGACCGCGTGCTCGGCAACAAGGAGAAGCTCGAGGCCGCCTCCTTCGCGGCCGGCCCCATCGCGGCCGGACATATTGCGCCTGTCCAGGTCGGCGACATCATGGCGCTCACCGAGACCGCCGGGCACATGCTGGGCGGCTTCGAGGAGCGCACCCGCGCCTTCGTCGAGATCCAGCAGGGCTGCGACCACCGCTGCACCTTCTGCATCATCCCCTACGGCCGCGGCAACAACCGGAGCGCGCCCATCGGCGCCATCGCCGGGCAGGTCCGAACCTTGGTCGAAGGCGGCTACAAGGAGGTCGTGCTGACCGGCGTCGACATCGCCGGATACGGCCGCGACCTGCCGGGGGCGCCCTCGCTCGGCCAGCTCGTCCGCCGCCTGCTCGCCGCCGTGCCCGGGCTTGCGCGGCTCCGCCTCTCCTCGCTCGACCCGGCGGCGGTCGACGACGACCTGCTGCGCGCCGTCGCCGAGGAGGAGCGCCTCATGCCGCATCTCCACCTGAGCCTGCAGGCCGGCGACGACCTCGTCCTGAAGCGCATGAAGCGGCGGCATGGCCGCGCCCAGGCGGTGGCGCTCACCGGGCGCCTGCGCGCGCTGCGTCCCGATATCGCCTTCGGCGCCGACCTGATCGCGGGCTTTCCGACCGAGAGCGACCAGGCGTTCGCGAACACCCTCGCGCTCATCGACGAGTGCGGCCTGGCCTACCTCCACGTCTTCCCGTATTCGGAGCGTCCCGGCACCCCCGCCGCGCGCATGCCGCCGGTGCCCAAGCCCGTCCGCAAGGCGCGCGCCAAGGCGCTGCGGGCCGCGGGCGAGACGGCGCTCCGCCGTTTCCTCGACACCCGCATCGGCGCGCGCGAGGCGGTCCTCGTCGAAGCCGGCGGGTCCGGCCGCACGGCCCACTACGCCCCGATCCGCCTGGTCGGCCCGGCCCCGCGCGGCGCCGTCGTGGCGGCCGAGGTCGGCGCCCGCGAGGGCGGCACGCTGGTCGGCCGGGTCCGCTGATGTTCGGCCGCGGGAAAGCGGACGCCGCCCCCGATAGCGGCCCCGACAATGCCAAAGCCCAGCCGGAGAAGAAGAAAGGCTGGTTCTCGCGCCTCAAGGACGGGCTGACCAAGTCCACCGACAAGATCACCGGCGGCATCGACGCCGTGATCGACGAGGCGCCGGACGCCGGGCCGCCGCCGGAGCCGGCGCCCGAGACGCCAAGGGCCGAGACGCCAAAGGCCAAGACGCCAAGGCCCGAGACGCCAAAGGCCGAGACGCCAAAGGCCGAGACGCCAAGGGCCGAGATCTCTTCGGCGCCCAGGCCGGCCCCGCCGCCCGAACCGAAAGAACCGACGCCGAAGGACGAGGCCGCGACCCCGGGCCTCGCCGAGCGCATCGTCCGTTTCGTGCGCCGCCGCAAGCTCGACGACGCGGCGCTCGAGGCGATCGAGGAGGTGCTGATCGCGGCCGACCTCGGCCCCGCCGCCGCGGCCAGGATCACCGCCGACCTCGCGCGCGACAAGTTCGACAAGGCGGTCTCCAGCGAGGAGGTTCGCGAGGCGCTGGCGGAGAACGTCGCGGCGATCCTGGAGCCGGTCGCCCAGCCGCTCGTCCCCGATCCCGCCAGGCGCCCGCATGTCGTGCTGGTGGTCGGCGTGAACGGCAGCGGCAAGACCACGACGATCGGCAAGCTCGGCAAGCAATGGACCGGCCAGGGCCTCACCGTGAGCTTCGCCGCCGGCGACACCTTCCGCGCCGCCGCGGTCGAGCAGCTGAAGATATGGGGCGAGCGGGTCGGCGCCGCGGTGCTCGCCCGCGACACCGGCGCCGACGCGGCCGGCCTCGCCTTCGACGCGCTCAAGGGGGCCGCCGAGCGCGGCGACGCGGTGCTGCTGATCGACACCGCCGGGCGGCTCCAGAACAAGGCCGACCTGATGGCGGAGCTGGAGAAGATCGTCCGCGTGCTGCGCAAGCTCGACGCGAGCGCGCCGCATTCGGTGCTGCTGGTGCTCGACGCCACGGTCGGCCAGAACGCCCACAGCCAGGTGCGCATATTCAAGCAGATCGCCGAGGTCAGCGGCCTCATCGTCACCAAGCTCGACGGCAGCGCCAAGGGCGGCGTGATCGTGGCGCTCGCCGAGAGCTTCGGCCTGCCGATCCACGCCATCGGCGTCGGCGAGGGCGCCGACGACATGCGCCCCTTCGAGCCCCGCGACTTCGCGCGGTCGCTGATGGGGCTGGAGGGGTAGCGCGGACGGCGCCGGTTGAACGAAGTATTCCCAGGGGCGGGTTTCAAACCCGCCCGCCAAATTCACCACAGGAGGCACGGAGACACGGAGAAGGGTGCGACGGTGCCGGTTCTCCGATCTCGTCACCTCCGCGCAAGCGAGGACCCATTGCACCGTTGATGTGGAGTCCCGCTCCTGAGCTTGTCGAAGGGCGCGGGAATGACGGCAAAAGGGAAACCCCGATCCCCTCTGTGTCTCCGTGTCTCCTGTGAATCACTTCGATCGAACGCCGCCGGGTTGGTTTGAAACCCGCCCCTACGAATAGCTGACGAATCCTCGGCCGCGCCCTCACCTGCCGCGCGCCAACGCCGCGAAGTCTTCCGCGTCCATCGCCTCGCCGATCAGGTAGCCCTGCGCGAGATCGCAGCCCTCGGCGGCCAGGAAGTCGAGCTGCGCCTGCCTGCTCACCCCTTCCGCCACCACGCGGAGGTCGAGCGCGGCGGCGAGGCTGACGATGGCGCGCACGATCGCCGCGTCCCCGGCGTTGCCCGGCAGCTCTTCGACGAAGGCGCGGTCGATCTTGAGCGCGTCGACCGGAAAGCGCCGCAGATAGGCGAGCGAGGAATAGCCGGTGCCGAAATCGTCGACCGTGATCGAGACGCCGAGCCGGGCCAGGTCGAGCAGCGTATCGGCGACCTGCTCGGGATCGCGCATCAGGCTCGATTCGGTGATCTCGATCTCGAGGCGCGTCGGGTCCAGCCCCGCCTCGTCGAGCGCGGCGGCGACCCGGCGGGCGAAGTCGGGCGCCTCGAACTGCTCGGCCTCGACGTTCACCGCGACGTCGACCGGCGCGCCCGCATCGGCCGTCAAGGTCGCCGCGTCGCGGCAGACCTGGCCGAGCGCCCAGTCGCCGAGCGGGACGATCAGCTCGCTCTCGCGGGCCACGCCGAGGAAGGCGTCGGGCGCGATCAGCCCGCGCTCGGGATGCTCCCAGCGCATCAGCGCCTCGGCGCCGACGATCCGCGCGGAAGCAATTTCGAGCTTGGGCTGGTAGCGCATCCGCAGCTCGCCCGCCTTGAGCGCGCCGCGCAGGTCGCGGGCGAGGCGCACCCGGTCCTCGGCCTCGGCGGTCGCCGCGCGGGCATGGTAGGCGAAGGCCGCGCCCCGCGCGCGCGCCGCGGCGAGGGCGTCGCGCGCGAGGTCGATCAGCGCCTCGGGATCGCGGCCGTCGTCGGGGTAGAGCGCGATGCCGACGCCGGCCGCCGGGCCCAGCCCCTCGAGCAGCTTCTGGGCCAGGAAGGCGGCCTCGTCGAAGCGGTCGAGATCGGTCTGGACCACGGCGAAGCGATCCGCATCGAGGCGCGCCACCGTGTCGGTGCCCCGCACCCGCTCGGCCAGGGCCGTGCCCGCGGCCTTGATGGCCGTTTCGCCGGCCGCGGCGCCCGGATCGATCACGAGCACGGCCAAGGCGCCCTTGCGCCGGTCGGCCCGCGCCATCGACTGGCGCAGCCGGTCGCCGAAGAGCGCCCGGTCGGGCAGGCCTGTCAGGGGATCGTAGAGCGCCATCGCACGCCACCACGTTAATCGATTACTCCGGCGCGTGGAACGCTCGCGCCAGCCTCACCCCAGGGAGATACCGAGCCCGTCCCAGACCAGCTTGAGGCCGGTGCCGAAGAGCAGCAGATAGGCGATGCGGTAGAAGATCGCCTCCGGCACCCGCTTGTGCAGCCAGACCCCGAGCCAGACGCCCAGCGGCGCCAGCGGCAGCAGGACGAGCGCGGTCGTCATGTTGGCCGCCGAGAGCTGGCCCAGCATCGCGTAGGGCAGGAGCTTCACGTAGTTGAAGACCATGAAGACCACGACCATGGTGCCCTGGTAGAGCGTCTTGTCCATCTTCTGGGGCAGCAGGTAGATCTGCGCCGGCGGGCTGCCGGCATGCGCCACGAAGCTGGTGAAGCCGGCGACCACGCTCCAGAACCCGCCGCGCCCGACGCTGGGCTCGCTCGCCGGCATGTCGCGTCGGCCGAGCAGCGGCGCGCCGACCCAGCGGTAGAGCGTGAAGGACAGCGCGATCACCCCGACGATGAGGCGCACGACGTTCTCGGTCAGGTAGTCGAAGGTGAGCCAGCCGATGGCGATGCCGACGAGCCCCGCCACGATCATGATCGCGGTATTGCGGCGGTGCCAACGCTTGCGGTAGGCGATCAGCCCGGCGATGTCCATGAGGCACAGGATCGGCAGCATGATCGCCGCCGCCTGCACCGGCGAGATCAGCAGCGCCATGATCGGCACCGCGACGCCGCCGGCGCCGCCGAAGCCGCCCTTGGAGATGCCGGTCAGCATCACCGCCGGCACCGCGGCGACATAGAACCAGGGATTGTCGATCAGCATCGGGCGCCATGGCGCCGCCGCCGGGACCGCTCGTTCACTGTCGTGGGCTCCCTTCGCTCGGACGCGGTCGCGGCCGTTCGTCCTTCGACAGGCTCATCCTTCGACAGGCTCAGGATGAGGGCATCGATTTGTGGCAACCATCGGCGCTCCTCATGTGTCGTCCCTAATCCTGAGCCTGTCGAAGGACGAGGGACGACACATGAGGGCCGCGACACCGATCCATTCGTACGGTCTGAGATCGCCCAATCGCACGCCGATACCGTACTGGCGCACCCATCGCGCGCGGCCTATATACAGCCGTCATGAACCCGATCGTCAAATTCTTAGTCGAGGTCGGCCCGCTCGCCGCCTTCTTCATCGCTTACTCGACCTGGGGCGGCGGCGGCGACAAGGCGAACCTGATCGCCGCCACCGCCATCTTCATGGTGGCGATCGCGGGCTCGCTCGCGGTCTCGGTGTGGCTGGAGCGCCGGGTCCCGCTGATGCCGCTGGTAAGCGCCGCGGTGGTCTTCGTCTTCGGCGGCCTGACCCTCGCCCTCGACAGCGAGATCTTCATCAAGATGAAGCCGACGATCATCAACGTGCTGTTCGCGGCGATCCTGTTCGCGGGCCTCGCCATGCGCCGCGCCTTCCTGAAGCATCTCTTCGGCGCGGTGATGAAACTCGACGAGGAAGGCTGGAGGAAGCTCTCGGTGCGCTGGGCGATCTTCTTCTGCGCCGTGGCAGTGCTGAACGAGATCGTCTGGCGCAGCTTCTCCACCGACCTCTGGGTCAACTTCAAGGTCTTCGGCATCCTGCCCCTGACCCTCGTCTTCGCGCTCTCCCAGACCCCGCTCATCCAGCGCCACACCCTCGCCGAGGAAGGCTCCGCCGGCAAAGGCTGAGCCCTACCGCTTGCGCATGTCCCCGGTCTCGCCCGGCGGGTTGAAGCGCACGGCGCGGTCGCCCGAGGCCTCGCCCTCGCGGAAATGCTCCAGCGCCCAGCGCACGCTGGGAAAGGCGAGGTCGTCCCAGGGGATGTCGTCCCAGCCGTAGAGCGCCACCTCCTGGCTTTCCGGGCCGGCCGCGAAGTCCGGCGCGGCCAGGCGGGCGCGGAAGAACATCTGCACCTGGCTGAGGCGCGGGATGTTGTAGACCGCGAGCAGCCCCTCGATCTCGATCCGCGCGCAGGCCTCCTCGAAGACCTCGCGCGCCGCCCCCTCCATGGCGGTCTCGTTCAGCTCCAGATAGCCCGCCGGGATCGTCCAATAGCCGCGCCGCGGCTCGATCTCGCGCCGGCACAGCAGGAACCGGACATCGGAGGTCACCACCGCGCCGACGACGATGCGCGGATTATCGTACTGGATGAAGCCGCAATCGGGGCAGACCAGCCGCTCGCGGTTGTCGCCCTCGGGCACCGTGCGCACCGAGGGACCGCCGGCGGGGTTTGGTGTTTCGGGCGCGCCCATGGGGCTAATCTGGCCGCCGCCGCGAGGCCAATCAAGCCTCGGCGCCGACAAGCCGCCCATGCGAGCCCGGGCGGCGGGTCAAAGCCCTTGTATTGCGCCGCGCCGCGCGCGACCTTACCGCGCCCCAGCAACAGCGCGCCCGCCGACGAAAGCTCATGGCCGACCCGCCGACCGACGGCCCGGTCAACCCGACCAAGGCCGCCTTCTCCTCGCCGATCCCCCACGTCGCCGAGCTCGGCATCGAGCTGGTCGAGGCGGGCGGCGGGCGGGGGATCATGCGCCTGCCCTGGCGGGAGAACCTGGTCGGCAATCCCGAGACCGGGGTGCTGCATGGCGGCGTCGTCACCACGCTGATCGATTCGATCTGCGGCATCGCCTGCCTGACGGCGCTGGAGAAGCCGCAGCCGATCGCCACGCTCGATCTCAGGATCGACTACCTGCGCCCGGCGACGCCGCGGCGCGACATCTTCGCCGCCGCGCAGGCCTACAAGGTGACCCGCCAGGTCGTCTTCACGCGCGCCACCGCCTATCAGGACGGGCCCGACGACCTCGTCGCCGCCTCGGTCGGCACCTTCATGCTGACCGGCCGCCTCGGCGTGCGCGCCGCAAAGACGGGCGCCAAGGGCGCGTCATGAGCGGCTTCGTCGAGCTGATCGCCAGGGCCAAGGCGAGCGGCGATATCCAGGGGCTGGTCGACGCCATCCCGTACCACGCCTATCTCGGCATCCGCGCGCGCGAGGAAAACGGCGCCCTGATCGCCACCCTGCCAAGGAACGAGAAGACCATCGGCAACCCGGTCCTGCCGGCGATCCATGGCGGCGTCATCGGCGCCTTCCTGGAGACCACGGCGATCTTCCACCTGCTCTGGACCGGCCAGACGGTCCACGTGCCCAAGACCATAACGATCACGGTCGACTACATGCGCTCGGCCGGGGTTACCGACACCTACGCGAAAGCGAGCATAACGAAACTCGGCTCGCGGGTCGCCAACGTGCGCGCCCGCGCCTGGCAGGACGACCCCGAGCGGCCGGTCGCCGCGGTCAACGCCAATTTCCTCATCAAGCCCGCCGAAGACGGCTAGATCGGGTCGCATTTGGGCCGGATCAGGAAGCGATTCGACCTAATCACGACCTGCTCTAAGCCGTTAATCATAAAGGAGTATTCGCCCGGCACGGAGCGGCCGGCGCGAGGCCGCCCGGCGCATTTCCATTAACCTCCTGACTAATTTTATTAATTCTTTGGTAATCGCTGGGGCCGAATAATCCATCAGAAGCCGCGAAGGACACGCGGCCGAGATCAACCCGGTCGTGCTCGCAGGTAGCGCGGTGGGACCGGTTTGAGTGAAAGGGTTTGGGCAAGGAGAACGGCGGTGCCGCTTCGCACCACATCGGGCAGCCTTCCGCGACCGCGCCGCTTCGCGCGCGGCGCGCCGTCGCGCCCGCGTCCGCGCACCGGAGCGGGCCGATGAACGCCGCCGCCCAGCCCGCGCATGCCGCCGCCCCCGATATCGCCAATCTGCTCGACCTGGCGCGCGACCGCTCGCGCGCCGGCCGCGCCTCGCTGGTCGATGCCGTCGGCAACCTCTTCACCGACCACGGCGGCGCGCTGAGCGACCGCGAGAGCGCGCTCATCTCGGAGATCCTGTGCAAGCTGCTGGACGACGTCGAGGCCTCGGTGCGCCAGGCCTTGGCCGAGCGGCTCTCGGACCGCGGCGACGTGCCGCGCGAGCTGATCGTGCAGCTGGCCAACGACGATATCTCGGTCGCCCGCCCGCTGCTCATCGGCAGCCCGCTGCTCGACGAGCCCGAGCTGATCGAGATCGTGCGCCACCGCTCGCGCGAGCACCGGCTCGCGGTCGCCATCCGCGGCGATATCGGCGCCCCGGTGTCCGACGCCCTGGTCGCCACCGGCGACGGCGGCGTGATCAAGGCGCTGCTGGAGAACGAGAGCGCGACCATATCGAAGCTCGCCTTCGAATACCTGGTGGAGCAGGCGCGGCGCACCGACGCGTTCCACGAGCCGCTGGTCGACCACCGCGACCTGCCCGGCGAGCTGGCGGCCAAGGTCTACTGGTGGGTGTCGGCCAATCTGCGGTCGCGCATCGTCGGCAAGTTCGATGTCGACCTCCTGGCCCTCGACGAGACCCTGCAGCTCGCGGTGCGCGAGATGATCGCGGAGACCGGCGACAAGGCCGGCCCCCAGCCGGGCAAGGCGAACGAGCTGGTCGAGCATCTCTGGCGCAACAACGCGCTCGATTCGAAGCTGCTGATCCAGGTGCTGCGCGAGGGCGAGGTCCCGCTCTTCGAGGCGATGTACGCCAAGATCACCGAGCTCCCGGCGCAGACGGTCAAGACGCTGCTCTACGAGCCCGGCGGCGAGCAGCTCGCGGTCGCCTCAAGGGCGGCGCGCATCTCCAAGCCCGATTTCGCCTCGATCTTCCTGCTCAGCCGCCAGGGCCGGCCCGGCGACCAGACCGTGGACCCCGAGGAGCTGTCGCAGGTGCTCGCCTATTACGACGCGCTCGACGACCAGGCCGCCGCCGACCAGGTGCGCGCCTGGCGCGTGGTCCTGCAACAGGGCCCATCGCGTGCACGGTCCGGGGCAAAGCCGGGCGCGACGCACTAGATCGGGTCGCATTTGGGCCGGATCAAAAATTGATCCGGCCCAAATGTGTGAATCCGATCTAACTATTTGATAATAGAGCAGATTCACGTGATTAAGTCGAATCAAGAAGTGATCCGACCTAATCACGACCTGCTCTAGCCTCGGGCGCCGCCCGCCCCGCCGCCGCGGTGGGGGTGACGAGCGTCTCGGCCTCGATCGCCGCCGCCGCCGCTGATCCGGCTCCGCGCCATCGCTCAGCCCTCCGCCCGCAGCGCCTCGACGCCGGGCAGCGCCTTGCCCTCGAGCCATTCGAGGAAGGCCCCGCCCGCCGTCGAGACATAGCTGAAATCGCCGGCTACTCCGGCATGCGCCAGCGCCGCCACCGTGTCGCCGCCGCCGGCCACGGTGAGGAGTTGGCCCGCCTTGGTGCGCGCCGCCGCCGCGCGCGCCGCCGCCACGGTGCCGGCGTCGAAGGGCGGCGTCTCGAAGGCGCCGAGCGGGCCGTTCCAGACCAGGGTGCGCCAGCCGCCGAGCGCCGCCTTAAGCGCCGCCACGCTGGCCGGGCCGACGTCGAGGATCATGGCGCCGGCGGGCACGGCGTCGATCGGAACGGTCCGCGTCTCCACGCCGGGCGCGAGCGCCGCCGCGACCACCGCGTCCTCGGGCAGCAGCAGGGCGCAGCCGGCCTCGCTCGCCGCCGCCTCGACGTCGCGCGCGGTGCCGACGAAATCGGGCTCCATGAGCGAGGCGGCGACGTCGATGCCGCGGGCATGCAGGAAAGTGTTGGCCATGGCGCCGCCGATCACGATCGCATCGACGCGCGCGGCGAGGTTCTCCAGCACGGCGATCTTGGACGACACCTTGGCGCCGCCGACGAGCGCGGCGAGCGGCCGCTCGGGGTCGTCGAGCGCCTTCGACAGCGCCTCGAGCTCGGCCTGCATCGCCCGGCCGGCGGCGGCGGGCAGGATATGCGCGATCGCCTCGGTCGAGGCGTGCGCCCGGTGCGCGGCGGAGAAGGCGTCGTTGACGTAGAGCTCGCCCAACGCCGCCAGCGCGCGCGCGAAGCCCGGATCGTTCGCCTCCTCGCCGGGATGGAAGCGCAGGTTCTCCAGCAGCGCGACCTCGCCGTCGCCGAGCGCTTCGGTGACGGCCGAGGCCGCCGCGCCGATGCAGTCGGGGGCGAACGCGACCGTGCGGCCGCCGAGCGCCGCTTCCAGCGCAGGTACCACGGGCTTCAGCGAGAATTCGGGGTTCGGCTCGCCCTTGGGCCGGCCGAAATGCGAGAGCACGATCACCCGCGCGCCCTTCCCGGCGAGCTCGCTCACGGTCGGCGCCAAGCGGTCGAGCCGCGTCGTGTCGCTGACCCGTCCGTCCGCCATCGGCACGTTCAGATCGCCGCGCAGCAGCACCCGCCGCCCCGCCACGTCGAGGTCGTCGATCGTCCTGAAAGCCCCCACCGGCGCGGCCCCTCCTGCCAACGTCTGAGATCAGGGACTTATAATCCGTCTGATAATCTGTCTACACAATGCGGACACCCATGTCCGCTCAGAGGCTGAAAGCGGACCTGATCGGGCGGAGCCGGCCTAGAGCAGGTCGTGATTAGGTCGAATCACGTGAATCTGCTCTATTATCAAATAGTTAGATCGGATTCACGCATTTCGGCCGGATCAATTTATGATCCGGCCCAAATGCGACCCGATCTAGTCCGCCTGCAGCCGACAACGGACATTTTCTCCCAACCCGAAGTGCCGCTGACGGGATTGGCTTGACCGTCCGGATCACTGGCCCACGGTGAACGGGCCCGCATAGAGGGCTTTCGGGTTAGGTGCCTTGAAGGCGTGACCGCTTCCGCTCCGCAAGACTTGAAAACAAGCGCTTTTTCTGAGCTGTACGCACAGCCTGTTGTCACGCACCGCCCATTTGCCGGAAGTGCTAGGTGTTAGACATCTGACATTGTTCCACCGTACATTGGTGTGCGTAGCCTTGCATGTGTGGTGGGCTGATCCGTCTGCGCCGAGACGCAGCACGATGTCCAAGGTTTTTAGACCGCGTTTGCGGCGCATTCGAACGCTCTTGCCAGCCAGCAGCGTCTTGATCTCACCGCCGCTCAAGTTGCCGCCCCCCTGGGCAAGCTCGATTGAGCGGCCGCCGTCAACCGGACCCGCGGCCGTCGCATCCACTGGAATCCGGGCGTCCGAACTCCAGGCGTTGCCGCAAAGCACGCCGGCAATAATCGTCCCGGCAAAGCCGGCGATCTGTCTCATTCCATTCCTCCATTGACCCGCGATGGCGTTGTGACATGCCTACCGCCTTGAGCGCGATAAGACACGTTTCGAGCAGCGTAATGGCAGCCCCTCGCGGGAAGGGTTATTCCCACTGTACGCGACAAATCGCAGACTTGGGAAAATACTTTGAGAATCCGACCCTTAAGACGAATTCGGAACGAGCCGTCGAGCACAGGTTTCGGGCAGATTCTCTGCGCCGCCGCCGCCCCCTCTTCGTCGCGTGCTCCGGCGCGGCTAATCCATGTCGATCGAGGCCGCGCCCGCAACCGCATATTCGCTGGGGCCGATGTCGAAGATGTTGCGGATCGGGTCGCCCAGGAGACCGAGCGCGCCGGGCTGGCGGGCGCCCTCGATCAGGGTGACGTCGCCGAGCTCGCCGCCGACGTTGTCGACGCGCAGCCAGTGGACGAGGTTGCCGCTCTCGATGTCGATCACCGCCACCGCGCATTGCGGCTTGGCGCGCGCCTTGGCGAGCGTCCGGGCGATCGGCAGCGCGTCGAAGCCGGCCTCGCGCCGCGGCCGCGAGACGGTGACGACCGCGTAGCGCCCGACAAAGGCGAGCCCGCGCAGGAAGCCGGGACAGAGCGTCATCCGCTCGAAGCGGCCGCCGGCGAGGTCGACGCTGCCGAAATAGCCGGTGCCCGACTCCAGCAGCCACAATTTCCCCCGATAGACCCGCGGACTGTGCGGCAGCGAGAGCCCGCGCGCGACGACCGACCCGCTGGCGACATCCATCACCACGCCGCTGTCGGCGCGGCGGTCGCGCCAGCCGCCGGCGGTGTTCTCGCCCGCCAGCGCGGTGACGAAGCGCAGCTTGCCCTCGTCGACGGCGATGCCGTTCAGGTGGCAGCGGTCCTCGGCGACCAGCGCGGTCACGAAGGGCGGCCGCCAGACCGGCACGAAGTTGTAGAGGTCGCGCAGCTCGGCGACGCAGGAGAACAGCGGGTTGGCGAACAGCACCCGCCCCTCGCCGTCGACCGCGATGTCGCCGGGCCGGATCTCGCCCGTCGTGTAGGCGGCCTGGGGGATGAAGAGCCGGTCGTAGCCGGCGACGGTGACGCCGTCGGCGAGCCGGTTCTCCAGCCGCCAGATCTGGTAGCGGGTGGCCAGGAAGATGCTGTCGTCAACCGCCTTCACCGCGTAGGTGCGCCCGAAGGCGCGGCCGACCAGGGCGATTTCGCCCTCCTGGGTCAGCCCGATCAGGAACAGCATGCCGCCGGTGCGCGTGGTCAGCGCGAGGCCGATGCGGCGCGCGGTCAGCCAGTCGGCGAAGCCCGACGAGCGGCTGAGCTTCGGCCGGTCGGCCGTCTCCTCGGCGCGGTGGTTGGCGGCGGTGGTGGTGGTCATGATCGTCGGGCCGGCGCGCTAGTTGTCCCGGGCTGTCGCACCCCGGAAACTCGATAGGATCCGCGCCGCCGCCGCCGATCCGGGTATCCGCTGCTCGCTCAAATCGACCGGCAAGCCAGGATCATTTCCCCCAGCGCCGCTCGAGCCGCCGGAAACTGTTGGGCTTGCGCGTCGCCTCCGCCGGCGCCGGCACGCCCATCGTCCTCAACAGGACGCCCATGGTGGCGAGCGTCCGGTAGACGCCGAACTTGACGGTGGAATCCTCGGTCACGAGCTGGCTTCGCGTGCCGAAGAGCTCGTTCTGGATGTCGAGCAGGTCGAGCAGGGTGCGCTGGCCGAGGTCGAACTGCTTGGAGTAGGCGTCGCGCACCTTGGCCGTGGCGGCGACCTGGTTCTGCAGCGCCACGCGCCGGCCGCGCGCCGCGTTCAGCGCCGCCCAGGAGGTGCGCACCTGCTGGGCGACCTCGCGCCGCGCCCGGTCGAGCGTGTCGCGCGATTCCGACAGCCGCGCCTTGCCCTCGCGCAGGCGCGCCGCGTCGGCGCCGCCGCGGTAGAGGTTCCAGCGCCCGACCACCAGCGCCTGGGCGTCGAAGGTGCTGCCGCGCACGCCCTCGACGTTGCGCAGGCGATTGGCCGAGGCCTCGAGGTTGACCTTGGGATAGAACTCCGAGCGGGCGATGCCGATCTGGCCCATCGCCACCGAGATGTCCGCCGCCGCGGCCAGGATCGCCGGCGCGGTCTTGAGCGCGATCGCCGCCGCCGCGTCGACGTTGGCCGGCAGCTCGAGCTCGGGCGCGGTCACCGCCTCGAGCCCTTCGGGGCGCTCGCCGACGACCGCGCGATAGCGCGCCACGGCGTCCTCGTAGCGGCCCTCGGCGCTGGCGAGGTTGGCCTTGGAGGCGTACATGCGCGCCCGCGCCTGCTCGACGTCGGAGCGCGGGCCCCGGCCGCCGCGCGCCCGCGCGCCGACCCGCCGCAGGATCGCCTCATGGGCGCGCAGGTTGCGCTTGGAGAGCGCCACCACGGTGGCCGCCCGCAGCACGTCGAGATAGGCCTCGATGCCGCGCAGCGCCACCGCCTGGGCGGTGTCGCTCACCCGGTGCCGGGCGGAGTTCACGCGGGCGCGCTGGCGCGCCACCTCGCTGTCGGTGAAGAAGCCGTCGAACAGGCGCTGCTGGACGACGATGCCCGCCTCCTGGCGCGGCATGGTGTCGTAGCCGACCTTGCCGCGGCCGCGCGTCGCGGCGTTCAGGTTGGCGTCGGGACCGTAGGCCCCGCGCAGGTCGACCTGCGGGAAGTAGAGCCCGCGCGCCGCCCGCAGCTCGTGGCCGATGGCGCGGCGGTTGCGGCGCACCGCGCCGATCTCGGGGTTGGTGTTGACGACGATGCGCACCGCCTCCTCCAGCGTGCGCGCCCCCGCCGGCCCGCCCGCGAGCACGGCGGCGAGCGCCGAGGTCAGCGCGGTGGCGGCGAACAGGCGCCGGGCCAGACGTGACGGACTGGGCGTCAACGATATCCCTCAATACTGCCCGGCAAACCCGAAAGCCGCCGAGGCATTTCCTTGCACTTGGCGAAGTAAAGCGCCAACGGCGCACGTTAGTCGTATTTCAACACCGGTTCAAGCATCACTAAATATGGCCGAATACAGTGTTGTTTTCTTATAACATCGCTCCTCAGTGATAGATTCGACACGGCGCCACCGTATCGGTGCGCCGCATTGGCGATTCACTACAACTCGGAGAGATTCTATCTTTGGCAGGCTCTCGGACTTCGAATTGACCGCATAAGAATATTAGACCAAATAATCGAGTATTCGTAAATCAGCCGCCGGTAGTCTGAGTCTATCCGCGCCCGTACTCAGTCAATTCTGAGTCCATGCAACAGTTTTGATTGTTTGGATTGGTCGACAAAACTTGATCTGCTCGAGGCGAGACTCATCGCCACAACATGTGCACAAGTAATGCTTGCTACCCACTAAATATTCGGCACACCCTCGCCTCACGCCGCGCCGCGCACCGGGGCGGGGGTAAAGCCGAGGCGCAGCGACCGCACGCCGCGGAAAGAGAGCGAGTCGACCCATTCGGGCTCGGGTCCGCGCGGCTCGAGATGGCTGAGGCGCCGCGCCAGCAGCGGGAAGGCGATGCGCGCCTCCAGCCGCGCCAGCGGCGCCCCGAGGCAGAAATGGATGCCGTGGCCGAAAGTGAGGTGGCGGTTCTCCCGGCGCGCGATGTCGATCGCGTCGGGCTCGGCGAACGCGTCGGGATCGCGGTTGGCGGCCGCCAGCATGGCGAAGACCCGCTGGCCCGGCTCCATCGTGCGCCCGTGCAGCGCGACCGGCTCGGCCGGGATCCGCGTCATCGCGAGACCCGGCCCCTCGAAACGCAGGATCTCCTCCACGGCGCTGCTTGCGAGGCCGGGGTCGGCGGCGAGGCGCGCCAGCACGTCGGGGTTGCGCGAGAAGTGATAGAAGCCGTTGCCGATCAGGTTCATCGTGGTCTCGTGGCCGGCGAAGAGCAGGAGCACGCAGGTCGCCAGCAGCTGCTCGTCCGAGAGCCCGCCCTCCTCGTCGGAGGCGGCGATCAGGCCGGAGATCAGGTCCTCGCCGGGGGCCTTGCGGCGCGCCGCGAAGATCTCGCCGAACAGCCCCTCGAGCGCCTTCACCGCGGCCTGGGCGCGGGCGCGCTTGTCGGGGGTCATCTGGGCCGAGCCGACGAAGGTCGCCAGATCGTCCGACCAGCGCTTGAACTGCCCGGTGTCGTCGAGCGGCACACCCAGCATGTGCGCGATCACCATCACCGGCAGCGGGAAGGCGAAATCGGCGATCAGGTCGGTCTCGCCGTCCTCGACGAAGCGGTCGACCAACTCGTTCACCAGCGCCTCGACGCGCGGCTTCAGGCGCTCCACGGCGCGGCTGGTGAAGGCCTGGTTGGCGAGGCCGCGCAGGCGCGTGTGCAGCGGCGGGTCGTTGAACACCATCCAGTAGCCGAGGTCGCGCAGCAGATCGGGGATGCTCGCGCGCGCGCCCTCGCTCAGGCTGTCGCGGAAGGGCGAGATGCGGTCGGCGGAGAAGCGCTCGTCGGTGATGCAGAGCTTGACGTCGGCGTAGCGCGTCAGCACCCAGCCCTTGAGCGCCGGGCTCCAGTGCGCCGGGTCCTCCGCGCGCAGGCGCCGGAACGCGGGATAGGGATCGGCGAGGACGCCGGGCGCGCGGGTGTCGAAGACATAGTCCCCGTTGATGTCCCCATCGATCGGCGGTTCGGTCATAGCGTCCTCGACTTTCGTCTCATGCGATCTCGATCACGTCGGGATCGCCGCCGGCGTAGATCTTCGCCACCTGGTCGGGGCGGTTGTCGAGCACGGCGCGCTGGTTGACGTAGCCCTTGTCGGTGATCTCGTTGGCGTCGATCGAGGGCGGCTCGGCCATGATGAGCGCGTAGGCGAAGCGCCGGCTGTTGGCGCCGTTCTCGGCGTTGTGCTTCTGCAAGCCCTCCTTGAGCGCCGCGCGCACCTCCGGCCGGGCGACCAGCTCGGGCAGCGCCAGGCCGTCCCCGCCGTCCCCGCCGTCCTCCACCAGCGAGGCGCAGCCGGCGGCGTTGGGGAAGATCAGCAAGCCGATCTCCTCGCGGTCGTGGCCGGTCAGCACCGCGTCGGCGACCACCGGCCAGCCGGCGTCGATGGCCTTCAGGCGCAGCTCCCCCGCGTGCACCCAGGTGCCCGACATGAGCTTGAAGTTCTCCGCCGTGCGGCCGTCGAAGACGAGGCCCTTGGCGGGATCGTCCGGGTCCTCGAGCTTGCCCGCGTCGCCCATCCTGAAGAAGCCGTCCTCGTCGAAGGCCTCGTCGTTCAGCTCCGGCCGGCGCCAGTAGCCGGGCGTGACGTTGGCGCCCTTGACGCGGAGCTCCATCTTGGCGCCGGCGGGCGCGAGCTTGATCTCGGTGCCCGGCAGCGGCACGCCGATCACCCCGGCCTTCTCGATCAGCCAGTGGACGGTGGCGGCGGCCGGCGCGGTCTCGGTCGAGCCCCAGGAGGAGATCATCGGCACGCGGTCGCCGCGCGCCTCGATCGACAGCGCCTCGAGCTTCGCCCAGAGCGCCGGCGGCAGGGCGGCGGCGGCGTAGAACAGCATGTCGAGGTTGGCGAAGAAGCTCTCGCGAAGCTGCGCGTCCTTCTCCAGATAAGGCATCAGCACGTCGTAGCCGCGCGGCACGTTGAAGGAGATCGTCGGCGCCACCGCCTTCAGGTTCGCCACCGTCTGCTCGATGATCCCCGGCGCCGGCTTGCCGGCATCGACCCAGAACTGGCCGCCGTGCAGCAGCACCGTGTTGAAGTTGTGGCTGCCGCCGAAGGTGTGCGACCAGGGCAGCCAGTCGACCAGCACCGGCGGGCGCTCGTGGATGAAGGGCCAGACCTGGCCCATGGCGACGACGTTGGAGGTCAGCATCGAATGCAGCGTGATCACGCCCTTGGGCATGCCGGTCGAGCCCGAGGTGAAGAGCACCTTGGCGACGGTTTCAGGGGTGATCGCGGCGTAGGCCTCGCGCACCGCAGCACCCGGCTCGGTCTTCATGAGATCGGCCAGAAGCTCCTGGCCGGGCCCGGCATTGGCGCTCACCACCACGGCCGCGTCACCCGCCGGGTCGCCCAGGTCGAGCGCCGCGAAGGCCTTGGCGAAGCGCTCGCCGTCGGCGGCGTAGACCAGGCCCGGGGTCAGCAGCCCGTGGACGTATTTCAGCTTGCCGTGGTCGGCCGACATGAGCGAATAGGCCTGGCTGATCGGCGAGGCCGGCACCCCCGCCTCCATCGCCGCGAGCTGGACGAGGGCGTTGTCGATGGCGTTGTCGGAGAGCAGCATCACCGGCCGCTCGGGGCTCACGCCGCGGTCGAGGAAGGCTTGCCCCAGCCGCCGCACCAGGTCGCCGCCCTCGCCGTAGGTGAGCTTCCGCCAGGGGGCATCCGTGAGGGGCGGGCCCGCCCGCTCGGCGATCCAGAGGCGGCCGGGGTCTTCGCCCTCCCAGCGGTGCAGCATCGCCGGCACGTGCGGCGGCGCCTCGGCCAAGGCATAGGGCGAGCGGAAGACCATGGCGCCGTCGTCGCGCCGCTCGACGTCCACGCCCGGCGGCGCGAAGGCGATCTTGGCGAAGGGCGGCTTGGTCATGCGAGGTTTCCTTCGGCGGCAACGGTTCAGCTCCGTCGCTTCGTCGGCCGCGATCTTAGCGCAGCCGCCCGCCGGAGGGGAAACCCCCGCGGAGGTGGGAAAATCAGCGTGTCGCGGATCGGGACCGGGCTCACGTCCTATTCGTAGGGGCGGGTTTCAAACCCGCCCGGCGGCGTTCGATCGTAGTAAATCACAGGAGACACGGAGACACAGAGGGGATCGCGCAAGCGGCGGCGCCTGTCAATTCCTCTGTAACGTCCTCCGCGTCTCCGTGCCTCCTGTGGCGAATCAAGCGGGTGGGTTTCAAACCCGCCCGGCGGCGTTCGATCGTAGTAAATCACAGGAGACACGGAGACACAGAGGGGATCGCGCAAGCGGCGGCGACTGTCAATTCCTCTGTAACGTCCTCCGCGTCTCCGTGCCTCCTGTGGTGAATCAAAAAGGGCGGGTCAAGACCCGCCCTCGCCGATGGACTTTACTGCCCCGCCTAGTTCTGCTGGACGTGCTTGGGCATGTAGCGCCCGTCCTCGGTGCCCTCGAAGAGGTCGCTGATCTGGGGGTGCCGGCAGGGCTGGCCGGTCTCGTCGTGCAGCAGGTTCTGCTCGGAGACGTAGGCGATGTAGGTCGTCTCCTCGTTCTCGGCGAGCAGGTGGTAGAAGGGCTGGTCCTTGCGCGGCCGCACGTCCTCGGGGATCGACTCCCACCATTCGTCGGTGTTGTTGAACTCCGGATCGACGTCGAAGACCACCCCGCGGAACGGGTAGATCCGGTGCTTGACCACCGCGCCGATGTGGAATTTGGCTTCTCGCATCGCGAACTCCGGTCGTCGAGTGACGATCGAATGACCCGTTCCAAGCATGCGCCCCACCCTGCTTCATGGCGCCTACGGGATCAAGTCTGCGCCTTCGATCCCCGCGCCGGCTGCGTCGTTTCGCAGGCAGTGTGACTTCCGGCGGGGAGAGCCTACATAGTGTACGATAATCGTTAACAATCCATCCAATCACGGGAGAAATGGCGCGATGGCCAAGGCGATGTTCGGAGCCGGCTGCTTCTGGGGCGTCGAGACGGCGTTCCGCCGGCTGAAGGGCGTGACCGACGTGACCGTGGGCTATGCCGGCGGCACGCTGGAGGCGCCGACCTACGAGAAGGTCTGCACCGGCATGACGGGCCATGCCGAGGTCGTGCTGGTCGAATACGACGAGGCCCGCGTCTCCTACGACGACCTGCTGGCGCTGTTCTTCCAGATCCACGACCCGACCCAGATGAACCGCCAGGGCCCCGACGTCGGCACCCAGTACCGCTCGGCGGTCTTCTATTACGACGACGCGCAGAAGGCCGCGGCCGAGGCGATGAAGGCCGCGGCCGGCGAGGCCGCGCGCCGCCCCATCGCGACCGAGATCACCGCGGCCCCGACCTTCTGGCCGGCCGAGGACTATCACCAGCAGTACGACGAAAAGCGCATGGCCGCGAGCGCCCGCCTGTTCGGCGGCTGGAAGCGGTAGCACGCGTCAGCGGTTGTTCCGGTAGTCCCCATCGGAGCTTCATCCTGACGAGGCCCAGCGCGACAGCGCTGGGCCGTCTCGAAGGACGAGGCGCCGCCGAAAGCGGCTCCTCTGGATGAAGCCCTTACTTGTTCATAGGGCAGGTTGGATGCGCTGCCCAAACGATTTCGCGCGCCGTATCGCCGATGCTAGGCTCCTCCCAACAAACCGGACCGGGGGGAGCGGCGCGATGGCGGCGCAAGTCAGAAGGAAATTCTGGGGCTGGGGCTTCGAGGGCGAGACCGTGGGCGCCGACGAGGCGAAGCTGGTCTTCGCCGAGATCGTCCGCCGTCACGGCGAGATTGCCGAGGCCGCCGCCGGCGCGCCCGCCGTCGCGGACTTCGAGCTCCGCGCGCCCCGCATCCAGGCGACGGGCGCGGCCGCCAGGCTCGTCACCGACGACCCGCACGAGCGCCTGCTCCACGCCTACGGCAAGTCCTTCCCCGACACCGTGCGCATGTTCCGCCGCGAGGTGCCCGAGCCGCCCGACCTCGTCGCCCATCCCGGGAGCGAGGACGACGTCGTCGCGTTATTGGACTGGGCCGACGGGGCGAACGTCGCGGTGATCCCCTTCGGCGGCGGCACATCCGTCTGCGGCGGCGTCGAGCCGGCGGTGGGCGACGCCTACGCGGGCACGCTGTCGCTCGACCTCACGGCCATGGACAAGGTCCTCGAGGTCGACAGGACGAGCCGCGCCGCGCGCATCCAGGCGGGCGCGGCCTGCCCGGTCTTCGAGCGCCAGCTCAAGGAGCACGGGCTGACGCTCCGCCATTTCCCCCAGAGCTTCCTCCACGCCACGCTCGGCGGCATGATCGCCACCCGCTCGGGCGGGCATTACGCGACGCTCTACACCCATATCGACGACTTCGTGGAGGCGATCCGCACGGTGACCCCGGCGGGCGTGATGGAGAGCGTCCGCCTGCCGGGCTCGGGCGCGGGGCCGAGCCCCGACCGCATGATGATCGGCTCCGAGGGCATTCTGGGCGTGATCACCGAGGCCTGGATGCGCGTCCAGGACCTGCCGCGGCACCGCGCCGCGGTCTCGGTCGGCTTCCCCGACATCCATGCCGGCGCCGAGGCGATCCGCGCCTTGAGCCAGGCCTGGCTCTTTCCGTCCAACTGCCGCCTGCTCGACGCCGAAGAGGCGCGGAACACCGGCGCGGGCGACGGCGCCTCGGCGCTGCTCGTCCTCTCCTTCGAGTCGGCCGACCACCCGGTCGGACCCTGGATGGCGCGCGCGCTGGAGCTGGTGCGCGACCATGGGGGGCGCTACGACGAGGCCGCGCTGGCCGACAAGGAGAGCCACAGGAAGGACGCCGCCGGCGCCTGGCGCAACGCCTTCATCCGCATGCCGTACTACCGCGAGATCCTGACGCCGCGCGGCGTCATCTCCGACACCTTCGAGACCGCGATCACCTGGGAGCGCTTCCCCGCCTTCCACGACGCGATCCGCGCGCGCATGCTGAAGGTGATCGAGGAGGTCACCGGCAGGCCCGGCTCGGTGACCTGCCGCTTCACCCATGTCTATCCCGACGGCCCGGCGCCCTACTTCACCTATTCGGCGCTTGGGCGCTGGGACGGGCTGATGGAGCAGTGGCGGACGATCAAGGCGGCGGCGAACGAGGTGGTCGTCGGAAACGGCGGCACCGTCACCCACCACCACGCCGTCGGCCGCGACCACCGCCCGCGCGGCTACGACAAGCAGCGCCCGGAGGTCTTCGCCAAGGCCCTCGCCGGCGCCAAGGCCGCGGTCGATCCGAACGGGATCCTGAACCCCGGCGTGCTGATCGACCCGGTGGGGAAAGCGGTCGGCACGACGGGGGCGATGGCGGGCGCCTGACCCACACCCGATCGTCACCCCGGCCGGAGCGGCAGCGGAGAGCCGGGGTCCATCGGGCGTTGCGAGTGCTCAAGGACAGCGCCCGCCTGCCACACCGTATGGATCCCGGGTCAAGCCCGGGATGACATTGGTGTCGGATGATTATTCGCAGGGGCGGGTTTCAAACCCGCACTTACATTTAGGCGCCGGCATATAGGCGCGCGCCCGCCCGTCACCCCGCGACCAGCAGCCGCCCCGTCACCCCGTGCTTGTCGATCAGCTCGGCGACGAGGCCGCTCGCCTTCGCCTCCTCGACGAACGCGGCCAGGAACGCGGCCGCCTTCGTCTTGTGCTTCTGCGTGCCGATCGCCTGCTGCACGGCGGTGAAGCGGCCGTCGAGGATGCGCGCGCCGGGCAGCTTCGCGAGGTTGTCCATGAGCGCCGGCTTCAATCCCGCCAGCGCGTCGAGCTTCTGCGCGAGGAAGACCTCCACCGCGCCGTCGAGCCCCGGCCCGCGCACCAACTCGGCATGCGTGAGGGTGCGCGTGAGGTAGAGGTCGTAGGCGCTGCGGCCCGAAACGGCGATGCGCACTCCCGGCCGGTCGACCGCCTCGATCGTCCGGATCGGCGAGCCCGCCGGCACCAGGTACGTCGCCTCGATCTCGCTGTAGGCCGGGCTGAAGGCGATGGTCTCGGCGCGCTTGGCCTCGGCGGCGATCAGGCCGATGTCCCAGGACTCTGCCACAGTGACTTCAGTGGCCTCGGCCGCGTCGGCGAGCTCGCCCGGCGAGGGGAAGGTGACGTATTCGACATCGAGGCCGAGCCGCTCGGCGATGGCGCGCGCCAGGTCGGGCGAAACGCCCTCCGGCTCGCCCGCGGCGCCGCGGCCGGTCACCAGCAGGATGTTGCTGAGATTGATGCCGGCGCGCAGCACCCCGCCGGGGGCGAGCTCGGCCCGGACATCGGCGAGGGCATCGGCGAGGGCATCGGCGGTCTGATCCGGGGTCACGTCCGCAGGCATGGGCGATCCGGGGCAAGGATGCGACAGGCGCCCGCCATGTAGCACGCCGCCCCGGCCGGCGCCACGCCGCGCCGGAAGACCGTCCGGGCGGCTACTCGGCGAGGATTGCGCGCAGGATGAGCGCCGCCTCGGCGGCCGGCCGCTTCACCACCTCGGCGAAGAACATGGCGGCGAAGTCGCAGGACTTCGCCCGGTCGCGGCCGATCAGCCCGGCGCGCCACTGCACCAGGTTCCCGCGCCCCAACCGGTCGGCGACGCGCGACAGCACCGCTTGGAGCGGCGCCCGGTAGGCGTCGGGGTGGACCCGGCGCGGTCGCGCGCCCTCGCGCGAGCCCAGCACCAGGGCCAAGACGGTCCGCGCCATGCGCGCCTTGTGCGCGGCGCTCAGTGTGGCGAGCGTCTCGTTCCGGGCCTGCCGCGTGCCCGCGAGGTAGGCGTAGCAGGCCTCGTGCGAGCGCGCGCGTATAGCGGCCACCGTGTCGGCCATCAGCCGGCCGTAGCCCACCACCGCCGCGTCGTTCGCGCGGGCGATGTAGAAGGGCAGGTAGGTCCAGCCGGCGCGCTGTCCGAACTCGCGCGCCGCCGCCCGCATCGAGGCCACGCCGCCGAAACGCCGCGCCGCCTTAAGCAACTTGATGAAGGCGGGCCGCTCGTGGGGATGGTCCTCGAAGATGATGCGGAAGAAGGGGCTCTTCGCCTCCATTGCGCTGACCAGCCGCTCGACGCTGGGGCCGCGCTCGGCGAGCTGCGGCGATCCCGCGGCCGGCGCCGCGGCGAGCAGGGCGGCGAGCACCGCGGCGCACCGGACGGCTCCGGCGGCCCGGCCGGCCGGCCCGGCGACGCGGGTCGCGGGGATCGCACGGGTCGGAAAAGTCGGAAGGATCGGCATGGCATGGCCCTCCTGGCGGCTCGCGCAAGCAATACCGCAGGCGGGCGAACAATCGATTAATGCGAGGCCGTCGCGCGGCCGGCCGCCATCCATGGCGCCGATATCCTCGCGGCTGCCGCGACGACGGCTCCGGGGCGGATCGGAAAAGCCATCGTTTTTACATTCTCGTAAAATTCTTCGGTTGACCCCGCGCGGCGTTTCGGTTTGACATTTTTACGCCGGCCCCGACCGGCGCGTGCCCAGGAGACCGCCGATGGCGACCCGATCGACCGCCCCCTTCATCGACCTACCCTTCGCCGAGCCCAAGGTGGCGCGCCGGGCGGGGCCCGACGGCGGCGCGGTCCTCGCCTCGGGCCACGCGCTCGCTGACTACCCGCCGCACCTGCTGGCCTATCTCGACCGCTGGGCCGAGGCGGCGCCCGACCGGGTCTTCCTGGCCGAGCGCGACGCCGACGGCGGCTGGCGCACGCTCACCTACGCCGAGGCCGCCGAGCGCTCGGGCCGGCTCGCCCAGGCGTTGCTCGACCGCGGCCTCACGCCCGCGCGGCCGATCATGATGCTCTGCGACGCCACGGTGAACATGGGGCTCCTCAAGCTCGCGGCGATGCGCGTCGGCATCCCCTTCGTGCCGGTCTCGCCCGCCTATTCGCTGATGTCGGAGACTTTCGAGAAGCTGCGCGGCGTGGTCGAGATGATCCGCCCCGGCCTCGTCTACGTCTCCAAGCAGGCGATGTTCGCCCGCGCGATCGAGGCGGCGAGCTTGGGCGGCGTGCCGGTGATCGCCGACGACGCGAAGGCCGACGGCGCCGCCCCCAGCAGCGTGGAAAGCTTCGAGGACTGGCTCGCCGGCCCGCCCGGCCCCGCCGTCGCCGAGGCCTTCGCGGGCGTGGGCCCCGACACGGTCGCCAAGATCCTGCTCACCTCGGGCTCGACCGGGAGCCCCAAGGGCGTGCTCAACCCCCAGCGCATGCTGTGCTCGAACGGCGTCGCGGTCGACCAGCTCTGGCCGTTCCTCGGCGCGCGCCCGCCGGTGATGGTCGACTGGCTGCCGTGGTCGCACACCTTCGGGACCAACTTCAATCTCGGCCAGATCCTGCGCCACGGCGGCACGATGTATATCGACGCAGGCAAGCCCGCGCCGGGCCGCATCGAGACGACGCTCAAGAACTTGCGCGCGGTGCGCCCGAACCTGCTCTACAACGTGCCGCGCGGCTTCGACATGCTGCTGCCGCATCTGGAGGCCGACGACGATTTCGCGGCGCACGTCTTCGGCGATCTCGACATCATCTTCTATGCCGGCGCGGCGCTGCCGAGGAACCTGTGGGACCGCCTGGAGGCGCTCTCGGTCTTCGTGCGCGGCGCGCGGGTGCCGATCCTCTCCTCGCTCGGCGCGACCGAGACCGGCCCCGTCGCCACGCTCACCCATTGGGGGCCGGAGGTTGCCAACAGCATCGGCCTGCCGATCCCCGGCACCGAGGTCAAGCTGGTGCCGAGCGGCGACAAGACCGAGATCCGCGTGCGCGGGCCGAACGTCACGCCCGGATATTTCGACGCGCCCGACCTCACCGCCCCCGCCTTCGACGAGGAGGGCTACTTCCGGCTGGGCGACGCGGTGAAATACATCGACGAGGCCAAGCCCGCGCGCGGCCTCCTCTTCGACGGGCGCGTGGCGGAGAACTTCAAGCTGGTGACCGGCACCTGGGTCGCCGCGGGCCTCCTGCGCATCGCCGCCATCGCCGCCGGCGCGCCGGTGATCCAGGACGCCGTCGTCACCGGCCACGACCGCGAGGACGTCGGTCTGCTGGTCTTCCCCAACCCCGCCGGCTGCCGCGCCGTCGCCGGCGACGTCCCCGAGGAGGAGCCGCTCGACGCGCTGATCGAGCGCGAAGCCGTGCGCGCCGCCCTCGCCGCGGGCCTCGCCCGCCACAACGCCGACAATCCCGGCAGCAGCACGCGCATCGCCCGCGCGCTCATCATGAGCGAGCCGCCCTCGATCGACGGCAACGAGATCACCGACAAGGGCTATCTGAACCAGCGCGCGGTGCTGGCCCGCCGCGCGGATCTGGTGGAACGGCTCTATGCGGAGCCGGCGGGGGCGGATGTGGTGGCGATGGGTTAGGCGGCGGCGCCTTTACCGATGCTCCTCATCCTGAGCCTGTCGAAGGATGAGGGCCGCCGCACCGTGCCACGCCGCCCTCGTGTTTCGACAGGCTCAGCATGAGGGCTCTTGGAGAGGTCTGCGCGGCGCCACCCCTAAAACGCCGCCTCTTCCAGTTCCATCAACGGCTTGGCCCCGCCGATTGCCGGCGGTGTCGCCGACTGCTGAATCAGGCAATCTTGCTGTTTGAGCCGTGATAGCTCATCCGCCGGCGCACTTTTCCGTCTTTTCCGTGAACGACCAGTTCGGCCAAAGATTTTGCGAATCTTGATTTGACGGCTTCGAGCGCTGATTTTTGCGTCCGATAGACTCCACTACTTCTTTTCGATCCAATCTTCTTAACGACCCATCCGTTCTTGTTCGGCAAGACGTGATATGTGGCGCCTTTTGCTTTGGCCAATTCCTTTTTGCTTGCTTGATCCGCCCGCCATGTTGACAGTTCGACCAGATCGGGGTTGTTTTCGATTAGGAGCAAGAAGACACGCTCAATTGGATTTGGGAGTGCCGTTCTTTCTTGCCATTTGTCGATTGTAGAACGCGGGATCGCAAATTTTTCAGCAAACTCGGACGCCGAAATTCCTAATTCTTTTATCACTCGGTTGATATCCGGCGCCGGTTGCATTTTCGCTAGCTCGGCAACTGTGAGCGGGCGCGCATCCGGATCGATAGAGGCCGAATCCGCCACGTCTCTATCGGTCAAGTGATCGATGGAGCGCCAATCGGTCGCACCTTCGATCTTACGCTTTGGGTCAAGCTTGAAACGCGCCATATCGGTTTCTCTCAGCTCTTGTTGCCTTTCTTGCCGAAATCAATCGTACGCGCAATTCGGTGAATACATAGACAACATATAGTACCCGACCTTCGACAGCGCCAATTGCGATGAAACGTTCCTCTCCATAATCAAAGGCGTCATCCACCATTTCGATCATGAACGGATCCAGAAAGACACGCGTTGCATCAACAAAATCAACACCGTGTTTTTCGAGATTTGACGCCGCTTTATCGTCGTCCCACTCAAATTCCATCGGTGCCGCCCGGCCAACAGCCCGCTAAAACGCCGCCTCTTCCAGTTCCATGATCGGCTTGGCCCCGCCGGTCATCGTGGCGAAGAGGCCCGCCGTCTCGGGCAGCACTCGGGCCATGTAGAAGCGCGCGGTGGCGAGCTTGGCGGTGTAGAAGGCCTCCTCGCCGTTGGCGCCCGCTTTCAATTTCTCCAGCGCGATCTTGGCCATGCGCGCCCACATGTAGCCGACCGCCACGAAGCCGAAGGCGCGGAGATACTCGCTCGCCGCCGCGGCCGCGTCGTTCTGGTCCTTCATGCCCGCCTCGGCGAGCCACAGCGTCGTCTGCTGCAGCTTGGCGAAGGACTTCATCAGCGGCGTGACGAACTCCGCCATCTCGGGGTCGGCCGCATTCGCCTCGATGAACGCCTGCACCGGATGGAAGAAGCGCCGCAGGAAGCGGCCCATATGCGCCGGCAGCTTGCGGCCGATCAGGTCGAGCCCCTGGATGCCGTTGGTGCCCTCGTAGAGCTGGGTGATGCGGGCGTCGCGCACGAACTGCTCGATGCCGTGCTCGGCGATGTAGCCGTGGCCGCCATAGACCTGGACCGCGAGGTTCGCCGCCTCGAAGCCGTGATCGGTGAAGAAGGCCTTGATGATCGGCGTCGTGAGCTCGATCCAGTCGGCGGCCTCTTCGCGCACCGTCTCGTCGGGATGCTTCAGCATCTTGTCGATCTCGTATCCCGTCCAATAGGCCAGCGCCCGTGCCCCCTCGGTCAGCGAGCGGGCGCGCAGCAGCATGCGCCGCACGTCGGGATGGACGATGATCGGATCGGCCGGCTTGTCGGGCGCCGCCGCGCCATTGAGCGCCCGGCCCTGCACGCGCTCCCTGGCGTAGCCGACCGCGTTCTGGTAGGCGACCTCGGCTAGCCCAAGCCCCTGCATGCCGACGCCGAGGCGCGCCGCGTTCATCATCGTGAACATATGCGCCATGCCCTTGTGCGGCTGGCCGACCAGCCAGCCCTTGGCCTCCTCGAAGTTGATGACGCAGGTCGACGAGGCCTTGATGCCCATCTTGTGCTCGATCGAGCCGCACATGACGCCGTTGCGCGGCCCCGCGACGGTCTCGCCGCCCTCCTGCCTGGGCAGGAACTTCGGCACCAGGAAGAGCGAGATGCCGCGCACGCCCTCGGGCGCGTCGGGCAGCTTGGCCAGCACCAGGTGGACGATGTTCTCGGTCAGGTCGTGCTCGCCGGCGGAGATGAAGATCTTGGTGCCGGTGATCGTGTAGGCGCCGTCGCCATCGGGCACCGCCCTGGTGCGGATGAGGCCGAGATCGGTCCCGCAATGGGGCTCGGTCAGGCACATCGTCCCCGACCACGAGCCGTCGACGAGCTTGGGCAGGTATTCGTCCTTCAGCGCGTCGGTGGCGTGATACTCGATGGCGTTGTAGGCGCCCATCGACAGCCCCGGATACATGCCGAAGGACATGTTGGCCGAGCAGATCATCTCCTCGAAGACGAAGTTGACGACCTTGGGCAATCCCTGGCCGCCGTATTTGGGATCGCAGGCGATGCCGCACCAGCCGGATTCGGCGAAGGTCTTGTACGCTTCCTTGAAGCCTTCGGGCGTACGTACGACGCCGTTCTCATACGTACAGCCTTCCTGGTCGCCGGAATAGTTGAGCGGCTGCAGCTCGTTCTCGCAGAGCTTGGCGCCTTCCTCGAGGATCGCATCGATCAGATCGGGCGTCGCCTCCTCGTAGCCGGGCATCTCCGCCAGCTTCTCGATTCCGAGCATCTCGTGCAGCACGAAGCGCATCTCGCGCAATGGAGCCTTGTAGGTCGCCATCCAATCAGTCCCTTCCCATGCGGGGGTCAAACCACAGGAGGCACGGAGACACGGAGAGGTTCCGTGGTTCACCACCAAGACACCAAGGCACCAAGGCACCAAGGGGGCGAGATGCGCGCTTATCGTCCTCGTCACCCCCGCGAAAGCGGGGGTCCAGTCGGCCGCCGGTCTGGATTCCCGCTTTCGCGGGAATGACGGCCGAGCGCGGGGTAAAGCGCGAAGCGCTATTCATCCCCTTGGTGCCTTGGTGTCTTGGTGGTGAACCAAAATCTCCGCGTCTCCGTGCCTCCTGTGGTGAATCCCTTTAGTTCCTGAGCGGCTTGCCGGTGGTGAGCGTGTGCTCGATCCGGGCGAGCGTCTTTTCGGTGCGTACGAGCTTCATGAACTCCTGCACTTCGAGCTTCAGCAACCGGTCCTCGGTGACGGTCTCGGTGATGTCGGTGTCGCCGCCCGCGAGCACCGTCGCCACGCCGCCCGCGACCCGCGCGTCGTGCTCGGAGGCCTGGCCCTGCTGGACGAAGCCCGCCACGGCCAGGTCCATCGCCGCCTTGGCGGTCGCCCCCGGCAGGTTGAGCTCGACCGGCTCGGGCGGCGCATAGTCCTTGGCGAGCGCCAGCGCCTTGGCCTTGGCGTCGGCCAGGAGGCGGTCGCGGTTCATGGTGATGCCGTCGCCGGCGCGCAGGATCTTCATGTCCTGGGCGAGGTTGGCCGAGCGCGAGACCGCGGCGGTCGAGATATACTCGAAGGCCTTGCCGACCGCGGGCATGTAGCCGCCCGGCCGCTTCTCGTCGACCGCCCAGCGCGTCACCATCTCCTTGCAGCCGCCCCAGCCCGGCACGAGGCCGACGCCGACCTCGACCAGGCCGATATAGGCCTCGGCGCAGGCCTGGATGGCGTCGGAATGCAGCAGGATCTCGCAGCCGCCGCCGAGCGCCATGCCGGCCGGCGCGCCGACCACCGGGAAGGGCGCATATTTCAGCTTTTTGTAGGTCTTCTGGCCCTGCTCGATGCCTTGCTCGATCATCGGCCAGACGCCGACATTGGCGGCGAAGAGCGCGAGGCCGATATTGGCGCCGACGGAGAAGTTGTCCGCCTCGTTGTAGATGACGAGCGCGGTCATGTCCGTCTCGACGACGGCGATGGCCTTCTCGACCATGGCCATGATGTCGCCGTCGATTGCGTTCATCTTGGAATGGAACTCCAGGCAGGCGACGCCGTCGCCGATGTCCCAGAGCGACGCCGATGCGTTCTTCGCCAGCGGCTCGGAGGCGCGCTTGATGTCCGCGAGCTTGAGGACGCCGTCGGGGCGCGTCACGTCGTGGTATTTGCCGTCGGTGCCGAAATACCGCAGCTTGCCGTTCTCGACGCGGTAGAAGGTGCCGTCGCCCACCTTTGCGAGCAGGTCCGGCACCGGCCGGCCCTCCTCGGCGAGCTTGTCGGCGAACCACTTGGCGCCGAGCTTGTCGATGAGCTCGAAGGGGCCCCATTTCCAGGCGTAACCGAGGCGCATCGCCTCGTCGACCGCGACGATCTCGTCGGCGATCTCGGGCACCAGCAGCGCCGCGTAGCCGAGCGTGTGCGAGAGCACCGCCCAGGCATAGCCGCCGCCCTTGTCCTCGTGGGTGACCAGCGCCCGGAGGTCCTTGCGGCCGGCGCGCACGCTGGCGAGCTGCGCCTTCTCCGAGGGCCTGTACGCGCCGGTCGCGAGATCGATCGATTCCTTGACGCGGCCGCCGCCCTCGCGGTTCAGGCGGTAGAAGCCGCCCTTGCCCTTCCGGCCCGTATAGCCGTCGGCGATCATCGCCTCGATCTTGTCGGACGAGCGGTAGAGCGCCTTGTAGGGGTCGCCCTCCGGCACGTTGTCGTAGAGCGATTTCGAGACATGTGGCATCAGGTCGATGCCGACGAGATCCATGAGCCCGAAGATGCCGGTCTTGGGCAGGCCCATCGGCTTGCCGGCGACGGCGTCGGCCTCTTCGACGGTCAGCCCGCGGTCGACCGCCTCGTTGATCGCGACCTGGCCGAACAGCGTGCCGATGCGGTTGGCGACGAAGCCCGGCGTGTCCTTGGCGTCGACGATGCCCTTGCCCAGGCGTACGTCCCCGAACGTACGTACGGTCTCGACGACCTCCTTGCGCGTTTTCGGCCCGGCGACGATCTCGAGCAGGCGCAGATAGCGCGGCGGATTGAAGAAATGGGTGATGACGAAATCCTGCCGGAACGACTCCGGCAGGCCGTCGGTCAGTTGCTTCAGCGGGATCGTCGAGGTGTTCGACGACACGATCGAGCCCGTCTTGCGATGCGCTTCGAGCGTCTTGTAAAGCGCCTGCTTGATGTCGAGGCGCTCGATCACGGCCTCGACGATCCAGTCGACCTCGCCCAGCGCCTCGAGATCGTCCTCGACATTCGCCGGGGTCACCAGCTTCATCGCGCGCGGATGCATAAAGGGCGCGGGGTCCGTCTTCTTCATGCGCTCGATGGCCTTGCGCGCCACGATCGAGCGGTCGTTCGCGCCCTCCGGCACGATGTCGTAGAGCAGCACCGGCACGCCCGCATTGGCGATATGGGCGGCGATCCCGCTCCCCATCACGCCCGAGCCGATGACCGCGGCTTTCTGGATGTCCATGTGTCTGTCTTTCCGCTTTACCAATGCTCCTCATCCTGAGCTTGTCGAAGGATGAGGGCCGCTGATGTCTCGCCTGCCGCCCTCGTGCTTCGACAAGCTCAGCATGAGGGCTTTGGATAAGTCGGTTTGATTGGCTAGACCGCCTCCAGCACCGTCGCGATGCCCTGGCCGCCGCCGATGCACATGGTGGCGACGGCGTATTTGCCGCCCTCGCGGGCGAGGTTGGCGGCCGCCTTGCCGGTGATGCGCGCGCCCGAGGCGCCGAGCGGATGACCGAGCGCGATGGCGCCGCCGTCGAGGTTCACGCGTCCCGGGTCGATGCCGAGCTCCTTGATGCAGGCGACCGACTGCGAGGCGAAGGCCTCGTTCAGCTCCATCACGTCGATGTCGTCGATCTTGAGGCCCGCGCGGTCGAGCGCCTTGCGCGTCGCCTCGACGGGGCCCATGCCCATGATCTCGGGCTCCAGGCCCGTGCCGGCGATCGCCTTGATGCGCGCGAGGACGGGCAGCTTGTTCTTCCTGGCGTAGTCCTCGGTGCAGACGAGCACCGCCGAGGCGCCGTCGGTGAGCGGCGACGACGTGCCGGCGGTCACCGTGCCGTCCTTGTCGAAGGCCGGCTTCAAGCCCGACAGCGCCTCCTGGTCGGTGTCCGGGCGGATGCCGCCGTCGGTGTCGACGACGCCGTTGTTGGGCGTCTCGATCGGCACGATCTCGTCCTTGAAGCGCCCGCCGGTGCGCGCGGCCTCGGCCTTCCGGTGGCTGGCGATCGCGAACGCCTGCTGGACCTCGCGGGTCACCTGATACTTCTTGGCGACCTCTTCGGCGGTCTGGCCCATCGAGAAGTAGGTCTCGGGCCAGCCCTTCGCGAGCGCGGGGTTCGGCGAGGGGTTGTAGCCCATCATCGGCACGCGCGTCATCGACTCCACGCCCGCCGCGATGAATGCCTCGCCGGCGCCGAGCTGGATGTCGCCCGCCGCCATGTGGATCGCCTGCATCGAGGAGCCGCACCAGCGGTTCACCGTGATGCCGCCGGTCTTGACCGGAAGATCGGAGAGGAAGACGACGTAGCGCCCCATGTTGAAGCCCTGCTCGGCCTCGGGCACGGCGCAGCCGAGGATGAGGGTCTCGATGTCGTCCTTGTCGACGCCGGTCTTCGCGATCAGCGCCTTGACGACCGTGGCGACCAGGTCGTCGGGCCTTACCTTGGTCAGCGTGCCCTTGTGCGCGATGCCGAAGGGCGAGCGGGAATAGCCCGCGATGACGACGCTCGTTTCCATGGTCGCTTACCTTCCCTCACTGACGGGGCGTTCGGCCCCGTATTCCATGTTGCCTTGCATTGAAATGCGACACAACGGCGACAGCTCCGCCCCCGCCCTCAATCCAACAGCGCCACGATGTCGCGGCCGGCGCGGCGCAGGATCTCCTCGTCGCCCGTGAGCCCCATGATCATGATGGCGCCCTGGGCGCGGGCGATCGCGTCCTCGGCCAGCTCGCGCGCGCGCGCCTCGCCGTACTTGGTGGCGAGCAGCTTCGTCAGCGCCTTGGCCCAGTCCTCGAAATAGGTGCGGATGCGGGTCACGAACTCCGGCACGCTGCCGCCGACCTCGAGCGCCAGGTTGCCCATCACGCAGCCGCCCTCGCGGCCGATGAAGTAGCGCTCCACCGCATCGGCCAGCGCCTGCAGGCGTTCCTTGGGGGTTCGCCCCCCATTTCCATCCAGGCCGTTGGCGGGATCGTGCGCCGGGTTGAAGAGCTTGGCGCGCCCGTCCTCGATCACCCGGTCGAGCGCCGCCACGGCGAGCTCCTTCTTGCCCGGGAAATAGTGATAGACGCTGCCCTTCAAGAGGCCGCAGGCGGCGCTGATATCCGACATCGACGTGTGGTGATAGCCCTTCACCCGGAACAGGGCGAGGGCGCCGTCGATGACGTTCTCGCGGTCGGTCTTCTTCACGGCCATGGGCTGAGCTGCGGCGATCTCTATGGAATAGGCGCCATGCGAGAGGCGTTCGGGCATGAAACGGCCGAAGAGGCCGGTCTGCATATCCATTCAACCAAACGGTCGGTTGGTTCACGACAAAGATAGTCGGGCGGCGCGGTGGTGTCAAGACGGATCCGGGCGGATCCGGGCGGATCGGGGCGGCCCGCCCGAAACCGCGCGAACCGGGCGCGCCGCAGCAGGGATCGGCGCCGTGGGCATCCGGCATCGGGCATGATCGGCGCCGGCCCTTGACAAGGCATTCACGATCGCCCCGCTCGGCTAGAGCAGGTCGTGATCAGGTCGAATCACTTCTTGATTCGACCTAATCACGTGAATCTGCTCTATCATCAAATAGTTAGATCGGATTCACGCATTCGGGCCGG
>Ga0302046_10000204_pt1 | contig 63941 bp, 64 predicted proteins | sample RVTome_11_FD_200261 | JGI IMG/M metagenome (GOLD analysis project Ga0302046, IMG submission 200261) | Soil microbial communities from uranium-contaminated site in the Upper Colorado River Basin, Wyoming, United States - RVT147D111 (version 2) ... | reverse complement strand
CCAGCCCTAGGTTTGCCGGGGCGCATGGGGTATAACGCGGCCCGCCGGAGGGGGAAGCCGGCCAGGTTACGCTCGAAACGACGCGGCGCGAGGTCTTCGGGGGAATGACAGCCGAGCCACTCCTATCGGTGCATATGCTGAACAAGCATTTCGGCGGCATCGTCGCGACCGACAACCTGTCGCTCGAGGTGATGCCGGGCGAGATCCATGCGGTGATCGGGCCCAACGGCGCCGGCAAGACGACCCTGGTCGCCCAGCTCTCCGGAATGCTGCGCCCCGACGCCGGCAAGGTCGTCTTCGACGGCCACACGATCACGAACCTGCCGGCGCCGAAGCGCTCCAAGCTGGGCCTGGCGCGGTCGTTCCAGATCACCAGCGTGTTCCGCGACTTCAGCGCCGTCGACAACGTCGCCCTGGCGATCCAGGCGCATAGCGGGCACAGCTTCCGCTTCTGGCGCTCGGCGCGCAGCGATGCGCGGCTTCAGGCGCCGGCGCGCGAGGTCCTCAAGCAGGTCGGGCTCGACGCCCGCGCGGACGTGATCTCCGGCAACCTCGCGCACGGCGAGCAGCGCCAGCTCGAGATCGCCATGGCGCTCGCCACCAAGCCCAAGCTGCTGCTGCTCGACGAGCCGATGGCGGGCATGGGCGCGGAGGATTCCGAGGTGATGACCCGCTTCCTCGCCAGCCTCAAGGGCCGCTACACCATGCTGCTGATCGAGCACGACATGGACGCGGTCTTCCGCCTCGCCGACCGCATCACCGTGCTGGTCTACGGCAAGGCGATCGCCACCGGAACGCCCGAGGAGATCCGCAACAACGAAGAAGTGCGGACCGCCTATCTGGGCGAGGAGGAGGCGGCCTGATGCTCGAGGTCAAGGGCGTCGAGACCTCCTACGGGGCCAGCCAGGTGCTCTTCGGCATGAGCCTGGAGGTCGGCAAGGGCGAGTTCGTCACCCTGCTCGGCCGCAACGGCATGGGCAAGACGACCACGGTCCGCTCGATCATGGGGCTGATCCCGACCCATGGCGGCGCCATCAGCTTCAACGGCCGGGCGATCCACGGCACCGCGTCCCACAAGATCGCCAAGGCCGGCCTCGGCCTGGTGCCCGAGGGCCGGCAGGTCTTTCCGAACCTGACGGTGCGCGAGAACCTGATCGCCACCGCCGCCAACCGCAGCGGCCGTGCCGACGCCTGGACCTACGAGCGGGTGCTGGAGCTGTTCCCCGCGCTCGAGGCGCGGCGCAACAACATGGGCGATCAGCTCTCCGGCGGCGAACAGCAGATGCTGGCGGTGGCGCGGGCGCTGATGACCAATCCGGAGCTGCTGATCCTCGACGAGGCGACCGAAGGCCTGGCGCCGCTGATCCGGGCCGAGATCTGGCGGGTGCTGCAGCACCTCAAGGACCAGGGGCTGTCGATCCTGGTGATCGACAAGAACGTCGAGGTGCTGACCCGGATCGCGGACCGCCACTACATCATCGAGAAAGGCGAGGTGGTGTGGAACGGCGGCTCCGCGGAGCTGCGCGACAACACGAAAATCCAGCACGATTACCTGGGCGTGTGAGGCCGCTTTGGCCGGCTACCCGATCAACGGAATCCGACGCACAACCCCACGGCGACGAAGTTCGGCGCGCCCTCGTTGCGGTCGCTGTTGCCGACGTTCTTGAAGCGCACGACGCTCCGCGCCCGCAGGCCGCCCGGACAGCCGCGCGTGGAGATCACGTAGGCGCGGCGCAGCGGGCCGGTCCGGCACAATGCCAGCCGCACGAAGTTCGGCGCGCCCTCGTTGAAGTCGTTGTTGGCGACGTTCTGGAAGCGCGTCCGGCTGATGATCTCGCCGGGGCAATCGCGGCGGCTGGCGACCAGCACCAGGCGCCGGTTCGGCCGATACGAGCACATGGCGATGCGGATGAAGCCGCGCGCGCCTTCGCCGCGGTCGTTCCGCCCGACGTTGCGGAACCCGACCGCGCCCATGCCGACGGCCTCGGGCGGGCAGCGGCCGAGCACCAGGAACGGCCCTCGCCTGCCCTGCGCCTGGGCGGCCGTCGTGGCCGCGGCGATCGCCGCCGCGATCAGGGCCGTGCCCAAGGCCAGGATTCGCATGCCTGTCATCGATCGATCCTCCTCCATCGCTGCGCCGCTCAGGCGCATCCGCGCCGTCGCGCGCGACCGTAGCAGCATCACCCGGCGCCGCAACGATGATTGGCTTGCCGGCGCGAATTTTAAGGCGCGGCGTGTCCCCGATGCGACGCGGCGCGGCTGCCAATCCGCGCCCGGATGAGCTAGATCGGATCGCTTTCAGGCTGAATCGAAAAGAGATCCGGCCTGAAAGCGTGAATCCGATCTAACGCGTCAATAATAGAGCAGGTTCACGCGATCTGCTCTAGCATGCCGCCGACCGCAAGAGCCGCCCTGGAGACGACGCGTGGCGAAAGCCCACGGCAACGCCCTGCCCGCCGGCTATCAGTTCGAGGGTTACCGCATCGAGGCCATTCTGGGCGCGGGCGGCTTCGGCATCACCTACCGCGCGCGCGAGGTGCGGCTCGACCGCGACGTGGCGATCAAGGAGTTCCTGCCGCGCGAGCTCGCCATGCGCGGCGAGAACGGCGCCTCGGTCGAGCCGATCAGCGCCGACGACCGCTCGACCTTCGAATACGGGCTTTCGCGCTTCGAGGACGAGGCGCGCACGCTGACCAGGTTCCGCCATCCGAACATCGTGCCGGTGCACCGCGCCTTCGAGGCCAACAACACTGCCTACCTGGTGATGGAGTACGTCGAGGGGGCGAGCCTCTACGAGGTCCTGCATGGGCGCAAGACGCTCGCCGAGGCGCAGCTGCGCGCCGTCTTCGGGCCGCTGCTCGACGGGCTCGAGACGGTGCACGACGAAGGCTACCTGCACCGCGACATCAAGCCCGGCAACATCTATCTCCGCGCCGACGGCACGCCGGTGCTGATCGACTTCGGCGCCGCGCGCGCGGCGATGACCGAGCGCAGCAAGACGCTGACCAGCGTGGTCACCGCCGGCTACGCGCCCTTCGAGCAGTACTTCGCGCGCGGCAGGCAGGGGCCCTGGACCGACATCTACGCCATGGCCGCCACCATGTACCGCGCGGTCGCCGGACGGAAGCCGCCCGAGGCGCCGGAACGCCAGCAGGACGATCCCTTTCGCGGGGCCGCGGCCGCCGCGCAGTCGGAATTCGGCGCGGCGCTGCTCGCCGCGATCGACACGGGCCTCGCCGTCAAGCCCGAGGAGCGGCCGCAAAGCGTCGCCGCCTGGCGCGGCCTCCTGGGGTTCACCGGCCAGGCGGCGCCGGCCGATCCGGCGCTCGCCGCCGCGGTGGTCGCGAAGGCCGTCGCGGGCGAGACCTCGACCCGCAATCCCGACGGCGCCACCTGGCCCGCGGGCCGGCCCACGGCCGCGACGACGCTCGGTCCCCGGAACCGGCCGGCGTGGCTCGCCGCGACCGTCTCGATCCTGCTGTTCGTCGCCGGCGGGGTCTATCTCGCGGCGCGCGACGGCGGGCTCGTCAATCGCGGAAAGACGGCCGGCTCGACGGTCGTTGAAGCGGCGCCGGGAACCTCCGGGGCCGCCGGCGGCACCACCGGCAATGAAGGCTCGACGCTGCCCAAGCAGGAGGCCAACCGGCCGCGCGGCGGCGCCCCGACGCCGAGACCCACGCCGAGACCCACGCCTGGGCCATCACCGGGCCCCGATCCGGGCGCGCTGCCCGGCGGCGGCGCCAGCTGCCCCGCGTCGCTGCCGGCGCTCCAGGGGCGCTACCACGAGAGCGATTGCCGCTTGGTATCCCGCCTCTTCACCCAGGCGATCGGCGCGGCGAGCGTTGCCGGCACGGTCTCGCGCTGGAGCAACCGCGTCTCGGGCAATACGGGCACGATCACCGTGCTGGCCTTCTTCCAGTCGGCCGACGGCCGCTACTGCCGGCGCATCCGCCAGACCCTGGCGAGCGGCGGCGAGACGCTGGGCGCCACCGGCGTCGGCTGCCGCGAGGGCGCCGCTTGGCGCATCACCCGGGCCGAGTGATTCGCAACAAGCCTCCCGGACGGCGCGGGCCCTTCGAGACGCCGCCCATGCGGGCGGCTCCTCAGGATGAAGCGGCGGCGGCCGCTTTCGCCGGTAAAGCTCGATTGGCCAGTTTTGCCAGAACCCCTCAGTCGCTCTCCAGCCGATGCCGCAGGGCGGCCAGGGCGCGCTCGGCCTCGGCGATCTCCTTGCCTATGCGGGCGCGCTCGCGGTGGTCGATGCGGGCGTCGTCGAGCGCCTTCTCAACGGCGCGCAGCACGTCGGCCGCCTCCAGCACGGTGCGCGTGGCCCCCAGATGCAGCGTGTCGACCGCCGAGCCTTCCGGCAACGAGGTGCGGTCGACGGCGATGAACGGCGTCTCGTCGAGGAAGTAGCCGATGAGCCGGATGTCCGGGGCGGCGGCGATCAGCGCCTGCACCTCCTCGGGGCTGAATACCACGCGGCGGTGGAGCCGGGCGTGCAGGGTCGCGTATTGCATGCCCATGCGTTCGGCGACGTCCTTCAGCGGGTATTTCTTCTCGGCCACCAGCACCGTGTAGACGAGATCGGCGAAGGCGCGGCCGCGCTCGCTGGCCTGCTGCATCTTCTCTCCCCCATCGGGACGTCCGGTAACAGTTTATGCGCAGATCGCGATTGCGGGAAGCCGTTCAGGCCGCGCTGGTTGCAACGTGGTTAGGGGTGCCGGCGAGCGACGCCAGCACGTTGGCGACGAGCGCGTGGCCGACCCCGAGGCTGAGGATCGATTCCGGGTGGAACTGCACCGCGGCGATGGGCAGCGCCCGATGCCGGAGCGCCATCACCAGCCCGGCCTCGTTGCGCGCGGTGACGGCGAGCGTATCGGGCAGGTCCGCCTCGGGGGCGTGCAGCGAATGATAGGCGCCGGCCCGCATCGGGCTCGGCAATCCCCCGAACAGTCCGGCGCCGTCGTGCTCGATCTCCCAGACCTTGCCGTGGCGGGGCTCGTCGAGCAGGGCGAGGCGGCCGCCGAAGGCCTCGGCGATGCCCTGCAGGCCGAGGCAGACGCCGAACTGCGGCACGCCGAGCTCGGCCAGCCCGCGCACCAGCGCCGGCACGCCGAAATCGCCCGGCCGGCCGGGGCCCGGCGAGTGGACCACGAGGTCGGGGCGCAGCGCCGCGATCTCCGCCGGATCGAGCCCCCAGCGGTAGGTCGCGACCTTCGCGCCTGCCTGGCGGACATAGTCGGCGAGGCAATGGACGAAGGAATCCTCGTTGTCGATCATCACCACGTTGGCGCCGCCGGCCGGCTGCATCGTCGGCAACGCCCTGGGTTCGGCCGGTTTCGCCTCCCCCTCGACGGCGCGGAAGAAGGCCGTCGCCTTGACCTCGGTCTCGCGCGCCTCCTCGGCGCCCACCGAGTCGTAGACCAGGCTGGCGCCGGCGCGGTAGCGCGCCTGCCCGCCCGCGAGCACCGCGGTGCGGATGGTGATGCCGGTGTTGACGTCGCCGTTGAGCGCGAGCCCGCCGACGGCGCCGCCGTACCAGCCGCGCGGCCGCGCCTCCAGCGCCTCGATCGCCGAGACCGCCATGCGCTTGGGCGCGCCGGTGAGCGTCACCGCCCACATGTGCGAGAGGAAGGCGTCGATGCCGGTGAGGCCGCGGCGCAGCCGGCCCTCGACATGGTCGACGGTGTGGAAGAGCCCGGCGTAGCGCTCGATCAGGCGGCGGTCGAGCAGCTTCACCGAGCCCGGCTCGCAGATCCGCGCCTTGTCGTTGCGGTCGACATCGGTGCACATGGTGAGCTCGGCCTCGTCCTTGGCCGAGTTGAGCAGCGCGCGGACGTTCTCGGCGTCGGCCATCGGATCGCCGCCGCGCCGCACCGTGCCGGCGATCGGGCAGGACTCGATGCGCCGGCCCTCCACGCGCACGAACATCTCCGGCGAGGCGCCGACGATCGCCTCGCCGCCGAGCTGGATGAGGAACTCGTAGGGGCTCGGGTTGAGCGCGCGGAATCGGGCGAAGAGCGCCGAGGGCGGCTCGCCGTAGGGCGCCTCGAAGGTGCGGCTCAGCACCACCTCGAAGAGGTCGCCCGCGACGATGCGCTGGCGCGCCGCCTCGACGTTGTCGGCATAGGCCTCGGCCGTCTGGTCCGCCGTCACCTTGCCCTTGCCGGCGTTCGCCATGGTCGCGGCCTTGAGCGGCGCGAAGGGCCGCCGGCTGGCGCCCGCCGTGCGAAGCTCGCCGCGCGCGAAGGTGAAGTCGTGGCGCAGGGCCGTCTCGAGGCGACGGTCGAGCACGTAGATCTGGTCGGGCAGGTAGAGGTGGAGGTCGGCGGCCTCCGCGTCGCGGTCCAGGCGGAGCGGCATCGGCTCGAACTGGAAGATGAGGTCGTAGCCGAAGGCGCCGTAGGCGCCCAGGAAGGCGTCTTCGATGCCCTGGAACTCCTCGATCAGGTTGCGGAGCGGCGTGAGGCTCGAGGGCTGGCGGCTGCGCTCCTCCTCGGCAAAGCGCGCGGCGGGCTCGGGCACCGTGAGCGCGATCTCGCGCGGCCCGGTCGCGACGGCCTCCTCCGCCATGCCGCGCGTCAACACCGGGGCCAGGATTGCGAGCAGCCGCACGCCGCGGGGGTTCAAGGCGCGGAAGACGACCTTGCGGCCGCGGCCAACGATCTCGATCGGCGGATCGACGAAGCCGAAGTCCCAGCGGGTGTAGCGGTCGGGATACTCGACGCCGGAGGAAAAGTAGGCGCCGCGCGTCTCGTCGAGCGCCTCGGTCAGGAAATCGATGCCGCCGCCGTAGGCGAGGCGCCGCGTGGTCCGGGTGAGCGTTATGCCACCGGCGGTGGCAAATCTGTAAAGCATTGGAAACTCCCGAATTCATCGTCGGTTGCGCGACCGCCGGGCGGCTCGCGGGAGCGGCCCTCATCAGGTGGCTAGACGGTCGGGAATGCCTGGAAACAGGCGGGCGCCCAGTGTCTCGATTCTGAAATTCGATGCATCGAACTTCAGAATCGAGACACCGGATATATGGGTCTGGTGTGATTCAGCCTCCGAAGTTCGTCACCCATTTGGCGATGAACTTCGGAACCATCACACCAGGCGCGCGCGTCAGTTGAGACGCGTCACCATCGAAAGACGATGAATTCGGACCTGGGTCGCGGTAGGGACCGGCGCACTGGTGTGCTCCCTGGCTGGCTCGCCGGGCAGCGCATAGCACGGCCGCGTTTACCGTGTCCAGCCGATCCGCTGTTCAGCGGCAGGGCCGATTGCTAGACTCCTCGCCTAAAAGCAAGGGATCCCGGGCCATGAACGACACCTCAGCCATGCACGGGCCGGCGGGCGCGCCGCCGCGCGAACCATCCGGCGACCAGCCCAGCCTGCGCTCCTGGCTCGCCCAGCTCGAGGCGGCGGGCGAGCTGAAGCGGGTGCGCAGGAAGGTCGATTGGGACGAGGAGATCGGCGCCATCGCCCGGGTCAACCTCAGCCTCGGCGGCCCGGCGCTGCTTTTCGAGACCATCAGGGGCTACGAGGAGGCCCGCTGCACGCGGTTCATGACCTGCGGCGTCGGCGAGCGGCGCAAGGTCGCCTTGATGCTGGGGCTCGACCCCGAAACCAGCGAGAAGGCGCTGGTCCGTCACTTGAAGGACACCTACCGCACGCCGATCGAGCCGGTGACGGTGCCGACGGGGCGGGTGAAGGAGGTCGTGCTCACCGGCAAGGCGATCAACCTCTGGGAGTTCCCCACGCCGAAATGGCACGCCTCGGACGGCGGCCGCTTCATCGACACCTTCTGCGGCGTCGTCACCCACGACATCGAGACGGGGCGCGCCAACGTCGGGCTCTACCGCGGCCAGGTGCTCGGCAAGCGGAAGATCGGCAAGCTCTTGATCGCGACCCAGGGCTGGGGCACGCATTTCGGCAAGTACAAGGACGCCAGGAACCGCATGCCCGTCGCGGTCGCCCATGGCTGGCACGACGCCCTGCCCTTCTGCGCCGGCTCGCCCTTCCCCAAGCATGTCTGCGAGTGGGACATGATCGGCGCCATCACCGGCCAGCCGGTCGCGCTGGTCGATTGCGAGACCGTGCCGCTGCAGGTGCCGGCGACCGCCGAGATCGTGGTCGAGGGCTGGATCGACCCCGACCCGGAGAGCTTCGAGATGGAGGGGCCCTTCGCCGACTATCCGGGCTACCTCGGCGGCAGGGCGACGCCCAAGCCGGTCATGAAGGTGACCGCGGTGACGCACCGCAAGGACCCGATCCTGCGCGGCGCGCTCGAGGGCGCGCGGCCGGGCTTTCCCAGCGAGGACTCGCCGCTCTGCGCCTATTCCTGGTCGGCGATCGCCTGGAACATGCTCGAGGATGCGGGGGTCGCCGGCGTCACCGACGTCTGGATGCCGCCCGTCTCGACCGGCACCAACATCGTGGTGCAGATCCGCAAGCGCTACCGCGGCCACGCGACCCAGGTCGCCCACGCGCTCTGGGGCACCGGCTCGGGCCAGTGGTTCTTCAAGAACGTCACGGTGGTGGAGGAGGACATCGACATCCGCGACGCCGAAGCGATCGACTGGGCGATCGCCTTCCGGGTCAACGCCGGGCGCGGCGACGTGGCGATCGCGGGGCCGACCTTCGGCTCCGTCCTCGATCCCTCGACCCTGCCCGCCGACCGCGACGTCGCCAAATACGGCACCGGCAAGTGGCACCGCGTCCTGATCGACGCCACGCGGTCGTGGGAGCACGAGCCCAACCCGCAGTTCGGCGGCCGCCGCTACCCGCCGCTCAACACGATCGCGCCGAAGCTGGAGAAGAAGGTCAGGAAGCGCTGGGCCGAGTACGGCATCGGCATCGACTATCTCGACGACGAGGCGCGCGAGCGCCTGACGATGAAGGCGCTGTCGAAGGTCTTCGGCGAGGTGTGAGGCATCTCCGTTTCGGGGCGCTCATAATAACCCTCAGCCCCAAGGGGAGAGGGAACACTGCGTAGCCCTACACGGAGAATGCTCCCGAAGGTATGAGCCGCACCAAAAGCGCTCACGACCACACGTCCGCCGCGACATTCGCCACCAGGGTGAGCTTGCGGCGCTCGTCGTCCTCGGTCACGGGATTTCCGCCGACGGACGAAGCGAAGCCGCATTGCGGGCTCAAGGCCAGGCGCTCCATCGGCACGAACTTGGCGGCGGCGTCGATGCGGCGCTTCAGCTCGTCGGGCGTCTCGAGCTCGGGCGTCTTGGAGCTGACCAGGCCGAGGACGACCACCTTGTCCTCGGGCACCGTGGCGAGCGGCGTGAAGTCGCCCGCCCGCTCGCTGTCGTACTCGAGGAAGAAGGCGTCGACATTGGCGTCGCGGAACAGTTGCTCGGCGACCGGCGCGTAGCCGCCTTCGGCCATCCATTGGCCCTTGTAGTTGCCGCGGCAGAGGTGGAGGCCGACGGTCATGTCGTCGGGGCGGCCATCGAGCGCGGCGTTGAGCGCGGCGATGTAGCGGCCGACCAGCGCGTCGGGATCCTGGCCGCCGGCGCGCACGCCCTCCTGCACCTTGGGATCGCAGAGCATGGCGATCGGCACCTCGTCGAGTTGCACGAACTCGCAGCCCGCCCGGTCGAGCGCCTCGATCTCCTCGCGGTAGACGACCGCGAGGTCCTCGAACAGCGCGTCGAGATCGGCGTAGGCGCCCTCGCCCGCCCCCTCGGCGGCGCCCAGGAAATGCGCGGCGCTCGGGCTCGGCATGGTCACCTTGGGCAGGCGCGCGGTGTTCTCCTTGACGAATTCGAACTCGTGGAGCGCGATCGGCTCGGTGCGCCGCAACCTGCCGTCCGCGTGGGGGCAGGACCAGGCCGCGTGGTCGCCGGAGAAGCCGAGGCTGGCGGGGCGCGTGGTGAGGCCGTCGACCGCCCCGACGAAGCCGAGGAACCACGAGCCGCGCCGGAACTCGCCGTCGGTGATCGAGCGCATGCCGCAGTCCTCCTGCAGGCGGATCGCCTCGGCGATGCACTCGTCGATCGTCTCCTCCAGCTCGGCGGGCGTGATCTCGTTGGCGTGGAACGCCGCGAAGGCGCTCTTCAGCCGCCGTGGCCGCAGCAGGCTCCCCACATGCTCGGCGTGGAACGGCGGCCCCATGGCATACATCGCTTCAATTCCCCCTTTTGGTTTCCGGTCCGAGCCGTCCGATCGCACCCTATTCGCGTTCGTCGACGAAGCGCGGCGCCTTGATCGAGGCCTCGAAGGCCTTGGCGAGCGTGCCCGCGGTCAACACCTCGACCTCGGGCGTGACCTCGAAGATCGACTTCACCTCGCCGATCACGGTCTGAGCGGCGCTCCCGGCATTGGCGCCGCGCTTGACCTCGATGCGCAGCTTCATCGTCTCCATGCCGCTGCGGTCGGTCACCAGCACGCCCTGGAAGTCGTTGATCTCGGGGTTGCGGAACATGAAGTCCTCGAACTCCGAATGGTTCACGTTGACGCCGCGGATCTTGAAGAAGCCCGTGGTGCGCCGGGCGTGGCGGATCATCGGATAGAGCTCGGCGAACTTGCCGGGGCTGTCGCCGCGCTCGTGAAAGGAGACGATATCGCCCGAGTTCCAGCGCAGGAAGGGCGTCGCGTGGCCGGTCCACAGCGGCGTCACGCAGAAGGTCCCGATCTCGCCCTCGGGCAGCGGGCGGCCGGACTCGGGATCGACCACCTCGATGTAGAACAGGTCGGACCAGATGTGGATGCCGTCATGGGCCGGGCCCTCGGCGCCCATCAGGCCGGCCTCGCTCATGCCGAAGACGTCGAAGACCTCCGCCCCCCACATGCGCTTGAGCTTCTCGCGCTTGGCTTCCGACAGCGTCTCGGCGGAGGTCACGATCGTGCGCACCGTGCCCTGCGTGAGGTCGATGCCCTCGACATCGGCGAGGTTGGCCAGGTGCAGCGCGAAGCTCGGCATGGCGATCAGCACGCTCGGCTTCAGCGTGGCGATGAGCTGGAGCTGGCCGGCCGAGGGCACCGCGTTGCCGGCGCCGACCCAGCTCATGCCGACCCCGAAATCGTGCGCGCTGCGGGCCCAGATCTGGCCGGCGGGGTGGATGCCGATCGGAAACGAGATGTGGCAGAGGTCGCCCTTGGCGATGCCGATGCAGGGAAACGAACGGCCCCACGACAGCAACCCATAGGTAACGTCATCGAAGGTGCGGGGATAGAAGACCGGCTGGCCCGTGCTGCCGCCCGAGCGCCAGTACTCGGCGATCTCCTCCGGCGCGGCGATGTTGACCTGCGCCATGAACTCGTCGTGCGACCACTTGCGCAGCGTATCCTTGTCGATGATCGGGATCTTCGACCATTCCTCGGGATCGTCGAGCCTGGCGGGGTCGATGTGGTCGAGCTTGTCCTTGTACCAGCCGGCGCGCTTGGCGCGATCGAAGGCCAGCGCCTTGCGCTCGCTCTGCAGCTCGGCGATCGCTTGGCGCGACCCGGGCAACGGCATCGTCATCGGTCGTCCTTCCCCATCCGGCGTCCGCCCGGGCGCCTAGGCCCGCCCCGCTCGCCGGGCAGTGCGGCGTCGCCGTCGAAGCGGCCGCGCACGGTGATCAGAAGATCGATGAGGCGCAGCTTCTCCGCCCTCGGCACGCCTTCGAGCGCCGCGTCGATCCAACGTGCATGATCGTCGGCCATCGCCGCGAACAGGCGGCGGCCCGCGGCGGTGATGCGCACCTGGAAGCTGCGCCGGTCGCTCGGGCTGGCCCGACGCTCGATCAGCTTCTCGCCCTCCATGCGGTCGAGCAGCGCCGTGATGTTGCCGCTCGCCGCCATCACCATGCGCGCGAGCTCGCCGATCGCCACCCAGCCGCGGTCGACCCGCTCGAGCTGCGACAGCACGTCGAAGCGCGCGAGGCTTTGGCCAAAGCCGCGTCGGAGGCGCGCGCTGAGCGACGATTCGATCAACTTCGAGCACTTCATGAGCTGCAGCCACAGCCGCAGCGACAAGAGCCCGTCCGTGGAAGCCGCGGGCCGTTTCTCGATCACCGATGTTTGCATCGTCGCCTCGCCGTGCTTGCGCCGCGCCACCTTGCTTGCTTAGCGGTCCAACCTTACGTGTTGACCCGTAATGTGTAAATATCTTACGTGTTATACAACCGCGGGCAGGTTCGGCAACGGCTGAAAAGCCGGGCATCCAGTGACAGCGCCGGGAAGGAGCGATCGCCGTATGAAGGTCGTCGTCATCGGGGGCGGGCCGGGAGGGCTCTACTTCGCCATCCTGGCGAAGAAGGCGTTCCCCGAGGCATTGGTCGAGGTCTACGAGCGCAACAGGGAGGGCGACACCTTCGGCTTCGGCGTGGTCTTCTCCGACGAGACGCTCGACAACTTCCTCTCGCGCGACCCCGAGAGCTACGACGAGATCACCGGCACCTTCGCCTATTGGGACGATATCGACTTCCGCTGGCATGGCGGCGCGGTGGTGCGCTCGGGCGGGCACGGGTTCTGCGGCTGCGGCCGGGTCGAGCTGCTCGCCATCCTGCAACGGCGCTGCGCGGCGCTCGGCGTGCCGATCCATTTCGAGACCGAGGTGGACGACCTCGCGCGCTTCGCCGATGCCGACCTGATCGTCGCCGCCGACGGGGTCAACTCGGCGGTCCGCGAGACCCACAAGGCGCATTTCCGGCCGTCGGTCGAATGGCGGAAGAACCGTTTCGTCTGGCTCGGCAGCACCAAGCCCTGCGAGGCCTTCACCTTCAACTTCACCACCAACGAGCACGGCATCTGGGTGCTCGGCGAGTACCAGTACAACGCCGATCTGGCGACCTGGATCATCGAGGCGCCGGAGCCGACCTGGCAAAGCGCCAAGGCGGAGGTCGAGCACCTGGGCGAGGCGGCGCTCCTGGCCTACATGGAGGGGCTGTGGGCCGACTATCTGGACGGCCACCGCCTGGTCGCCAACCGCTCGATCTGGCGGGTCTTTCCGACCATCCGCTGCGAGCGCTGGTCGCACAAGAACATCGTCCTGATCGGCGACGCGCTGCACACCGCGCATTACTCGATCGGCTCGGGCACCAAGCTCGCCATGGAGGACGCCATCGCGCTGGTCGATGCGGTGACGAATGCGCCCTCCATCGCCGCCGCGCTCGCCGATTTCGAGGACGGCCGCCGCCAGGAGGTCGAGATCACCCAGCACGCCGCCGACGTCTCGGTGAGCTGGACCGAGAACCCGCGCCGCTATTGGGACATGGGCCCGCTGCAGGCGGCCTTCTCGATGCTTTCGCGCTCCAAGCAGGTGACCTACGACAACCTCCGCCTGCGCGACGCGGACTTCGTCGACCGGGTCGACCGCCGGTTCGCCGAAGGCGTGCGCGAGGCCGGCTTCGCGGTGCCGCTCGACCCGCCGCCGCCGCCGATGTTCACGCCGTTCCGGCTGCGCCAGATGGTGCTGGCGAACCGCGTCGTGGTCTCGCCGATGGACATGTACGCGGCCGAGGACGGCACGGTCGGCGACTTCCATCAGGTCCATCTGGGCTCGCTCGCCCTGGGCGGCGCCGGGCTCGTGTTCTCCGAGATGGTCTGCGTCTCGGCCGAGGGCCGGATCACCCCCGGCTGCGGCGGGCTCTACGCGGAGGCGCATGTCGATGCCTGGGCGCGCATCGCCGACTTCATCCACCGCGAATCGGACGCCAGGTTCGCGATCCAACTCGGCCATGCCGGGCGCAAGGGCTCGACGCGGGTAGCCTGGGAGGGCATGGACCGGCCGTTGCCGGACGGCAACTGGGAGCTCGTCGCGCCCTCGGCCCTGCCCCACTACCCGTTCAGCGACACGCCGCGCGAAATGACCCGCGCCGACATGGACCGCGTGCGCGACCGGTTCGTCGCCTCGGCGCGGATGGCGCAAGAGGCCGGCGCCGACATGCTCGAGCTGCACATGGCGCACGGCTACCTGCTCTCGGGCTTCATCACCCCGGTCTCGAACCGCCGGCAGGACGCGTACGGCGGCGCCCTGGCGAACCGCCTGCGCTATCCGCTCGAGGTCTTCGACGCGGTGCGCGCGGCCTGGCCGCAGGACAAACCTATGTCGGTGCGCATCTCCGCCACCGACTGGGTGGGCGAGGCCGGGATCACCGGCGAGGACGCGGTGGAGATCGCCAAGGCCCTGGCGGGCCACGGCTGCGACCTGATCGACGTCTCCGCGGGCCAGACCACGCCCGACGCCGAGCCCGTCTACGGCCGCATGTTCCAGACGCCCTTCGCCGAGCAGGTGCGCAACGAGGCGGCGATCCCGACGATCGCGGTGGGCAACATCACCACCTGGGACCAGGTCAACACGATCCTCGCCGCCGGCCGCGCCGACCTGGTGGCGCTGGCGCGGCCGCACCTGACCAATCCGCATTTCACGCTGCAGGCCGCCGCCTTCTACGGCTGGGAGCCCCAGCGCTGGCCGGTGCAGTACGACAGCGGCAAGGAGCAGGCCTTCCGCCTGGCCGCCCGCGAGCGCGCCGACGCCGAGGCGCTGCGCAGCGCCGCCAAGCCGGCGAGCCACCGGAGGCTCGCCGCCGAGTAGCACGCCGAGCGAAAAATATCGGGGCGGTGACGGTTACTCGGCGCCGCCGGGCTTGGAGACCGGCTTGGGTCCGAGGCGCAAGGTTCGGACGACGAATCCCTTCATCTCGTCCCAGCTCTCGCGGCTCGCCAGTCCGACCAGCCCGCCGCGCCCGAACAGCACCAGCATGACCAGCATCGGCCCGAAGACGAACTCCCAGTTCTCCTGGCCGTTGAAGCGGATCGGCAGCTCGAAGAGGCCGAAGTCGATGACCCAGTCGAACTGGACCTTCCTGATCAGCTCCTCGATGATCAGGATGGCGAAGGCGCCGATCACGGGCCCGTAGATCGTGCCCATGCCGCCGGCGATCACCATCACCATGATCTCGCCCGAACGGAACCAGTGCATGTACTCCGGCGTCACGAATTCCTGGTGATTGGCCCACATCGCGCCGCCGAGCCCGCAGATCGCGCCGGCGATCACGAAGCCGGTGAGCCTGTAGCGGAACGTCGGAAAGCCGATCGACTGCATGCGCGGCTCGTTCGACTGGGCGCCGCGCAGCACCATGCCGAAGCGCGAGTTCACGAAGCGCCGCAGGATCCAGATGCTGAGCAGCAGGATCGCCAGCGTCAGGTAGTAGATCAGCTGCATGTCGCGCGAGCCCTCGGGCGCCCCGAGCAGGTTCTGGTTTAGGTCGAAGAAGCCGAAATCGCTGCGGCTCGTGTTCATTCCGTCGTCGCCGCCGTAAGGTTCCAGGCTGATGATCAGGTAGTAGATCATCTGGCTGAAGGCGAAGGTGATCATGATGAAGTAGAGCCCGCCCGTGCGCAGGCTGAGCGCGCCGATCAGAAGCCCGATCAGCGCCGAGCCGCCGATGGCGACGATGAACTGCAGATAACCGTCGTCGATGCCGTAGAACGACATCACGCCGACCGCGTAGCCGCCGACCCCAAGGAAGGCCGCGTGGCCGAAGCTGATCATGCCGCCATAGCCCATGATCAGATCGAGGCTCGCCGCGGCGATCGCGAAGATCATGATCTTGGCGGTCAGCGAGGTGAGGTATATCGAGCCCGACAGCGGCAGCAGCACCAGCGCGGCCAGGCACACCACCATGAACACGAACCGCGGATCGCGGAACGAGATCGCCACCTGCGGGACCCGGGCCGGGGCGCCGTGTTCCATGCCGCGCTCCCGCTAGCCCGACCGCGCCGGGAACAGCCCCTGCGGACGGAAGAACAGGATCGCCGCCATCAGGATGTAGATGATCATCGAGGACAGCGCCGGTCCCGCCGTCTGGGCGAACTCGTCGATCTCGAACGGCTCCCAGGCCAGCACCAAATTGCTGAGGTCGCGCACCACGTCGGTCATGAAGGTGCGGCCGCTCGCCTCCACCAGGCCGACGATGAGGGCCGCGATGAAGGCGCCACGGATCGAGCCGATGCCGCCGATCACGATGACCACGATGGCGAGGATCAGCTTGGCCTCGCCCATGCCGGGGGAGACGTCCTCGACCGGGCCCGCCATCATCCCGGCCAGCCCGGCCAGCATGGCGCCGAGGCCGAAGATGACGGTGAACAGCGCCGCGATGTTGACGCCCAGGGCGCCCGCCATCGGCCGATTGCTGGCGCCGGCGCGGATCAGCATGCCGATCTTGGTGCGGGTGATCAGGAGGAAGAGCGCCGCCGCGACCGCCAGCCCCAGGAAGTCGATCATCAGCCGATAGGTCGGATAAGGCGCGCCGAACAGCGGGGTTGAGCCGCGCAGGGACTCCGGTCCGCTGATCGGCATGCTCTGCACGCCGAATCCCATGATGACGCATTCATTGAAAAACAGGATCAGGCCGAACGTCGCCAGCACCTGCATCATGTGGTCGCGTGCGTAGAGGTGCTGGACGACCACCTTCTCCAGGACGATGCCGAGCAGCAGCGTCAGCGGCAGGGCGATGGCGACCGCCAGATAGAACGAGTCCGTTCGGCCATAAGCCTCGGCGGCGAAAAAGGCGCCGAACATGAACAGCGAGCCGTGCGCCAGGTTCACCATGTTCATGATGCCGAGGACGAGCGACAGCCCGGCGGAGACCAGGAAAAGGAAGATCCCGAACTGGAAGCCGTTCAGCAGCGTGTGCAGGAACAGGGTGAGCTGGGGATCGGTGACCTTGACGCCCGGCGCGGTGACCACGAACAGCACCGCGCCCAGCGCCAGCATGACCCAGCCGGCCAGCGACATCGCCCGGAAACGCGGCGATGCCGGATCGCGGTACATCATCGTCGCGCCGCCCAGCACGAAGATCGCGGAGGCGCCGAGGAAGGGCAGCCACGTCCGGCCGATGACGAGCGCCGCCACCAGCAGCAGCACACCCAATCCCCCAACCAGGGCCGCGCCGCGTTTGCCTTTTGCCAACATCGCCACTAGCGCCGGTTCATCGGGCGGCAGGTGCGCGCCCGGCACGCCGCCGCCCGCCGCAGGCCTGCCGCATCATCGCCAGGTATTTCCGCCAATTTGAGCGTATGGCGGGGAGGCCCGTGACGGCATCCCCGCCATTCTCCGCGATCAATGAGACTTACGGCGCAAGGCGCTCGCTGCGCTTGCACCGCTTGGCGTAGGCATCGCTGTGGTTGGTGAACACGACGCCCGTGGTGCGGATCATCGGCTTGCCGCCGGGCCCGGCAACGACTTCGCGCTTGTAGAAGTTCTGGATCGGCATGCCGTTGAAATTGTAGGTGTGCTTGCCGCGAACCGACGCGTAGTCGGCCTTCAGCATCGCCTTCTTGAGCGCCAGGGTGTCGTTGACCTTGCCGCCGACGGCCTTGACCGCCGAAGCGATCAGCGCCGGGGCGTCATAGGCCTGGCTGGCAAAATGCGACGGCAGGCGCTTGTGGGCCGCCTTATAGTCGGCGATGAACTTCAGGTTCGCCGGATTCTTCGAGTCGGGATCCCAGTAGTTCGTGTGGAAGGTCCCGACCGCGGCTTCGCCGATCGGCCGCAGCATGAAGTTGTCGACGGTGAAGACGGTGTAGAGCTTGATCGTCTTGCCGAGGCCCGAGGCCGCCCATTGCTTCATGAAGGCGATGCCCATCGGGCCGGGCGCGAAGATGAAGACCGCCGTCGGCTGGGCCGCGCGTACGCGGGTCAGCTCCGACTGGAAGTCGCGGTTTCCGAGCTTGAAGAGCAGCTGGCCCTTGACCCGGCCCCTGTAGAAGCGCCGGAAGCCGGCCATCATGTCCTTTCCGGCCTGGTAGTTGACCGACATCAGGAAGACGTCGTTCAGATTCTCCTCGCGCATCAGCTGGCCCATCGCCTCGGGCGTCTGGTCGTTTTGCCAGGACGTGGAGATGAAGTACTTGCTGCAGGCCGAACCGGCGAGGCGCGACGAGCCGGCGTTGGTGCTCATCAGGATGACCCGGTTGCCGACCACCGGATTGCGCACCGCGTTCAGGATGTTCGACCAGGTGATGCCGGCGACGATCTGCACCTTGTCCTGCTCGACGAACTTCTTGGCGCAGGTCACGCCGACGTCGGGCTTGACCTGGTCGTCGCAGTAGAAAACCTTGGTCGGAACGCCGCCCAGAAGGTCGCCGTCCTTCTTCCATCCCATCGCCGCGAGGCCGAGCTTGAAGCCGTTCACCTGCTCCTTGCCCAGCGGATGGTTCATCGAGTTCATGTAGCCGATCCGCAGCTCCTCGGCCGTCGCGCTTCCCGCGATCAGCACGCCCGCAACGGCGGCCAAAACCACACGTTTGATCATTGTAACAGCCTCCTGTTCCACGCTTTTGTATCCCCCTGATCAGCCGATTTGCGCGGTTCGGCGATCTCTATGGCAGAGTGTTTAGCACACTAGCTCTGCCGGGCGAAGGGCCGAAGAGTTCTCAAATGCTTGTGATATTTCACGGAGCGTCGCCCTGCGCTCTCGTATTTTTTACACCAACGGTCAAAATTGAAACGAAATTTTCCGCGACTTCCCAGATAGTTGCACCGCGCTCGCTGTTTTTCCACTCACAGACGGCGTTGCACATACCGAGCAGACCCAACGTTGCCATGCGGCAGTCGAGGTCCTGCCGGAACGCCCCGGTGGCGACCCCCCGCTCAAACATTGTCTGCAACAGCTTTTCGTAATGGCCCGCGGCGGCTGAAATCTTGCGACGGCGCGGCGACGGCAGCTCGTGGCGCTGACGCTGGAAGACACGGACGTAGTTGGGCCGGTCTTCCAGTGGCGCCAGGTGGTTGTGTACGGCCGCGCGCAGCATTTCCGCAGGCGTGATGTCGCGGGCGAGAATGGCCTCGAGCCGCTGCACGAAACCGTCGACGCCGATCTTGCAGACCTCTTCGAGCGCCGACTCCTTCGATTCGAAATAATAGTAAAGGCTGCCCTGACGGATGCCGAGGCGGTCGGCGATGTCCTTGGTCGAGGAGCCGTGATAGCCTTTCTCGGCGAATACCGCGGCGGCGGCGTCGATGATCTCGCCGTAGCGGCGGCGATATTTTTCGATCTTCGCGGGCGAGGCCGCGACGTCGGCTTTCCGCCGGGGGCTGGCCATCATCCCGCCCCCGCGCGCGCCGGGTCCACCGTTGCTCCGCCTGCGGTCATCGTCGCTCCCCGGGCCGCCGCCGGACGCTGTCCCGCGCCCTTGCCGAGCCGAAGTATAATCGACGGGAATTGTTTTCGATAGATACATTGATAGAATTTCGCGCCGGCCCGGTCCCGCCGCGTTCGATTTGCGGGCCCGGAGCGGGTAGGAAGGGTTCGCGGGCGGCCGCTCGGCGATCGGCGATCGCTGGCGGCGGGCCGGCAGAATTGGCTGACGCGGTCGCGGCGCGGACGGCATGCGGGAGGGGGCGATGGCGAAGACCGATCGGGCCGAGGCGACGCGGGCGGCGTGGCTGGCCAAGCTGGAGGCGCATCGGCGCGACTTCGCCGAGCCGGGCTCGGCCGAATACTGGTCGCCCTCGCTCGAATGTGCCTCGCGCGACGAGCTGCGGGCGATGCAGGACGAGAAGCTCGCCGTCCTCACGCCGTTCCTCTACGAGAACTCGCCCTTCTACCGGCGCCGCTTCGACAAGCTCGGCCTCACGCCCGACGACGTGAACACGGCCGACAAGCTCACGGACTGGCCGGTGGTCGACAAGATGGAGATGGCGGAAGACCTGATGGCGAACCCGCCCTGGGGCACCTACACCACCCATGACGACGCGCTGTGGGACAAGCGCGGCTGGACGCTCTTCCCGACCTCGGGCTCGACCGGCATGCCGCGGATCTTCCGTTACACCACCTTCGATCTCGACCAATGGCGCTGGGCGAACGCCCGGGCGCTCTGGTCGCTGGGGGCCAAGCGCGGCGAGAAGGTCTTCCTCGTCGTCGGCTTCGGCCCGCATGTCTGGGCCTGGGGCGTGCTGCATGCGCTGGCGCATATGGGCGTGCCGTGCATCCCGGGCGGCGGCCTCACGGCCGAGCTCCGCGCCAACATCATCCTGCGCTACAAGCCGACGGTGCTCGCCACCCTGCCCTCGCAGCTCCTGCGCATCGGCCGGACCATGCAGGCGATGGGCGAAGACCCGCGCAAGAGCTCGATCACGCGGCTCTTCACCGGCGGCGAGCCGGCCGGCGGCATCGATGCCACGCGCGAGCGCCTGGAGGATATGTGGGACGCCGAGCTCGTCGAATTCTACGGCTGCACCGAGGCCTCGCCCCATTCGGGCGGCTATTCGTGCACCCACCGCATCCGCGAGGACGGCGCCTGGCAGACCCATCTGATGGAGGACTTCCAGGTCTGGGAGCTGATCGACCCGGACACGAAGGCTCGCCTCCCCGTGGGGACACGCGGCATCACCGTCTGCACCAACATGAACTCGGAAAGCTCCTCGCAGCTCCGCTTCGTGGTCGGCGACTACACCACGCTCGACGACACCCAATGCGCCTGCGGCCGCACGCATGTGCGGGCGATCGGCGGCTTCCAGGGCCGCGCCGACGACCTCATCAACCTGCGCGGCATCAAGTTCTACCCCTCGGTCGTCGAGGAGGGCGTGCGCTCGGTCGCCGGCGTCGGCGACGAGTACCAGGTCATCCTGGAGACCAACAAGGACGGCATCGACACGATGACGATCAAGGTCGAGCATCCCGAGCACGCCAGCCCCGACGCCGTGGTCGCGGCCGTGCAGAACGCCGTGACCTCGCGCATCGAGGTGCGGGTCGACGTCGACGTGCTGGCGCCCGACACCTTCGAGAAGACCGAGTTCAAGGCCAAGCGCGTCACCGACACGCGCGACAAATCGTGAGCGAACGAGGAGCGCCCCCTCCCATGGAGATCATCCACCCGCCCGACTGGGCGCGGCTGCCCGGCTACTCGCACGGCGTCTCCGCGCGCGGCCGCACGGTCTATCTGGCGGGCCAGGTCGGCGCGCCCGGCAAGGACGGCTGGCAGCCGGAGAACATGGATCTGGTCTCGCCCGACTTCGTCGCGCAGTTCCGCCAGGTGCTGGAGAACATCGTCGCCCTCCTCGCCGAGGCCGACGCCAAGCCCGAGCACCTCGTCAAGCTCACCTGGTTCATCACCGACAAGGCCGTCTATCTCGCCTCGCTGAAGGGCCTGGGGCCGGTCTACCGCGAGGTCATCGGCAAGCACTTTCCGGCCATGTCGGTGATCGAGGTGCGCGGCCTCGTCCAGCCCGGCGCCATGGTCGAGATCGAGGCCACGGCGGTGGTGCCGGACTGAGCGGTCCCGCGTTTCTATCGTGCGATAGAATTTGCCGCGGCAGACGTTTTAGACTTAAACTAATTCATGCCCCGTCGGCGCGGGGCGCCTGATCTCATGCGACGGGAGACGCTGGATGGCGCGCAGGACGCAGGATATCGACCCGGCCGAGGCCAAGGCGGCGATCTTCGAGTATTGCAAGCGCAAGGGCGCGCTCGCCGTCGGCGTGGCCGATCTCGAGGCGGTCGAGCGCATCTGCCCGCCGGGCTACCGGCCGACCGACATCATGCCGCGCGTCAAGTCGGTGATCTCGCTCGGCGTCGGCGGCCAGACCCAGGGCGCCTGGTCGGTCCCCGCCAAGGCTCTCGGGTATTTCGGGTCCACGGAAAGCCGCGCCTATACAATCACATATGGGCTTTCGTTCATGATCGAGTCGAAATTCGGCGTGCCCTCGATCTACTGCCCGCCCGACATGGACCCCGATGCCGGTCCGCGCGTCCCGCTGCAGAGCCTGAAGGTCCATGCCGAGATCGCCGGCATCGGCGCGCGCTCGCTGGCCGGCGACATCCTGCTGCATCCCGAATACGGCTACATGTATTTCGCCAGCGTCTTCACCGAGCTCGAGCTTCCGCCCGATCAGCCGATGGCGACCAATCCCTGCCCGGCGCCGTCCTGCGTCAACATGTACAAGCAGATCGGCCGCACGCCCTGCATGAAGTTCTGCCCCGTCCAATGCCTCGACGGCGAGGTCGACCTGGAGACCGGCGAGCAGAAGGTGATGCGCTACGACATGGCGGCCTGCGCGGAGATGACCCAGCAATACGAGACCGTGCCCTCGGCGATCATGAACGCGATCAACGCGTCGGAGCCGCAGGACCGCGAGGACGCGCTGTTCGATCCCGACAACAAGATGCTCTGGTACAAGATGTCGGTGGGCTCCGGCGGCCTGCTGGCGCAGTGCTTCGAGTGCATGCGGGTCTGCCCGATCGCCACCAAGGCGCCGCTCGCCGATCCGATCCTGCGCCACGACGCGGCGGAAGCGGCGAAAGCCAAGACAACCAAAGCGGCCGAGTAGACGCCCGATGACCCGCGGCCTCACCCGCCGGCAGATCGGCGTCACCGAGGAGATGATCGAGACCTTCGGCGATACGATCTTCCGCATGAGCCACAACCACCAGGTCCGCGACGGCGATCCCTACCGCACGCTCGACTGGGACGAGATCGAGCGCCAGCGCGAGCAGATGGGCCTGTCCGACGCCCAGATCGCCGCGCGCATCGGCCTGACCCAGAACCAGGTGCTCTACATCCGCACGGTGCTCGAGCGGCGGCGCTTCCATACCGGGCATTACGTGCGCCTGCTCGAGCTCGGCGGCGGCAAGCGCTTCCGGACCGAGCGCTTCACGCCGCATCTCGACCACTTCACCTACAGCGACGACGCGCTCGAGCTGCGCGCGGCGATGAGCTTCCCCCCGGAGCTGGCGAAGAAATACGTCGAGGAAGGCTGGTGGCGCGACGACACGCTGTCCGGCTGGCTCGCGCGCCACGTCGACGAGCGGCCCGACGCTCCGGCGATCCGCCATGGCGAGACCACGATCAGCTATGCCGAGCTGGGCGGGAAGGCCGAGACCCTGGCCGGCGCACTGCTGGGGATCGGCATCGGGCCCGGCGACGTCGTCGCGGTGCAGCTTCCCAACCTGCCGGAATTCCTGATCGCCTTTCTGGCGATCGCGCGGCTGGGCGGGGTCATGCAGACCGTCCACATGCCCTACCGCGCCGCCGAATGCGAGACGCTGCTCAAGCACTCCGCGGCCAAGGCGGTGATCTGCCTCTCCGAGGCCAAGGACTACGCGCCCGCCCAGACGATGCGCAACCTGCAGAACCAATGCCCCAAGCTGAAGCACGTGATCGCGCTCGGGCCGCCGGTCGCCGGGGCGCAGTCGCTGTCCGACATGATCGCGAGCGAGCTGGCGGGCGCGCTGCCCGATCCGCCGGTCGCCTCCGATCCCTTCCTGCTTCTCTACACCTCGGGCACGACCGCAGCGCCGAAGGGCGTGCCGCTCAGCTATCACAACATGCTGTCGAACGCCCGCCTCGGCGCGCCCGAGCACGAGCTGGGGCCCGACGACGTGATCCTCTCGGCCGCGCCCTTCAGCCACCTTTACGGCGCTTACAGCTTCCACGTCGCCATGGCGGTGGGGGCGTGCAACCTGCTGCTGCCGGCCTTCACTCCGCCCGGCCTCGCCGCGGCCATCGACGCCGGCAGGCCGACCGCGCTGTGGACCGCGCCGGCGCATGTCGCGGCCTGCATGAACGCCGGGCTGTTCGACAAGACCGACCTCTCCACGCTCCGGCTCGTCATCATGTCGGGCAGCGCCTGCCCGCCCGAGCTCGTCCGCGCCTTCCAGGCCAAGGTGCCGAACGGCAAGGTGACGCAGCTCTGGGGCATGACCGAGACCCAGGGCGGTCTCTACTCGCGGCCAGGCGATCCGCCGGAGGTCTCGGCGGGCTCCGCCGGCCGGCCCAGCCCCGGCACCGAGGTCCGCATCATCGACCCGGAGACCGGCTCGCCCCGCAAGCCCGGCGAGGAGGGCGAGCTGCAGGTGCGCGGCCCCCTGCTCTTCCCCGGCTACTTCAAGAACGACGCGGCCACCGAGGCGGCCTTCGCCCATGGCGGCTGGTTCCGCTCGGGCGACCTCGCGGTCGAGGACGACGGCGGCCACGTCGCGATCACCGGACGCATCAAGGACGTCATCAACCGCGGCGGGGTCAAGTTCAACCCGCGCGACGTGGAGGACCTGCTCGACGGCCATCCGGCGATCGCGCAATCCGCCATCGTGCCGATGCCCGACCCGGTGCTGGGCGAGAAGGCCTGCGCCTTCGTGACGCTGGCGCCGGGCGCGGCGGCGCCCACCCTCGAGGCGCTCGCCGCCTATCTCCTCAAGCACCGGATCGCCAAGACCAAGCTGCCCGAGCGCCTCGTCGTCATCGACGAAATGCCGCTCACCCCGACGCGCAAGGTCATCAAGGGGCGGCTGGCGATACCTGAGGCTTGAGCGCCAGCTTAACCGGCCAGCGCTTGTTGGTCCCCGGGACGGTTGGTAGATTTCCCTTCTTGCCCGGCAGCAGCAGCCCACGATCGTCAACGAGGACCACCCATGCCCCAGAGCGCCAACGAGCCTTTCGTCCGCAACGCCTGGTACATCGCCGCCTGGCCGGAAGAGATCGCCGAGGGCATCGTCGCGCGCACCATCCTCCGCCAGCCGCTGGTGATCTTCCGCGATCCCGACGGCAAGGCCTCCGCCCTGGAGGACCGCTGCTGCCATCGCGGCGCGCCGCTCAGCCACGGCTGGCTGGTCGGGCACGGCCTGCGGTGCGGCTATCACGGCCTCGTCTTCGGCGGGGACGGGAAATGCGTCGAGGTGCCGGGCCAGGCGACCGTGCCGACCTCGGCGCGGGTGCGCACCTTCCCGCTGGTCGAGCGCCAGCAGTGCCTCTGGATCTGGATGGGCGACCCGGCGCGCGCGGACGAAAGCCTGATCGTCGACTACCCCTTCCACGACCAGCCGGAGAAATGGCCGCACAAGAAGGCGACCTTCCCGATCGGCGCCAACTATATGATGATGATCGACAACCTGATGGACCTGACGCATCTCGCCTTCGTCCACAAGAACACCATCGGCGGCAGCCCCGAGGCGCATGCGGCGGCCGAGCTGGTGGTCGAGCAGACCCCGACTGGCTGCCACTACGAGCGCTGGATGATCGACTCGCCGACCCCGCCGACCTACGTCAAGGCGGTCGGCTTCAAGGGCAATATCGACCGCTGGCACCGCTTCACCTACATCGCGCCCTCGACGGTGATCCAGAACAACGGCGCCATCGACACCGGCAAGAACGCGCGCCGGAACCAGGACCAGCCGGGCCTGCAGTTCCAGATCCTGCACCACGCGACGCCGGAGACCGAGACCTCGTTCCATTATTTCTGGTCGGTCGCCAACGGCTACCGCCAGGACGAGCCGGAAGCGACCGAGCAGCTCTACAACGAGAGCTATCCGACCTTCCTGGAGGACAAGGCGATCATGGAGGTGCAGCAGGCGCGGATCGACCTCGATCCCGGCCGCAGGCTGGTCAGCATCCATGCGGACAAGGCGCTCTACACGGCGCGCAAGGCGCTGCGCGCGATGATCGAAGCCGAGCGTATGGACGAGCAGGCCGCGGCCGAATAATTCGGACTGTGTCTTAGACGGGCCAGGCGCCGTAGCGGGTTACGAGTCCATTCATGGCCGCAGCAAGGCTTTCGGCGTAATCCTCAGCGAATGGCTCGGCCAATGCGCGCTCCAACTGCGCGTACAGGCCGTTCAGCGCTCAAAGCTCGCCGTCGTGCTGACCGAGCGGCTTGAGGCGCGATGCGTCGCCATTATCGATCTCGCGTGCGAGGAAGGCGAAGAGCGCCAGCGCTTCATCGCGTTCGAGCGTCAAACTCGTCGTCGGTTGATCCGTCATGTCACACTCCGCGCGCCGCTGCGTTAATTGCGCCCCCTGGTAGGAGCAACTTAGGTTTAGGCCTTGGAAGGCGGGCAATGACGCGCTTCGCCGCGGGAAGGCACATGAAATCAGAAAAATCCACACTGCTCCGAATGGACAATGTTGGCGTCGTGGTGGAGTCCCTTGATGAGGCCATCACTTTTTTCACCGAGCTTGGCCTCTTGCTCGAAGGGCGCGCTATGGTCGAGGGAGAATGGGCGGGGGCGTCACCGGACTCGACGATCAGCGTGTCGAGATCGCCATGATGGCTACTCCCGACGGCCACAGCCGTCTTGAGCTCTCGCGATTCCTCGCCCCGTCGGTGGTCGCCGATCACCGGAACGCCCCGGTGAACGCGCTCGGCTATCTGCGCGTCATGTTCGCCGTCGAGGACATCGACGAGACGATTGAGAGGCTCCGGACGCGCGGCGCTGAGCTCGTTGGCGATGTCGTACAATACAAGGACGAGTACCGGCTCTGCTACATCCGCGGCCCCGAAGGAATTCTCATTGGACTGGCCGAAGAGCTCGGCAAAAAGTAACTATCAATCCATGACTCCTAAAAAAAGTCCCTACAATCACCGCCTTTGAACGCTCGCCCGATGGCGGCCAAGGACAAGCAAGCGATATGCGATGAAGATAGCAACAATGGCGACTGGCGGCATAGGCGGCTTCCTCGCCGCGCGCCTCGCGAAAGCCGGCCATGAAGTGGCGACAATCGCCCGCGGCGCGCATTTGGCAGCGATCAGGGGAAACGGCCTGACGCTGGAGGCATCCGACGGCACCGTGACGGCCACGCCCTGGAAAGCCACCGACGATCCGGCCGAGGTCGGCCCCGTCGATGCGGTCATCTTCGGGATCAAGGGCAACGATCTCGACAGCGCCGCCGAAGCGTGCCGGCCGATGCTGGGGCCCGAGACGATCGTCGTGCCCTTCCTGAACGGGGTCGAGGCGGCCGAGCGGCTGGCGGGCATCCTGCCGCCGGAGAATGTCGGCAACGGCGTCGCTTACATCTCGACGACGATCTCCGCGCCCGGCGTCATCAGGCAGACCGGCGAGTTCAACACCTTCGTCTTCGCCGAGCGCGACAGCTCGACGAGCCCCCGCATCCAGAACCTGCGCGATGCCATCAACGAAGCCGGCTCCAACGCACCGCCGATCAAAGACATCGAGCGCGAGCTGTGGAAGAAGTTCGTGCTGTTCGCGGCGGTCTCGGGCATCACCTCGGCCGCGCGCTGCACCATGGGCGACATCGTCGGCAACGCCGCGCTGAGCGATGTCCTCCGCGCCGCCGTCGCCGAGACCGCCACGCTCGGACTGGCGCGCGGCGTCGCCCTCCCAGAGACGATCGCCGAGGATACCTGGGCGACCGTGCAGCAAATGCCGCCGATGATGCGCGCCTCGACCGCGATCGACCTGGAGAAAGGCCGGCCGCTGGAGATCGACTGGCTCTCCGGCGCGGTCGACCGCCTCTCCAAGGCCGCCGGATTGGACGCCCCGGTGAACCGGATGCTGTGGGCCTTGCTGAGCCCGCACCGCGACGGGCACTAGCGTTGCCGGCCAGACAGGTCCGGCTTGTTTTTCTATAGACCTATTGATAAATTGCGCCGCCGCCAATGGGCGGGAACCGGGTTCCAAGACACGAGGATCGAGCCATGACCGCGAGCGGCCAGCCGCCTTATCGCGCCGAGCATGTCGGCAGCCTTCTCCGCCCCAAGGATCTGACCCAGGCCTTCCGCGCCTTCAACAAGGGCGAGATGGCGGAGGCGGATTTCCACCGCATCCAGGACGACGCGATCAAGGACGTCGTGACGCTCCAGGAGGAGCTCGGCCTCGAGCTGGTCACCGACGGCGAGTTCCGCCGCGCCTCCTACTGGAGCCACTGGGTCGATGCGATCGACGGGCTCGAGGTCGGCGAGGCGGTCTTCAAGTTCTCCGACGCGGAGGGCAACGAGGTGCCGTTCACGGCGGCCATGTGCACGGCCAAGCTGCGCAAGGCCAAGCCGATCTCGACCGAGGAGTTCACGTATCTGAAGTCGGTCGCGCACGCGACGCCCAAGATCACCATGCCCTCGCCCTCGACGCTCCACTTTTACGGCCTCCACCGCACCGTTGAGAGCTCGCCCTACGAGAGCGACGCGGCGTTCATGGACGATCTCTGCGCCATCTTCGCCCGGGAGATCGCCGATCTCTACGACCTCGGCTGCCGCTACGTGCAGCTCGACGAGGTGCCGCTCATCATGCTGGGCAACCCCAACATCCGCGCGCGCACGGCCGAGCTCGGCTACGACCCCGAGGACGTGATCGACCTCTACATCAAGGCGATGAACGTCGCCGCGGGCGGGCGTCCCGAAGGCATGGTCGCGGGCATGCATATGTGCCGGGGCAACTTCAAGGGGCGCTGGCTGACCACCGGCGGCTACGACGACATCGCCGAGAAGGTCTTCGGCGAAGTCGACGTCGACGCCTTCTTCCTCGAATACGACACCGACCGCGCCGGCACCTTCGCGCCGCTGAAGCACGTGCCGAAGGGCAAGAAGGTCGTGCTCGGCATCGTGAGCTCGAAGCTGGCGACCCTCGAGGACGCCGCGCGCCTGAAGGCGCGCATCGAGGAGGCCGCGCGATACGTGCCGCTGGAGGACCTCTCGATCAGCCCGCAATGCGGCTTCGCCAGCACCGTCGCCGGCAACCCCGTCGATCTCGACGTGGAGAAGGCCAAGCTCGGCCTGCTTGTCGATGTTGCAAGGGAGGTATGGGGTTAAGCGCATGGCGCAGACCGGCGGAACGCCTATACTTCGCTCCCATGAGACTGGCCTGGTTCGATGAAAATCGCCTGGGCGTCGTGCGTGGCGAGCGCGTGCACGACGTCACCGGCGTGCTGTCCGAGCTCTCCATCAGCTATCCCTACCCGCCCGGCGATCCGCTGATCGCGAACCTGGAGGCGCTGCGCCCGAAGCTCGAGGCGGCCGCCGACACGGCCGAGGCGAAACCGGCCGCGGAGGTTTCGTTCCACAGCCCGGTGGCCAATCCGAGCAAGGTGATCGGCACGCCGGCCAACTACATGAAGCACGTCGAGGAGGCCGAGGCCGACCCGGAGATCATCACCGAGCGCTTCCAGGGCAAGGTCGAGCAGCAGGGCCTGTTCCTCAAGGCCAACAGCTCGCTGGTCGGGCCGGGTGACGGTATCGCCGTACGCTTTCCCGAGCGCCGCACCGACCACGAGCTCGAGCTCGGCGTCGTCATCGGCCGGACCGCGGCGGAGATCGAGGAGGCGGAGGCGCTCGACTACGTCGCCGGCTACGCGATCGCCCTCGACATGTCGATCCGCGGCCCCGAGGACCGCAGCCTGCGTAAGTCCTGCGACAGCTACGCCGTCCTGGGCCCCTGGCTGGTCACCGCCGACGAGATCGCCGATCCCGACAACCTCGACTTCACCCTCACCATCGGCGGCGCGACGCGCCAGGGCAGCAACACCCGCAACATGATCCTCGACACCCGGCGCCAGATTTCCTGGGCCTCGCGGTTCTACACCCTGCATCCCGGCGACATCATCATGACCGGCACCTGCGAGGGCGTGGGGCCGATAGCCGCGGGCGACGTGCTCAACTGCCGCTTCCAGACCATCGGCGAGATGGACGTCGCCGTGCGCGCCGCCGGGTGAGCGCCTCGGCCGCGATTGCGCTCCGCCCGCTGGGCGAGAACGATCTCGCCGAGGCCGCGCGCTGCAACCGCGCCGCCTTCTCGAGCTTTCTCGGCCTGCCCAGGCCCGAGCTCTTCCGCCCCGGCGCCGACACCGTCGGCCCGCGCTTCCGCGCCTGGCGCGAGGCCGGTTTCGCCGTGACCGAGGACGGGCGCCTGGCCGGCCTGGCGCTGATGATGCGCTGGGGCAGCGTCGCCATCGTCGGGCCGGTGACGATCTTTCCCGAGGACTGGGGCAAGGGCCACGCCCGCCGGCTCATGGCCGCGCTGGTCGACTGCGCCGAGGCGGCCGGGGTCGAGGCCATGGCGCTCATCACCCACGTCCAGAGCCCGACCCATGTGCGGCTCTACGAGTCGTTCGGCTTCGCCATGCAGCGCATCACCTCGGTGATGGCGAAGCCGCCCGGCCAGGATGCGCGGATGGTCGGATGCGCGGCGGTCGCGGCGCGGGACACCACGGCCGTGACCCATCTCCTCCAGGGCGCGCGCCTGGCGAGCGAGGCGGTTCACCCGGGGCTCGACCTGGGCTCGGAGATCGCCGCCGTCTCCGGCGAGGCCATCGGCGAGTTCGTCGCCGTGGACGGCGGAACGCCCGGCGCCAACGGCTTCGCGATCTGCCATCACGGGCCGGGCTCGGAAGCCAGCACCGGCCAGTACTACGTCAAGTTCGCCTGCGTGCCGCCGGGCGCCGCGGCGGCCGAGCGTTTCGCCGCCCTCTTGGGCGCCTGCGAGGCCCGCGCCGCCGCGCTGGGCGCCGAGACCCTCGTCGCCGGCGCCAGCACCGCGCGCACCGGGGCCTACGCGCTGATGAAGCAGGCGGGCTTCCGGTCCATCATCAACTGCATCGCGATGATGCGGCCGGCGGGCGACCTCCACAACCGCCCCGACGTCTTCGCGATCGACGACTGGCGATGATCGGGAAAACAAGACCGGGCGCATGATCGAGTACCCATGACCGAATACAGGGGCAACTGCTACGACCAGGCGGATTTCGACTACCAGTTCAACCCGCGCCTGCAGGCCGCCGACCCGGATTCGGTGCAGCCGCGCCGGGCGGCGCTGAGCGAGGCGCTGCGCGCCCGCCGGCCGCACCTCCTCGGCCTCGCCTACGGGGAGCGCGAGCGCGAGTTCGTCGACATCTTCCCCGCCCCGGATCGGACTGGGGCGCCCGATGCGCCGGTTCTCGTCTATTTCCACGGCGGCTACTGGCGCACCGGCTCGGCGCGCGAGAACAACTACATCGCCGAGCCGTTCCTCGCCGCCGGCGCCTGCGTGGCGGTGGTGAACTACGACCTCAGCCCCACCGTTCCGATCGCCACCATCGTCGGCCAGGCGCGGCGCGCCATCGCCTGGGTCGGCGCGAACGCGGGCGCGCATGGCGGCGACGGCGAGCGCCTCTTCCTGCTCGGCCATTCGGCCGGCGCGCATCTGGTGGCGATGGCGCTGGCCGACGACACGGGCGAGACCCCGCTGGAGGCCGTGCGGGCCGCCGCCGTGATCAGCGGCATCTACGACCTCGATCCGGTGGTCCGCGCCGCGGTCAACGGGGAGATCGGCCTCGCGCCGGGCGATATCGCGCCCTTCAGCCCGCTCGGCCATCCGCCGCGCGTGCCGGTTCCCCTGCTCGTCGCCGTCGGGCTCGCGGAGTCGGAGGAATGGGTTCGCCAATCCCGGCTCTACGCCGAGGCCGCCGAGGCCGCCGGCTGTCCCGTCACGCGCGTCGACCTGCCGGGCGGCGACCACTACGAGCCGCTCTTCAACCTGATGGAGCCGAGCGATCCGCTGCGCACCGCGATCGTCGAGACTATGGGCATCAAATAGCCGTTATCGGGTCCACATACGCCGATGCGTGCTGGCCTTGGGCTCGGCTTGAATGCTACTTAACGGTGATCATGCGGGAACCCGAAGTCCGGCGTTTCGACCTCAATCTGCTGGTCGCCCTCGACGCGCTGCTCGAAGAGCGCAACGTCAGCAAGGCGGCTGCGAAGCTGGGCCTCAGCCAGCCGGCGATGAGCCGCGCGCTCGGCCGTTTGCGCAAATCCTTCGGCGACCAGCTGCTGGTGCGCGGCCAGAACGGCTACGTGCCGACCTCGCGCGCCGAGGACCTGATCGCGCCGGTGCGCCGGGTGCTCCAGGAATCACGCGCGCTGCTCGAGCCCGGCGCCTTCGATCCCAAGACCGCGCGGGCGCGCTTCCGCATCATCACCAACGACCACTGCGGCTTCGTGCTGTTGCCCGATTTGTTCTCCGCTATCCGGGCCCAGGCGCCGGGCATCGACATCGAGGTCGCCCGCCTCGACGGCGACAGCCTCGACGAGCTGGCGAACGGCGACGCGGATTTGCTGATCGGCCGCCCGCCGGCGGCGGCGCGGGCGGGGCATCTGGTCCAGCTGCTGCTCGAGGAGCCCTACGTCTGCGCGATCAGGCAGGATCATCCGGCGCTGAAGGGCGGCGTGTCGCTCAAGGACTACTGCGCCTATCCGCACTGCGCGACCGACACGAACGGCGTCGTCTCGGGCAATATCGACGCGGCGCTGACGGCGCTCGGCGAGAAGCGCCGGGTCGCCCTGCGGACGCCCGATTTCATCTCCGCGCTCTTCGTCGTCGCCGGCAGCGACCTCATCCAGACCGCGCCGCGCAGCCTCGCCGAGCAGATCGCGCCCACGGCCGGCCTCGCGCTCGCCGAGCTGCCCTTCAAGATCGCGCCGGCGCCGATCGGCCAGATCTGGCACGAGCGCCACCAGACCGACCCGGGCCACGCCTGGCTGCGCGCCCAGGTCAAGCAGAACGCCCTCGGCACGGTGACCGTGAGCCGCACCAACGCGGCATAGATCGGATCGCATTCGGGCCGGATCAAAAATTGATCCGGACCGAAAGCGTGAATCCGATCTAACTATTTGATAATAGAACAGATTCACGTGATTGGGTCGAATCAAGAAGTGATTCGACCCAATCACGACCTGCTCTATATCGGATCGCATTCGGGCCGGATCGAAAATTGATCCGGCCCGAATGCGTGAATCCGAAGATCTTCGCCCGCCTATATGTCCGTGAGATCTGCCCGCGAGGCCCAGTACTCCCAGGTCCGCTCGACCGCGACCGGATAGGCGGTCATCTCCGCCGTCGCCTCGACCTCGCCCGGCGAAAGATACGTCACCTCGCCCAGCTTCAGCGCCTGGAGCAGCAGCGCCGCGTTCACCTGGAGGTAGATCGCCGTCGAGACCGCCTGCTTGAGCCCGTCGGCGGCGACCACGCAGCCGTGCCCGCGCATCAGCGCCACCGCATGCCGGTCCAGCGTCGCCGCGAGGTCGCGGCCCTGCGCCATCGTGGTGACCAGGAGATTGGTGTCGCCGAAGCCCTCGCGGATGTCCCAGACCGGGATCGCTGCCCCCATGCCGCCGGCGACGTGCAGGATCGGCTTGAGCGGCGTCGGCGTGACCGTGAAGGGTATGACCTCGTAGGCGTGGTTGTGGATCACCGCCTGGACGTCGGGCCGCGCCTCGTAGATGCCGCCGTGGATCGGCCGCTCGATGTAGAAGGGGCGGGTTTCGCTCGGGTCGACGGCCTCGCCCTCGAGCGTGAACTCGACCAGGTCGCCGCGCGTGACCAGCCCGGGGCTGCGCGAGCGCGAGAGGAAGTAGCGGTCGGCGTGGTCGGGATGGCGCAGGCTGACATGGCCGAAGGCGTCGACCACGCCCTCGCGGGCGAGGATGCGGTTGGCGACGGCGAGGTCGCGCAGCAAGGGAGCGAGGTCGCTCATGTCACGCTCCCACCGTGACGTAGCCTTCGCCGCGCTCGCGCATCGCCCCCGCCTGCTCGCGCAGGATGCGCCGCAGCACGTTGCCGTTGCCGGGATTGCGCGGGACCTCCTCGACGAAGACGTAGGCGCGCGGCCGCTTGAAGCCGGCCAGCGCGCCGGCGCGGCAATGGGTGTCGAGCGCCGCCGCGTCGAGATCTCCCCCTCGGGAAGATTTGGCGACGATGCAGCCGACGATCACCTGGCCCCATTTGGGATCCTCCAGGCCGATCACCGAGCAGTCGGCCACGTTTGCGTGGTCGCGCAGGGCCGCCTCGACCTCCTCGGGATGGACGCTCTCGCCGCCGCTGCGGATCATGTCGTCGACCCGGCCGCGCAGCGAGAAGTAGCCGCGCGCGTCGACGCCGATCACGTCGCCGGTATAGTACCAGCCGTCGCGCAGCTTCTCCGCGGTCGCGTCGGGGCGGTTCAGGTATTCGCTGAAGATCGTGTCGCTGCCGGCATGGACGATCAGCTCGCCCTCCTCGCCCGGCCCGATCAGGTCGTCCGGCCCGCCGCCCATCCGGATATAGCGGACCGCCGTGTAGTAGCCGGGCTTGAGCGCCGCCGTGTCGCCCACGGGATCGGGATTGTGGCCCGAGCACATGGTCTCGGTGGTGCCGTAGATGTGGCGCACCGTGGCGTTGGCCCATTGCCCGTCCATCTGCGCCACCAGCTTGGGGTCGATGATCGCGCCGCCGTAGAGCACGAGCTCGAGCGAGGCCATGCGCGCGGGCGCGTAGTTGGGCGCGTTGACGATCGCGTAGTAGAGCGTCGGCGCGGCGAAGAGGTAGGTGATGCCATGCTTCTCGATGAGGTCGACCGCGGCGGCGGGATCGAAGGCCGACATCACGTAGTAGGTGCCGCCGAAGGCCAGCGGCGCCAGGAACAGGCCGTAGAAGCCGATGGCGTGGGCCAGCGGCATGAAGCCGAGCGCCCTGTTGTGCGGCCCGTAGCGCAGCCCGCCCTGGGTCGAGAGCCAGACGATGCGGTGCTCGCTGGTGCGGTGCGCCAGCACCACGCCCTTGGGCAGCCCCGTCGTCCCGGAAGTGTAGAAGATGATGCAGGGGTCTTCGGGATCGGGGCGCGGGACCGGCGGCAGGTCGGCCGCCGATCCGCGGCAGGCGGCGAAGTCCCCGGCCCTCCCGGCGGCGGCGCCGACGGCGAAGAGCGGCGCGTCATCGGGCAGCGCCGCGGCGGCGGCCTCGACCAGCGCCGGGTCGGGCAGCACGACCGCGCCCGCGAGCCCGCCCGCCTCGATCAGCCGCCCGACCTCCTGGGGCTTCAGACGGGCGTTGATCAGCGCCGGCACCGCCGCCAGGCGCTGCAAGGCCAGCACGGCCAGGCAATGCTCGAAGAGGTTCGGCAGGCAGGTCGCGACCCTGGCGCCCGCGCGCACGCCGCGCGCGGCGAAGCCGGCCGCCACGGCGTCGGTCTCCTCGATCAGCGCCTTGTAGGTGAGCTCACGCGCGCTGCGGTCGTCGACGATGGCGAGCGCGTCCGGCGTCCGGTCCGCCTGGATGCGGACAAGGTCGTACATCGTCTGCATGGCCGCCCTCCCCCGCGGGCCTAGTCTCGGCCTAGAGCGTGCCGTTAATCGTATAGTTGAGGATGCGCACGACCTGGTCGGGCGTCTCGGCCACGGCGAGCGCCGCGGCGTCGACCTCCTTCAGCGCATGGGTCAGCGAGGGGTCGTGCATGACGATGATCGACTTGCCGAGCGCCGCCGCGTAGCCGGCGTCGAAGGCGGCGTTCCACTGGCGGTACTTGTCGCCGAAGCGCACCACCGTGACGTCGGATTTCTCGATCAGCGTGCGCGTGCGGATCGCGTTCACCTTGGCGCCCTTGTGGTCGCGCCAGAAGGGGTTCGCCTCGTCGCCCAGGATATCGACCCCGCAGTCGTCGGAGCTGCCGTGATCGGTGACCGGCGAGACCAGCGCGACGGGAAGCTGATGCGCCTCCACACCTTGTCGGATCTGCTCGCGCCAGTCGCTGTGGATTTCGCCGGAGAGGTAGACCGTCCAGGTCCCGTTGGGGGATTGCGCCATCGTCACGTCGCCTCTTTGTCCAGAAGTTCGCCCGATTGATCCGGCCCGTCTTACCATCCCGGCCGGTTCTTCCACCACCATTCGGGCTTGAGGCGCCTGCCGTAGCCGAGCGCGTCGTCGAGCCAGAGCGCGAAGCGCCGGAGCGGCGAGCCCGCCAGGCGCTTCCAAACCCGGAAGTAGAGCCGGCCCAAGGCCGTCTCGGGCAGCTTGTTGTAGGGGCAGACGCGGATGCAGATGCCGCATTCGGTGCCCTGCTTGGCCCAGAACTGGAAGCACTTCTCGCCGTCGACGTTCCATTTTTTTATGCCGACGACGTTCGACTGGTTGTGGAAGGCGCCGTCGGGCGGCCCATGGGGGATCGCCTTGGGCGGGCAGGCATCGGCGCATTTGCGGCAGATGTCGCAGAACGCCTTCACCCCGAAGCTCATCGGCGCGTCATGGGCGAGCGGCATGTCGGTGAAGATCTTGCCGAAACGCAGCCGCGGCCCGTATTCCTTGGTGATGACGAGCCCGTGGCGGCCGTACTCGCCGAGCCCCGCCTGGATCGCGTAGGGCACGCATTGCGCCGTGTCGTTGAGGCTGGCGACCGCCTGATAGCCCATGTTGCGGATGAACTGGGCGATCGACATGAGGGTGAGCCCGTCCTTGGAGTAGCCGTAGCCCGCCGCGGTGCCGCCGAGCGCCGAGGGCATGGTCTGGATCACCTTGCCGGGCATCTCGGTGCCGATGACGACGCAGTTGGGCAGTTCGCTGCAGTCCGCGTTCTCCTTCTCCGCCATCTCCTTGCTGGCGAAGCGCTTGATGTAGTGCCAGCGGAGATCCGTCGAGGTGATGCCGACGAGATCGGCGCCGAAGATCGCCGCCACCTGCTTCAGCTCCTTGGCCATCTCCGCCGGGTCCTCGACCGGCTCCTTGTCGGGCGCCGGCGGGGCGTACTGCGTCAGGTCGTCGAGGAAGCCCTCGTGGCGGTCGGCCGCGAGGTTGCGCTCGATCAGCAGGTTGGCGCCGACCCAGGCGGCGTTCCTGATCGCGAAGTCCTTCCTCTGATAGCCCTCCGTCTTCCGCACGCCGATGCCGTGCATGAACATGCTCTTGAACCAGTCGATGCCACGCTCGGTGCGCACCCGCTCGTCCCACTGGGCGCGGGCGAAGGTGTCGTTGCAGGCGTTGAAGCGCCGGAAGCCCTCCTCGATCTCGAAGCCGCAGGCGGCGTCGGAGGCGCGATGTAGTTCGCCATCGAACTTTTCTTCGATGGTCGGCTGGTTGTCGACCGAGAGGCGGTCGGGGAGGTTGTGCCCCTTGCCCGGCGCGCCCTGGGGCGCGGCCGCCTTGAGCTGGGCCGCCGTTCCGGGACGGGTCGGCCGGACGCCCGTGGTCTGCCGCATGTCGAAACCGCCTTTGCTAGCCGTGCGAGGGGAGCCGGGCCGGCTCGCTTACGTATTCTATACCGCAATCCCCTCACGCTTGCAGCGCGATGATTGGCGGCGAAGGACTGGTTGTGCGCCGGGCATTTTGATATATTCTATTTTTGTTCCCGGGCTGCCTATCTTTTGGTCAGCTGCGACGGAACGCGAAGCCCCGGCCGTTAATCCCTTCCGAGTGCATGGGACAGTGATCGGCCCCCGATACCGGGACCGAAACGACACAGGAGAATACGCGATATGAAGCTCAGAACCCTGGCCATCCTGGCCGCAGCCGCGGTCGCGGTGCCGGTCGCTGCATCGGCCGAAGCCCCGGCGAGCCGCAAGGATGCGCGCGTCAACCGCATCTTCGACCGGCTCGACCTCAACAAGGACGGCAAGATCACCCGTGCCGAGCTCAAGGAGTACCGCGAGGCCCAGTTCAAGGCTGCCGATGCCGACGGCAACGGCACCATCAACAGCATCGAAATGGCGGCCTTCATCAAGGCCCGCATGGGCGAGCGACTGAACGCCCGCTTCGCCGCGCTCGACACCGACAAGAACGGCAAGATCACGCTCGACGAGATGCGCGCCCGCAAGTCCGCCCGAAAGTCCGCCGGCAAGTCCGCCAGCAAGGGCCGTCGGGGCAAGCGCCGCGGCCTTCGCGGCCGCTACGCCTTCTGGTACATGGACCGCGACCATGACGGCGCGATCAGCAAGGAAGAGTTCACGCGCGTCGCCGAGCGTCGCGGCTACCGGCGCGTCGCCATCCGCTTCGCCCGGCTCGACGACAACCGCAACGGACTGATCTCCAAGGAGGAGTTCGTCGAGGCCCGCACCCGCCTCTTCCGCCGCTTCGACGCCAATGACGACGGCGCCGTGACGCGCGAGGAAGTCCAGACGGCGATGGCCGAATTCCGTCGACGTCGCGGCCGCGCGAATCGCCGTGGACACGGCCAATGGCGCCGCGGCGACGGCTGGGGCGGCGGCCATCACCGCGGCTGGCAGGGCCGCGGCATGCCGCATCGCGGCGGCGGCTGGCCCCAGGACAATTAGTCCCGGGGCGGCCTGACTTGGAGGCATCGTGTCCAGCCAGCTCGCATTGCTGAGCGCCAGCGATCCGGTTCGCGCTATAATCACGGGCATGGCGGCGGGTGAAGCGAGGGCGGCCGATGCCGAACTGATGCGGCGCGTGGCGGCGGGAGACGCCGCCGCGTGTCGTTTCCTGGTCGACCGCGAGCTGCCGGCGATCGTCGCCTTCGCCTACCGCATGCTGGCGAGCCGCTCGGACGCCGAGGACGTCGGCCAGGAATGCTTCCTTCGGCTCTGGAAGACGGCGCATAAATGGCGGCCCGACGCGAAGGTGCGCACCTGGCTGCACCGGGTCGCGCGCAATCTCTGCATCGACCGCATCCGGGCCCGCAAGCCCTCCGACCCGATCGACGCCATGGAGCTCGCCGCCGACGGATCGGGGCCGTCGGGGGCATTGCAGCAGCGCCAGGTAGCGCGGGTGGTCGACCGGGCGGTCGCCGGCCTGCCCGAACGCCAGCGCCTGGCGGTGGCGCTCGTGCATTTCCAGGAATTCAGTAATATCGAAGCGGCGAAGATCATGGATGTCAGCGTGGAGGCGCTGGAATCCCTTCTCGCCCGGGGCCGCCGGGCGTTGCGCGGGAGCCTGGAGGGCTTGCGCGCCGATATCTTGGGAGAACCGTGATGGGGGCGGACAAACAGATGGATCTCGACCGGCTGGGCGAGCTGCTCGACGCTTACGGCGCCGACCGCGGGCGCTGGCCCGAAGCCGAGCGCGCGCGCGCCCGGGCGCTGATCGAAGCGAACGACCGCGCCCGCGATCTCTATGACGACGCCCGCGCCCTGGACGACCTGTTGCGCCGGGCCGGCACGATCGAGCCCTCGCTCGAGCTGAAGGCCGAGATCCTCGCCGCCGCCGGCCGGCCCCGCGAAAGCTGGATACAGGCGCTGTGGCCCTTCGGCGCCGCCTGGAAGCCCGCCTCTGCGCTGGCCGCGGCGATCATGCTCGGCATCGCCGCCGGCGTCGTCCTGCCCAACCCCCTCGGCGGCGGCGACGAGCCGCTGGAGAGCGAGATCGGCGAGCTCGCCATGAGCACCGTCTTCGAGCAAGAGGCCGAGGAGTGATCCGCCTGTCCCAACGCGGGCTCGGCATCGCGCTGATCGTCTCGCTCGGCATCAACCTGTTCCTCGCCGGCATGATCGTCACGGCCGCGGTCTACCACAAGGGCGGCCGGGGCTGGGCCGGCACCGACCGGCTCTACCCGCATCGGTCCGCGCGGCGCGCGCTCGAGGGCGAGAGCCGCGGCAAGGTCGACACGATCTGGCGCGAGGCCCGGCCCGACCTGCGCATGCGGATCCGCGAGGTCCGCCGCGCCCGCCGCGACATCCGCCGCCAGCTGCGCGCCGAGACCCTCGACCGCTCGGCCCTCGACAAGGCCTTCGCCGAACTCCGCGCCAGCTCCGCCGGCGCGCACGGCGCCATGCACGCCGTCATCGGGCGGATCGCCGAGTCGCTGAGCGCCGAGGAGCGCCGCAGCTACTTCCGCCGCCAGCACTGGCGCCGCTACCGCCGCCAACACCGCCAACGCCAGCGAAGGGAATGAGGATTTTCCAAGCCGGAGTCTAAGACGCCGGCTTGGCGATCGCGGATATCCACATGAATTAACAGGGATATCCACACCCGACGTGGCAAATTGCCCACAGCAGAAATTAACCATCTGTGGCGATATCGCAACGCGCCAGGATCGTCGCCATGGTATTCTTCCACATGTCGAGACCATTCCACGGGAGTGCCATGCGCAAGTCTGCGATGGTGGCCTTGGCGGTTGGGGTGCTGTGCGGTGCGCAGGGTTCGCGCGCCGAGGGACTCACCGTCGGCCAGTTGCTTCAGGACTGCGACTTCACCCTCGGCGAGACCCAGGCGGTCAAGGGTACGCCCCCGGGCAAGGGCAAAAAAGTCACGCTCACACGGATCGCGCGGCACCTCGTCTGCATCGCCTATATCCGGGGCTCGCTGGAGACCCATGTGGTGCTGTTCACGCGGCTCGGCCGGTCCGCGCGGATCTATTGCGCGCCCGGCAAGGTCGAGGTGCGGGTCGCCGTGAAGCTGCTCGACGGCTGGGCCAAGAAGGACGTCGAGCGCAACAAGCTGCCGGCCTCGATCGGCCTCGATGCGGCCCTGCGCGATGCCTATTCCTGCCTGCCGAAGCCGTGAGGCCCGCGCGGCGGGGAGCAAGATCTGGTGGTATGGTTCCGACAAAAGGTTCCCCCCGGGAACCTTTTGTCGGAAGCTGAATACCACTAGAAAATATTTATCTGGTGGGCCGATTCACCTGACAAGCGATACCCATGGCAATGGGTATCGCTTGTCAGGATCGGTCCACTAGCCGTACAGTTCCTCGACGATCGGACAGTCGGGCGTCCTGCTGCCGTCGCATGTTGCGGCGAGCCGCTGCAGCCCGTTCATCATGCGATTCAGATCGGCGATCTTCCGCTTCACCGAGGCGATCTGCTCGAGCGTCATCGCCCTGACCTCGGCGCAGGTGTAGTCGCCCGCGTCGATCAGCTTCAGGAAATCGGAGACCTCCCGCAGCGCGAAGCCGAGCGAGCGGCTGCGCGCGATGAAGCCGATCCGCTTCAGATCCTCGCTGCGGTAGACGCGGTGCCCGCCCTCGGTCCGGCCGGGCGGCGGCAGCAGGCCGATGCGCTCGTAATAGCGGATCGTCTCCACGTTGCAGCCGGTCCGCGCGGATGCCTCGCCGATGCCGCAGGGGCCATCCAATGCTTGCGAAGGCGCCATGACGATTTCCCTTGAACCTGTAGTAGCTACAGGTCTCAGTATGCCACTTCGATGAATGGAAGGCCACCAAGCGGAGGTAGCGGATCATGGCCGCAACACGCAGTATCGAGATATTCTCGGCCGGCTGCGCGGTCTGCGAGGCCGAGCTCTCGCGGATCAGGGCGCTTGCCTGCCCGTCCTGCGATGTCAGCGTGCTCGACATGAAGGACGACAAGGTCGCCGCACGCGCCGGGAAGCTGGGCATCCGCTCGCTCCCGGCGGTCGCGGTCGACGGCGTGCTGGCGGATTGCTGCACCAGCCGCGGCATCGATACCGATACGCTGCGCGCCGCAGGCCTCGGCCGGCCCATCGCCTGAGCGGACCGTGGCCGACGGCACGCATTCAAAGACGGCGGCCGCCCCGCGCATCCGCGCACCGGGGCACGCCGGCGGTATCCTTGCGGCCGGCGGGCTTCTGGGCGGCCTCGCCGCCTCGTCCTGCTGCATCGCGCCGCTCGTCCTGTTCAGCCTCGGGGCCGGCGGCGCCTGGCTCGGCAATCTGGCGGCGCTGGCGCCCTATCAGTGGATATTCGTCACGCTGACGCTGGCCTTTCTCGCCGCCGGCTTCTACCTGGTCTACCGCAGGCCCGCGGCGGCCTGCGCCCCGGACGAGGCCTGCGCCCGCCCTTTGCCGCGGCGGGCGGTCAAAGCGGCGTTGTGGGCCTCGACGGTCCTCGTCGCGGCCGCCATCGCCTTTCCCTACGTCGCGCCGGCCCTGCTCGGCGTTTAACCAGGATTGGGAGTCCCGCGATGAAACACCTTCTGGCCGCCATTGCCCTAGCCGCATGGCCTGCGTTCGGCGGCGGCGCGGCCGCGGCGGCGGAGCGAACGGTGACGCTCGACGTCTACAGCATGAACTGTCCGTCCTGCCCCTACATCGTCCGGCAGACGCTCGCCAGGGTCGGCGGCGTGCGCAAGGTCGTCGTGTCCTACCGGACCAAGACGGCCATCATCACCTACGACGACGCCAGGACCGGTCCCGACGCGCTGACCGCGGCGACCGCCAGGATCGGCTTTCCGTCCAAGGTGGTGAAGACGGAGGGCTCGTCGTGAGGAAGATGGACGGCGACACGAAACTTCTGGCCTGCGGGACCTGCGGCTCGGTGATCGTCGCGATCTGTTGTTTCACGCCGCTGCTCGTGGTCGCTTTTGGCCTGGTCGGCCTCTCGTCCTGGCTCGGCTGGATCGACTACGTGCTGTTCCCGATGCTCGCCGTCTTCCTGGCCGTCACCACCTACGCCCTCTACCGCAGAAGCCGGACACGCCGCATCGCCAGACGCGAACCCGCAGGAGTCTGACATGGAAGGCGACGCCGCCCCGATCTCGATGACGTCGACCCTCACCTGCCCAGAATGCGGGCATCGCGCGACCGAAACCATGCCGACCGACGCCTGCCAGTTCTTCTACGACTGCAAGGGCTGCGGCGCGGTGCTGCGGGCGAAGCCGGGCGACTGCTGCGTCTTCTGCTCTTACGGCGACGTGCCCTGCCCGCCCATACAGGCGGCGCGGATGGGGGGCGGCGACGCGGCCTGCTGCCCCTGACCGGCCGACCGGACGAAGCGCGAATGACCGACAGGACCGGAACGATCACGGCATCCGAGCAACCCGCGGCGGCGGACTGGGTCGGCGGGCTGCGCAGCCACGCCGTCGCCTGGGGGCTGCCGATTCTGGTGCTGCTCGCCACGGGCTGGCTCGGCCATCCGCTGCAGAGCTGGGCGTGGGGCGGGGCGCTCGCTTGGATGGGCCTTGCCTGCGTCGCCAACGCCATGCGCTGCGGCCGAACGCACTGCTATGTCACCGGCCCGTTCTACCTCGCGATGGCCCTGGCGAGCGTCCTGCACGGCCACGAGGTGCTGTGGCTCGGCCCGCGGGGCTGGTTATGGCTCGGCATCGCGGCCGCCGCCGCCTCGGCCCTGCTGTGGGTTCTCTCCGAATCGGTGTGGGGCCGGTATCGGTCCCTCCGCAAGGGCTGAAGGCGGGCCAACCATGGACAAGGGCAACGCCGTATTCGCGATCCTCGGGGGCCATGCCCTGTGCTGCGGGCTCATCGTGCTGGGCCTCGGGGGTGGGCTCGCCGGCGCGCTCGGCTGGCTCGTCGGCGACGGACTCTGGGCGCTGCTCACGGCCACGTTCGCCGTGAGCGCCCTTGTCCTGTGGCGTCGAAGCCGCGCCAAGGCCGCGGCCGCGCTGGATCAGCGCGGGCGGTCGGCGGCGGCGCGGCCTGCCTCTCTTAGAGCAGGTCGTGATCAGGTCGAATCACTTCTTGATTCGACCTGATCACGTGAATCTGCTCTATTATCAATCGGTTAGATCGGATTCTCGCATTTGGGCCGGATCAATTTTCGATCCGGCCCAAATGCGACCCGATCTAGATCACGCCGCCCCTAGATCACGCTGTCTTTCGGGAAGTCGGGCTTGCGCTTCTCGCGCAGCGAGGCCATGCCCTCCTGCACCTCGGGACCGGCGAAGCCCATGAACTCGAGCGCCAATGACGTATCGAAGTTGGGCCCCATCATGCGCAGCCAGTTGTTGAGCGCGTACTTGGTCCAGCGGATCGCGTTGGGCGCGCCGTTCGCCAGCTTCCGCGCGACCTTGAGCGCCGTGTCCTGAAGCTCGGCGTCCTCGACGCACATCGAGACGAGCCCGATGCGCTCGGCCTCCTCGCCCGAGAGCGGATCGCAGGTGAGCAGGTAGTACTTGGCCTTCGCCATGCCGCAGAGCAGCGGCCAGATGATCACCGAGTGGTCGCCCGCGGCGACCCCGAGCCGCGTATGCCCGTCGATGATGCGCGCCTTCCTGCCGACGATCGAGATGTCGCAGAGCAGCCCCGCCACGAGCCCCGCGCCGACCGCCGGCCCGGTCATCGCCGAGACGGTCGGCTTGCCGCAGTTGATGACGTTGTAGACGAGGTCGCGCGCCTCCTTCCAGGCGCGGGTCAGCGTGGTGAAGTCCTCGGTCATTTCCTGGACCATCGAGAGGTCGCCGCCGGCGGAGAAGGCGTCGCCCGCGCCGGTCAGGATCACGCAGGAGATCTCCTCGTCGCGGTCGATGTCGCGCCAGACCAGGCCGAGCTCGTCATGCATGACCTTGTCGACGGCGTTCAGCTTGCCGGGCGTGTCGAGGGTGATGCGCAGGATGCGCTCGGCCGGCCGGTCGAACTTGAGGCGCTCGTACTTGGCGTAGGGGTCGCTCATATCTTCTTCTCGCTTTCTTCCCAATAGGGCTCTTTCAACAGGTTCTTCTGGATCTTGCCGATCGGCGTCTTGGGGAAATCCGCGACGAACTTGACCAGGCGCGGGCGCTTGAAGCGCGCCAGGCGCTCGGCGCAATGCGCCACCAGATCGTCCTCGCTCACGGATGCGCCGGCCTTGAGCGCGACGTAGGCCGCCGGCACCTCGCCCCATTTGGGATCGGGGATGCCGAAGACGGCGCATTCGCCGACCCCCTCGTGCTCGTAGAGCGCGCGCTCGATCTCGCTCGGATAGACGTTCTCGCCGCCGGAGATGATCATCTCCTTGGAGCGGTCGATGAGGGTGACGAAGCCGTCGGCGTCGATGGTCGCAAGGTCGCCCGACCAGCCCCAGCCGTCGCCGAGCTTGAAGAAGCCGGCGGTCTGCTCGGGCTCGTCGTAGTATTCGGTCATCAGGTTGTCGCCGCGCGAGACCACCTCGCCGATCTCGCCGGGCGCCACGGGCGTGCCGTCGGGGCGGACGACGCCCATGTCGACGTTGTAGGGCGCGCGGCCGACCGCCCCCAGCTTCCCCGGCAGGTACCAGTGCCGCAGCGCCGCGATCACGCCCATCTCGGACTGGCCGTAGATCTGCGTCATCTTCACCTCGGGCAGCTTTTCCATGAAGGCGCGCTGCACCCAGTCGGGCATCGGCGCGCCGGCGAAGCTCATCTTGCGCCATGTGGCGAAGTTGGCGGCGTCGAAGGCAGGGTCCTGGATCACCATGTTGGCCTGTGTCGGCACCATGAAGTTCGCGGTCATGCCCGTCCCGCGGACCATGTTCGCGAAGCCCTCGGCGCTCCACTGCGAGAGCAGCGTCACCGTGGCGCCGGCCAGGATCGCCGGCTGGAACATGATGTTGAGCGCGGCGACGTGGAACATCGGCGTGACGATCCCGACGATGTCGCGCTCGTCGAGCGCTTCCTCGACCATCACCGTATGCGCGGTCGCCGCCCGCGCCCGGTGGCTCGCCAGCACGCCCTTGGGCTTGCCCGTGGTGCCGCCGGTATAGGTCATGCAGAAGGGATCGCGCTCGTCGATCGGCGCGTCCGGCAATTCCGCCGACGCACCCGCGATGAAGCCTTCGAAGGGCTCGGCCCCCTCGACCTCGCCGCCGACCGCGATCAGCTTGCGGATCTGCGGGGCCGCGTCGCGCACGGCCGCGACCTTCCCGGCGAAGATGTCCTCGAACAGCAGCACCTCGACATCGGCCTTGTCGAGGACGAAGGCGAGCTCCTCGGGCGCGTAGAGCACCGAGACGTTGACCAGCACCAGCCCCGAACGCGCCACCCCGAAGAAGGCGACGCCGTATTCCGGCCGGTTGCGGCTCAGCATCCCGACCTTGGCGCCCTTCTTCAGGCCCAGCCCGAGCAGCGCGTTGGCGAGCCGGTTGGCGCGCGCGTCGAGCCCGGCGTAGGCGAGCCGCGCCTCGCCCCAGATGATCGCCGTCTTCTCCGGAAACCGCGCGGCCGAGCGCCGCAGCATGTCGCCCGTCAACATGTCATTGGTCCGCACCCTCCCCGCCGGCGGCCGCGATCATGGCCAGCGCGGCCGGGGCTTGCAATGCCGCAAACACCGCGCCGCGCGCATGGCCCGGTCCCGGCGCTCCGCCCCCTGCCCGCTATCGACGCCGCCCGCGGGTGCGCTAAGCTGGCGACGGCGGGAACGCCGAAGGCGGGGGAAACCATGGCGCACCGGATCGAGATCGACCGACGCAGGCGATTGGCCGCCGAGCCCCATCTCGGCCACAACCGCTATCACCCCGATATCGAGCCGATCCTGGAGGTCGGCGAAGGCGAGGAGGTCGTCATCGAGACGCGCGACGCGCTCGACGGGCAGATTGCGTTCGGCGACGGCGCGGCGGTCCTGGAGACCGTCGATCGGGGCTCCACGCATCCGCTCACCGGGCCGATCCACGTCAAGGGCGCGGCGCCGGGCGACGGCCTGGAGATCGAATTCCTCGAGATAGAGCCGCAGGCCTGCGGCTTCAGCCTGATCCGGCCCGGCATCGGCTTCCTCCGCGACGTCATGACGTCGCCCTTCCTGGTCCACTGGGAGATCGCCGATGGCTGGGCGACCTCGGCGCAGATCCCCGGCGTCCGCATCCCCGGCGCGCCCTTCATGGGCATCTCCGCCGTGGCGCCCTCGGCCAAGGAGCTCGCCGCCTGGACCGCGCGGGAAGCCCGGCTGGTCGAGCGCGGCGGCCTGGCGCTGCCGCCCGATCCCGACGGCGCCGTGCCCGGCGGCGCGTGCGGGCTCGCCGGCCTGCGCACCATGCCGCCGCGCGAAAACGGCGGCAACTTCGACGTCAAGCAGCTCACCAAGGGCGTCAAGCTGATCCTGCCCGTGTTCACGGAGGGCGCGCTGTTCTCGACCGGCGACGGGCATTTCGCGCAAGGCGACGGCGAGGTCTGCGTGACCGCGGTCGAGGTCGGCGCGACCGTCGCCGTGCGCTTCAGGGTGCTGAAGGGCGCCTTCGCGCAGCGCCGCTTCAAGGCGCCGATCTTCACCCGCGAGGACTATTTCGCCGATCCCCGCTTCGCCGCCCCCCAGCGCCTGCTGGGCGTCATGGGCATCCCGGTCGACGCCGACGGCGAGAACCGTGGCGAGGACCTGACGCTCGCCTGCCGCAACGCCGTCCTCAACATGATGGAGCTCCTGATGGAGCGCGGCTACGACCGCGAACAGGCCTACGTGATCTGCAGCGTCGCTGTCGACCTGCGCATCAGCAACGTCGTGGACGTGCCCAACTTCGTGGTCTCGGCGCTGCTGCCCGAAGCCATCTTCGACGGCGACTAGGGCGGACCGGACGCCACGCAATGTCCAGCACCGAGACCGCGCGCCCGCCCGGCTTTCCCGAACGCACCGAAGTCGCCGTCATCGGCGCCGGGATCGCCGGCTGCGCCACCGCCTGGTTCCTCGCCAAGGCCGGGGTGCCCGTCGTGGTGCTGGAGAAGGGCCGCGTGGCCGGCGAGCAGTCCTCGCGCAACTGGGGCTGGGTGAGGAAGCAGGGCCGCGACCCGCGCGAGCTGCCCGCGATCGTCGAGAGCCTCAAGATCTGGCCGACCCTCGAAGCGGAGATCGAGGCCGATATCGGCTGGAAGCGCGCCGGCGTCACCTATGTCGCCACCAACGAGGCGCAGATGGCGCGCTTCGAGGAATGGCTCGGCTTCGCCCGGCCGTATCAGCTCGATTCGCGCATGCTGAGCCCCGGGGAGACCGACGAGATGCTGGGCGCCTCAGGTGAGCGGTACCTGGGCGCGTTGCATACGCCGAGCGACGGCCGCGCCGAGCCCGCCAAGGCGGTCCCCGCCCTCGCCAGGGCGATCGAGCGCCTCGGCGGGCGGATCGTCGAGGGCTGCGCCGTGCGCGCCCTCGATGTCGAGGCGGGCCGCGTGACCGGCGTGGTCACCGAGCATGGGCGCATCGCCTGCGCCAGCGTGCTCTGCGCCGCCGGCGCCTGGTCCTCGCTGTTCAACCGCAATCTCGGGATCACCCTGCCGCAGCTTCGCGTGCGCTCCTCGGTGATGCGCACCAAGCCGGCGCCGCTGGTCTGCGAATCGGCGGTCTGGTGCGGCGATGTCGCCTTCCGGCGGCGCCAGGACGGCGGCTACACCCTGGCCGGCCACGGCGGTTCGAGCTTCGAGATCGTGCCCGACGCGGTGCGTTTCTTCCGCCCCTTCTTCAAGGCGCTCAGAATGAGCCGCAAGGACCTGCGCATCCGCCTCTCCGGCGAGTTCCTGCGCCAGCTCCGCACGCCCAAGCGCTGGGGCCCGGACGAGATCACGCCCTTCGAGCGCATCCGCGTGCTCGACCCGGCGCCGGACGCCGCCGCGCTCGACCGGGTGCTCAAGGCCGCGCGGGCCGCCCTGCCCGGCCTTGCGGGGCTGGAGATGGCCGAAAGCTGGGCCGGCATGATCGACGTCACCCCCGACATCGTGCCGGTGCTCTCGGCGGTCGAGGCGCTGCCCGGCTATTACATCGCCACCGGCTTCTCCGGCCACGGCTTCGGCCTCGGCCCCGGCGCGGGCCTCCTCATGTCGGAGCTGATCGCGAAGGGCGAGGCCCGGATCGATCTCAGCGAATTTCGCCTGAGCCGCTTTTCCGACGGCAGCGCGATGACCCCCTACGCGCCGATCTGAACAACCACGGAAGGGTTTCCATGTCCGAGCCGGTCTTCGTCCTCGTCCAAGGCGCCTGGGAAGGCGGCTGGTACTGGCGTTTCGTCGCCCAGCGCCTGCGCGGGCGGGGCTATGAGGTCTTCGCCCCGTCGCTGACCGGGCTGGGCGACCGCGCCCATCTGCTGACGCCGTCGGTCGACCTCTCGACGCATATCGCCGACATCCTCGCCATCATCGAGAGCCACGAGCTCGAAGACGTGGTGCTGGCGGGTCATTCCTACGGCGGCATGGTGATCTCGGGCGTGGCGGCGCGGGCCTCCGATCGGATCAAGGCGCTGGTCTACCTCGACGCCTTCCTGCCCGCGGACGGCCAGTGCGTGCTCGACCTGGTCTCGCGCGAGCGCCGCGGGCAGTTCGAGGCGCTGGCCGCCGAGCGCGGCGAGGGCTGGCGCATCCCGCCCATCCCGGCCGCGGTCTGGGGCATCGAGGATCCGGAGCATGCCGCCTGGCTCGACCGGCTCTCGAGCGACCAGCCGCTCGCGGCGATGCGCGAGCCGGTTTCGCTGACCGGCGCGGAGGCGAAGATCGGAAGACGTATCTACGTGCGCGCCGGCGGCTACGATCCGAGCCCGTTCAAGCAGTTCGCCGACCGGGTCGAGGCCGACGGCGCCTGGACGCTGCACACCATCGACAGCCACCATTTCCTCATGTTTTCCCACCCCGACGAGGTCGCGGCGATCCTCCTCGACGCCGCCGCGCCGTAACGGCCCGCAGCTCAGAGCAGCCCGCGCACCAGCCCGCCGTCGACGGTGAAGTTCTGCGCCGTGATGTAGCCGGCGAGGCGCGAGCAGAGGAAGGCGCAGAGCGGGCCGAAATCCTGTGCGTCGCCCAGCCGCCCCACCGGCACCGAAGCGGCCATGCGCGCCCTGGCCTCCTCCTCGCTGATGCCGTCGCGCTCGGCCTGCGCCTTGTAGACGCGCTGCAGCGCCGGCGTGTCCATCAGCCCCGGCAGCAGGTTGTTCACGGTCACGCCCTTGCCGGCGACCTCGCGGGCGAGCGCCGCCATGGCGCCGGTCAGACCCACGCGCACCCCGTTGGCGAGCGCCATGTTCGGATAGGGCTCGCGGACCACGAAGGAGGTGATGTTGACGATGCGCCCGAAGCCGTTCTCCAGCATGGCCGGCAAGGCCGACCGCGCCATCTCGATCGCCGCCAGCATGTTGAGCTCGAGCGCCGCGATCCAGTCGTCATGGGTCTTCCCGGCAAACGGCCCCGGCGGCGAACCCCCGGCGTTGGTCACCAGGATCGCGGGCGGTCCGGCGGGCTCGCAGGCGGCGGCGAACAAGGTCGCGCGGTCGGCCGGATCGGCGAGGTCGCCCTGCACGTAGTAGGCATTGTCGCCGATCGTCCTGGCGGCCTCCCGTCCCTTGATGACATCGCGCCCGACCAGCACGACGCGAACATCGGCCTCCACCAACGCCTCGGCGCAGGCCCGGCCGAGACCTTGGGTTCCGCCCAGCACGAGGGCGGTTTCACCGGCGATGGCGAGGTCCATCTAGGCGCTCATGCCTGCGGGGAAGCCGTCCGCGCTCAACGCCGGCGCCACCACGAGGCGGCGTTTTGCCGGCCCGATTCGCGGAAACGGTCGAGCCATAGCGCGACCTTGCGCGCCCTGGTGCCCGCGAGCCAGCGCCAGAACCGGTCGTAGCGGCCCTGGAACGTCCGGTTGTAGGGGCAGACGCGAATGCAGATCGAGCATTCGGTGTTCTGGGCGGTCCAGAACTTGAAGCATTTTTCGGCGTCGGTGGTCCATTTGCGGATGGTCGAGAAGCTCGATCGGTTGGGCGCCTCGGTCTTCGGCGCATCGAAAGGGATCGCCTTGGGCGGGCAGCCGGCGGCGCAGGCGTTACAGATGTCGCAGAACTCCGTCACGCCGAAGGCGCTCGGCCGGTCGGGCTCGAGCGGCATGTCGGTGAAGATCTTGCCGATGCGCACGCGCGGCCCGTACTCCTTCGTGATCAGCAGGCCATGGCGGCCGTACTCGCCCAGCCCCGCCTGCACCGCGAGCGGGATGTTGAGCGCCGTATCGTTCATGCTGGCGTGCGCCTCGTAGCCCAGGTTGCGGATGTACTGGGCGAGCGACATCAGCGTCACCGCGTCCTTGGTGTAGCCCATGCCCGTCGCGGTGGCGGCGAGCGCCGAGGGCACCGTGGCGGTCAGGTCGTGGTCCATCGCGGTGACGACGACGACGACATGGGTCATGCGCGCGTCGACGTCGGGCGGGCGCGAGCTCTGGTCGATGCGGTTGAACTTCATCGAGTAGACCCAGCGCTCGTCGTACTCGCAGACGCCGACGAGATCGGCGCCGAAGAGCTTGGCCACCTTCTTGATCTCGGCCGCCGTCTCGGGCGGGCTGTCGAGCGCCCATTTCTCCGGCCAGCCGGGGCCGTGTAGGGTGAAGGTGTCGTTGAAGCCCTCGTGGCGGCCCTCGTCGCCCGATTTCAGCGTCGCGAAGGCCTTGGTGAAGTGCCAGGCCGCGTTGCGCAGCGCGTAGTCGCGCTGGGAGTAGCCGTCGGCCTTGCGCGCGCGGGCGTTGGGCATGATGTAGGCGGTCCAGAACTCGATCGCCTTCTCGGTGCGCACCGTCGCGTCCCAGTTGGCGCGGCTGAAGACGTCGTTGCGCTGGTCGAAGAGCTCGAAATCCTCGCCGATCTCGAAGCCGGTCTCGGCGTCGATGGGCTTGGAATGCGGCACCCGGTTGGGCCGCGGCGGCGCGGGCTCGATGGGCGGCGTGGCTTTCGCCTTGCCCCCGGTGATGCGTCCGCCGTCGATGGTCGCGATGCCGACCGTACGCTTGCCGGTCTCGTCCTGCGTCCCGGTCACGGTGCCAAATCCTTCGATACCGTACTAATTTCCGCTAGCATGATACCAATTGCGCGGCGGCGCCATAGTCTCATGATTGGTCTCTTGATTGCGGACCTCGTTGGCGCCGCGCATTTCAACGAGAGCCGCCGTTACTCCGGCGCCCCGACCCGCCTCGCCGAGAAGATGGCGCGGCGGAAGGCCGGGAAAGCCTGGATAGGTCGCGCTATTTTCCCCTCTCCCGCTTGCGGGAGAGGGGGGAGTGCCACACCCTAACGGGCGATGCACAGCGCGAGAATCGGCACGGCGCCGCACCACCGGCGGTCGCTGGACCGCGGGCACCAGCTCGTGGAATCATTTTGTTCCTGTTTGATTCCATTTCGAGCCTCATGCCACGCCGCATCGACACGGAACCCGCCACCCTCGCCGACCTCGCCCGCGAGAAGATCGACGTCTGGGCCTGGTGCGAGCGCTGCTGCCACCACGGCGTCATCGAGACGTCGCTGCTGATCGCGCGCCTCGGGCCGGCGAGCCCGGTGCCCGACATCGCCCGTCACCTGCGCTGCTCGGCCTGCGGCTCGCGGGACTTGCACGCGCGGCCCGATTGGCCGAGCCTTGGCGTCGTCGCCCGGCATTGAGACCATTCCACGATGTGCAGCCGCTACAGCTTCACCAGCCCCGCCGAGGCGGTCCGCCAGTTCTTCGACCTGGTCGGCCCCTTCGCCTGGAACTTCGAGCCGATGCCCGACATCCGGCCGACCGACCGCGCGCCGGTGGTGCGCCTGAATCCCGAGGGCGAGCGCGAGCTGGTGGCGCTGCGCTGGTGGCTGGTGCCGCGCTGGGCGAAGGAGGTGAGCCAGAAATACACGATGTTCAACGCCGCCGGCGAGACGCTCGCCGAGCGCGCCTCCTTCCGCGAGCCCTTCAAGGCGCGGCGCTGCCTGGTGCCGGCCGACGGCTTCTACGAATGGCCGGTGCGCGACGGCAAGAAGGTCAAGCACTGGCTGGGCCTGAAGGACGGCGGGCTCTTCGCCATGGCCGGGCTCTGGGAGCGCGCCGAGCAGCTGCCCGACGGCCCGCTGGAGAGCTTCACCATCGTCACCACCGCTGCGAACGACCTCGTCACCCGCTATCACCCGAAGGCCCGCATGCCGGTGATCCTCGATCCCTCGGCCTTCGACGCCTGGCTCGACCCCAAGACGCCGATGGAGGAGGTCGAGGCGCTGATCGAGGCCTATCCCGACGCGGCGATGGCGGCGAAGCGGGCGGCGTAGAGGCGCTTCACCCCCGCATGCCCGGCGGCGGCGGGTCCTCGGGCGCGCCGGCGAAGCATTGCGCGATCGCCATCCATTGCGCCGCCGCCTCGCCCGTCGTCCTGATATCCGTGTCGACGACGTTGCGGGTCTGCGTCACGACCTGGCAGAAGCCGACGGCGTCCCCCTCGACCAGGCTGTCCGTATTGTCCTCATTGAACAGCCATTGGCTGCCCGACGGCGCGGTGAGCCGCACTTGCGGCGGCGGGCCGGGCGGCTCGAGCCTGCGGTTGGCGAAGGTCCAGCCGTAGGTCTTGACCCCAAGCACGGCGATATTCTTGATCCGATCGCTCTCGCGGCGCGGCCTGGCGAAGAGATCGAACAGCGCCTGGCCGTGCGCCCAGGTCTCCATCTGGCGCGCGGTGATGCTCATGCGCACGCTCATGTCGGGCCCGGCCCATTTGAGCCGCGCCTCGGGATCGGCGGCGGCGAAGCGCTCGGCCATCTTTGGATAGAAATCCCGCCAGGTCTCGAAGAGCGCCCGCCCCGTCGCGCCGCCGAGCCAGTCGTGGCTGAAGGCGAGATGGCCGGTGCCGTCGCCGATCGCCGCGAAGAGCCCGGCAATGAGGTCGTCGAAGGCGGAAACGTCGCCGAGCGACAGGTCGGCCGCGACGTTGAAGAAATGAAGATGCGCCAGCACGTCGTCGACCGACCAGTCCTTGAACTTGGTTACGCGCGCCCAATCGTCCGCACCCAACGGCTCGAGCAGTTCCGCCAGCACGTCGCATTCCTCGCGGAAATCGTGCGCCTGCTGCATCACCTCTGCCCTCCGTCCTCGACGAGCCGGCGCTTATGCGCCTCGCGCGGCAATGCTCCGGACGGCAACCATTCAAACTCCGTTGAGACCCGAAGGGTCTCGCCCAGATGCGCGTCGATCCGCCCGCCCAAGGCCGCGAGATCGATGCCGATCTTATAACGCGCCATGGTCGCCCGCGCCTCGGCTCAGAAGAGCGGGCCCTTGTTCACCAGCCCGCCGTCGACCGTGATCACCGTCCCCGAGGTGTAGCTCGAAAGATCGGAGACGACGACCGCGGCCATGCGCGCGATTTCTTCGGGCGACGCGGCACGGTTGAAGGGGAGCGGATCGAACAGCTCGGCGTAGCGGTCCTCGTCGCCGAAGCGGTCGCGGGCGGACTTCTTGAGGAGCCCGATCAACCGATCGGTGGCGACCGGCCCCGGATTGATGGCGACGACGCGGATGCCGTCGCGCGGGCTGCTGCCGCCGAGGGCGCGGGTGAAGGCGATCAGCGAGGCGTTGCCGGCGGCGCCGGCGATGTAATCGGCGACCGGCTTCTCGCCGCCGGTGCCGATGATGTTGAGGATGACGCCGGCCCCGCGCGCCTTCATTGCGACGTAGAACGCGCGCGTGATGTTGATGTAGCCGAAGACCTTGAGGTCCCAGGCCGCGCGCCAGGCCGCCTCGTCGATCTCGTCGATCCGCCCGCCGGGGATCGCGCCGGCGTTGTTTACCAGGATATCGGCGTCGTCGACGCAGGCGCGTGCGAAGGCCTGCTGGTTCTCGCTCCTGGAGAGGTCGAGCGCATAGGTCTCGACCGCGACGTTGGCGCGCGCGCGCACTGCCTCCTTCACCGCATCGAGGTTCGCGGCCGTGCGCGCCGCAAGACGAAGGTTGCAGCCGAGCGCCGCGAGCTGCAGCGCGATCGCCCGGCCGATGCCCTCCGAGGCCCCGGTGATCGCGGCCGTCTTGCCTTCGAGATTGAAATCCATGGCCCTGGTCTCCCGCCCGTTCGGGCCGATTCGAGCCCAACGGCCCGCCCGATGCAACGCCCGCAAAAGGAAACGGCCCGCATGGACCGGATCGCGCCCGGGCTGGATCGAGAATGATCCGGCCCAGGCGCGTGAAGCCGATCCAACTGTTTGCAACAGGGCAGATTCACGCGGTTGGCTTGAACCAAGAGTGATTCAAGCCAACCGCGATCTTCTCTGTGCGGGCTGCTCCCGGTGCATGGCTCGCCGCCATGATCGGTCGAGGCCTACGTCTTCCCTATTTCTTTTGGGGCAGCTTGGAGACGATGCCCTCGACGTAATAGTTCATCGCATGCATCTCCTGGTCGGACATGGTCTTGCCCTCGGCCACGACCTCCTTGCCGTCCTGGGCCTTCACCGGCCCCTGGAAGGGATGCAGCTTGCCGGCGCCGATCGCCGCCTGCTTCTCCATCACCAGCTTTTTCACGTCGGCCGGCACCACCGGCCCGAAGGGCGCCAGCGTGATGATGCCGTCCTTGATGCCGCCCCAAAAGGCGCCCGACTTCCAGGTTCCCGCCATCACCTCCTTGGCGACCTTGGTGTAGTAGGCGCCCCAGTTGTGCACGGCCGCCGTCAGATGCGCCTTCTTGCCGTGCTTCGACATGTCGGAATGGTAGCCGACCGCGTAGACGCCCTTGGCCTCGGCCGCCTGCACGGGGGCGGGCGAGTCGGTGTGCTGGGTGATCACGTCGGCGCCCTGGGCGATCAGCGTCTCGGCCGCCTGGCGCTCCTTGCCCGGATCGAACCACGAGCCGGTCCAGATCACCCGCACCTGCGCCTTGGGATTGACCGAGCGCACGCCCACGGTGAAGGCGTTGATGCCGCGGATGACCTCGGGGATCGGGATCGCCGCGACGTAGCCGAGGTTGTTCGACTTGGTCATCTTGCCTGCGACCACGCCGGTCAGGTAGCGGCCCTCGTAGAAGCGCGCGAGGTAGGTGCCGACGTTCTTGGCGGTCTTGTCGCCGGTGGCGTGCATGAACACCACCTTCGGGAACTTCTTGGCGACCCGCAGCGTGTAGGGCCCGTAGCCGAAGGAGGTGGTGAAGATCAGCTTGTGGCCGCTGCGCGCCAGGCGCCGGATGATGCGCTCCGAATCGGGGCCTTCGGGCACCTTCTCGATGTAGCGCGAGGAGACCGCCTTGCCGAGGTTCTTCTCCATCTCCTTGCGGCCGAGGTCGTGTTGGTAGGTCCAGCCGGCGTCGCCGATCGGGCTCACGTAGACGAAGCCGGTCTTGAGCTGCTCGGCCTGCGCCGTCGCGGCGAACCCCGCGGCCGCGACCGCGACGGTCGCGCCCTTCAGTATGGTTGTGAGTTTCATTCCGTTCTCTCCCTTCCCGTCGATGTTCGACTGTTTAGTCCATTTTTCCTGGCGTTTCGCCCCATGTCTTCGCGTCTTCACGTCTTCATGTCTTCGGATCGTCGGGTTTTCAGCCCGTTGGATGGAATGGCCTGCCGAGCGAGGCCGGCGCGTTCAGGCGGATCATGGCGGCGTCGCGCGAGATCAGCACCAGCACCACGATGGTAGCGAGGAACGGCAGCGCCGTCAGCAATTGCTGCGGCAAGCCGATGCCTTGGCTCTGGGCCCACAGGTTGAGGATGGTGAGCCCGCCGAAGAGCCAGGCGCCGACCAGCACGCGCGCCGGCCGCCAGGTCGCGAAGACCACCAGCGCCAGCGCGATCCAGCCGCGCTGGGCGGTCATGTCCTGCTCCCAGCCCGGCGTCAGCACCAGCGAGAGGTAGGCCCCGCCGAGCCCCGCCATCGCGCCGCCGAAGGCGACGGCGATATAGCGAATCCTGATCACCGAATAGCCGAGCGCGTGCGCCGCGTCGTGCGATTCGCCGACCGCGCGCAGGATCAGCCCGCCCCGCGTGCGGTAAAGGAACCAGGCGACCAGCGCGAACAGCACGATCGAGAGGTAAAGCAGCGGGTCGTGCTTGAAGAGCAGCGGCCCCAGCAGCGGAATGTCGGCCAGCAGCGGGATCTCGATCATGCCGATCGATCCCGCGAGCTTGGCGCCCTCGTAAGGGATGCCCACGAAGGCGCTGAGCCCGATGCCGAAGATGGTCAGCGCCAGCCCCGTCGCCACCTGGTTGGAGACCAGCGAGAGCGTGAGGATCCCGAAGAGCAGCGACATCAGCACCCCGGCCGCCACCGCGAAGAGCACGCCGACGACGAAGCCGAACTCCGAGGCGCCGATAAAGCCCGCGACCGCCCCCATCAGCATCATCCCCTCGACGCCGAGGTTGAGCACCCCCGACTTCTCCGCGATGAGCTCGCCCAAGGCGGCGAAGATCAGCGGCGAAGCGCCTTTGAGCGTCAGGATCAGGAGCTGGACGACCTGGTCTTCGTTCATTCGCCGGCTCCGCCTTGGGGCACCGCGCCCGGCGTTCCGCGCGCCGGGCGGATCACCTTGATGCGGAAGCGGATCAGCACCTCCGAGGCGAGCACGAAGAAGAGCAGCAGGCCCTGGAACATGCCGGCGATGGCGGGCGGCAGGTTGAGCACGAACTGCAGCTCGTCGCCGCCCAGGAACATGAGCGCCATCAGGAGGGCCGCGATGGTCATGCCGACCGGATGCAGGCGGCCGACGAAGGCGACGATGATGGCGACGAAGCCGTAGCCGGGGGTGAACTTGAGCGGCAACTGCTTGATCGGCCCGGTGATCTCGATGAGCCCGGCCAGCCCCGCCGCGCCCCCGGCGAGCAGGAAGCTCAGCCAGACCACGCGCCGCTGGCTGAAGCCCGCGTAATGGGCGGCCTGGATCGCCTGGCCGACCACGTCGACCTTGAAGCCCTGCAGCGCGCGGGTCATGAAGAGCCAGCCGACCAGGATCACCGCCACGGCGAACAGCACCGAGGTCCGCGCGCTCTCGAAGATGACGCCGAAGAGCAGGCCCGCCGGGAACTCGCGCGACTGCGGGAAGGACGAGCCCCCCGGATCGAGCAGCGGCCCGGTGATCATGTATTTCCAGAGCTCGATGGCGACGTAGGTCAGCATCAGGCTGGTCAGGATCTCGTTGACGTTGAAGCGGTTGCGCAGGAAGGCCGGGATCGCGGCCCAGGCCATGCCGCCGGCCATCCCGGCCAGCACCATGAGCGGCAGCACGTACCAGCTGTCGTCGGGGTAGAGGGCGAGCGCCATCGCCCCGCCGCAGACCGCGCCGACGATGAGCTGGCCCTCGGCGCCGATGTTCCAGACATTGCCGCGAAAGCCGATCGAGAGCCCGATGGCGCAGATGACCAGCGGCGTGGCCTTGACCAGCAGGTCGGCGATGCCGGTCAGCGTGGTGATCGGCGCGATGAAGAAGGCGTAGATGCCGACCGCCGGGTTCTTGCCGAGCGCGGCGAAGAGGACGGCGCCCACGATCACCGTCGCCGCCAGGGCCATCACCGGCCCGGCGTAGCGCATCCATTGCGAGGAGGCGACGCGCGGCTCGAGCTTAAGACGCATCCGCCGCCTCCCGCGCATGGTCTGCGGCGCCTTCCGTTCGCCCGCCCGCGGCGAAGTCGCCGCTCATCCAGAGGCCGATCTCCTCGATGGTGATGGCGCCGTTGTCGACGACCGGCGACAGCCGGCCCTCGGCGATCACCGCCAGGCGGTCGCAGATCTCGAAGAGCTCGTCGAGGTCCTCGGAGACGATCAGGATCGCCGCCCCCGAGGCCTTGAGGTCCATTATGGCGCGGTGGATGGTGGTCGCCGCGCCCACGTCGACACCCCAGGTCGGATAGGCGAGCAGCAGCAGCCCCGGCGCCAGGCCGATCTCGCGGCCGATGATGAACTTCTGCAGGTTGCCGCCGGAGAGGCTGCGCGCCTCCGCCTCGACGCCGGCCGACTTGACGTCGTAGGCCTCGCGCACCTTGGCCGCGTAGTCGGCGATCCGGCCGAACTGGATGAGGCCGTGCCGCACCATGCCGCTGCGATAGCCGGTCAGGAGCGCGTTCTTGGCCAGGCTCATCTCCGGCACGGCGCCGCGCCCCAAGCGTTCCTCGGGCACGAAGGCGAGCCCCAACTGCCGCCGCGCCGCCGGACCCATGCGCCCGCAGGCCCGGCCGTCGATCCGCACGGCGCTGTTGTCGGCGACCGGCTTCTCGCCGGAGAGCGCCATCAGGAACTCCTTCTGGCCGTTGCCGGCGACGCCGGCGATGCCGAGCACCTCGCCCGCGCGCACGGTGAGGTCGATCTCCTTCAAGGTCGTCCCGAAGGGATCGTCGGAGGCCAGCGAGAGCTTGCTCACGGTCAGGCGCGGCGCGCCCTCGGCGGCGCGGTCGGCGCGCCTGATGACCGGGATCTCGCTGCCGATCATCATCTCGGCCAGGCTCTTGGGCGTCTCGTTGCGCGGATCGCAGACCGCGACCACCCTGCCGCCGCGCAGCACCGTGGCGTCGTCGCAGAGCTCGCGGATCTCCTCCAGCTTGTGCGAGATGTAGAGGATCGAGCAGCCCTCCGAGCCGAGGCGCTTGAGGGTCACGAAGAGCTTCTCGACTTCCTGCGGGGTGAGCACGCTGGTCGGCTCGTCCATGATCAGCAGCTTGGGGTTCTGCAGGAGGCAGCGCACGATCTCCACGCGCTGGCGCTCGCCGACCGAGAGCGCGTGGACATGCTGGTGGGGGTTGATCGGCAGGCCGTAGCGCTCGGAAATCTCCGAAACCCGGCTTGCCAGGCTCTTCAGGTCCCCCGCCCCTTCCATGCCGAGCGAGATGTTCTCGGCCACGGTCAGCGTGTCGAACAGGTTGAAGTGCTGGAACACCATGCCGATGCCGAGGCGCCGCGCATATGCGGGGTTCTGGATCACCGTCGGTTCGCCGTCCCAGAGGATCTCGCCGGCATCGGGCTCGACCACGCCGTAGATGATCTTCACCAGCGTCGACTTGCCGGCGCCGTTCTCGCCGAGCAGCGCGTGCACGCCGCCGGGCGCCACGGCGAGGCTGATGTCGTCGTTGGCGAGCACGCCCGGGTACTGCTTGGTGATGCCGCGCAGCTCGAGCTGCGGCGTGCCGTGGCCGCTCCTGTGGCTGACGTCGCCGAGCGCGCTTGCAGCCGTGTTGTCCGGGGGGTTCGCCATCGTGGCCGGTCCGCTCAGTAGAGGATCTTGTCGGGCTTGGCGACCCAGGCGTCGAAGGCGCGCCGCCCCTCGTCGGCCAGGAGCTGCTCGTTCGGGATCGCCCGCTCGGCGAGCGGCCGGGCGACCTCGTGATAGAGCTCGTCGTCGTCGAAGCCGATGCGCGCGGCGTCGTGCCGGGTGTTGGCGTAGTAGATGTGCCGGATGCGCGCCCAGAAGATCGCCGAGAGGCACATCGGGCAGGGCTCGCAGCTCGTATAGATTTCGCAGCCCTCGAGCTTGAACGAGCCGAGCTTGCGGCAGGCCTCGCGGATCGCCGTCACCTCGGCGTGCGCGGTGGGATCGTTGGCCGAAGTCACCTGGTTGAAGCCCTCGGCGATGATCTCGCCGTCCTTGACCACGACCGCGCCGAAGGGCCCGCCCTTGTTCGCCTCCATCATCTCGTGGGAGAGCGCGACGGCGCGGCGCATGAAATCGGCCTTCGTCATGCCAAGCGCTCGATCGCGGCGGACGCCCCACGCTGATCGTGTTTCTGCAGGATCTCCGCGGCCACGGCGACCGCGATAACCGCCGGCGCCTTGCCGCCGATGCCCTCGATGCCGATCGGGCAGGTGAGGCGCGCGAGATGCGTATCGGCGAGACCCCGGCTCTTCAACTGCCGCTCGAAGCGCGCCCGCTTGGTCGCCGAGCCGATCAGCCCCAGATAGGCGAAGTCGCCCCGCCGCAGCACCGCCTCGACGACTTCGAGGTCGATCCCATGGCTGTGCGTCATCACCAGGAAGAAGCCGCCCGTCGCCGCGTCGTCGACTTCCGCTTCGTAGTCCTCAGTAACATGCGGCACGACATTGCCGGGCAGTTCCGCAGGAAACTGGTCGGCGCGGCTGTCGACCCAGTCGATATGCGCCGGCACGCCCGCCAATACGCCAACCAGCGCGCGGCCGACATGCCCGGCCCCGAAGAGCGTGAGGCGCAGCCCCTTGGGCCGCATCACCTCATAGAGGACGCCCTCGTGCTCAGCCGTCTCCGCGCCCTCGGCCAGCATGCGCCGCGCCCGCTGGACGATCTCCTTATTGTTCGCGAGCTTGTCGCCGCCCGTCGCCCATGGGGTCACTGTGAGGTGGCGGACCGGCGAGGACGCAAGATCGGTGACGATCACCGCGGGCTCGGCCTCGCCCTGGGCCGCGCGCAGGGTCTCGATCCAGGGCGGCATTTCAGCCCCCGCCTCGATGCGCTCCAGCAGCAGGTCGACCTGGCCGCCGCAGCACTGGCCGAGCGCGGGGCCGAGCGGCAGCGCCTCGCGCCGCGCCGCCTCGCCTTGCGCCAGCATCTCGCGGGCGAGCGCGATCGCCCGGTATTCGAGCATGCCGCCGCCGATCGTGCCCTTGACCCGGTCGGGGCCGACCAGGATGCGCGCGCCCACACCGCGCGGCGTCGAGCCGTCGGCACGGGTCACCGTGGCCATCGCCACCGGCTCGGACCAGCGCTCGAAGCCGCGCATGTGGTCGAGCCATTCGCTCATTCCGCCGCCTCGCGGAGGCTTTCCCCGCCGCCGAGCCGCGCGCGCATGGCTTCCAAGGTCATCAGCACCGCCTCCGGCGTCGCCGGCGCGTCGAGCGGCGGGCTGACCTGGTGGCCGCAGGCCGCGGCGAGCGCGTCCTTGATGGCGAGGAAGCCCGAGATCGCCAGCATCAGCGGCGGCTCGCCGACCGCCTTGGAGCGGTGGACGGTGGGCTCCCGGTTGCGGCCGCGGTCGAAGATGCGGACGTCGAACGCCTCCGGCCAGTCGCTGGCCGTGGGGATCTTGTAGGTCGAGGGCGCGTGCGTCGCGAGGGCGCCGTCGGCGTTCCAGTAGAGCTCCTCCATGGTCAGCCAGCCGAGGCCTTGCAGGAAGCCGCCCTCGATCTGGCCCAAGTCGATCGCCGGATTGAGCGACTGCCCCACGTCGTGGAGGATATCGACACGGGGGAAACGGTACTCGCCGGTCAGCGTGTCGATCACCGCCTCGGTGACCGCCGCCCCGTAGGCGAAGTAGTAGAAGGGCCGGCCCGCCGCCTTCTTGCGGTCGTAGTGGATCTTGGGCGTGCGGTAGTACCCGGTCGCCGAGAGCGAGACCCGGCCGAGATAGGCGGCGCGCACCAGTTCCTTGAAGGACAAGGTCTTCCGGCCGACACGCACGCGGTTGTTCTGGAACACCACCTCGGACTTCGTGCAGTCGAAAGCGTCGGCGGCGAAGGCGGTGAGGCGCTCCTTGATCGTGCGCGCGGCGGCGCGCGCCGCCATGCCGTTCATGTCCGAGCCCGAGGAGGCCGCGGTCGCCGAGGTGTTCGGGACCTTGCCCGTGTTCGTCGCGGTGATCTTGATGCGGTCGAGGTCGATCTGGAATTCCTCGGCGACCACCTGGGCGACCTTGACGAAGAGCCCCTGTCCCATCTCGGTGCCGCCGTGGTTCAGGTGCACGCTGCCGTCGGTGTAGACGTGGATGAGGGCGCCCGCCTGGTTCAGATGCGAGGTGGTGAAGGAGATGCCGAACTTGACCGGCGTGAGCGCGATGCCGCGCTTCAGGACCGGGCTGGTCGCGTTGTAGCCGTCGATCTCCCGGCGCCGCGCGCGGTAATCCGAGGTCTTCTCCAGATCGTCGAGCAGCTTGGGCAGGATGTTGTCCTCGACGGTCATGTGGTAGGGCGTGACGTCGCGGCCCCTGTTTCCAGGTGTGCCGCCATAGAGGTTGGCGCGGCGCACGTCGAGCGGATCCAAGCCGAGGTCGCGCGCGATCTCGTCGATCACCTGCTCGATGCCGACCATGCCCTGCGGCCCGCCGAAGCCGCGGAAGGCGGTGTTCGAGACCGTGTTGGTCTTGCAGCGATGCGAGACGATGCGCGCGGCCGGCAGGTAGTAGGCGTTGTCGGCGTGGAACATCGCCCGGTCGGCGATGGCGGCGGAGAGGTCGGCCGACATGCCGCAGCGCGCGGCCTGCATGAACTCGATGCCCTTGATCCGGCCCTTGTCGTCGTAGCCGACGTCGTAGTCGATGACGAAGTCGTGGCGCTTGCCGGTCATGCCCATGTCGTCGTCGCGGTCGACCCGCGCCTTGACCGGCCGCCCGGTCTTGTCGGCGAGCAAGGCGGCGATGCAGGCGTAGAGCGCCGGCTGGGTCTCCTTGCCGCCGAAGGCGCCGCCCATGCGGCGGATCTCCAAGGTCACCGCGTTGCTCGCCAGGCCCAGGGCCTCGGCGACCAGGTGCTGGACCTCGCTGGGGTTCTGGGTGGAGGAATAGACCGTGACGTCGCGGTCCTCGCCCGGCACCGCCATGGCGATATGGCCCTCGAGGTAGAACTGGTCCTGGCCGCCGACCTTGATCCGGCCCTTGAGGCGGTGCTTGGCCTTGGCGATCGCCTTCTTGGGCTCGCCGCGCTTCATCGTGTGCGGCGGCAGCACGAAGGTCTTGGCCTCCAGCGCCGCCTCGGCGGTCAGGATCGCCGGCAGATCCTCGTACTCGATCCTGGCGAGCCGGGCCGCGCGCCGCGCCTGCTCGACCGTCCCGGCCGCGACGGCGAAGATCGACTGGCCGACATATTCGACCAGGCCGCCGGCGAAGATCGGGTCGTCGTGCATCACCGGCGCGCAGTTGTTGTCGCCCGGAACGTCGCCCGCCGCCATCACCGCGACCACGCCGGGCGCCTTGCGCACCGGCGCGAGGTCGAGCGAGACGATCCGCGCGTGCGGCCGCGCGCTCATGCCGAAGGCGGCGTGAAGCAGGCCCGGCGGCTCGGGCAGGTCGTCGGTGTAGAGCGCCTCGCCGCTCACGTGCTTGGCCGCGCTGTCGTGCGGCAGCGGCCTGTGGACGCCCGTTTTCAGCTTGCCCTGCTTGGCCATGTCCCGTTCCCGTCCCCGGCCTCAGCGCGCGTAATCTAGCACATGGAGCGGTCCGGGCGCCGCCGCGCTCTCCAGGTACATCCGGCGCAGCAGGTTCTTCGCCACCACCATCCGGTAGTCGGCGCTGGCGCGCATGTCGGACATCGGCGTGAAATCATGCTCCAGCGCGTGCATCGCCCGCTCGACCGCATCCTCGCTCCACACGGCGCCCTCGAGCGCGGCCTCGCAGGCCGCCGCGCGCTTGGGCGTCGCCGCCATGCCGCCGTAGGCGATGCGCGCCTTGCTCACCCGTCCGCCCTCCACGGTGACGGCGTAGCCGCCGCAGACCGCCGAGATGTCCTGGTCGAAGCGCTTGGATATCTTGTAGGTGTGGAAATGCCGGCCCGCGCGGGGCTTGGGCAGGTGGATCGCCGAGACGTACTCGCCGCGCCGCAGCGCCGTCTTGCGGTAGTCGATGAAGAACTCGTCGAGCGGCAGCGACCGCCTGCGTGCGCCCTTGCGCAGCACCAGGCTCGCGCCGAGCGCGATCAGCCCCGGCGCGCTGTCGCCGATCGGCGAGGCGTTGGCGATGTTGCCGCCGATCGTCCCGGCATTCCTGATCTGCACCGAGCCGAGGCGCCGGAAGAGCTCGGCGAAGTCGGGATAGGCCCCGCCCACCGCGTCGAGCGCGTCGGTGTAGCTCGCGGCCGCGCCGATCTCGATCTCGTCCCCCTTCCCGCGTACGTAATCCATGTCGCGCACGCCGCCGAGGTAGATCAGCGTGTCGAGGTCGCGGTGCTCCTTGGTCACCCAGAGCCCGACGTCGGTGCCGCCGGCGAGCAGGCAGGCCTTGGGATGCGCCGCGACCAGCCCGGCCAGCGCGTCCTCCCCGACCGGCGCGAAGTAGCGCCGCCCGGCGCCTTCGAGCGCCAGCGTCTCCGCGCGCGCGATCGATTTCAGCCGCTTCGCCGTCGCTTTGGCGCGCCTGGCGAAACGGTCCTTCCTGGCGTAGCCGTGCATCGCGAGCCCGGCGTCGACGATCGGCCGGTAGCCGGTGCAGCGGCAGAGGTTGCCCGCGACGGCGTCGTTGATGGCCGCGCGGTCGGGCGCGGGGTCGGCGTGATAGAGCGCGAAGAGCGACATCACGAAGCCCGGCGTGCAGAAGCCGCATTGCGAGCCGTGGGTGTCGACCAGCGCCTGCTGCACCGGGTGCAGCGCGCC
>Ga0302046_10000203_pt1 | contig 64001 bp, 51 predicted proteins | sample RVTome_11_FD_200261 | JGI IMG/M metagenome (GOLD analysis project Ga0302046, IMG submission 200261) | Soil microbial communities from uranium-contaminated site in the Upper Colorado River Basin, Wyoming, United States - RVT147D111 (version 2) ... | reverse complement strand
CGAGCCGTCGTCGAGGAAGAAGAGGTTGCGGAGCTGGTCCTGGACCTCGAGCGGCGTGGCCTGGAAGGACCAATCGCCGGTGAGGGGATCGCGGTGTCGGATGCGGCCGCCGTCCTCGGCCGTCCAGGCCGCGTCGCCGCGGACGAAGACGTCGTTGACCAGGCCCGACCACGTGTGGGTGAAGGTCCCGGTGTCCGCCGAGGTCGGGGGTGGGTCGGTGCAGTCGAGCTGGCACGGCGCGCAGGCCGTGGCTCTGGGGATGGCAGGCGCGAAGAGCAGAAGGGGAAGGAAAGCAGCAGCTCGTGCGAACATGATTCGCTCCAGGCTCTCGAGGTTTCGCGAAGGACGAAACCGCCGGCGAAGCCCGGTGGGTCGAGAGCGGCGCTGCAAGCCCGTCAAGGTCGAGGACAGCGCAAGACCACCCTCCCCGTGCCCCTGCCAGCAGCACGGGCGCATGGTAGCACGGCTGCCGAAAAAGCGGGGGCAGGGAGCGCGGCTTCGGCAAGGTCCAGCCCTCGGGCGCCCTCCTGCGCGATCCTCAACCCCATCCCCGCGGGTGCCGCACGCGCCCTGGCTAGGCGCTTCCATGCCCGACCCCCTGCCACTTTTCCCCCCCCAGCCTGGACACCCTCCCCCGCTTCGTGTCTCATTCTCCGCTCGGAATTGCCGGGAGACCCGAGCCCCCGATCCCGACCCAACGCCCATGGCCGTCGTCATCCGCATGAAGCGCACGGGCCGCCGCAACGCGCCGTGCTACCGCATCTCCGTCGCCGACTCGCGCAAGCCGCGGGACGGCCGCACCCTCGAGACGCTCGGCGTCTACGATCCGGCCGCGGTCCGCGCGGAGCTGCGCACCAAGCTCGACGTCGAGCGCGCGCGCTACTGGCTGAGCGTCGGCGCCCGGCCCTCCGAGACGGTGCGCTCGCTCTTCAAGACCTTCGCCGTCTGGGAGGACGGTCCGCCGGTCCCGAAGAAGCGCTCGCGCCCGGGCCGCAAGAAGAGCACCCGGGCGCGACAGACGCGGCGCGCGGCCGAGGCGCAGCGGGCCGAGCGCAAGGACGCGCGCCGCGCCGAGCGGGCCGCGCTGAAGCGCGCCGCCAAGAAGAGCGCCAAGAAAGAGACCGCCGAGTAGCCTTGACCGCCATGGAGCTCCGACGCGAGCTCCCGCCCGACGCCGTCGCGCTCCACGAGGCAACGTGAGCCAGAAGAAGCCGGACGCCGCAGCCCTCATTCGAAAGGTCCAGCTGCGCTGGCCCATCCCGCGCCCGCCCAAGCGCGGGGACACCCTGCTCGAGCAGGGCCTCGTGCTGGTGCTGACCCGGCACATGAGCCAGGTCCAGGCCGAGGCGTCGGTCGCCGCGCTGCAGAGCGCCTACGCCGACTGGAACGAGGCTCGCGTCAGCCAGGTGCAGGAGCTCGCCGGCCACCTGCGGACGGCGAGCCGCAAGCAGGGCTTCGAGCGGCTGCGCGAGAACGAGATCGCGGCGAACGCCGTCAGGGAGTACCTGCAGGAGATCTTCCAGAAGACCCACGGGCTCGACCTGGCCTTCTTGCTCGACGACGCCTCCGCGTCCGGCAAGTGGCTGGCCCAGATGCCGTTCCTCGGCTTCACCACGGGCAGCTACCTGCTCTGGTTCGCGAAGGAAGCGGAGCTCCCGGTGCACACCTCGATGGTGCGCGTCCTCGACCGGATGGGGCTCCTCCACCGCACGAGCTCGATCAAGAAAGCTCGCGATCTCGTCGAGAGGATCATCCCGAACGGCAAGACGCTCGAGTTCCTGGGCGCCGTCAACGAGGTGGCCGACCTCTGGTGCGACACGCGCAAGCCCCTGTGCCACATGTGCCCCCTCGTCGAGGATTGCCAGCACGGCCGGAAGGTCTTCCGGGAGTGGAAGGCCCAGCAGGCGCGGCTCGACGCCCAGCGCCAGCGCGAGGAACGCCGGCGCCTGCTCCAGGAGAAGAAGGACGAGGAGCGTGCCCGGCGCGAGGAGGAGCGCGCGAAGAAGCGCGCCGAGGCCGAGGCGAAGCGCCGCGCGCGCGAGCTCGAGCGCAAGCGCCGGGCCGACGCGGCCGTCAAGAAGAAGGCCGCCGCGCAGAAGGCGGCGGCCAGGAAGGCCGCCACGCGACAGAAGGCCGAGGCGAAGAAGGCCGACGCCAAGAAGAAGGCGGAGGCCAGGAGGAAGGCGACCGCGTCCCGGCGCAAGACGTCGGGCAGGAAGTCGAAGACCCGGTCGCGCGCGACGAGCGCGAAGGGCACGAAGAGCGGGTCGCGCCCGAATACGACCCGGCGCAAGCCGACGAAGAAGACGCGGCGCCGGTAGCCGTGGCCGGCTCTCCGCGCATCCTGCTCGCCTCCGGCTCGCCGCGCCGCCGCGACCTGCTCGCCGGGGCGGGGCTCGAGTTCGCCGTCGAGCCCTCCGACGCGGACGAGGCGCCGCCGCCGGGAGCCGGCGCCGAGGAGATCGCGTGCGCCCTCGCCGAGCGCAAGGCGCGCGAGGTCGCTGCGCGCCACGCAGGCGAGGACCTCCTGGTCGTCGGCGCCGACACCGTCGTGGCGCTCGCCGGCGGCGAGCGGGAGCGCCTGCTCGGCAAGCCCGCGAACGCCGGGGAGGCGCGCGCGATGCTGCGCGCGCTCTCGGGCTCGCGGCACCGCGTCGTGACCGGCGTCGCGGTCGTCCGCAGCCGCGACGGTCGCTGCCGGGCGGGCTTCGAGCGCACCTGGGTGACGATGCGCGCCATCGCGCCGGAAGAAGTGGAGGCCTACGTCGAATCGGGCGAGTGGCGCGACAAGGCGGGCGGCTACGCCATCCAGGAGACGGCCGACGCCTTCGTCACGGGCCTGGAGGAAGGGGGCTTGGACAACGTCGTCGGGCTGCCGGTGCGGCTCACGCTCGAGCTCCTGCGGGCGGCGGGGGGGCGCGGTTGACGCTTGCCACGCGGTCCCGGGGCGACTACCCTGCTCGGCTCCCCTGGCCGGACGTGCGGCCTCGGGACGACGATGAAGACCGACATCCACCCCAAGTACTTCGACTGCAAGGTCTCCTGCGGCTGCGGGAACACCTTCACCACGCGCGCGACGGTCAAGGAGCTCAAGATCGAGATCTGCAACGTCTGCCATCCCTTCTACACGGGCAAGCAGAAGTTCGTGGACGCGGCCGGACGCGTGGACCGCTTCAACCGGAAGTACGGTCTGAAGACCATGTAGCGTGCCGGCGATCGGCGCGGCCGTCGCCTCGCGAATGGAGTTCTCTCCGGCGCTGATCCAGAAGCTCCGCGAGCGCGCCGAGCGCTTCGACGAGCTGACGGCCATGCTGTCCGATCCCGAGGTCGCCGGCGGCGGGCGGCGCTACCCCGAGATCCTGCGCGAGCGCGGCAGCCTGGAGAAGTCCGCGCAGCTCTACGGGCGCCTGACCGCCTTGATCGCGCGGCAGCGCGAGGCCGAGGACATCCTCGAGGGCGAGAGCGACCCGGAGCTGATCGAGCTCGCGCGCGAGGACCTCGAGGCGGCGGAGTCGCAGGCGGTCCTGCTCGACGAGGCTCTCAAGCTCGCGCTGATCGCCCACCCCGAGGACGAGCGCAGCAAGGTCATCATCGAGATCCGGGCCGGGACCGGCGGCGCCGAGGCCTCGCTCTTCTCAGCCGACCTCTTCCGCATGTACTCGAAGTACTTCGAGTCGCGGCGCTGGAAGTTCGAGGTGCTCGAGGAGCATCCGAGCGAGGTCGGGGGCTACAAGGAGATCTCCATCGCCGTCCAGGGCGACGGCGCCTGGCGCCGACTGCGCTTCGAATCGGGCGGGCATCGCGTCCAGCGCGTGCCGACGACCGAGACCCAGGGCCGGATCCACACGTCGGCCGCGACGGTCGCCGTGCTCGCGGAGGCGGAGGAGGCCGAGGTCGAGCTGCGCGACGAGGACCTGCGCATCGACACGATGCGCTCCTCTGGCCCCGGCGGCCAGTCGGTCAACAAGACGAGCTCGGCTGTACGCATCACGCACGTGCCGACGAGCACCGTCGTCATCTGCCAGGACGAGAAGTCGCAGCACAAGAACAAGGCCAAGGCCCTGCGCATCCTGCGCTCGAGGCTGCTCGAGGCCGAGCGCGAGCGGATCCACGCCGAGCGCGCGGCGAGCCGCAAGCTCCAGGTGGGCAGCGGCGACCGCAGCGCCCGCGTGCGCACCTACAACTTCCCCCAGAACCGCGTGACCGACCACCGCCTCGGGCAGAACTTCAGCCTCGAGCAGGTCATCGAGGGGCGCCTCGACGCCGTCCTCGACGCGCTCCAGGAGCTGGACCGCGAGGAGCGCCTGCAGAGCCTGTGATCCCCGGCGTCCTGTAACCTGTAGTGCGCTGGAGGGTCACGTGGTAGAACCCCCGCCCCCCCTTGCGACCCGCCCGTTCGGTTCGGGCCCAGCGGCGAGAAGAGCAGATGACCGACGAGAAGGACCCCCCCGAACTGGACGAGCTCGAGCCGTTGGAAGAGCTCGAGGCGCCGCCGGCCCTGACCGAGCTACCGGCCGCAGCGACCGAGCTGCCGGCGCGCGCCGCCGCCCGCGAGCCGGGACAGAAGCGCGAGCTCGAGGAAGCGCCGCTGATGCTGCGCAAGGCCTCGATGATCCTGCTCGCCGGGACCCTCTTGCCGTGGCTGGTCTCGGCCCGGACCGCCGGGATCCCCTGGGGACCGCTGATGAGCGCCAAGGCGGTCGCCGCGATCGCGGCCTGGATCATCCACCAGGGCTACCTCGCCACGCACGGCGGCAAGGCCGTCGGGTTCATCCGGAAGCTGGCGCGCGTCGGCGGACCGGCACCCGAGAAGAAGAGTCGGCGCGACAAGGACTCGGGTGCGCAGGCGTTCGTGGGCTGGCTGAAGCGCAACCTCGTCCCGATCTTCGGCTGGCTCGTGTTCTTCGGCGCGATCTTCCTGCTGAAGAACGCGTGGCCGATGAACCCCGCCGATGCGGACCACCCGAAGGGCCCGTGGATGGCGCCGGGCTTCGCGCCGGCCGTCGGCGAGCTCCTGACGCTGGCCCTCGCGACCAACACCTTCAGCCACATCTTCGGCTACGAGCACGGCGGCAAGTTCAACCCGCTCTTCCCGCTGATGTTCCTCGGGCCGGGCCTCGCCGGCCTCTTCGGCGCGCTGACGGCCTTCGGCAACAACCCGATCGGGGGCGTGGGCTGCCTCGTCGTCGCGGCCGGCGGCATCCTCGCCTCCTACGTCATGGTGGTCTCGATGAAGCAGGCGAAGATCGAGGGCGACCGCAAGCGCGACGCCGCGCGCGAGGAGCGCAAGGCGGCGCGCCAGTCCCAGCGGACATGACGGGGCGCGCGTCCGGCGCCGCGCGCCCGCCGCACCCGCGGACGGCGCGCGAGATGCTGGACATGGCGCGCGCTTTCCTCGAGCGCAAGGAGCTCGAGGAGGCGCGGCTCGAGGCCGAGCTGCTCGTCGCGCACGCCCTCGGGACCGATCGCCTCGGGCTCTTCCTGGACCTCGAGCGTCCGGTGCTGGACGCCGAGGTCGACCTGGCGCGCGACCTCCTCGTGCGCCGCGGGCGGCGCGAGCCCGTGGCCTACATCGTCGGCCAGCGCGAGTTCTACGGCCGCGCCTTCCAGGTCGGGCCGGGCGTCCTGATCCCGCGCCCCGAGACGGAGCTGCTCGTCGACCGCGTGCGCGAGGTGGCGCGCGAGCGCGGCGCCGACAGTGCCCCGGCGCGCATCCTCGACGTCGGCACTGGCAGCGGCTGCCTCGCCGTCACGCTCGCCCTCGAGGTCGAGGGCGCGCGCGTCCTCGCCGTGGACGTCTCGACCCGCGCGCTCGAGTACGCGCGCGCCAACGCGCGGCGCCTCGGCGCGGTGGTCGAGGTCGTGCTCGGCGACGGCCCGGGCGCCGCGCTCGGCGGCGGCCTCGCCGGGCCCTTCGACTGGATCGTCAGCAACCCGCCGTACGTCGACCCCGCCGACCGCGCCACGCTCGCGCCCGAGCTCGTCGAGTACGAGCCCGACGAGGCGCTCTTCGCGCCCGCGGGCGACGTCGACCATTGGGTGCGCCGGCTGCTCGACGAGGGTCCGGCGCTGCTGGCGGAAGGGGGGCGGATCTTCGTCGAGCTGGGGGTGGGGCAGGCGCAGCGGGCGCCGGCCCTCGCGGAGGAGCGGGGGTTCGCTTGCCGCGTGCACCCCGACCTCGCGAGGATCGGCCGCGTGCTGGAAGCCTGGAGGGGTTAGCGGGCCCGAGCACGGGCACGAAGGGACCGCGCGACTCCAGCCCCTCTGGCGCTCCCGACTCCGCGCGTCATGCCGAGCTCTTCGTCGCGCGCACGTACTCCTCGATCGTCTCGCGATCGGGATCCGCCATCTCCTGCACGAACACCGCGACCTCCCAGTGGTCCACCCCCACGGCGATCTCCTCGCAGCGCACGACCGCGCCCTCGCCCGTGATGCGGCGCCGGCCGCCTTCCACCGGCAGGTCGAGCTCGATCTTGAGGCGCGTCATCTCGCGCACCGGGCGGTCGAGGAAGAAGCAAACTCCCGCGCGGCTGACGTCGCGCACGCGTCCCTCGTGGGGCCCGTCGTCCAGGACGATCGTGATGGGCCATTCCGCCGGAGCGCGCCTCCAGCGCCGGCGCTCGGCGCCGGAGCTCGGGGAGGATCCGGAAGGGGACGACGTGGTCGACATGGGCACGGGTGCTCCGGGGTTGGCGCTTCACGGGCGATCATACCGGCCGGAGCCGGCCGGGCGAACCGCTCGCCGTGACTTCCCTGCGCGCCGCCGCTAGACTCGCCGAGGTCGCTCCCGAGGGCTCCGGATGCGCCCAAGGCGCTGCGCGGCATCGACGCCCCGTTGCGAGCGAACGGGTGAGCACATGTCCTCCTACAACCGAGTGATCCTGATGGGCAACTTGACCCGGGATCCGGAGCTGCGCTACACGCAGAGCAACATGGCGGTCTGCAACATCGGGCTGGCCGTCAACCGGCGGTTCAAGGACTCGCAGTCGGGCGAGTGGCGCGACGAGCCGACCTTCGTCGACGTGACGATCTTCGGTCGCCGCGGGGAGGCCTTCGAGAAGTACCACCGCAAGGGGGCCTCGGCCTTCATCGAGGGCTCGCTGCGCTACGACACGTGGGAGGACAAGAACACCGGCGCCAAGCGCAGCAAGCTCTACGTCGTCGCCGACAACTGGGAGTTCGTGGGCGGCGGTCGCGACACGGGTCGCGACACGGGTCGCGACACGGGCCGCGACGCGGACCGCGACGCGGACCGCGACACGGGCCGCGACGCGGACCGCGGCGGCTATTCGGCGGACTACGCCGAGGAGCGCGCGGCACCCGCCGCGGCCGGCGGCGGCGAGCCCGACTTCCTGGACGCCGAGGACACGCCGTTCTAGCGCGCCGGCGAGGCGTGACATGGACCTCTCCGTGCGCCTGTTCGCCGTGCTGCGCGAGCGGGCCGGCACGGAGGAGCTGCACTTGACGGGGCTGCCGGGCGCGCTGAGCGTCGGCGAGCTCAAGCGCGAGATCGCCTCCCGGCACCCGGCGCTCGGCGACCTCTCGAGCGTCGCCGGCGTCGTCAACGAGTGCTACGTGAGCGACGCGACGGCGCTCTCGGAGGGGGACCGGGTCGCGCTCCTGCCGCCCGTCTCCGGGGGCCAGAGGGGCCAGGGCAGGTCGGGCCGCGCGGACGGCCCGGCGGGGGACTACGCGCGCGGGGTGTTCGAGATCTCGGCCGCCGCGCTCGATCCCGGCGCGCTCCAGGCGCGCGTCGCCGATCCCGCGTGCGGCGCCGTCGTGACCTTCACCGGGACGACGCGCGCGCGCAACCGCGGCCAGGACGTCGTGCGGCTCGACTACGAGGCGTTCCTCGAGATGGCGGGGCCCGAGATGGCGCGCATCTTCGCCGAGTGCCGCACGACCTTCGGATCGCCCGGCGACCCCGAGCGGGCGCTGCGCATGCTCTGCGTGCACCGTGTCGGGACCGTCGAGGTGGGCGAGCCGTCGGTGGTGATCGCGGTCGCGAGCCCGCACCGCGACCGGGCCTTCCGCGCCGCGCGCTTCCTGATCGACACGCTGAAGGAGCGCTTGCCCGTGTGGAAGAAGGAAGTGTACGCGGACGGGCATCACTGGATCGGGGACCGGTCCTGAGCCGCGCAGACCACCGGGCCACGAAGTTGCCCCCGTTGCCGCGCCCCCGGCCGCGCTGCTATCCTCCCCGACTCCGCCCGGTCCGCGTCGGCCCGTTTCCTAGGGCGCGCGCGCCCCGCGGCGGCTTCCCGCGCCGCCGCTCTCCCTCCAACGGTCCCCGTCGATCCCCATGCCGCAACGGGTCGTCTCGCTCAACGCCGCGGACGTGGAACGCGAGGAGCTCCCCGTCGACGTGCTCCTCGTCGGCGCGGGGCCGGCGAGCCTGGCGTGCGCCATCCACCTCCAGCGGCTGCTCGCCGCGATGGGCGAGGCGGACAAGACGCTGCTCGTCATCGAGAAAGCGGGGGAGATCGGCCACCACACGATGTCCGGGGCGGTCATGGACCCGCGCGGGATCGCCGAGCTGTTCCCCGACTGGCGCGAGCTCGGTTTCCCCGTCGAGGCCGACGTGCGCGACGACTGGGCGGAGTGGCTGCGCCCGAACGGCAAGCACGTCACGCTGCGCGGACCGCTCTGCCCGCCGCAGCTGCGCAACACGGGGAACGTGATCGTCAGCCTGAACAAGGTCGTGCGCTGGATGGCCGAGCGGGCCGAGGCTGCCGGGGTCGAGATCTACGCCGGCTTCCCGGCGGCCGACCTCGTGCTCGAGGGCGAGCGCGTGCGCGGCGTCCAGACGCGCGACAGCGGCGTCGCGAAGGACGGCTCGCGGAAGGCGAACTTCGAGCCGGGGATGAAGATCCTCGCCGACGTCACCGTGCTCGCCGAGGGGCCGCGGGGCAACCTCGCCAAGCACCTGATCCGCACGCTGGGCCTCGACGAGGGCAAGAACCCGCAGACGTTCGGCAGCGGCGTCAAGGAGATCTGGGAGGTGCCCGAGGGGCGCGGCAAGGAGCTCTTCGGCAAGGTGTTCCACACCGGCGGCTACCCGCTCGACTCGCGCGCGTACGGCGGGTCGTGGGTGTACGGGATCGCGCCCGAGCGCCTGTCGCTGGGCTTCGTCATCGGCCTCGACCACCCCGACGCGCAGCTCGACCCGCACGCGCTCTTCGTGCAGTGGAAGCAGCATCCGCGCATCGCCGCGCTGCTGGCGGGCGGCAAGGTCCTGCGCTACGGGGCGAAGACGGTGCCCGAGGGCGGCTACTTCGCGATGCCGCGCCTCGCGGGCGACGGCTTCTGCCTCGCCGGCGACACGGCGGGCTTCCTCAACGCGGCGACGCTCAAGGGCATCCACCTGGCGATCAAGTCCGGCATGCTCGCCGCCGAGGCGATCGCCGAGGCGCTCGTCGCGGGCGACTCGAGCGCGGCGCGCCTCGGCCGCTACTCCGAGCTCTTCGAGGCGTCCTGGGCGCGCGACGAGCTGTACGCGTACCGCAACTACCGCCAGGCGTTCGACGGCGGGCTCTTCGCGGGCATCTTCGACTTCGCCGCGCAGAAGCTCACCCGCGGTCGCGGGCTCGTCGGGCGCCGGGCGGGGCATGCCGACCACACGACGATGCGCCCGCTGCGCGAGTCGCGCATGCACAAGCCCGCGTTCGGCGGCGCCGCGTCGATGGACAAGCTGACCGACGTCTTCCACGCGGGCGCGATCCACGAGGAGGACCAGCCTTCGCACCTGCTGATCCCCGACCCGACCCTATGCGTCGAGCGCTGCACCGAGGAGTTCGGCAACCCCTGCCAGCACTTCTGCCCGGCTGCCGTCTACGAGTGGCCCGAGGGCGCGCGGGCCGTGACGATCAACGCCTCCAACTGCGTGCACTGCAAGACGTGCGACATCGCCGACCCGTACGAGAACATCGAGTGGGTCGTGCCCGAGGGCGGCGGTGGTCCCAAGTACATCGACATGTGAGCCCAGGCTCGCCCGGCGGCGCGAGCGCACCCCCACGACACCTTCATGAAGCTGACTTCCAAGGCCCCCGGCCGACTGACCAAGACCGCCTTCCTGGTGGTCTTCGCGACCGAGGAGAAGCCCCCCAAGCTGCCCTCCGAGGTCGCCGCGCCCGACGCGTTCCTCTCCGACTTCAAGGCAGATGCGAAGAAGAGCAACCTGACGTACGCGTCCTCGGGGCCGGCGCGCATGGTCCTGGCCGCCGGGCTCGGCAAGCAGAAGAAGGTCGATGCGGAGGCCCTGCGGCGCGCGGCGGCGGTCGCCGTGCGCCGGGCGGAGGCGCGCGGCGCGGCGCAGGCGACGATGCTCGTCGACGACCACGTCGCTCGGCTCGCGGGCGGCCCCGAGCGAGTCGGCTGCGCGCTCGCCGAGGGCGCCCTGATGGGTGCCTACCACTTCACGGATCTCAAGAGCGACGCCAAGCCCCCCAAGCTGAGGTCGGTCACGCTCGTCGGCGCGGGCACCGACTTCAAGAAGGGCGTGCGCCGCGGCCGCATCCTGGCCGAGGCGAACCTCTTCGCGCGGGACCTCCAGAACGAACCGGGCAACCGGATGACGCCGACCGCCATGGCGGCCGCCGCGCGCGCCGTGGCGCGTCGCAGCGAGCAGATCACCTGCCGCGTCCTCGACGAGGAGGCGATGGAGCGGCTCGGCATGGGCCTGCTGCTCTCGGTCGCGCAGGGCACGTCCGAGCCGGCGAAGCTCGTCCATCTCGTCTACAAGCCCAGGCGCAAGGCGCGCGCGAAGATCGCCTTCGTCGGCAAGGGCCTGACGTTCGACGCGGGCGGGATCAGCCTCAAGCCGGCGGCGAAGATGGACGAGATGCGCTTCGACATGTCCGGGGGCGCGGCGGTGATCGGCGCCTTCCACGGGCTGGCGGAGCTCGACGTGCCCTACGAGGTGCACGGCATCGTGCCCTGCACCGAGAACCTGATCAACGGCGAGGCGACCAAGCCCGGGGACGTGCACCGTGCGATGAACGGCACGACGGTCGAGATCCTGAACACCGACGCGGAGGGGCGCTTGATCCTCGCCGACGCCCTCGCCTATGCGACGACCAAGGTGAAGGCGGACACGATCATCGACCTGGCCACGCTGACGGGCGCGGTCGTCGTCGGTCTCGGTCACGAGGTGTCCGGGATGTTCGCTTCGACTCCGCGGCTGCGGAGGGCGCTCGACGCGGCGGGCGAGGCGACCGGCGAGCGCGTGTGGCCGCTGCCGCTCTACGAGACGCACAAGAGCATGATGAAGGGCACGTCGGCCGACCTGCGCAACATCGGGCCGCCCGACATGGGCGGGGGCGCGATCGCCGGCGCGGCCTTCCTCGCGCACTTCGTCGAGAACGGCGCCGAGTGGTGCCACCTCGACATCGCCGGCACGGCCTGGGGCGGCGCGCAGCGCGATTGGGTCGGCGGGCCGCGCGGCTCCGGAGTCGGGGCGCGGCTGCTCCTGGAGTACCTCGAGGCGCGCGACCGAGTCGGAGGGAGCGCGGAGTGACCGTGCACCCGAAGGAGCTGGTGCCCGGGCTCGCGGGCATCCCCGCTGCGGAGTCCTCCGTCAGCTTCATCGACGGCCAGGCGGGCATCCTGGAGTACCGCGGGTATCCGATCGAGAGCCTCGCCGCGAACAGCACGTTCGAGGAGGTCGCCTGGCTCCTCTTGTACGGCCGCCTGCCGACCCAGGGCGAGCTCGACGCGTTCCGTCGCGAGCTGAGCGCGCACCGTCGCTTGCCGGCCGAGCTGCGCGCGTTCCTCGCGGCGCTGCCGCGCGGCGGCCATCCGATGAACGCGCTGCAGGCCGCGCTGGCCGCGCTCGGCATGGTCAGCCCGCGCGTCGCGGCCCCGGACCCCGAGCAGCAGGACGAGGCGATCCTGCGCATCCTCGCCTCGACCGGCGCCCTCATCGCCGGCGCCGAGCGCTGCAGGTCGGGGCAGCAGCCCATCGACCCCGATCCGGCGCTCGGCACCGCGGGCAACTTCCTGTACATGCTGACCGGCGAGAAGCCGGACGAGGTGAAGGAGCGCGTGCTCGACGTGGCGCTGATCCTGCACGCCGACCACACGATGAACGCGTCGACGTTCGCGGCGCGCGTCGTGGCCTCGACCGAGGCCGACCCCTACACGGTCTGCAGCTCGGCGGTGGGCGCGCTCTTCGGCGCGCTGCACGGCGGAGCGAACGAGCGCGTGCTCGAGCAGCTCGAGGCCATCGGCTCGGCGGCGAGCGTCGAGGCGTTCGCCGACGACGCGATCGCGAACAAGAAGCGCATCATGGGCTTCGGCCACCGCGTCTACAAGACGAAGGACCCGCGCGCCACGGCGTTGCAGGGCCTGGTCCGCGAGCTCTTCGCCAAGCACGGCTCGACGCCGATCTACGACACGGCGCTCGCCCTCGAGGAGCAGGTCGTCTCGCGCCTGGGCGCCAAGGGGATCCACCCGAACGTCGACTTCTTCAGCGGCATCGTCTACGCCAAGCTGGGCATCCCCACGGACCTCTTCACCCCCGTCTTCGCCCTCGCGCGCGTCGCCGGCTACCTCGCCCACTGGCGCGAGCAGATGGCCGACAACAAGCTGTTTCGCCCCACGCAGGTGTACGTGGGGACGCACGGAAAGAAGTACGTCGGGATCGAGGACCGTTGAAGCAGAGGAGAGAGAGAATGCTTCGTTCGCTCGTTTCTTGCCTGTCGGTCGCCGCCTTGGGTTGCGCCGCGACTCCCTCGAGAGCTCCGTCCTACCACTACGCGACCTCGGACGCCGCGCCCGCCCCCGCCGCGCCCGCCCCCGCCGCGCCGAGCCCGACGGACTTCGGCTTCGCGCCGGCCGTCGAGCGCTCGGGCGCCGGCCTGGCCCCCGCGCCCGCGACGCCGGGATCGCCCGACTGGGAGCTGCGGCCCGCCGACCTCTCGAGGAGCGCGACCGAGGCCCCGACGAGACCGCCCGTTCGGAGCGAAGAACGCGCGGGCGACATGTTCACGCTCAAGGGCGGCTACTTCAACGCGGAGGAGTCGTCGCTCGGCGATGGGGGCGCCATCACCGCCGCTTGGACGCGATACCTGGTGCGGATCCTCGCGGTGGAGCTCGAGATCGGCTACCTCGAGACGGACGGCGACGTGGCCGACGTCTGGGCCCTCCCGATCCTGCTCAACGGCCGCGTCGGCCTTCCGATCACGATCTTCGAGATCTACGGCGGCCTGGGCATCGGGTACTTCTACTGGGACGGCTCGGCGGGCTCCTTGGACGACAGCGGCTGGGTCTTCGGCGGTCAGGCGTTCATCGGCGGCAACGTCACGCTCGGCGGGATCGTCGTGGGCCTCGAGGGCAAGTACCTGAGCACCGAGGATCTGGGCGATGGCGACGCGAACCTCGACGGTGCCGGCGTCTTCCTGACCGTCGGGTTCCGGTGAGACCGGACCGGCCCTCTCGCCGTCCAGGGCGACCGGGGCCAGTCCCCTTGGGCCGACGCCGGGGCTAGAAGCCCGGCTTCTCCGCGCGCGGAGATCCCGGTCTCCGCAGCGCGCCCGGCCGTCTCGTCGAGCGGCGCACGCCGCGCCCCGAGCCGGATCGATGCCGTCGCGTGCTCCGCGGAGCTACGGCGGACTTCCTCGGTCAGCTACGCCCGCCAGCCCATGGGTGCCGTGGCGCCTCGCCCTACGCTCGGATGGAGACCCTTCGGCCGCCCGACGCTTCGACGGCGACCGACGACCGGGTCCGCTTTCCACCCGTGGGGTGAGAGGGAGCATCGATGGAGCCCGCCTCGACCCGACCGACAACGTGGGACGTCCTGCGGCTGCACGGCATGGACCGCCGCGACTTCCTGCGGTTCTGCACGATCACCTCCGCGGCGATCGGGCTGGATGCGGCGCTGGTCCCGCGCGTCGCGCACGCGCTCGAGACCCAGCCGCGCATCCCCGTCCTGTGGCTGCACGGCCTCGAGTGCACCTGCTGCAGCGAGTCGTTCATCCGCTCGTCGCACCCGATCGCCCAGGACGTGATCCTCAACATGATCTCGCTCGACTACGACGACACGCTGCAGGCCGCGGCGGGCCACCAGGTCGAGGAGATCCGCAGGCGCGTGATCGCCGAGCACGCCGGCGAGTACGTGCTCGCGGTCGAGGGCAACGCGCCCACGAAGGACGGCGGGGTGTACTGCACCGTCGCCGGCCAGAGCTTCCTCGAGCTCCTGCGCGAGACGGCCGAGCATGCGCGCTTCGTCGTCGCCTGGGGATCCTGCGCGACCAACGGCTGCGTTCAGGCGGCGAAACCCAATCCCACGGGAGCGAAGCCCGTCCACGAGCTGATCCACGACAAGCCGATCGTCAACGTGCCCGGCTGCCCGCCGATCGCCGAGGTGATGACGGGCGTCTTGACCTACGTGCTCACCTTCGGACGCCTGCCGGAGCTCGACCGCTACGGCCGCCCGCGGATGTTCTACGGCCAGCGCATCCACGACAAGTGCTACCGGCGTCCGTTCTTCGACGCCGGCCAGTTCGTCGAGCGCTGGGACGACGGGGGCGCGCGCAAGGGCTGGTGCCTGTACAAGATGGGCTGCCGCGGGCCGACCACCTACAACTCCTGCCCGACGTTCAAGTGGAACAGCGGCGTCTCGTTCCCGATCGGCTCGGGGCACGGCTGCATCGGCTGCAGCGAGGGCAACTTCTGGGACGACGGACCGTTCTACGAGCGGCTCGCGCGGGTTCCGCTGCCCGGAGTCGAGTCGAGCCCCGAGACCGTGGGCAAGGTGCTCGCCGGCGCCGCTGCCGTCGGCGTGGCGGCGCACCTCGCGACGTTCGGCGTCAAGCAGCTGACTTCCAGGGGCAGTTCGCAGGAGCCGGCAGGCTCCTAGGAGACCACGACCATGGGGAACGTCGCGAAGCGAGTCGTCGTCGACCCGGTCACGCGGATCGAGGGGCACCTGCGCGTCGAGGCGATGCTCGACGAAGAGGGCGTCATCCGGGACGCGATCTCCTCGGGCACGATGTGGCGCGGCCTCGAGATCATCCTGCGCGGCCGCGATCCGCGCGATGCCTGGGCCTTCACCGAGCGCATCTGCGGCGTTTGCACCACGGTGCACGCGCTCGCGTCGGTACGCGCCGTGGAGGACGCCCTCGGCATCCGCGTACCGAAGAACGCCGACGTGATCCGCAACATCATGTACCTCACCCAGATGGTGCAGGACCACGTCATCCACTTCTACCACCTGCACGCACTCGACTGGGTCGACGTCGTCTCCGCTCTCGACGCCGATCCGAAGGCGACAGCCGAACTGAACCAGAAGGTCTCGCCGCGCTGGCCCAAGTCGAGCCCGGGCTTCTACGCCGACGTGCGGGCGACGCTCGCGCGCTTCGTCGAATCGGGCCAGCTCGGGATCTTCGCCAACGCGTACTGGGGTCACCCGGCCTACAAGCTCCCGCCCGAAGCCAACCTGATGGCCGTCGCCCACTACCTCGAGGCGCTGAAGTGGCAGAAGGAGCTGATCAAGATCCACACCGTGTTCGGGGGCAAGAACCCGCACCCGAACTACCTGGTGGGGGGGATGCCCTGCGCCATCGACCTCCAGAGCGACAACGCGATCAACATCGAGCGCCTGAACCTGGTGCGCGAGAAGATCGCCGAGGCGCGCGAGGTCGTCGAGACGATGTACGTCCCCGATCTCCTGGCGGTCGCCTCGTTCTACCCCGATTGGGCGTCCATCGGCGGCGGTCTGGGCAGCTACATGTGCTACGGCGACGTGCCCCAGGCCGGCATCGACGACCCCGAGAGCTTCCTCTTCCCGCGCGGCGTGATCCTGGACCAGGACCTGTCCGAGATCCTGCCCGTCGACCCGAGGTCGCCGGAGGAGATCACCGAGGAGGTCGCGCACTCGTGGTTCCGGCACCCGCCCGGCAAGGCCGCGCTGCACCCGTTCGAGGGCGTCACCGAGCCGGACTACACCGGCCCCGAGCTTCCCTACGAGCACCTCGACGAGAACGGCGCCTACTCGTGGCTCAAGACGCCGCGCTGGCGCGGGCGCGCGGTGGAGGTCGGGCCGCTGGCGCGCATTCTCATCGGCTACGCCAGCGGACGCTCCGAGTTCCGCGAGGTCGTCGACGAGGCGCTCGGCGCGCTGGGCGTCCCGGCGGCGGCGCTCTTCTCGACCCTCGGCCGCACCGCGGCGCGCGGGCTCGAGACCCGGCTCGCCGCCCACTGGCTGATGGCCGAGTACGACCGGCTGGTCGAGAACCTGAAGGCGGGCGATCTCGCGACCGCCGACACCGAGCTCTGGGAGCCCTCCAGCTGGCCGCGCGAGGCGCGCGGCTTCGGCTTCACCGAGGCGCCGCGCGGCGCGCTCGGCCACTGGGTGAACATCGCGGACGGCAAGATCGAGAACTACCAGTGCGTCGTGCCCTCGACCTGGAACGCCTCGCCGCGCGACGCCGCGGGGCAACACGGGGCCTACGAGTCGGCGCTGATCGGCACGCCGCTGGCAGACCCGAACCAGCCGGTCGAGATCCTGCGGACGATCCACTCCTTCGACCCCTGCCTCGCCTGCGCCTCCCACGTGATCGACCACGAGGGGCGCAAGCTCGCCGAGGTTGTCGTGCGCTAGGGAGGAGCGATGAACGAGGCTAGCAGCACCCCCCTGGCACGAGCCGCCTCCGCGGCGCCGCGCTACCTGCGCGTCTACGTCTGGCAGTGGCCGGTGCGCGCCTTCCATTGGGCGACCGCGGCCGCCGTCACGATGCTCTTCGCGACCGGGCTCTACATCGCGTTCCCGATCCTGACGACGAACGGCGAGCCCTACGACAACTTCCTCATGGCGCGCGTGCGCCAGGTCCATTTCTTCGCGGCGTTCGTGTTCCTGGTGGCCTACCTCTGGCGCGCGGCCTTCTTCGTGCTCGGGAACCGCTACGCGCGCTCGGGCTTCCCGTTCCTCTGGAGGCTCGCCTGGTGGCGCGCCGTGGCGCGCCAGGCCGTGGACTACGTGCGCTTCGACTTCGGCGAGCCGCACCTGGGGCACAACTCCCTCGCGGGCCTTTCCTACGCGCTCGTCCCGGTCGGCGTCGGGCTGCTGCAGATGCTGACGGGCTTCGCGCTCTTCGCCGAATCGAACCCCGGCGGCTTCTGGGACGGCCTCGTCGGCTGGGTCATCCCGCTCCTCGGCGGGTCGGCGCGCACGCACCAGTGGCACCACCTGTTCGCCTGGGTGTTCCTGGCGTTCGCCATCGTGCACGTCTACATCGTGGTGCTCGACGCGCGGCAGTACGGCAACGGGCTCCTGAGCTCGATGATCACGGGCTTCAAGTTCGAGCGCGAGGGCCAGGAGGAGACCGATGAGCTCTGATCCCCTCGGCCCCCGGGCGCAGGTGCTCGTTCTCGCGCTCGGCAACCCCTTGCTGCGCGACGACGGCGCGGGGCGCGAGATCCTGCGCGAGCTGGAGCGCAGGGTGGGTCCCGACTCGCGCGTCGACTTCGTCGACGGCGGCACGCAGGGCCTTGCGCTCCTGGGGCTGCTCGAGGACCGCCGCGCGACGATCCTGATCGATGCCGAGCGCGGCGGCGGGGCGCCGGGGACGATCCAGGTCTCGGCCGAACCGCGGCTCGCCGAGGGGCCGCGCGGCAGCTCGGCGCACGAGGGCAACGCCTTCGAGCTCCTGGCCGCCGCGCGCCTGACCGGCCTGCGCTCGGGCCCAGTTTTGCTCGTCGGCATCGAGCCGCAGTGGCTGGGCGTCGGCGTCGGGCTCTCGCCCGCGGTGCGCGCCGCGCTCCCGTGCGCCGCGGACCTGGCCTACACCCTGCTCGGCGAGGCGCTCGCCGGGCGCGTGGGGGACGAGGTGGAGTCGTGCACGAGCTGAGCGTGGCCGAGGCGCTCTTCGCCGCCTGTCGCGACGAGCTCGCCGCGCGCGGCGGCGGGCGCATCGAGCGCGCGCGAGTCGCGGTGGGCGAGCTCAGCGGGGTCGAGCCGCAGCTCCTGCGCTTCGCGTGGGAGGCCGTCGTGGCGGACGGGCCGCACGCGGCCGCGACGCTCGAGGTCGACTTCACGCCGCTCGACCAGGTCTGCAGCTCCTGCGGCCCCGTCGCCGAGCGCCAGCCGGGGAGCTGGCTGCGCACCTGCCCCGGCTGCGATGCACCTTTGACCCTCTCCGGAGGAGGCGAGCTCGACCTGATCGAGCTGGAGTTCGAACCCGCGACCGCGGAGGTGGCTCACCGATGAAAAGAGTGAATCGAGTGAATCGAGCGAATCGAGCAAACACGAACCGGACGGAGCTCAGGAAGAAGATCCTGGCGGCCAACGACGCCGCCGCAGCGCGGCTGCGCCAGCGCTTCGCCGAGACGGGCACCCTGGTCATCGACCTCGTCTCGTCTCCCGGGGCCGGCAAGACCTCGTTGCTCGAGGCGACCGTGCGGCGCATGGCGGGCGAGCTCGAGCTCGGCGTCATCGTCGGCGACGTCGCGACCGAGCTCGACGCCGAGCGCCTGCGGCGCGCCGGATGCCCCGCGCGCCAGATCGTGACCGGCGGGGCTTGCCACCTCGACGCGCGCATGGTGACCGACGCGCTCGACGCGCTGGACTGCGTGCCCATCGAGGTGTTGTTCCTGGAGAACGTCGGGAACCTCGTCTGCCCGGCTGCCTACGACCTGGGTGAGGACTTCAAGGTCGCGCTGCTCTCGGTCGCCGAGGGCGACGACAAGCCCTTCAAGTACCCCGCGGTCTTCGCGAAGGCGGGCGTGACGGTCGTCACGAAGATCGACTTGCTCGGCCACGCGCCCTTCGACCTGGCGAAGGCCGGCGAGCAGGTGATGACGCTGAACCCGGGGGCGCGGGTCGTCCCGCTCTCCGTCTTCGATGGTTGGGGGATGGACGCATGGTGCGAGCTCCTTCGGGGCGAGCTCCGGGCGAAGCGCGCGTCGAGGACGCGGCTCGCCGCGAGCGAAGAGCCCTTGACGAACGCGTGATCCGCCGCCGCCTCGTGTGCCGCGGCGCCGTGCAGGGCGTGGGCTTTCGTCCCGCGGTCTGGCGCCTCGCCACGGCGCTTGGTCTCGACGGCAGCGTGCGCAACGACCCCGACGGCGCGCGGATCGAGGTCGAAGGGCCGCCGGCCGTCGTGGCGCGGTTCGTGTTCCGGCTCGCGCAGGAGCTGCCCGCTCTCGCGCGGCTCGACGAGGTGGACGAGAGCGGCCTCGAGCCGCGCTTCGAGCCCGGCTTCCGCGTGGCCGCCTCCGAGGTCGCGGGCCGGCGCCGCGCGCTGGTCCCGCCCGACGCGGCGCCCTGCGCCGCCTGCCGGAGGGAGATGGAGGACCCGCGCGACCGGCGGCATCGCTACCCCTTCACCAACTGCACGGACTGCGGGCCGCGCTTCACGCTGGTCCGCTCGCTGCCGTACGACCGCGCGCGCACGTCGATGGCGCGCTTCGAGCTCTGCGCCGAGTGCGCGCGCGAGTACGCCGACCCCGCAAGCCGGCGCTTCCACGCCGAGCCGCTCTCGTGTCCGGCGTGCGGCCCGCGGCTGACGCTGCTCGACGCGCACGCAGGCGTGGTTGCGCGCCAGGCGTCCGCGCTGGCGCGGGCTCGCGCCGCGCTCGCGTGGGGAGCGCTGCTCGCGCTGCACGGCCTCGGCGGCTTCCAGCTCGTGTGTCGCGTGGACTCCTCCGCTGCCGTGCGCCGGCTGCGCCGGGCGAAGGAGCGTCCGACGAAGCCCTTCGCCGTCATGGCGCGCGACCTTGAGGCGGCCCGACGGCTCGTGGAGCTGCGGCCTGCCGACGAGGACCTCCTGCGATCGGCGCGCGCGCCGATCCTCCTCGCTCCGCGCCGCAGGCCCGCGGTGGGGGTCGCGAGCGAGGTCGCGCCCGGGCTGGAGGATCTGGGGGTGATGCTCCCGACGACGCCCCTGCACGCCGAGCTCCTGCGCGGCGCCCCGTATTCCGCACTCGTCGCGACCTCCGGGAACGCGCGCGACGAGCCCATCTGCCGCACCCCGAGCGAGGCGCTCGAACGGCTGGGCGGGATCGTCGACCGCTTCCTCGTGCACGACCGCGAGGTCGTGCGGCGCGCCGACGATTCCGTCGTCCGCACGGCCGCGCGCGGAACGCTGCTCGTGCGGCGCTCGCGCGGCTGGGTGCCCGAGCCGCTGCGGCTGCCCGCGCCCTCGCCCGAGCCCGTGCTCGCCCTCGGCGGCCACTTGCAGGCCACGGCGTGCCTGGCCGCCGGCGCCGAGGCCTTCCCCTCGCAGCACGTCGGAGACCTCGACACCGAGCTCGCGCGCGCGTTCCTGCTCGAGGCCGCGCTGGGGCTCGAGGCCTTCCTCGAGCGCCAGGCGCGGACGATCGCCGTCGACGCGCACCCCGACTACCCGAGCACGTGGGCGGGCGAGCGGCTGGCCGCGGAGCGCGACGGCCGCGTCGTGCGCGTGCAGCACCACTTGGCCCACGCCGCCGCGGTGCTCGCCGAGCACGCGCGTTTCCCGGAGCGGGGTGACCGCGCGGCCGCGCTCGTGCTCGACGGCACGGGCTTGGGCCCGGATGGCACGGCGTGGGGCTGCGAGGTCCTGCTCGTCGACGGCGACCTCGGGTGGCGCCGCCTGGCCCACGGGCGCGAGCTCGCGCTGGTCGGCGGCGAGGCCGCGGTGCGCGAACCGTGGCGCGTCGCGTGCGCGGCCCTCGCGCACGCCGGTGCCGCCGAGCTGCTCGCGCGAACGCCTCTCGCGCGCCGCGTCGAGCCCCGCCGCCTCCTGCAGGTGGCGCAGCTAGCCGAGCGCGGCGGCTTTCCGATGGCGACCGGCGCGGGCCGCGTGTTCGAGGCGGCGGGCGCGCTCCTCGGCCTCGCGCCGGCGAACGGCTACGAGGGCGAGGCCGCCAGCCGTCTGGAGGCCCTCGCCTCGCGCTCGCGCTCGGCGCCCGAGCCCTGGGCCGAGGTCGAGGACGACGAGCGGGCCGAGCTGCCGGCCGAGCGCCTGCTCGCGGCGCTCGCGCTCCGTGCCGCCCGCCGCGAGCCGCCCGCGAAGCTGGCGGCCGACTTCCACGCGAGCTTCGCGCGCCTCGCGGCGCGCCTCGTGCGGCGCGTCGTTCCGGGCGGCGTGCGGACCGTCGCGCTCGGCGGAGGGTGCTTCGTCAACCGCCTGCTCGCGGCCCGGCTGGCCGGCGAGCTCGAGGCGGCGGGGCTCTCGCCGCTGCTGCCCCGCGCCCTGCCCCCCGGCGACGGCGGGCTGTCCTATGGCCAGGCCGTGGTCGCCGCGCTCTCGCTCGCGCGCGCGTCCGGCCCGAAGTTCGAAGGAGGTCCCTGAGATGTGCCTCGCGATTCCCATGCGTCTGGTCGAACGGGGCGAGCTCGACGGCACGGTCGAGCTCGACGGCGTGCGCCGTCGGATCGGCCTCCTCCTGTGTCCCGAAGCCGCCGTCGGCGACCACGTCCTGGTCCACGCCGGCTACGCCATCGGCAGCATCGACGAGGTCGAGGCCGAGCGCACGCTGGCGCTGATCCGCGACGCTCTCCGGCCCGCGGCGCGCGCAGGGGGCCTGCCGTGATCCGCCGCGATCCCTACCACGACCCGCGCGCGGTGTACGCCTGGGTCGAGCGGATCCGGGGCGCCAGCCGCGGCCTCGGACGGCGGGTGACCTTCATGGAGGTCTGCGGCACCCACACCCACGCGATCGCGGAGGCGGGGCTGCGGCGCATGCTGCCGCCGGAGGTGCGCCTGATCTCCGGGCCGGGCTGCCCGGTCTGCGTCACGCCGATCGACTACATGGACCGCGCCGTGGCGCTGGCGCGCAGGCCGGACGTCCTGCTCTGCACCTTCGGCGACCTGATGCGCGTCCCCTCGAGCGACAGCAGCCTGGAGCGCGAGAGCGCGCGCGGGGCCGACGTGCACATCGTCTACTCGGCGCGCGACGCGCTCGCCATCGCGCGCGAGCGCCCCGAGCGGCTCGTGGTCTTCCTCGCCGTCGGCTTCGAGACGACGCTGCCCACGATCGCGGCCGCGATCGCCGAGGCGGACCTGCGCGGGATCGAGAACTTCCTCGTCCTCCCCGGGGCCAAGCTGATCGAGCCGCCGCTGCGCGCGCTCGCGGAGGACGACGAGATCCAGCTCGACGGCTTCCTCCTGCCCGGCCACGTCTCGGTGGTGCTCGGCTCGGACTTCTACCGCTTCCTCGAGAGGGAGCTCGACCTGCCCGGCGTCATCGTGGGCTTCACGCCGGTCGACGTCCTGCGCGGCGTGGACCAGCTCGTGCAGTGCGTGACCACCGGCATGCCGCGCGTCGTGAACCTCTACACGCGGGCCGTCACGCCCGAGGGCAACCGGCTCGCGCGCCACGTGATGGCGCACTTCTTCGAGCCCGAGGACACGCGCTGGCGCGGCCTGGGCGTGATCCCGGCCTCCGGTCTCGCGCTGCGGGAGGCGTTCGCGCACCGCGACGCGACGCGCCTGCGGGTCGAGCTGGGTCCTTCGCGCGAGCCGCCCGGCTGCCGCTGCGGCGAGGTCTTGAAGGGAGTGATCGAGCCCCCCGATTGCCCGCTCTTCGGCCGCGGATGCACGCCCGCCGAGCCGGTCGGCGCGTGCATGGTCTCGAGCGAGGGGACGTGCGCCGCGTGGTACCGGCACGAGCGCGGCCGGGAGAAGACGGGAGCGGAGGCGTGATCCGCCACGAGCGCATCCTGCTCGGCCACGGCTCGGGCGGGCGCCTGACGCGCGAGCTGATCGAGGGCCTCTTCCTGCCGGCCCTCGACAACCCGCTGCTCTCCACGCTCACGGATTCGGCCGTGTTCGACTCCATCCCGGCGGGTCGTCCGGCGCTGACCACCGACGCGTTCGTCGTCGACCCGCCCGTCTTCGCCGGCGGAGACCTGGGCTACCTCTCGGTGTGCGGGACGGTGAACGACCTCGCCATGGCGGGCGCGCGCCCGGTCGGGCTGACGTGGGCGCTGATCCTGGAGGAGGGGCTCGACACGCAGCTCCTCGAGCGCTTCGTGCGCGGGGCGGCGCGCGCGGCCGAGGAGGCCGGCGTGCCGCTCGTGGCGGGCGACACCAAGGTCGTGCCGCGCGGCAAGGGCGACCGCGCCTTCGCCGTCACCTCGGGCCTCGGCGTCGTCCCGCCGGGCCGCGACCTCTCGGACCGGAACATCCGCCCCGGCGACATGGTGGTCGTGAGCGGCCCGCTGGGCGACCACGGGGCGACGATCCTCGCCCATCGCCACGGCCTCGAGGCCGAAGGGCTGCGCTCCGACTGTGCGCCGCTGGGCCGGCTGGTCGAGGCCGCTCTCGCGAGCGGCGCCGCCGTGCGCGCGCTCCACGACCCCACGCGCGGCGGGCTGGCGACGACGGTCCACGAGACCGCCACGCGCGCCGGCGTGCGCGTCGTGCTCGAGGAGCGCGCGCTCCCCGTGCGACCCGAGGTGCGCGCGACCTGCGAGCTCCTCGGCCTCGAGCCGCTCTACCTCGCGTGCGAGGGGCGGCTCGTGGCGTGGGTCGCGCGCGAGGACGCGCTGCGCCTGGTCCAGGCTTTGCGCGAGGAGCCGCTGGGGCGCGGCGCCGCCTGCGTCGGAACGGTCGAAGCACTCGAGAACGGCCGCGCGCCGCTCGTGCTCTCCACGCGGGTCGGCGGCCAGCGGCCGCTCGACCAGCTCTCCGGCCTCGACCTGCCACGGATCTGCTGAATGCATCCCGACGTCCTCACCTGGAACGTGATCGGCGCCGCGGTCGGCGTCGCGGTCGTGCACACCGCGCTGGGGCCCGACCACTCGCTGCCCTTCGTCGCCCTCGCGCGCGCGCGCCACTGGAGCCGCACGCGCACCTTGACGGTGGCCGCGGCCTGCGGCGCGGCGCACGTCGCCGCGTCCCTCGCGCTGGGCCTCTTCGGCGTCCTCGCCGGCGTCGCCGTCGGCGCGCTCGACGGGCTGGAGTCCGGGCGCGGCGGGATCGCCGCGTGGGCGCTGGTCGCGGTCGGCGCGGCCTACTCGCTCTGGGGCGTGCGCCGCGGCTGCCGCGCGCGGCGCGGGATCGCGCTGCACCGGCACGACCGGCATGGCCGGGACGCCTCGCACGGGCACGGGCACCTGCACGTGCACGCCGGCGCCGGTGCCGCCCACGAGCACCCGCAGCCGGGCGGCGAGCGCACCTCCTGGGCGCTCTTCCTCGTCTTCGTCCTCGGCCCGTGCGAGCCCTTGATCCCGCTCTTCGTGCTCCCGGCGAGCCAGGGGCGCTGGGCCCTCGCCGGCGCCGCTGCCGCGGCGTTCGCCGTCGCGACCATCACGACCATGCTTGGCATCGTCGCGCTCGCCCTCGCGGGGGCGGAGCGCCTGCCGCTCGGCCCGCTCGAGCGCTGGTCGCACGCGCTGGCCGGCGTGGTGATCGCGGGCTCGGGGCTGGCGGTGGCGCTCGGCGGGCTGTAGTTGCCCCCAAGGAAACCCGCTCAGCCGTCCGCGGCCTCGGCCGGGTTTCGATCGATCTCGCGGCCGATCCCGAGCGCCACGCGCTCCGCGGCGAGCCGTGAGGGGTTCTTGGACAGGGCCTGGGCGACGCCGTCGAGGAGCAGCGCATCGGTCTCGCGGGCGAGGTGCGCGGACATCCGGCGCAGCCCGTCCTCGTCGGCGAGCTCGGCCAGCCGAGCCGCGGCGCGGCGGCGCGGCCCCGAGCCGACCCGCGGCTCCTCGAAGGCGACGTGCTCCAGGATGGCCCGCGCCTTTGCGTCCCGCGCGGCGCGCTCCCCGAGGAACCGGACCGCGAAACCGGGGACCGAGCTTCCCGACGCATCGGAGCTCTCGGAAAGGCCGCGAACGGCTTGCACGAACGAGCTCGCGGTGGCGGGCGACCCGGTGTCGTAGAGCGCCCGCAGCAGCGCGACCTTCTCGTAGCGCGGCCCGGCGCCTTCCAGGACCGACGGCGCCAGACGCTCGAGGTGCGCCGGGTCGGCGCGCCCCGCGTCCACGAAGGCGAGGTAGTGGGCACCTTCCGTGCCGGGCCGCACGGAAACGAGGCCGGCGGCGCCGAGCTCCTGCGCCCGCGGCGGCCGGGCCAGCGCCGGCGCAGGCGACGGGAGCCGTAGCGCCGCCGGCTCGTGCGGGTCCGCCTCCAGGGCGCCGAGCGTCGGGCCCGCCGGGGTTGCGACCCGCAGCGGAGGCGCGGCTGGATCGTCGAACGGATGCGGGCGCCCGTACCACGCGTGAAGGCACAGGACCGACCCGAGCCCTGCGGCACTCGCCAGCAGGAGCCCGGGTCGGACCCACCGCGCGGGATCGGTGCGGCGTCTCACGGGACGGTTCGCGATCAGCGGTACACCTTGTGGACGAGGTCCACGCTCCACTCCTTGCCCTCGCCGTGGCACACCTCGCACGACTCCTGGCCGTCGGAGGTCATCGCTCCGATGTGCCCGCTCGCGTCATCGGAGTCGTGGCACGAGCCGCAGGTCGCCCGCCACTCGCGCGCCGGCAGACCCTGGTCGGTCGGGTGGTCGCGGTCGGCGGGCACCTGCCACGCGCTGTTCTCCTCGCCGTGGCACTTGGCGCAGTTCATCACCGTGTCGGGCATGTCCGGAAAGACCACGTGCTCGTAGGTGTGGGAGCTGAAGTTGTTGGGGTACCCCTGGCCGAAGCCGATCACCTCGTAGGAGGAGGCGTGCGCCAGCTCCTCGCCCATGTGGATCTTGTGCAGCATCGTCCGGAAGTTCACCGTCAAGCCGCTCGTATCCGGGGCGTTGGCGGCGACGTACCTCGGGCGGTCCTCGGAGCCGGCCGTCCCGTGGCACAGGATGCAGGAGTCGAAGCCGCGCCTGCCCCCGCCGTGGAACCAGATGTCCTTGTGGCACGCGAGGCAGGTCTCCGCGCTCGCGATCAGATCGTAGGGCTCCTCGACGGTCGCCGAGCCCACGAGGAAGTCGTGGCTGACCGCCGTCGAGGCGCCGTTGTAGTTGTTGGTCTCGCCGTGCAGGACCAGGCTGAGCGCTCGGCTGCCCCACAGGCCGACGCGGTACGTGCCGTCCACGATCGGCTTGCCGCTCCACTCGCCCCAGGTCTCGTCGAGGCCCTGGGATCCGTTGAGCGGCACGGGGTAGACGTCGGGCATCACGAAGTCGGACGTGTACGTGACGACGACGCTCGATCCGTCACCGAAGTCCACCAGCTCGGTGATCTCGCCGGTCGCCGGGTCGAGGCTGTAGTCGACGCCGAGCACCTTCTGGTCCAGCGTCACCTCCTCCACCGTGGCTCCCGCGAGGTGCTCCTTCAGCGGGCCCGTCGGGTAGGCCGGGGTGGACGGCGAGGAGAACCACAGGCGTTCGCGCTCGGACGTCACGTCGACGAACTGGATGCGCAGGTACTCGCGCAGGCTCGGGTCGCCCATGTCGATCGCTGCGTAGTCGTCGCGGTCGAAACCGGTGGCGTCGTCGACGTCCACGTAGTTCTGCGCGAACGAGACGGCCTCCGTCAGGATCGAGCTCCCGCCGGCCGTCGCCGAGTGGACGAACACGGTTGCCGGCGCGCCCCGGTCGTCCCACAGCGGTGTCCTCGAGGTCGTGAAGTCATCCCCGGCGCCGAGGCTGGAGTCGCCCAAGTACTCGAGGGACAGCGTCACGGGCAGGGTCAGCGTGTAGGGCTGGGCACCGGTCAGCGCGGCCGTCGGAACGGACGCGTTCAGGAGCAGGTTGGAGTTCTCGTTCGGACCCGCGACGACCAGGCTGATGGAGGAGATGTCGCCCGGATCCACGTCTTGACCGGCGTCGTCGGTCACGCGGAAGCCGATCGCCATCCTCTCGCCCGGATCGATGGTGCCGTCGCTGTCGTGCGAGCCGCGCTCGACCACGCCCGCCAGGTCGAAGTGCAGCCCCGGGTCGAAGGAGCCGTCGAGGAGCGGGTGGAGGTGCGCGTCCGTCACGTCGAGCGCGGAGCCCGCGACCTCGTGGCACTGCGTGCAGGCGGAGTCCGTCGCCTGCTGCGGCATCGTCGAGTCGTTGGACGTATAGGGCCTGTCCCAGTCGACGTCGTCGTGGCACGCGCCGCAGGCCCGCCGCGTCGGCTGCGTGTACGCGACCTGCCCCTGGGCGGGCGCCTGCAGCGGGCCGCTGCCGTCCGGATCGCCGTGGCACACGGCGCAGCTCGTGACGCCCCGACGGATCTCGTCCTCTTGCGCCTTGGCCTCGTCGGAGAGGCTCGAGTACCCGCTGTCGCGCGGCATGGTGATGTTCAGGTTGGGCCACACGGGGAAGCCGACGTTGGAGTAGTCGTGCAGGCTGTCCCTGAACCCGATGACCTGGTAGGGCCGCGGCTCGGCGTCGTAGTCGCGCGAGCCGTCGTCCAGCGTGGCGACACCGAGGACGGAAGGCAGGTGCTTCCCGTTGTGGATCTTGTGGATCATCACCCGGAAGTCGATCGTCACGTCCGGCGTTCCGCCCGCAACGGACGCCGTGTCAGCGTCCTCGGAGCCGGAGGTGTGGCAGAGCAGGCAGAGCGTCACCTCGCGGCGCATTCCGCCGTGGGCCTGTAGGGAGGTGTGGCACTGGTTGCAGTTCTCCTGCGCCACGACCGCGCGCGGCTCGAGGCTCGCGGCGCCGCCGAGCAGGAAGTCCGAGGTGGCGTTCCCGACGTCGCGCTTCGACTCGCCCTCGACCGTGTAGCTCCACGCGGCGTACATCCCCACGGTGTACGTGCCGTCGAGCAGCGGCGTGCCGGCCAGGACGCCGTCGGCGAAGTTGCCCGTGTAGTTGATCGGCTCGTCGTAGTTCGCCGGGATCGACGTCGCGAAGGTGTACGTCAGGGAGTCGTCGGCGTTGACCACCGCGCTCGTCAGCAGGTCGTCCTGCTCGGGAAGGACGCGCTGGTAGTTGAAGGTCGGCCCGGAGACGATGATCCGGCCGGTCGAGAGCTCCGCGGGGTCCCAGCTCGTGCCGTCCGCCTTCTCCAGCGTGAAGTCGACCGAGATCGTGTTTCCCGCGTTGAAGGCCCCCGCGGGGCCGGTGCCGCCCCGCAGCGCGAGGATCGTGAGGACGACGCCCGGCGGATCCTCGCCGCGCTCGAGCGTCGAGTCGGTCGGTCCGGCGTCGCCGGGAGGGCCCTGTGGGCCGCGCGGGCCGTCGTCGCCCGTGCAGGCGATCAGCAGCAGGGGGGGGAGCAGCGCGAGCGCTAGCGTGGCCGCGGAGAACTTCTCGTCGTGGGGCTTTTTCATCGGGAGCAAACCTCCAAGTCGCGACCGGTTGCCGGGGTACCGTTGGCGATCAGCAAGAGCCATGCCGCTCCCCGGGCCGTCGGCGCGTGTTCCAGACGGGTGGCAGTAGAGCATCCGGAGCGCGGGGCGCCAGAGGGGCCGAAGGGCGTAGTCGAGCCGCGCGTTCGCGGGGGGGCCCCGTGCGTACGCGCACGCCGCAGCCGGCGTTCACCGGTGGCAGATGTTGCAATCGCCGCCGTTGTCCACGTGCGGCAGGGGGGCGGTGACGCCGTGGCACTGGCGGCAGTTCATCCCCGGCGTGTGGTCGGGGGGCTTGGGCGCCGCGAGGCCATGGCTCGGGGCGTCCTTGTGGCAGGTGTAGCAGCCCTCCGAGGGCAGCGGGAAGTGACAGGACATGCAGTGCCTGTTGAGCGTGCTGCCCCACATGCCCGTGTGGTTCACGGGCTCGACCTCGAGGTGGCAGCGGTTGCAGAAGTTCGGGCGGTGGCACGCTGCGCAGTTGTCGCGGTCCATCCCCGCGACGAGCGAGTGGCCGCGGCGGCGCCAGTAGTTGGTGTGGTTCTGCGGCGGCTGCTCCTGGTGGCACAGCGTGCAGCTCGACTCCCGGTGGCACATGTCGCAGCGGTCGACGACCTTCGCGCCGTGGGCGCGGCTCACCGGCCCGTGCACCTGCAGCCAGAGGTGGTCGTGCGTCCAGGGCGGCTGATCGGCCCGGATCTGCGAGTGGCAGGTCGTGCACTCCGCGGCCGTCCCCGACTCGACGTGGCAGGCGCTGCACTCGTCCATCGAGACGGCGAGCCGCTCGTCGAGCCGGTCGCTGCTCTCGATGTCCGTGTGGCACGACGCGCACTCGTAGTCGCTCAGCGCGTGCTGCAGGTGCGAGAACACGATCTCGTCCGAGAGCGCGGTGACGCGCGCCGCCTTGAACAGGTTCCCCTCGAACAGCCCCGCGATCCGGCGCTCCTCCGGCTTCTCGGAATCGATGTCCGCGTGACAGAGCATGCACTGGGGAAGGACCGGCATCCCCGGCGCCTCGTCGTCCTCGGCCGTCATGTGGCAGTCCGTGCAGCCCAGCCCTTCGTCCACGACGTGGAGGCGGTGGCTGAACGCCAGGGGCTGGTCGTCCGACTGGAACAGGATGCACCCGGCGAGGGCGGCCGCGGCCAGCGCGAAGGCCAGCTGCGCGCCGGCGGCGCGGGGGTTGTCGCTCAGAAACGCCATGTCACTCCCACGATCACGATCTGAAAGTCCGCGAAGGCGTTGTCCTCGTAGTCGTAGCCCACGTCGAAGGACAGGGCCTTGGTCTTCCGGTAGCCAACCTTCGCGTAGTACGTGCGCACGTCGTCCTGCTCGCTGTTCGTCGCGGCATCGTACTTGTACAGCGAGTAGTAGGTGCCGAGGGATGCCCGCAGCTTCTCGTCGAACTCCTGCGTGGCGTCCAGCGCCAGGGCGTCGACCTCGCGGTCGTCGCTGTCCCAGAGGTCGCCCGTGAGGCTGATCGTGAGACCCTCGGTGAACGCATCGAGGACGGATGCGGTCAGGTAGTAGCGGTCGTAGTCGCGGTTGAACTGGCCGGTGTCGTCTTCGTCCGACACCTGCCGGAAGTCCGCTCCGCCCTGGAGGACCAGCCGCTCCCCGATCCCCTTGGAAGCCTGCAGCCCGACCCTTGCGAAGGGGAAGTAGGTCAGCAGGGAGTCGAAGAACGGGTCCAGCTCGAGCGCCAGCGACCTCAGTGGCTCGAGCAGCTGGTAGTACGAAGCGTTGACCGTGAGGTTGGCCTCCGGGTCGACGTAGTCGGCGCGCAGGGCGAAGTCGCGGCTCTCTTCCTCGAGCATCGTGTACTCGCCCGTCAGGCGCAGGCGGTCGGTGACCTCCTGCCAGAGCTTGATCCCCAGCAGGTCGTTGTCGTGATCGACCATGACGGCCTCCTCGTCGAGGTGCATCCAGTCCAGGCGCAGGCGCCCTCCCTTCCACGGACGCACGTCCAGGTTGGCTCCGTAGAGCGCCCCTTCCTGCGAGGACTCGAAGAAGTGCACGGGGACGCCGCCGTAGGCGCCGAGCCGCAGCCCGCTGCCCGCGAGCTCCTGGCTCTCGACCCGCACGCCGTCGAAGACGAGGTACACGGGCGTGTCGTAGGTCGACTGCCGCCCCAGACGCGCGACCGTCAAGCCGGGGACCTCGTTGGCGTCCACGTAGGCGTCGTAGATCAGGCCCTCGACGTCGCCATCGTAGGTGTCCCAGATGTCGAAGAACAAGGAGTCCGGAGCGCGCCGGCCGTTGACGTTCCAGTGCACGCGACCCCCGACGTGACCGCTGACCGCATCCTGCTCGGGATCGCCGACGTGCACGTCGAAGATGCTGATCAGGTTCTGGTCGCTCTCGCCTGCCGCCCAGCGGCCGCGGTAGCGGGTGGTAAGGAAGCCGTCGACCGCGACCTCACCGCCCTCGGGCGGCGCGGCGGCGGCGGCCCCCGACTCCTCCGAGGCAGCGGTCGGCGCGTCGCCGGGTGGCGCGCCTTCCTGCGGCTCCGGCTCGCCCGTCGCGGGCGCCTCGGGCGCGGGCGCGTCTTCCTGCCGTCCGGGCCCGTCCGTCCGGGAGACCGGCCGCGGCTCGAGCGAGCTCGCCGCGATCGTCTCTCCGGCCGGAGGGTCGCCCTCGGGCGCAACCGGGGCCGATGCGCAGCCCGCGAGCGCCAGGATCAGGAGCGCACTCCCGGCAGACCCGGGCCGGGAGACCGTCGAGCAGGCTTGCTCGCCGAGAACGTTCGGGCGCTCCACGACGGCGGCCGCCTTGCAATCCGCGCTCCAGCCGTTCGATTCCGGCCCGAGGCCTCGAGGGACCGCGGCCGCCCGGCGTGCGCCGTCGAGACCGCGAAGGAGTTCGCGACGTCGGTGGATGTTCCGCACTCCTGCGCGTGCTCCGCGGACCCCGGTCTCGCGCGCGCCGTGCCCCGCGGCTACGGACATGTTCGCGCCCGAGTGCGAACCGTGGCCGCGGACGACCCGCGTGCTTTCGCATACCTTAGCGAACCCACGCGCTCTTCGGAATCGCACGCGGAGACGTGATCGAAAAGATCCGCATGGACGCCACCACGAAGTCGCGGGGCGCGTCTCGGGAACCGCCCCTCGGCGCGCTCCGGCTCCGCGCTCTCCCGGCGTGCCTGCTCGCGCTGCTCCCGCTGTCTCGGGCCCTCGGTCAGGAGAACCAGGAGTGTCTCGACTGCCACAGCAAGGTCGGGCTGAAGGTGGAGCGGGAGGGCCGGGAGATCTCGCTCTACGTCGATCCGGACCGCTTCCGGGGCAGCGTCCACGCCGCGCTCGACTGCGTCGCCTGCCACTTCGATCTCGGGGGTGTCGAGAAGTACCCGCACGCCGCGCCGCTCGAGCCGGTGGAGTGCACGGACTGTCACGACGACGACGCAGGTCCGATCGCGACCTTCCGGAGCAGCACCCACGGCCGCCTCCTCGAAGCGGGGAACGAGCTCGCGCCGCGCTGTCAGGACTGCCACGGGAGCCACTACGTGACGCGGCTCTCCGACCCGAGCTCCGCCATCTCGCCGGCCAACGTGCCGTCGATGTGCGTGCGATGTCACGCGCAGGGCGCCCCGGTCGCGCGCGCGGGCGATCTGTCCGAGGAGCAGGTCTTCGAGCGCTACCCGGAGGACATCCACGGCGAGGGCTTGCGACGCAAGGGACTCCTCGTCACCGCCGTGTGCACCAGTTGCCACACCGGCCACGGCGTCCTTCCGCACACCGACCCGGCGTCGAGCATCCACGCGGACAACGTGCGCGCCACCTGCATGGCGTGTCACGGCAAGTTGGAGCAGGTCCACCGGGGCGTGATCGCGGACGAGCTGTGGGAGACGAACGGCTCGCTGCCCGTCTGCGTGGACTGCCACGCGCCGCACGAGTCGCGCGCGGTCTCCTACGGCACCAACATGGGCGACGTGGACTGCCTGCGCTGCCACACCGACCCGCGGGTCGTGTCCAGCGCCGATGGCCGCTCGCTGTTCGTGGCAGCCGAGGAGCACGCCGGCTCGGTGCACGCGCGGCATTCGATCGCGTGCGCCCAGTGCCACTCCGGCGCGATGCCGTCGGACGAGCGCTCCTGCTCGACCATCCGCGCGCCCGTGAACTGCGCCATCTGCCACGCGGCCGAGGTGGCCGACTACGATCGCGGATGGCACGGGAAGCTCCGCTCCACGGGGGACGCCAACGCCCCGTACTGCACGGACTGCCACGGGCGGCACGACGTGCTGGAGCACCGGGTGCCCGCGGGAGCCACGCCGGAGCTCGCGGCCGCGGTGCGCGGCTCGCCCACGTACGGCCGCAACGTGCCCGCCCTGTGCGGCCGGTGCCACCGGGAAGGGGCACCCGCAGCACAGCGCTACCTGGGGCCGGAATCCAGGATCATCGAGCACTACGCGATGAGCATCCACGGCGAGGGGCTGCTCGAGAGCGGCCTGACCGTGACGGCCACCTGCACGACCTGTCACACGCCGCACCGCGAGCTGCCGGCGAGCGACCCCGAGTCGACCGTGCACGAGAGCAACATCGCCGCGACCTGTGGCGAGTGCCACGACGGGATCTACGAGCAGTTCCAGCTCAGCGTGCACTCCAGGGAGGGGAACCCGGACTACGTCCAGCTACGCGGCACCCCGCCGCTCCCGCACTGCAACGACTGCCATTCCTCGCACACGATGGCGCGCACGGACCTGCCGGAGTTCAAGCTGAGCATCGTGGAGCAGTGCGGCAGGTGCCACGAGGAGATCACCCGCACCTATTTCGAGACCTACCACGGCAAGGCATCGGCGCTAGGCGACGCCACCAAGGCGAAGTGCTACGACTGCCACGGCGCCCACGAGATCCTGCCGGCCGCCGATCCGGCCTCCCGTCTCCACGCGGACAACATCGTCGCGACGTGCGCGCAGTGCCACCCTGGTGCTCACCGCCGGTTCACGGGCTACCTCACGCATGCGACGCATCACGATCGCGAGCGATACCCCGGGCTCTTCTACGCGTTCTGGGGCATGACGGCCCTGCTGGTGAGCGTGTTCCTCTTCTTCGGCGTGCACATGATCGCCTGGCTGCCGCGCTCCTGGAAGCTGCGCAAGCAGCACCGTGCCGAGCTCGCTGCCGCTCCTCCGGAAGACAAGCACTACCAGCGGTTCTCGAGGTTCGACCGCGGGCTGCACCTGACGGTCGTCCTCAGCTTCTTCGGCCTGGCGATCACGGGGATGATGCTCAAGTTCTCCTACACCCCGTGGGCCCAGGCCCTGTCGAAGGCCCTCGGCGGGGCCGTCGTCGCGGGGTGGATCCACCGCGTCTGCGCCGTCGCCACCTTCGGGTACATGGGCGCCCACCTGTGGGATGTCGCGCGGCGCTTCAGGCGCAGCAAGAAGACCGCGGCGCAGTTCCTGTTCGGCCCCGATTCACTGGTGCCCAGGCTCGCGGACGTGCGCGAGTTCGCCGCGACGCTCAAGTGGTTCATCGGCAAGGGGCCGAGACCGCGCTACGGGCGCTGGACCTACTGGGAGAAGTTCGACTACTTCGCCGTGTTCTGGGGCGTGGCGCTCATCGGCGTGACCGGCCTCTGCCTCTGGTTTCCCGTGTTCTTCACGCGGTTCGTGCCGGGATGGGCCATCAACGTCGCCACCATCATCCACAGCGACGAGGCGCTCCTGGCGACGGGCTTCATCTTCACGATCCACTTCTTCAATTCGCACTTCAGACCGGAGAAGTTCCCGATGGATCCGGTGATCTTCACCGGCCGGATGGACTTGAGGGAGCTGAAGCAGGATCGTCCGGCGCTGTACGACGAGCTGGTGGCCAGCGGTGAGCTGGAGAAGTCTCTCGTGGCGCCCGCGCCGGACTTGTTCGGCAAGGGCGTGCGCGTGTTCGCCTACGGCGCACTGTTCGTGGGATTGACGCTGGTCGTGCTGATCCTCTACGCGCTCGTCTTCGCGTAGCCGAGCCCGGAGACTAGTCCCCCTGCAAGCGGCGCAGCGCGTCCTCGAGGAGGGATTTCGCCAGATCGAAGTTGTGCACGCCGCGGCTCCCGTCGCGGCGCACCGCCTCGAGCGAGCGCGTCGACTGCTCGATCGCCCGCGGAACGACTCCGCCGGCGGCCGCGGAAGCCAGCGCCTCCGTGAGCTCCTCGATGAGCTCGTCGGTCTTCTCCTGCCAGGTTCCCTGCGCCTCCGCGTAGCTCTGGTCGTGGCACAGCGCGCACATGGCCGGTTTCGGGATCACGAGCGCCGGCGGCTCGCCGTGGCACTCGGTGCAGTCCTTCTCGGCCATCGGGCCGGCCTGCGGCTCGAAGCCCGCCGGGCTCCCGGCGACGAAATCCCGCTGGGAGGAGTGGCAGGCCGCGCAGTCCCAGACGTCGCGCTCCTCGCTCTCCTGGTGGTGGCAGCTCGCGCACTGCGAGCGCGCGAAGGTCGGCTCGCCGTGCTGCGCCACGCTGTGGCAGGCATCGCAGTCCAGCCCGGCCTCTCGCAGGTGGCGTCCGTGCGGGAACGGGCGCCCCTCGGTCGTCTGGACCTCGAGCCGCTCCGCTCCCATGTGACAGACGCTGCAGCCGTGTTCGGAGCGGAACGGGAAGCCGCTGGCGGCCGCGGCCTCCACCGGCAGCCCCTGCCCCGACGGGTCGAGCCGGGCGAAGGCCTCGTCCAGGCGCTGGGCGCCGACCTCGAGCGCGTCGAGGGCGTAGAGCACGTTGTGGGCTCCCCGGGAACCGTCCATCTCGACGAGCTCGATGTTGAGCCGCGCCTCGTCGTAGAGTCGTCGCAGCTCGGCGTCCGTGGATTCGGAGAGCGCGTTGCGCAGGCGATCGAGCAGCGGATCGAGGCGGGTCAGCTGCCCGCCCACGGCCGCTTGCCAATCTCCCAGCATCGACTCGAAGCCCGTTCCGTGGCAGTGGATGCAGTCGACCTCCCCGGCCGCCGCCACGCTCGGGGAAGCGTATCCGTGGCCGTGGCCGGTCGGCTCGCCGCGGTCCGCGCCGTGGGACGCCCCCCCCGAGCGGCCAGTATGGCACGCCTGGCACACGACGCGCGTCTCGTACATGCGGGACGGGTCGTCCGCGACTCCGAGCGCTCCGGTACCGGCATACAGCAGGCTCGTGCTCTCGTGCGGGCTCCTGTGGCACGCGCCGCAGCCCTGCTCCTCCGCCACGTGGGGCGCGCCCAAGGGCAGCAGCCCGTGCCGGATCTCGTCGTGGCATTCGAAGCACTCGACCTTGTGGTCGGTGACGTGCTCCTGGTGCAGGAAGGCGATCTCCCCGTACCGCTCGATGTGGCCGATCTCGGCGTGGCAGGAGTGGCAGCGCTCCTTGCGGACCTGCCCATCGCCCTCGACGACGGGATCGTGGCACTCCCTGCAGGCGACACCGCGCTCGATGTACTCCTCGTGGTCGAATGGCCGGCCGGCCACCTCGATCGGTTCCTCCGGCGGCCCGTGGCACGTCATGCAGTCGTCCAGCTCCCTCGTGGCAGGCGCCTCGGCCAGGGGCATGAAGTGGCACATGAAGCAGACGGAGTCGGTCACCGTGACGTGCTCGCCCTGGACGATCTGCGAGTGGCAGGACACGCAGCGCAGCCTTTTGCCGCGCCGGCTCTCCAGCAAGTGGTGGCGGTGGTCGAACTTGACGCGTCCGAACGCGATCGGTCCCTCGAGCGTGCGGACCGAGTGGCACCCCGAGCGCATGCAGCTCGCATCGCTCACCTCCGCCCAGGGCTTGGTGCCCTGTGTGCGCGTCACGTACTTCGCGAGCTGCGACAGAGCCTGGAACTTGCCCCGGAAGGTCTCGATCGCACCGGGCTCGAAGTGGCACTCGATGCACGAGACGTCGCGATGGCTGGAGCTCTCCCACGACGCGTAGTAGGGCTCCATGATGTGACAGCTGGCGCAGTACTCGGGCTGCGAGGTGTGCTCGACGGTCACGTACGACAGCAGCGACAGCCCGACGAGCGCGAAGACGAGCCCGACCAGCGCTCTCGAGGCCCAACGCGCGATGCGCGCGCGGGCTCGCTCCCAGGCGCGGCTACCGGGCATCGGACGGCCTCCTGCGCGCGTGAAGCTCGAGGGTACCCTCCGACCGGCCCGCGATCGCGCGGCGGTGGATCGAGAGCACGCCCACGAGCAGCAGCACGACGCCGAAGAAGATCGCGGTGAAGATCTTGCGGTCGCGCAGCGCGCGGCTCTTGATGTCCAGGCTCTCCAGCGTCTGTGCGATCATCCCCTGGCAGCGATTCTGGACGTCGTCGAGGGCGGCCGGCGAGAGCGCGTGGGTCATCGTCCGGGCGCGGGCGCGCAACCCGCGGGCGTCGTCCAGGTAACCGTGCTCCCTCTCGATGAACAGACCCTTGCTGGCTGCTTCCTGAAGCGCGACCTGCGTGCCCTCGATCATCGAGTCGAGCGACGCCAGGGTCTCGTACAGCGTCCGCGCCACCTGTCTGGCGGGATCTCCGTCCTCCTGATGACACGAGCCGCAATGCCCTTGCTCGTCGCCCACGAACATCTCCGCCGACGGCTCGCGCACCCCGTGGTTGCCGTGGCAGGCGACGCACCTCTGAGCGTCACCCGTGAGCGCCGCCGACTGGTGCGGATTCCCCTCGAAGAAGTCGCGTGCCACCGAGTGGCAGGCGCCGCACACGTCGCTCACCTCGTCCACCCGCGGAGGGAGGGCACCGTGGGAGCCGTGGCAGTCCGCGCACCCAGGGCTGGCCATCCGTCCCTCGTCGATCAACGCGCGACCGTGGACGGAGTCGCGATAGAGCTCGCCCACGTCCGTGCGCAGTCCGTAGGGGCCCATCAGCTCCGCGTTCGCGTGGCAGGTCGCACAGGTCTGCAGCTGGTTCGTCTTGTGGACCGACGAGCGGGGGTCGGTCGCCGGGAGGATCTCGTGCGGGCCGTGGCAGCTCACGCAGGTCGCCACGTCATGGCTGCCCGTTTCGCGCAGCACCTCGCCGTGCCGGCTCGTCCAGTACAGGGCGAGCTGATCCGTCCGCGTCCCGAAGCGCCGCATCCGCTCGGGGTCGGAGTGGCAGCCGCCGCAGCGCTCGACGGCTTCGAGCGGATCGCTCAGCGCCGTCAAGTCGTCGCCGTGGGCGTCTTCCTTGTCCAGCGGGCCCGAGGCTCCGCCGTGGCACGCGACGCAGCCGACTCCGGCGTGCGCGTGGGCGCTGCGGTCGAGCTCGAGGCCTTCCTTGCCATGGCAGACCCGGCAGCTCTCCTGGTCCGCGGGCGGCGCCGGCGGCCGGGGCGGCGTCCCGACCTGCGGCGCGCTCGCCGCGAGCGCCGTGCAGGCGAGGGCCACGAGGAGAGTGCCGCCCATCATGCGAGCTCCCGGATCGTGGCGTAGGCGAAACCGAGGAGGACGAGCAGCAAGGGGACGAGCACCGGCCAGCGCTGGGCCGTGCGATCGCCCTTCGTGCGGTCGATCGCCGGCAGGAGGACCACGATGGCCAGGAGCGCGCCGAGGACGAGCCGCCCGAGCCAGGCGAGCCGCTCGGGGAACAGGGACAGGAACGCCAGGACCGGCCGCAGGTACCAGGGCGCTCCGGCCCCCGGAGCGGGCGCGTGGAAGTCGACCGGCTCGCCCAGCCCGGGCGGGAAGAAGCCCGCCAAGAGGACCAGCGCGCCGATCAGGAGCAGAGCGGCGCAGCTCCAGCCGATGAAGTGGTACGGGTAGAAGCGCCGGCCCTGGCGGCGGACGCGCGGCCCCGAGGTGCGCACCAGGCCCTCGACCGCGCTCATCTTGACGAGCGACCGGGCCGCGCGCGTCGAGCTCGACACGACGTGGATCAGCGGCTTCTCGGCGGTCCTCATCGCCCGCCCTCGGAGCCCCAGCCGCTCGAGCTCCTCGAGGACCGCGTCGATCTGCTCCTGCGTGCTGCCGCGCTCCAGGACGACGATCATTTCAGGACTCCTCAACGAGAGGCCGCCGTCGGGCGAGCAGCCAGAGGTTCACGACGACGAGCGTGACGGTCAGCCACGGGAGCAGCAGGACGTGTCCGGAGTACGCGCGACTGAGCGTGCCCGCGCCGACCTCGGAACCGCCCCTCAGCGTCGTCGCCAGGGTCGGACCGAGGAACGGCAGGGCTTCCACCCGGCCCAGCGCGGAGTCCGCGGCCCAGTAGGCCCGGTTGTCCCAGGCGAGCAGTGCGCCGCTGGCCGCGAACGCGATCACGAGCAGCAGCAGAAGCAGACCCAGGTACCAGCTCGCGCTGCGCGCCCCGCGGTATGCTCCGGTGAGGATCACCTTCAGGAGCTGCACGAATCCCAGGGCGATCATGCCCTGTGCAGCCCAGTGGTGCATCCCGCGCACCAGCCAGCCCGAATCGACGTCGCGCATGATGTACTCGACGCTCTTCGACGCCATCTCCGGCGAGGGCTGGTAGTAGAAGGAGAGCAGGATTCCCGTGACGACCTGGACCGCGAAGAGCAGCAGGATCAGCCAGCCGAAGGCCAGGTACCCGCGGTAGCCCGGCGGTGCCGGGGTACGCAGGAGCTCCCAGAGCGCGCTGAAGAGGCCGTACCGTCGCTCGCGCATGCTCTCAGCTCTCCCTGCGGATGTAGACGGCCTCGCCCAGGTGTTCGACGGCGTAGGTGGCCAGCGGGTAGGAGGAGGAGCCCTGCACCACGTTCCCGTGAAGGTCGAACACGCACCCGTGGCAGGGGCAGACGATCTGACCCCGGTCCCGATCCCACTCGAGCTGGCAGCTGTCCATGTGCGTGCAGAGTGCGCTGAGGGCGAAGTAGCGCTGCGCGTCGACGTGCACCAGCAGGACCGGTCTCTCGTGGAAGTGGACGCGCTTGGCCGAGTTCGGCGGCAGCTCGTCGGCCATCGCCACGCGCACGAGGTCCGGAGCCGCGAGGGGCTCCGCGGGCGGCCGCAGGAAGCCGACGATCGGGATCAGCGTGCCGATCGCCGCGAGCAGCCCGAGACCGGTCGCGAGGCTGGTCAGGAACCTCTGCCGCACGCGCCTGCGCCCGTACTCCTCGCCGGACGCGAGGGGGATCGCGTCGATCTCGGCGTTGTCCGGCAGGGCCTCGATCAGCTCGTCGACGCTTCCCGTGCCCGAGAGCGCCGCGATGACCTGCTCCTCCCCGCGCGACACCTCGCAGCTCCAGCCTCGAGCGCCCGCTCGGCTGCGAACCTCCTCGACGAGCTCCTCGTCGTGCGGCAAGACCAGTATCAACTCCAAGCGGATCCTCGGTTTTCCTGTGGAGACGAGCCGGGTTCGGTCCTGCCGACCTGGAACTCGCCGAGCATGATGGGCGTCGCGACCTTCACCATCATGGTAAACAGGAGGAAACCGACCGAGAAGATCCCGACGGAGATCAAGACCTCGTTGCGGGAGGGGAAGTACTCGTAGATCTCGCCCAGCGTGTCGGGCGTCAGGCCCGGGATGATCAGCCCCATCCCCTTCTCGAGGTAGACGCCGGCGTAGATCAGCACGCACCCGAGGTTCAAGGTGACCGTGTTCCGGCGCGTGGCGGGGATCAGGAACAGGACGAAGGCCGCGATCGAGCAGAGGACCGACGCCCACATGTACGGGACGATCGACGTGTGCCCTTCGATCCCCACGAACATGTAGTGCATGTGGATGAGGTGCTCGGTGTTGGAGTAGTACTCCTTGAACACCTCGGCCCCGAGCAGGAACAGGTTCACGAACATCGCGTAGGCCATCAGCTCGGCGATCTTCCAGATCGCCGCGTCCTGGATCTCGAAGCGCGTGAAGCGCCGCAGGAGCTGCATCAGGACGAGCAGCACCGCGGGCCCCGAGCAGAAGGCCGAAGCCAGGAAGCGCGGGGCGAGGATCGCCGAGTTCCAGAAGGGCCGGGCCGGGAAGCCGTTATAGAGGAAGGCCGTCACGGTGTGGATCCCGACGGCGCAGGGAATCGAGAACAGCACCAGCGGCGTGAAGATGCGCTTGTCGGGGTCGCGGCCGCGGAAGAGGCTGAACAGGAGGTAGGTGACGATCACCACGTTCAGGACGAGGTAGCCGTTGAGCACGACCACGTCCCAGGCGAGCAGCGAGCTCGGCAGGTTGAGCCGGCCGAGGCCGGGGATCAGGTGCCACAGGCGCTCGGGATGGCCGACGTCCACGGTGACGAACAGGCCGCACATGACGATGGACGAGATCGCCAGCAGCTCGCCCAGGATCGCGACCTCCTTGATCGGCTGCCAGTGGTAGACGTAGGCCGGGATCACCAGCAGGACCGCCGCGGCGGCGACGCCGACCAGGAACGTGAAGTTGCCGATGTAGAAGGCCCAGGACACCTGGTCGCGCATGCTCGTGGTGATCAGCCCCTGGTCGAGCTGGCGCAGGTAGGCGAGAAAGCCCACGGCGATCAGTCCCCCGAGCAGCGCCACCCAGCTCCAGTAGAGGAGGCCCCCGCTGAGGATCCTCCGGACGCTGCCCGCGACGAACTGTCCGAACTGCCGGGTGAGCTGCATGGGCTAGCCCGGATTATTCATGAGGCTTTGCGCCAGGCGTCGCAGATGCCGCCAGATTGCGGCTTTGCGACTGAGGCGCCCGGAGGCGACCTGCTGAGGTCGTCGAGGACGGCGAGGGAGCAAAGTCGCAATCTGGCGAGCAGATGCGGCGTCTGGCGTGAAGGCTCATGAGTAATCCGGGCTACAGCCCGTAGAAGTAGTAGAAGCGCGGGAAGGTCTTCAGCTCGTTCTTGAGCACGAACACCCGCTTGTGCTCGAGCAGGTAGCGCAGCTCGCCGTCCGGATCGTTGAGGTCGCCGAACTTGCGCGCTCCGACCGGGCAGACCTCGACGCAGGCGGGGTAGCGGCCGTCGCGCACGCGCTGGATGCAGAACGTGCACTTCTCGACGACGCCCTTCGGGCGCGGGCGGTTGCCCAGGTAGTGCATGTTGGGATTCAGGGACTCCGCCGGGATCTCGGGGTCGGTCCAGTTGAAGTGCCTGGCGCCGTAGGGGCAGGCGGAGATGCAGCAGCGGCACCCGATGCACCACTCGTAGTCGATCACCGTGATGCCGTCCGGGTCCTGCCAGGTCGCGCCGACCGGGCATGACTTGACGCAGGGCGGGTTGCGGCACTGCTGGCACGCGACGGGCAGGTAGAAGCGACCCGGCCGGGGCACGGTCTCGGCGTCGTAGTACGGGTCGGCGCCTTCGAAGTCGATCCCGCGCTCGTTCTCCATCTCGAGGACGCGGATCCAGTGCACCTGCGGGTCGCGGCTCTGGTTGTTCTCCTCGACGCAGCCGTAGACGCAGCGCCGGCAGCCGATGCAGCGCGAGATGTCCAGCGCGTACGCGAACTCGACGCCCGGGCGCGCCTCCTGGGTACCGAACTTCACGTCCTTGCCGAAGCGTCCCGACAGCTCGCGTTCCAGCTTGCCCAGGATCCGCGCCAGGTCCTCCTTGCCGAGCTCCTGGAAGTGCTCCTGGAAGAAGCCCGTGTGCGTCGGGTCGACGCAGCCGCCGGCGAGCGCCGCCGCGCACCCGGCGACGGCGCACAGCATGTCGCGGCGGGTCACGCCGCCCTCGGTGCGTTCGCGCTGCTTCTTCTCCGTGCTCATCGCGTCCTCGCGGGTCTTACGGGCATGGGGTCGGGCGCCAGCGGCTCGAACCGCGGCGAGTGGGCGTCGTGGCAGTGCACGCACAGGAGGTAGGTCTTCGCGCCGTCCCAGTTGCCGATGCGGCGGCCGTGCACCCCGGCGCGCCAATCGCGGAACTTGTCCCCGTGGCACTGGCCGCACAGGCGGTACGACTCCTCGAAGGGCACGCGCTCGCCGCTGGCGAGGTGCAGCACGTCGCGGTCGTCCGTGTCGTGGCAGTCCAGGCACCAGCGGTGCGCCTCGTCGTGCCGCAGCTCGATCTCCTGGTGGGCCATCGTCAAGGCGCGGCGCCGGGTGTTCACGGGGATCTCGGGGTCGTGGCAGTCCGAGCAGGGAAACGCGCCCTCGGTGAACGGCGGGGGCGGGACCTGGATCTCCTCGGGCTCCGCGGCGGCCGACGGCTCCGTCGCCTCGGCCCACCTCGGGCCGCGGTACATCGGCTCGGGGCTGCAGGAGCAGCAGACCAGGAGCAGCGCCCAGCACGGCCGCATGAGAGGTCAGGGCGCCGTGTCCGGGACGACCTGGACCTCTTCGCCGCAGAGGTCCTGGTGGAAGCGCGCCAGATCCTCGTCGCTGAACGTGTTCCAGCCCTGGCAGGTCGGGTGGAAGCGCTCCTGGGTCTGGTTGTCGCACGACAGCTCCGAGCCGCTCACGAGCTGGCGCGCCAGCTGCCAGCGGTTGGCGAGGTCCTCCAGCTCGCGGCGCGTGATGCCGGGTCGCTTGGCGACGATCCAGTCGTAGTGCTCCTTCAGCTCCTCGAACGTGAAGCGCGCGAACCCGCGGCAGAAGACGTCCATGCGGGCCGCCACCTCGCACATGCAGTGATCCTCGCTGGAGAGCTCGATGCAGCGCCGGCGCAGGTTCTCGGTGGCTTGATTCCGCGTGAGGGTCTTCATCGCTCGGTCTCCGGAGGAGCCCGGGCGCAACACGCGTGCCACCCGAGGCGGCGGGGCTCCCCGCGCCCGCGGGCCGATCGGTCGGGTCCGCTGCGGAATAGTCCGCGCGCGGTGCGGTCTTCTCCGCGGTCCGACCGCCCCGGACAGCCCGACCCATCCCGGACCTACAGGCTCGCGCCCTCGGGATTGGAGTCGATCTGGAACTTCTCGATCCGGTAGCGGATCTGGTCGCGGTTCATGCCCAGGAGGCGCGCGGCCCGGCTGCGGTTGCCCGCGGTGCGCTCGAGCGCCTGGCGCACCAGGCGCTCCTCGAGCCTGGCCAGGGCGATGCCCTGCGGCGGGAGGTCGAAGGCCCCGTCCGCCCCGGGGCCCGGGCCGCCTCCCTGGAGCTTCTGGGGGAGATCGGTCTCCTGCACGCGCGCGTGCTCGGTCAAGAGGACCGCGCGCTCGATCGCATTTCGGAGCTCGCGGACGTTGCCCGGCCAGGAGTAGGCGGCGAGGCGCCGCGCCGCGCGCGGGTCGAGCCCGAGGAGCTGCTTGCGGAACTCCTGGTTGAACTGCCGCACGAAGAGCTCGGCCAGGGGCAGGACGTCCTCCATCCGCTCGCGCAGCGGCGGGATCACGATCGGGACCACGTTGAGGCGGTAGAAGAGGTCGGCCCGGAAGCGCCCCGCGTCGACCTCCTTCTCGAGGATCTTGTTGGTCGTGGCGACGATGCGCACCGAGACCTTGATGTCCCGCGCCCCGCCCACGCGCCGGAAGGCCTTCTCCTCCAGGAAGCGCAGCAGCTTGCCCTGCAGCCCCTGCGAGAGGTCCCCGATCTCGTCGAGGAAGACCGTGCCGCCGTCGGCCAGCTCGAACAGCCCTTTCTTCTGCGCGCGGGCGTCGGTGAAGGCGCCCTTCTCGTGACCGAAGAGCTCCGACTCGAGGAGCGCGTCGGGCAGGGCCGTGCACGTGATGTTCATGAACGGCCGTTCGCCGGCGGTCCCCGCGTAGTGCAGGGCGCGCGCCACGAGCCCCTTGCCCACGCCGCTCTCGCCCAGGAGCAGGATCGTGGTGGCCTCGCTCGCCGAGATGCGCCGGATCAGCCGCACCACCTCGCGCATCGCCGAGCTCTCGGCGATCATCGAGTTGACCCCGAAGTCGGCCAGCGCCTTCTCGCGCGTGCGCGCCACCTCCTCCCGCAGGCGGCTCGCCTCGAGCGCGCGGGCGACGGTCTGGACGACCTCGTCGAGCTCGAAGGGCTTGGCGATGTAGTCGTAGGCCCCCTCCTTGATCGCCTCGACCGCCCCCCCGAGCGTGGCGTGGGCGGTGATCATGACGACCGGCACGCGCGGCGCGATCCGGCTCAGCTCCTGCAGCACCTCGACGCCGGAGCGATCGGGCAGCTTGAAGTCCAGCAGGACCACGTCCGGGACCTCGTCCCGGAACGCCTGGAGCGCCTCGGCGGCGTCGGCCGCCTGGTCCACGTCGTATCCGAGGTCCTCGAGGGCCCGGGCGAGGCTGCCGCGGATCAGCCGCTCGTCGTCCACGACGAGGACCCGCGACGCCCTCGCTGCCCGGGAGTGCGAACCTTCGTTGCCCAGCACGCGGCCATTCTGGCACGGCGCCGCTCGATCCCGCAAAGATCGCGCGTGCGGGACGGCCGCGGTACGCTCTGTGCTGCTGCCGCTGGCTCCGGCACGCACCGGCCGCGGTGCTTCCCCAACGCCAAGAAGCGAGGAATGCTCATGAACGCGCGATCGATGGTCTCGTCGGGTCCCAGGTGGGTGTACAAGTCGGCCCTCGTCCTCTCGGGCTCCCTGCTGCTCCTCCTGACGCAGGCCGGGGCCGGAGAGGGGAGCGCCCCGCAGGCCGACGAGAAGCCCAACGTCTACATCGGGGCCGCGAAGTGCAAGAGCTGCCACTCGGCGCCGGACTCCGGCAACCAGTACGACGCCTGGGCCCAGATGAAGCACGCCAAGGCCTGGGAGACGCTCGGCACCGACGCGGCCAAGGCCGCCGCCAAGGAGCGCGGGATCGCCGACCCGCAGAAGGACCCCGCTTGCCTCAAGTGCCACGTGACGGCCTTCGGCGAGCCGGAGGAGACCGTCCACAAGCGGTTCGACATCAAGCTCGGCGTGCAGTGCGAGTCCTGCCACGGCCCGGGCGATCGGCACATGAAGGCGCGCTTCGCCGCCGCCGCCCAGCAGGAGGCCGGCGCCGAGCGGACCTACACGCCGGTCCCCGAGGGCGAGATCATCGTGGAAGCCACGATGGAGACCTGCGTGCGCTGCCACAACGCCGAGAGCCCGACCTTCAAGTCCTTCTGCTTCTTCGAGAAGCGCGCGCAGATCATGCACCTCGACCCGCGCAAGAAGAGGACCGAGGAGGAGATCGCCGCGATGAAGAAGTGCCCCCACGGCGAGCCCTGCCCGTGCGTCGAGGTCTGCAAGGAAGGCAAGTGCTCGCCGCCGCCCAAGGAGGGCGGCGGGAAGTAGGCTGGCCCCGGCGAGCTGCCGCGCGCGTACGCCCTTGTTCGGGGACATCTGCGCCCTGGGCCGAGGGGCGCGCGCGGCTCTTCCGAATAGCATCGCCTCCACGTGAGGATCTCCCTCCCCCGAGCTTGATGTCGACCGTCTCGCACGCGGGCCCGCGCGGCCCCTTCGTACCGGTGGCGGCGCGCGGGCCGTCCGCGGCGCTCGCGCTCGCCCTTCTCGCCTGGGGCTGCGCCCTTCTCACATGGGGCTGCGCCCTTCTCACATGGGGCTGCGCCCCGGGCAGCGTGCGGGTGCGCGAGATCACCGCCACGCGCGTGGTCGCGCGGCCGGGCTCGAGCTGGCAGCCCGACGCCTCGAGCGCCGCGCGCTTCGGGCTGCGGCTGCCGGGGCCGGCCGTGCAGGCGGCGGCGCCGAGCTTCGCGTGGGAGACGCCCGCGGGGTGGGTCGAGCTGCCCTCGAGCCCCCTGCGCCAGGCCAACTTCCTCGCCGCCGGCGACGAGCGCGCGCAGTGCTACCTCACGATCCTCGCCGGCGACGGCGGCGGGCTCGGACCCAACGTCGACCGCTGGCGCGCGCAGATGTCGCTCCCGCCGCTGGACCCCGCGGCGCTGGACGCCCTGCCGCGCGCGGAGTTCTTCGGGGGCGATGCCGCGCTCGTCGACCTCGAGGGCACGTGGACGGACATGGCGGGTGAGAGCGGCTCGGACTACCGGCTCCTGGGCCTCCTGCGCTTCGACCCGGGCGCCGCGAAGTTCCTGAAGATGGTCGGGCCGGCGAGCGTCGTGGAGCGTGAGGTCGCGGCCTTCCTGGCGCTCGCGCGCTCGTTCCGCGAGCGCGGCGCTCCCGCGGCGGACGCTGCCGCGACGGCGTCGGTCGCGGATGCGCGAGGCTCCACCGGCCTCGCCTGGACGGCGCCCGAGGGCTGGCGGCGCGCAGCCGAGCGGCCGATGCGCGAGGTGAGCTTCACCGTCGACCCCGATGGGCTGACCGAGTGCTACGTCAGCGTTCTCGGCGGCGACGGCGGGGGCCTCTTCGCCAACGTCGAGCGCTGGCTGCGCCAGATGGGCCAGCCGCCGCTCAGCGCCGAGCAGCTCGCGGCGCTCGAGCGCTTCCCGATGCTCGGCGACGAGGCGCTGCTGGTCGAGGCTCGCGGGCCCTTCGAGGGCGTGGACGGCGAGCGCGTCGAGGACGCGTCGCTGCTCGGCGCCGCGTGCCTCCACGCGGGTCGCGCGGTCTTCGTGAAGATGGTCGGGCCGCGCGCCAGCGTCGAGTCGCAGCGCGCCGCGTTCCGCGAGTTCTGCAGCTCCCTGAGACTCGACGAGTAGCCTCATGCGCATCCTCAAGGGCACCCTGACGGTCTTCTCGTCCCTCGGGCTGAGCTGCGCGCTCCTCGTCCTGCTCGGGCTCCTGACCTGGCTCGGGACGCTGGAGCAGGTGCACTCCGGCCTCTACGAGGTGCAGAAGAAGTACTTCGAGTCGTTCTTCTTCCTGCACGCCGCGGGGCCGCTGAGCGTGCCGCTGCCCGGGGCGAACCTCGTCATGTGCCTGCTCTTCGTCAACCTCCTCGTGGGGGGCATCGTGCGGCTGCGCAAGGGCTGGTCGAAGGCCGGCATCCTGACCATCCACGCCGGGATCGGCTTCCTCCTGCTGTCGGGCTTCGTGAAGATGTACTTCTCCGAGGACGGCCACGTGACGCTCTTCGAGCGCCAGAGCGCCGACCACTTCGAGAGCTACTACCGCTGGGAGATCGCGGTCCTCGAGGATCTCGGCGACGGACGCGTCCGGGAGCACCTCGTCCCGCAGGAGGACTTCGCGGACGCGCGCGGACCGCGGCCGGTCACGCTGACGTCGGTCGAGCTGCCGTTCGACCTCGAGCTCTCGCACTACATGCGCAACTGCGCGCCGATGCCGAAGGGCCCGATGTTCGAGGTACGGGTGCCGGTCGTCGACGGCGTCTTCCTTCAGTCCAGGGCGCCGGAGAAGGAGGCCGAGCTCGACACCGCGGGCGTGTACGTCGCGCTCCTGGACGAGGCCGGCGAGCGCCGCGCGGGCATCCTCTGGGGGCGCCAGCTCCAGCCGCTCGCCGTGACGGTCGGCGGGCGCGACTTCGGCATCGACCTGCGCCGCGAGCGCTACCCGATGCCCTTCACGATCCGGCTCGACGAGTTCACCAAGGAGGACCACCCGCGCATCGACATGGCGCGGGCGTTCTCCAGCGACGTCACCGTGATCGAGGGCGCGGCGTCGCGGCCGGTCGAGATCTCGATGAACGAGCCCCTGCGCCACCAGGGCCTGGTCCTGTACCAGTCTTCCTGGGGCCCCTCGGACGCCGGCCCCGGCGAGCCATTGTTCTCGACGTTCTCCGTCGTCCGCAACCCCGCCGACCAGTACCCGCTCTACGCGTGCTTCGTCATCGCGGCGGGGCTCGTCCTGCACTTCTCCCGCAAGCTCGCGGGCTACGTCCGCAGCGAGGCACGCAAGTCATGATCCCGATCCGACGTCCGGGCCAGCGCCCGCTGCGGGCATCCCTGGCCCTCTTCCTGCTGCCGCTCTGCGCGAGCGGCGCGGCGAGCTCGGGGAGCGACGACGTGCGCCGCGAGCCCTGGCCGGCGGCGGTCGTCGAGCTGGCCGAGCGCCTGCCGATCCAGGACGGGGGCCGGATCAAGCCGCTGCACACCTTCGCGGGCTTCACGCTGCTGCGCCTGCACGGGACGCGCAGGATCGAGACTCCCGAGGGCGAGCGGCTCACGCCGGTCGAGTGGCTGCTCGACGTGCTCTTCTTCCCCGCGGCCGCCTGCGACTACGCGGTCTTCATCGTCCAGAACGCCGAGGTGGTCGAGGCCATCGGCGTCTCGCGCGAGGGCAAGAAGAAGCGCGACCGCTACTCGTTCAACGAGCTCCGGCCGGGCGTCCCGCGCCTGTTCGGGCTGGCCCGCGAGTACGCCCGCATCGAGCCGGCGCAGCGCTCGGCCGTGCAGGAGCAGATCCACGTGCTCGCGGGCAACGTCGCGTACTTCACGCAGCTGCTCTCCTACCTGGACTTCGCGCGCGAGCGGATCCCGGTCGGGCCCGGAGAGCGCCTGTCCGCGCTCTTCGCGGGCCGCGACGAGGTCGCGTTCAGCGACGTCGTCCGCCGAGTCGGCGCGCTGCGCGAGCTGTACGACGAGCTCGCCGGGAACGCCTCGCTCGCGGGCTCGACCGAGGTCCAGTCCGCGACCGACCTCCTGCGCACCGCCGCGAGCCTGACGGACGGCGCGGACTCGATGGCGCTCGTCCCGCCTGCCGCGGGGGCGAGCGTGGAGGAATGGAGGACGCCGGCGGACCTCCTCTACTTCGCGGTCGAGCACGGCTCGCTCCCGGACGCGGACGCGGCGCTGCTCGCCGGGTTCGAGGAGCTGAGCCGCCGGCGCGACGACCCGGCGGCCTTCGAGCGCGAGCTCGCGGCGATGCACGGCACGCTGGTGGGCCGGGCGCAGGCGCGCGGCGAGTACGAGAAGATCGGGCTCGAGGTCACGTACTACAAGTCGAAGGTCCTCGACTACAGCCACTACCTCTTCGTGCTCGGGTTCCTGGCCATGGCCTTCATGTGGCTGCGACCCCGGAGCAAGATCCTGTACGCCGCGACGTCCGGGTCGGTCGCCGTCGCCACGCTGCTCCTGATCGCGGGCATCGCCGTGCGCTGCGCGATCCGCGGGCGGCCGCCCGTCAGCACGCTGTACGAGACGGTGCTCTTCGTGACGGCGGTCGGCTGCGTCATCGCGATGTTCATGGAGGGCGTGGGCCGCCTGCGGGTGGCCATCTCCTGCGCCGCCATCCTGGGCACGATCGGGCTGTTCGTCGCGAACGGCTACGAGGTCCTGGACAAGCGCGACACGATGCCGAGCCTGGTCGCCGTCCTCGACACGAACTTCTGGCTGGCGACGCACGTCACCGCGATCACGATCGGCTACTCGGGCGGCATGCTGGCCGCGCTGCTCGCGAGCGTGTACCTGGTGACCAAGGCGCTCGGTCTGCGGCGCCGCGACCGATCCTTCTACGCGAGCCTGGGCCGCATGGTGTACGGCGTGCTGTGCTTCGCGATGATCTTCTCGGTCGTGGGCACGATCCTCGGGGGCATCTGGGCGAACGACAGCTGGGGGCGCTTCTGGGGCTGGGACCCCAAGGAGAACGGGGCCCTCCTGATCGTGATCTCGCAGATCGCGATCCTCCACGCGCGCATGGGCGGGTACCTGCGCGAGCACGGCGTGTGCATGGCGGCGGCCTTCGGCGGCACCGTGGTGGCCTTCTCCTGGTGGGGCGTCAACCTGCTCGGCGTCGGGCTGCACAGCTACGGGTTCACGAGCGGCATCAGCACCGCGCTCTGGACCTACTACGCGCTCCAGTGGAGCGTCGTCGGGCTCGGGGCGCTCACCTGGCTGCTCGCGCGCGCCCGCGCGCGCGAGCCGGTCGAGCGGTCCGCGCGCGCCCGCGCGCGCGAGCCGGTCGAGCGGTCCCGCGCGCGCGACATGGCTGCTGGAGCCGGGCACACGGCCGTCCAGCCGTGAGCCGGCCGTGGGCTTGCGAGGTCATCGCTCTGGTCGCCCTGCTCGTGGGTGCGGCGCCTGCCTGCGCCGTGCCCATCGACGAGGAGAGCCCCGCGTCCGCCGGGCCCGAGTGGATCCCGCTCTTCGACGGCCGTGTCCGGTGGCGTTCGCGCCTTGCAACAAACCCGGAAAACGGGTCTCCTCTGGGCGGCGCAGCGCGACCTATGAGAGTGGGGTGCGCGCGTCCGGCAGCCAGCCGGCGAGTTGCAAAGAAAAGGAGGGCTTCGCAATGCTGCTCACGAGAACTGGGTATGCGGTCCTGGCGTTGGGGCTCCTGACGGGTCCGAGCACGGCCGAGACGATCTGGCACGTGGACTCGAGCGCTCCCGGTCCAGGAAGTGGAACTCCGGAGGACCCCTTCGCGAGCATCCAGTACGCGATCTCGCGCGAGTCCACCGTCGACGGGGACCGGCTCCTCGTCGCGCCCGGGGTCTACCTGGAGACCATCGACTACCTGGGAAAGACCCTGCACGTCTCGAGCTCGTCCGGTCCCGCGCTGACGGTCATCGACGGGAACGGAGCCGGCAGCGTCGTCACCGTCGCGAGCGGCGAGGGCATCGGGACGGTCCTGGAAGGCTTCACGATCACGGGCGGCTCGGGAAAGCAGATCGGGGGCACCCTCCACGGCGGCGGGATCTACTGCGTCGACTCCAATCCGTCCGTCGTCGGCTGCTGGATCCTGGACAACGACATGGTGTACTTCGGAGGCGGTCTTCCGAAGGGAGGCGGCGTCTACGCCGAGCGGGCGGCGCTGGTCCTCGCGGCGTCCCGCATCGAGGGCCACGACAACGGCGAGGGCGTCTTCGCCGCGTCGTCCGTCATCACGGTCGACGGCTGCACGATCCGCGACAACAGGAACTTCGGAGGTTTGGTGATCCCGACCCGCGCATCGGGGCTCACGCTCGTCGACTGCACCACCGTCATCGAGGAAAGCTCGATCAGGAACAACGGGAACGACGTCTTCGTCATCGATCAGGGGGGCGGCGTGCTCGTCTCGGGCGGCACGCTGGACCTCGTCGACTGCGACGTCTCCGAGAACTTGAACGAGGGGCGCGGCGGCGGCCTCATGCTCGCGGACTGCGTGACTACCATCACGCGCTGCAACTTCGTCGGGAACCGATCTACCGACTACTTCTACGGTGGAGCGATCTACGTGCCGATCGACGCTCCGAGCTCGCTCGTCGTCGTCGACAGCACGTTCGTCGGGAACCGCGCGGGTGACGGCGGTGGAGCCTACATCGAGAGCGGGAGTGCGTGCTTCGAGCGCTGCCTCTTCCTGGGCAACGACGTCCTGTCGCGCTACTACGAGCTGGGTTCCGGCGCCGCCGTGTTCGCCGCGGAGGGCTCCCTGGTCACGCTGAGCTACTGCGTCCTGAGCGCAAACCGCTCGCAAGGCAACATTCGGTTCGGATTCAGCGGCAACGGGGCCGTGTATGGCCCGGCTTGCCTCTCGAGCTGCACGGTCGTGGACAACGTGGCGGAGGGCCACACGACGCTCCCCGTGGGCGGGGCCTGGGGCAGCCGTCTGGTCGACTGCATCGTGTGGGGGAACTACCCCCGGAACCTGGGCGGATCGGCGAGCGCCGACTACTGCGACGTGGAAGGCGGCTGGCCCGGGACGGGGAACCTGGACGCGGACCCCCGGTTCCGCGACCCCGGCGCGCGGGACTACCGCCTGCTCCCCTCGTCGCCCTGCATCGACGCGGGGGACCCCGCGAGCGGCGCCGACCCGGACGGGTCGCGCAAGGACCTCGGGGCGTTCCCCTTCCATAGGCACCTGGCCCGGACCGGAGCGGTCGGAGCGCTGCGTCACCGGTAGCCGCTGGCCCCGACCTCGGCGACCGTGCGCTGGTGCCGGGGTCGGACGCCTTTTCCGAATTCCCGGGCTTTCCGGAAGACCGATCCCGTGCGAAGAAGGGGCGGGGCGCCGGCAGCTCCTTCGAGTACCGCACAGGAGAACGAGAATGGCACAGCTAGCTCATGGGGCGGCTCGCGATTCGCGAGTCGCGGAGGGGACCGATCTGTCCGCGCCGACCGGCCTGCACGTCGAGAGGACCGGCATCGACTTCTGGAACGTCGCCCCCGACCGGCTTCGCATCGAGATCGAGGTGGCGAACCGCGGGCCGATTCCCTCGAGCCCCACGTCGCTGCGGCTCGAGAGCGCGCCCTTCGGCGCGTTCGTGCCCTGGAGACCCTTGACGACCGTGCGGGTACCCGCCCTGGCGCCGGGTGCCGTCACCCGCGTCGGGACGACCGTGCGAAGGGAGCCGGACCCGGCACCGCTCCTGTCCCGCGCCGCGTTCGCGGGCCTCTTGCAGCGCGGCCTCTCCACGGCGATCGGCGGCGCGCGGGAGCGGCCGCGCGGACCGACGGGTGGCGCTGGAGCGTCGCTCGGCTTGCTCGCGTTGCTGGTGGCCGGGCGCGATCGCGCGATCAGGCCGATAAGCGGGCTGGCCCCCGATCTCCTCGCGCTCGTCGGGAGCGAAGGGGTGCACTGGGCGGGGAATCTCAACGTCCACCTGGGGAACCGACCCGTCGAGCGTCACATGGCGCGCGCGCTGCGGATCGAGGCGGGTCGGCTGAACCTGGCCATGTTCATGCTCGGCGGTGGCGCCAGCTACTCCCTGAGCTTCCGCGGAGGGCACGCCGAATGGGCGCTCGGACTGATCGACCTGCCCCGCTCCCGGTGGATCCCGTACGAGGACGAGCCCCTGGCCTTGACGGCGGGCGCGGGCGCCTCGGCGCACTCCGTGCTGGTAGCGTTCCGGCCGCCGGAGCTCGCAACGACCGGCTCGCTGGAGGTCCACGTGCAGCGTCGACCCGGCGGCGAGACGGCCGTCGTCGAGTTCGCCCTGGACGTGAACGCCCAGGGGCCGGGCTGCTACACGGCGTGAAGGGGCGCGGCACCGTATCGCCGCTGGCCCGAGGCGGCGCAGGTCAGCGGACGCGGAACGTGTACGAGGCCCAGAACGACTCCCACTCGTGGTCCTCCGTCATGGGCCGCGTCATGTGGACGAGGCGGACCGTCATCAGGCCCGCCTTCGCGATCGGCACGAGGGCCTTGCCCTGGGCGTCCGTCCACGTCTGGCCGCTGAAGTCCTCGCCGTTGGCGGGGTGGTCCCAGCAGAGGTTCGCCCGCTCCAGCGGCTCCCCACGGAAGAGAACCTGGACGGACAACGTCTGACCCACCGAGGCCGCGAGCGGTCGTCCGAGCGCGACGATCTCCAATGCGTGCCCGAGTATCGCGCCTGCGGCCTCGCCGCTCGACGCCCCGCCGGCGGGAACGAGCGCCTTGACGTACTTGCTGTAGCGCTCGGCGGCGTCGCGGTCGAGTTCGCCACGATCCATGCGACCCGCCAGCACGTGCGGCAGGCCGTCGTGGAGCAGGTAGTCGTTGAACTCGGCGGCCTCCATCTCCAGCCGGTTCGGGAGCGTCACGGCGGAGATCAGCCAGGCACCTTTGGCCGCTGGAGTGAATGCCGCCGACGTCCGGTCGCTCTCCCCGTCTCGGCGGAGCGCGACTCCGACCCGGGCTCCTTCGGGACCGACGGCTTCCATCGTCAGTCGCTCGGGGTCGATCGAGTGGAGGCTGATCGGGAACTCCATGCCGACCGACACCTCGACCTCGATCGGCTCGCCGACGATTGCGCCGGCGGGCGGCACCAACCAGAGGTCGTGGGCGAGGGCGGGAAGGCAGAGGCAGGCCAGCCGCCCGAGCGCGAGCGCCCGCTTCATCTCGGTGCGCTCCGCAAGCGGCCGACGAGGAGGGCACCCACGAACACGCCGAGGAGGAAGAGTCCGACCCCGAAGCCAAAGTCCGTGGCCGTGATGTGAGCAAGGTGGGACAGCATCCGGCCGAGGCTAGTCGGAACGTCGACGGGGGTCAATCGAGCGGATGTTCCTCCGGGCGGGGAGGTGGCGCTTCCTAGACTCTGGCCTCAGGGCACCCGCGGACGGATCGGATGAGCGGCAAGGGACGACGTGAACGGCTGACCCTCTTCCTTCTGGGCTTCCTGCTCTACGCCAACGGCATCCCCAACCACTACGCGCTCGACGATGGCCTGGTCATCACGTCCAACGACTTCACCCGGGAAGGCCTGGGCGGCGTCGCCGACATCCTGACCAGCGACGCGTTCCGGGGTCACTTCGGCGACGAGACGCCCGTCGTCGCCGGCGGGCGCTACCGGCCGCTCTCGATCGTGACCTTCGCCCTCGAGTGGTCCCTCTTCGGCGTCGAGCGCGGCGACGAGATCGACTTCGTCGCGACGGGCGGCAGCCCGCATCGCGCCGAGGTCACCGGATTCGACGCGCAAGGCCTGCTCCTTCGATACGCCGCGGGTGACGGCGGCTGGCGGCCCGCGAGGGTCGACCTGGAGCGGTACCTCGTCGCCAGCACGGTCCTGCCCTACGTCAGCCACGCCATCAACGCGCTGCTGTACGGCCTCACGGGCGTGCTGCTGTACCTGTGGCTGGCCTGGTGCCTGCCCGCCAAGGACGGCAGGCCGTGGTGGCTCCAGCTCGCCTTCGTCGCCACGGCGCTCTACCTCGTGCACCCGCTCCACGTCGAGGTGGTGGCGAACATCAAGGGCAGGGACGATATCCTGGGGCTGCTCCTCATGCTGGCCGCGGCCGTGCAGTTCGCCCGCCACTACGACACCGGGAGCAAGCGGCGCCTGGTCATGGCCGTGGCGCTGGTCTTCCTCTCGCTGCTCGGCAAGGAGAGCGGCCTGCCCTTCCTCCTCGTCCTCCCGCTCGCCCTCTACTTCTTCAAGAACGAGCGGCTCGCCCGCAGCTTCGCCCGCACGCTGCCGCTCTGGGCCGGGTTCGCCCTGTACCTCGTGATGCGCTTCGTCGTGGCGGGCCTGCCCTTGCCCCTTTCCCCGCCCACGGGGGCGGGCGGAGCCGCCGCGGAGATCACCGAGATCATGAACGACCCCTTCTACGGCACCTCGCGCTCCGACGCGCTCGCGACGGTCCTGTACACGTGGGGGCGGTACATGAAGCTGCTGGTCTTCCCGCACCCGCTCACGCACGACTACTACCCGTTCCAGATCCCGATCGTGGGCTGGAGCGATCTCCGGGTGCTCGCGTCCTTGCTCCTGCACGCGCTCCTCGTCCTCGTCGCCGTGCTCGGGTTCCGCTCGCGCAGCCTCCTCTCCTTCAGCATCCTCTTCTACTTCCTGACGTTCTCCATCGTCTCGAACCTCGTGTTCTCCATCGGGACGTTCATGAACGAGCGGTTCCTGTACTGGCCCTCGATCGGCTTCTGCCTCGCCCTCGCCTGGCTCCTCACCCGGCTCGTCGAACGCATCAGCGAGAGCGAGGACCGCTTCCATGTGAGGGCGGCAGGGGTCTTCGGCCTGATCCTGGTGGCCTTCTCCGTCAAGACGGTCACGCGCACTCCCGTCTGGAGGGACGACCTCGCCCTCTTCACGACCGACGTCGAGGTTTCGAGGAACAGCGCGAAGGCCCACATGTCGGCCGGCCTCGCCCTCGTCGAGGAGTCGCGATTCGAGGAGGACGCGAGCGTCCAGCGCGAGATGCTGGACCGGGCGATCGAGCACCTCGAGCGCTCGACCGAGCTGTACCCCGCCTACACCCAGGCGTGGGTGATCCTGGGCAACGCCTTCCTCGAATCCGGGGACTTCGCCAGGGCCATCGATGGCTACGAGACCTGTCTCGAGCTCGCCAGCGGCCAGCAGGACGCGCTGAGGAACCTGTCCCTCGTGGCCGCGCGGGCCAAGCGCGCCGGACGGTACCCGGACGCCGCTCGGGCGCTGGAGCTCGCGATCCGGTTCCAGCCGGGGGAAGCGCAGCACTACAAGGATCTCGGCCGGCTCCTCGGAACGGAGCTCGGCGACCCGACCCGGGCGGTCGCTCGTCTGGCCCAGGCCGACGCGCTCTCTCCGGGGGACGCCGACGTGCTACAGATGCTGGGCGTGCTCACCGGGATGCTGGGACGCTTCGAGGAGTCGCTCGGCTGGCTGCAGAAGGCCCTCGAGCGGCGACCCGACGACGCCGGGATCCTGCGCAACCTGGGCGCGACCTACCTGAACCTCGGGGACAGCGCGACGGGCCAGCGGTTCATCGACCGCGCCAAGGCGCTCGACCCCGGCGCCGGCCGGTAGCGAGAGGAGGCACGGCGATGAGTGGAGGGAGCACGCGGCGGCGATGGCAGCGCTTCGTCCTGAGCGCCTTGCAGCTCGTCGGGATCCTGCGCTACGGGATCGCGTTCGGGCTCTCGATCGTGCTCCTGCCGCTGACGGCGCTCTCCGGAGCGCCGCTGAACGGGATCCTCGGCGGGATGTTCTCCGGCTTGACCGGCATGGGGATTGCGGCCGTCGTGGCGGCGCTCCTGCTCGCGTGCTGGAGCGTGATGTTTGCGCAGGCCGTCGTGTTCGAGGGCCTCGCCGAGCGCGAGCGGGAGGAGGCGCGTCCGCCCGCGTGGGCGGACGACTTCTTCGGCCTCCCGGTCACGAGCGGGCAGTTCGCGCTGTTCACGGCGCTGGCGCTGCCGGCCGTCTGGATCGGCGCGTCGAGAGCGCAGGCGGGGCTCGCGGGCGCCGCCGGCGGTGTCGCGGGCGGCGCGCTGGCGGCGCTCGGGCTCGTGATCCTCGCCTGCCTGCCCTTCGCGCTCAGCGAGCCGGACGGCGCCGACGACCGCCAGCTGCGCGGCCTGGCCATGGGCTTCCTCTTGCGCCGCGCGCGCGAGGTCGGCTGGCTGCGGCGCGCGACGCTCGCGGTGCGCGCGGTGATCTCCTGGCCGCTGGCCTTCGTGGGCGCCGACCACGTGCTGGAGACCGCGGTGTTCGAGGGGCGCGAGCGCCATCTCGTCAAGCCCGAGCACTACCTGGCGATCACATGCGCCGGCTCGCTGACGCTCGCGATCCTCGTGCTGGTGCGCCTGGTCGTGCCGCCGTACGGACCAGACGACGTGCGCGTGTCGGCCGCGGCGTCGCTCTTCGTGATGCTCGCGGCGAGCGCCTGGGTGATCGGCGCGCTCGACTACCACCTCTCTCGCGCGCGCTTCTCGCCCCTCCTGGGCCTGGCGCTGGTCGTCGTCGCGGCCTACGGCATCGGCCGCATGGAGCACACCTTCGAGGTGCGCGCCGCGGCGCCGGACCTGCGCGCGGCGGCGACGCTCACGCCGCTCGACGTCGCCGCGCAGGCCGCGGCGCCCGGCGCGAGCGGCAACCTCGTCGTCGTCACCGCGACCGGCGGCGGGATCCAGTCCGCCGGCTGGACCTCGCTCGCGCTCGCGAACCTCTTGCGCGCCCGCCCCGCGCTGGCACGCGAGCTGCGCCTCGCGAGCGGCGTCTCCGGCGGGTCGGTCGGCATCGCCTTCCTGCTGGCGAACCTCGTCGACGCGGGCGAGCCGAGCACCGGGGGCGTCGCCGACCAGCGGCTCGCGCGCGCGGTCGCGCAGGCGACGGCCTCGAGCCTCGACGCGGTCGCCTACGGCTTCGCCTTCGTCGACCTGCCGCGCGCCTTGACGGGCGGCATCCTGCCCTGGCGCTCGAAGCACCTGGACCGCGGGTACTACCTCGAGCGCCAGTGGGCCGCGAACGCCGGCGGCGCGAGTCTCACCGTACGCGGGCTCTCCGCGCCGATCCGCGACGGGCGGCTCCCGGCGCCGATCCTGAATGCGACCACGCTCGAGGAGGGCGCGCGCGTCATGATCACGCCGATCACGTTCGCGAGCGCGGGGCGCAAGCGCGCGCGGACGCTGTTCGAGCGCCTCGCCGACGACGGCGCCGACCTCGACCTCTGGACCGCGGCGCGCGTGTCCGCGAGCTTTCCGTACGTGACGCCGGTGACGCGGCCGCGCAGGGGCGACGCGCCGATCGCGGGCCAGCCGCACCTCGGCGACGGCGGCTACTTCGACAACTTCGGCGTCGCCTCGGCCATCGACTTCCTCGAGCCCGTCCTCGAAGCGATCGAGCGCGGGGAGGCCGGCTTCCAGCTCGAGCGCGTCCTGCTCGTGCAGCTCCGCGCGTTTCCCGAGGGCGCGGGCTTCGAGCCCATGCCCGGCTGGCAGGGCGCGGTCCTGGGCCCGCTGACCGGGCTGCTCGAGATCTGGTCGGCGTCGGCGCGCTCGCGCAACGAGATCGAGCTCGACCGCTGGATCGCCAGCTGGAACGCGCGCTTCGCGCCCGATTCCACGGGGTCCGAGGGGTCGGAGGGAGCCGCGGCGCCCCGCCGCGGGCCGCGCCTCGCCACGGTCGTCTTCGAGCCCGCGAGCGACGAGGACGGCCCGCTCTCGTGGCACCTCACGCGCAAGGAGCTCGCGGCGCTGCGCGCGGGCTGGTTCGCGTCCGCGGAGCCTCGGCAAGGTCGCCCTGAGGACGACGTCGCGTTCTGGCTCGGCGACCCGGAGACGTGGCAGCCGACGGTCATCGACGCGTGGGAGGAGATGCTCCGCTTTCTCGACGGTTGAGCGGGGCAGGCCCGAGGCAAGGCGCGTTGGCTCCCCCGCGTAGGTGCTCGGCGCGTCGACGGCGCGCGACGCGCTACCTGGCAGGGGGTTGCGCGCGCCCGTAAGGTGGGGCAGCGAGGGAGGTGCCGCTAGTGGATCGGGACGAGCCGCGGGAGGAGGAGGGAGCGACGGACGTCGAGCGCCTCTACCGCGACTATCTGGACCGGGTCGCGCAGGGTGAGAGCCTTGGCCTGGCGACGTTCGCCGAAGAGCATCCCGAGCATCGGGACTCGCTGCTGGAGCTGCACCGGATCGACGAGTTCCTCAACCAGGCTCGCGGTTCGTCCGCCGACTCGATTCCCGAGCGGATCAAGAAGCGCTTTGGCGACGACGCCGATCCCGGCGTGAGCCTCGAGCGGGAGGACGCCGAATCGCCCGGCGACCTCTCGACCGCGGTCCTCGAGCGTCTCGTCGGGCGGCTCGGAGCGCGCCATCGCTACCGCATCAAGAGCTTCATCTCGCGGGGCGGTCAGGGGAAGGTCTACCGCGTCTGGGACGAGGACCTGCGCCGCAACCTGGCCATGAAGGTGCTCCTCGCCAAGGGCGACGCCGAGGAGCCGCTCCCGGCGCACGAGGTCGACACCCGGACGCTCGCCCGGTTCCTGGAGGAAGCGCAGGTGACCGGCCAGCTCGACCACCCGGGGATCGTCCCGGTGCACGAGCTGGGCCTCGACTCTCGAGGCCGCGTCTACTTCACGATGAAGCTCGTCAAGGGCCGGAACCTGGAGGCCATCTTCGACCTGGTCGAGGAAGGCGCCGAGGGCTGGAGCCGGACTCGCGCGCTGGGCGTCCTGATCAGGGTGTGCGAGGCGATGTCCTACGCGCATGCGAAGGGCGTCATCCACCGCGACCTCAAGCCCTCGAACGTGATGGTGGGGAAGTACGGCGAGGTCTACGTGATGGACTGGGGCCTGGCTCGCGTCACCGGCATCGAGGACAGGAAGGACCTGCGCGTCCAGCCTGCGCCGGAGTCCACCGTGCTCCGCTCCGCGCGCAGGGAAGCGGCCTCACCGGACTCTCCGCTGATCACGATGGACGGCGACGTCCTGGGGTCGCCGGCCTACATGTCGCCGGAGCAGGCGCATGGCGATCTGAAGGCGGTCGGGCCGCACTCGGACGTGTACGCCGCCGGGGCGATGCTCTACCACCTGCTCGCGGGCCACATGCCCTACGTGCCACCGGGGAAGTCGGCCGGCAACCACGCCGTCTTGCAGCGGGTCCGGGAGGGTCCGCCGGAGCCTTTGGAAAAGGTCGCCCCCGGCGCTCCAGGGGAGCTGGTGGCGATCTGCGAGCGGGCGATGGCGCGCGACTGGCGCGAGCGCCATCCGGACATGGGGGCGCTCGCTGCGGACCTGCAGGCCTACGTGGAGGGACGCGTGGTACCCACGTACGAGCGCGGCGCGCTGGCGGAGCTCCGCAAGTGGGTCCGGCGCAACCGCGGCCTGGCGGCGGCGATCGCGGCCGCCGTCCTGCTGGCCCTCTCGGGCATGGCCGGCGTCGCCTGGGTCGAGAGCGCGCGCAGACGCGCGGTCAGCGAGGGGCTTGCGCAGGTGGAGCGCTTCGCCGACGCCGCGCGCATCCGCAGCCTCGACGCCGCCGCGCGCGAGCTGTGGCCGCGCCGACCGGAGCTCGTCGGCGCGTACGAGAGTTGGCTGGCGCAGGCGCGCGAGGTCCGCGGGCGGGTGCCCGAGCGCGTCGCCGCCTTCCGGGCCTGGGCCTCCGATCCCGCGGGCGCGCCGACGCACCTGGATCCCGAGTTCCTGGGCGCGCTCGCCGACCAGCTCGAGGACGGCTTGCGCCTCCTGGACGAGCGCATCGCGGACGTCGAGCGCCGGCGCGAGTTCGCCCGGACCATCGAGAGTCGAACCGTGGCCGGCTGGGCGCCGCCTCGCGCCGACATCCGCGCGAGCGAGGCGTACGGCGGCCTCGACCTGCCTCCGCAGATCGGCCTCCTCCCGCTCCGGCCGGACCGCCGGTCGGGTCTCTGGGAGTTCTGGCACGTCGCGAGCGGAGCGCGACCCGAGCGGGACGGAGAGGGCGAGCTCATCGTCGCCGGGGACACGGGCATGGTCTTCGTCCTGCTCCCGGGCGGGACCTCCCGCATGGGCATGGAGCCCGGCACCGATCCGCGTTTCGCCGAGGATGCTCCGCGGAACGACGTCCCGCTCGACCCGTTCTTCATCTCCAAGTACGAGCTGACCGACGGCCAGTGGCAGCGGTTGCGCGAGGTCGACCCGATTCTTGGCGCTCGCCCGCGGGCCTTCCCCGCGGACGACCCGACCCATCCCGCGGGTGCGAGCGAGCGCGAGCTCTCGGAAGTGCTCGCGCGCGTCGGCCTGCTCCTCTCGACCGAGGCGCAGTGGGAGTACGCCGCTCGAGCCGGAACGCGATCCGCCCGATTCGCATGGTGGACGGGCTCGACCGTCGAGTCGCTCGAGGGAACCGCGAACGTGCTCGACCTGACCCGGGTAGCGGTCTACGCGGCGCCCGACCCCGCACCCTTCGAGGACGGGTTCGTCGCCAAGTCTCCGGTCGGCAGCTTCCACGCCAACGCTTTCGGCCTGCACGACGTGGTCGGCAACGTCTGGGAGTGGTGCCGGGACCTCTACGGCGACTACGCGTTTCCCGTACAGGCGGGCGACGGCCTGCGCCTGGTCCCCGCAGGCCAGGGGGACGGGAAGCGCGTGATCCGCGGCTCGAGCTTCGCCGATCCGGCGGAATGGGGCATGTCCGGCTGCCGCTCCCCCTACGCCGCCGTGGAGGGATCGGGGCAGCTCGGCGCCCGTCCGGTCATGCCGATTCGCTGGTAGCGACCTCGCAGAGCCAGCTCGACGAGAGCAGCGCGTCCTCGCGGCCTGCGGCCTCGAGGGCGAGCGCGGTCGCCGGCCCGAGGAAGCCGAGCCAGAGGTCGGGCGTCGAGATGCGCGGGTCGTCGGAGGCCCAGACGATGCAGCGCTCGCTGCGCTGGCAGGTGAGGCGCAGGGCCGCGGCGCAGCGCCGCGCGCGTCGCTGCGCCTCGTCGCGGTGGCGGGGGACCGTCGAAAGGAGGCGCCAGGTCTCGAGCTGTCCGGCCAGCCCATGGCAGTACGTCGGGTTCGCGGCGTGGGGTGTGTTCCAAGATGCGTGCGCGGCCCAGTCGATCGCCGCGCGCAGCTCGGGGTCCTTTCCCGCTCCCGCGAGCAGGCACCAGAGGAGCCCCGTCGGCCCGTGGCACCAGGTTCCGGCGCGAGCCGCGGGCTCCTCCCCGAGCCGTAGGCGGAGCTCGTTTCCGTCCTTCGTGCGCCCGGCGCGGCAGAGGCCCGCGAAGGCCGCGAGCGCGAGCCCGCGGGAGCGCTCGCAGCCCGCGCGCCGGCCCCAGAGGGCGAGGGCCAGCGCGATCCCCGCGACGCCGTGCGCCGCACCGGTGTACGGAGCCGGACCGTCGACCGTCTCCCACGCGGGCGTGCCTTGCGCGCGACGCGCCTTCTCGATCAGCCGGCGGGCGCAGGCCTCGCTCACCTCGAGCGGCCACTCCTCGCGCAGGACGTCGGCCAAGAGGCACCCGGCCCACAGCCGACCGGCCGCCCCCGAGTAGAGGTCGAGCTCGGCCGCTTCGACGCCGCCCGCGAGCAGCCTTTCGCGCGCCGCCCGCGCGAGCGAGTCGTCCCCGAGGCGGCGCGACGCGACCGCGAGCGCGAGGGCGACCCCGGCGTCGCCCGTGAAGAGCCCGTGGCTCTCCGTCGTCGGCGCCCGGCTGGCGAGCCAGCGCGCCCCCTGCACGATGTCCTTCTCGAAGCACCTGCGTCCGAGCGCGCGCTCGAGCGACATCAATCCGAGCAGGATTCCCGCGGCCCCGAGCGCGATCGCCTCGCAGTCGAAGTCGGCCTCGAGGTGATGGTTGCGCCACGAGCTCCCATCTGGTTGCGGCACGCGGAAGCGCCGCGTCGCGCGGCCGGCCTCGAGCGCCGCGCGCAGGCTCCACTCGCGCCGCGCGAGGCGGCGCAGGAGCCGCGGCGGCGGCTCTCCGGCCGGGCCTCGACACGCGGCGCTGCCCTCCGGCTCGTCCAGCAGCCGCGCCGCGCGCTCCGCGCTCGGCCGGCGCGACGGCTCGGCGTGAGAGAGGCGGGCGACGATCCTCGCCGCGCGCTGGGCGCCCGCCAGCTGCAGCAAGCCGAGCACCCGGCCGCGGCCCGGCGCCAGCAGCGCCGGATCGCAGCCGAGCGCGGCGTGCGCGACGCATGCGGCGAGCGCGTAGACGTCCTCGGCGGGGTCGGCCGGAGCATCGACGACGAGCCGCGGCGCGTGGCCCAGCGTTCCGCCCGCGGGGCCCGCGTAGCTCCCGACCCGCGCCGCCATCTCGAAGTCGACGAGCACGAGGCGCTCCTTCGTGCGCAGCACGTTGCCGAGCTTCACGTCGCGATGCACCCAGCCGAGCCGGTGCAGCTCGGCCAGGATGCGCGCGATGCCCGGCAGCGCCGCCAGCCGCTCCGCGCGCGAGAGGCTCGAGACGCGCACGCCGCCCACGTCCTCCAGGGCGAGGCGCACGCGCTCCCCCTCTTCCAGGCCCAGCGCGCGCGGGACGGCGAGGCCCCGGCCGGCGAGGCTCGCCAGCGCGCGGTGCTCGTTGCGCAGGCGCCCCGCCGCGTCGCATCCCGAGAGATCGCCGCCCATCCCGCGGCGCGCGATCTTGAGCACGGCGGTGCTGCACGCCTCGACGTCCAGCGCCAGCATCACGCGGCTCTTCGGGGAGCGGTGCATCGTCGCCAGCGGGACGTAGCGGCGCCGCTCGACCTCGAACGGGCCCTCCAGGTCCTCCGCGCTCGGCCGGCAGCACGCGATGGGGGTGGCTGGCTGCTGCGCTTCGTCGCCGTTCGCGACCCGGTCGAGGAGCAGCGTCGCCGCGGGGCCGCGCAGAGCATCGCGGTGGCGGCCGCGCGCGTCCACGAGCGCGTCGCTCGCCTCGAAGCTCCCGTAGCGGATCGACACCGCGCTTCCGGGTCGCAGGAGCAGATCGGTGCGCACCTCGGGTCCGCGCGAGCGCGGCCAGCGCTGCTGGAGCCCGCGCGCGAGCCGCCGCAGCTCCGCGTCGTCCCGGGGGTAGACGGTCAGGACCTTGCCCGCCTGCCCCTCCCCGAGCTCGCCCGAGTTGAGCGCGACGATGTCATCGGCGGCGGCGGGCAGCTTGAAGGTCGCCCGCTCGCGCGCGAGGAAGGCGAGCGTGCTGCGCACCAGCGCCGCACCCTCCGCGGCCGCCGCGCTGACGTGGATCTTCCAGCCCCGTCGCGGTAGCGGCGCGCCGGGCGCCAGGAAGACGCGCCAGGCGAGCCGGCGCGTGGGACGCTCGAAGACCGTCCACTCCGAGCCGAGGCCGGCCGCGAAGCGCTCGAGCGCGCGCTCGTACTCGCCCGCGGCCGCGCGCGTCCGACCCGGCGGGCGGTTCATCGACGGCTACCGGCCGACGTAGATCTTGGAGACCAGCATCTTCGGGTTCGGCACGATCGACCGGATGCAGGTCAGGCCGCCGGAGCTAGCCCTGTCGGCCAACGCCAGCGTGCAAGGGTTGACGAGCAGCCCTTCTTCATGCAGGACGACGTCGAGCTGCATGGCGCTCAGGTCCTGACCCCCGGCCTTCAGGTGCGCCTGGATGACCCCGCGCGGGTCCTCCCGCAGTCGAGCGCGCAGCTCTTCGCTCGCTTCCACCCGTAGGTGCAGCTCGCCGATCAGCCGGCGCACCTCTTCGAAGTTCGGCGGGGCTGACCGGGACTCCGACGTCTGCAGCTCCGGCAACCCGGCCAGGAGGAGAGAGGAACCGAGCACGGTGCGGCGGCTGACGGTACTCATGGTGTTG
>Ga0302046_10000202_pt1 | contig 64118 bp, 55 predicted proteins | sample RVTome_11_FD_200261 | JGI IMG/M metagenome (GOLD analysis project Ga0302046, IMG submission 200261) | Soil microbial communities from uranium-contaminated site in the Upper Colorado River Basin, Wyoming, United States - RVT147D111 (version 2) ... | reverse complement strand
CCTCCTCAATCTCCCCGGGGGGAGCCTCGCCGCAGGAGCGCCCGCCGACATCACCATCCTCGACCTCGAGCACCCATGGACGGTGGATCCAGCCACGTTCCGCTCGCGGAGCCGGAACACCCCCTTCGGAGGCTGGATCGGCGTCGGCGCGCCGATCATGACCATCGTGGGCGGCGTCCCCGTCGCGCCATGACCCCGGCGCTCCTCGCGCTCGCCGACGGCCGCGTCTTCCACGGTGAGGCCCTGGGGACCACCGGAGAGGCGCAGGGCGAGGTGGTGTTCAACACCTCGATGACCGGCTACCAGGAGATCCTCACCGATCCGTCCTACCGGGGGCAGCTCGTCTGCATGACCTATCCCCTGATCGGCAACTACGGGATCAACACCGAGGATGTGGAGTCGCGCCGGCCCTGGGTGAACGGCTTCATCGTCAAGGAGGCCTGCCCCTTCCCCTCGAGCTGGCGGGGCGGCGTGACGCTCGACGAGTACCTGAAGGAGCACGGGATCGTGGGGATCGAGGGTATCGACACCCGAGCCCTGACGCGCCACCTGCGGGATCACGGAGCCAGGGACGGCATCATCTCCTCGGTCGAGACGGATCCCGCCCGGCTCGTCGAGCGCGCCCGGGCGGTGCCGGGCATGGTCGGCCGCGACCTTGTGAGCGAGGTCACCGCGGAGCAGCCCTACGGCTGGGAGCAGGGCGAGTGGGAGCTGACGCGCGGCTACACGACCCCTCCGAAGCCGCGGTTCAAGGTGATCGCCTTCGACTCGGGCATCAAGCGGAACATCCTCCGGCGGCTGGCCTCGCTCGGCTGCTCCGTCAAGGTGCTCCCGGCGCGCACCCCGGCCCGCGGCCTCCTCGAGCGCGAGCCGGACGGCATCTTCCTCTCCAACGGCCCCGGCGATCCGGAGGCGGTGGAGTACCTCGTCAAGACGGTGCGCGACCTGATGGGCGAGGTTCCCATCTTCGGCATCTGCCTCGGGCACCAGATCCTGGGCCTCGCCGCCGGCGGAGCCACCTACAAGCTCAAGTTCGGTCATCACGGCGCCAATCACCCGGTGAGAGAACTCGCCACCGGCCGCGTGGAGATCACGGCGCAGAACCACGGCTTCGCCGTGGACCCGAGGTCGGTCGAGCCCTCCGGGTTCGAGCAGACCCATGTCAACCTCAATGACGGGACCTCCGAGGGCATGCGCCACCGGGAGCTGCCGATCTTCTCGGTCCAGTACCACCCGGAGGCCTCTCCGGGGCCCCACGACGCGGGCCACCTGTTTCGCCGCTTCTTCGAGCTGATGCGGACGCGCAGTGCGAGCTGAGCCAGAAAGGAGCGTGATCGGTCCATGCCCAAGTACCTGATCTCGTACCGCAAGACCGAGGACGCCGGCCAGAAGCCGGACTGGAGCAGTTTCACCACCGAGAGCGAGCTGAGCCTGGAGGCGCGGGCCGTCCGGGAGCGCGTGGACAAGCGGCTGAGCGTCCTCGGCGAGAAGCTCTGGGGCAGCGGCGAGGTCGTCTGGGTCGGCACCGGCCGGCTCGACGACGTCCTCTACAAGCGCGAGGAGGCCGCGCCGGAGGTTTCCATCATCTATGGGATGGTCGAGGAGTAGGGGCGTCCGCTGGGATCCTCGTCGTGAGCGCCCGGCCGTGAGGACCTTCGAAACGCTCTCTCCCTCTCCCCCCGGGGAGCGGGTCGGGGTGAGGGGGCTCCGTGCCTAGACGCAGCGATCTGCGCAAGATCCTCCTCATCGGCTCCGGACCCATCGTGATCGGGCAAGCCTGCGAGTTCGACTATTCCGGCACGCAGGCCTGCAAGGCGTTGCGCGAAGAGGGCTTCGAGGTGGTGCTGGTGAACTCGAACCCGGCCACCATCATGACCGATCCGGAGATGGCCCAGCGTACCTACGTGGAGCCGCTGACGCCGGAGTTCGTGGCCAAGATCATCGAGCGCGAGCGCCCCCAGGCCCTGCTCCCCACCGTCGGGGGGCAGACCGGGCTCAACCTGGCCGTGGCCCTGGCCGAGGACGGCACCCTGGACCGCTTCGGCGTGGAGCTCATCGGCGCCAAGCTCCTCGCCATCAAGACGGCGGAGGACCGGAACCTCTTCGGCGCCGCGATGGCCCGCATCGGTCTCGAGATGCCGAAGGGCTTCTACACCGGCCGCGCCGAGGATGCCCTGGCCGGGATGCGCCAGCACCGGATGCAGTTCCCGCTGATCGTCCGGCCCTCGTTCACGCTGGGCGGCACCGGCGGCTCCATCGCCTACAACCCGGAGGAGCTGGAGGCGGCCGTGAAGTGGAGCCTCCAGCAGAGTCCCATCCAGCAGACCCTCGTCGAGGAGTCGGTGATCGGCTGGAAGGAGTTCGAGCTGGAGGTGATGCGCGACCTTCGGGACAACGTGGTCATCATCTGCTCCATCGAGAACTTCGATCCCATGGGTGTCCACACGGGCGACTCCATCACGGTGGCCCCCGCCCAGACGCTGACCGACAAGGAATACCAGCTCATGCGGGACGCTGCGATCGCCATCATCCGCGAGATCGGCGTGGAGACGGGGGGCTCCAACATCCAGTTCGCCGTCAATCCCGCCAACGGCCGGATGGTCGTGATCGAGATGAACCCGCGGGTCTCCCGCTCCTCGGCGCTCGCCTCCAAGGCCACCGGCTTCCCCATCGCCAAGATCGCCGCCAAGCTGGCGGTCGGCTACACCCTCGACGAGCTCAGGAACGACATCACCCGCGAGACCCCCGCCTCCTTCGAGCCCACCCTGGATTACTGCGTGGTGAAGTTCCCGCGCTGGGCTTTCGAGAAGTTCCCGGAAGCAGACCCGACCCTCACCACCCAGATGAAGTCGGTGGGCGAGGTCATGGCCATCGGGCGCACCTTCAAGGAGGCGCTCCAGAAGGCCGTCCGCTCGCTGGAGCAGGACCGCTGGGGGCTCACCCCGGATCCGCCCATCGCGGACGACGAGGCGCTCCGCCAGAAGATCCGCGTGCCCACCCCCGAGCGCTGCTTCGCGGTGGCCGAGGGCTACCGCCGGGGGCTCGGCACCCAGGAGATCCACGAGCTGTCGGCGATCGATCCCTGGTTCCTGGAGAACATCCGCCAGATCGTGGAATTCGAGTCGACCATCCGGGCCGCCGGGCTCGGGGATTCCCGCGTCCTCCGCCGCGCCAAGCAGATGGGCTTCGCGGACCGCCGGATCGCCGAGCTGACGGGGACGACGGAGCCGGAGGTGCGCGCCGCGCGGCTCACGGCCGGGATCCGCGCCACCTTCAAGATGGTGGACACCTGCGCCGCCGAGTTCGTGGCCCACACGCCATACCTCTACTCCACCTACGAGGAGGAGGACGAGGCCCCGCCCACCCCGCGGGAGAAGGTGATCATCCTCGGCTCCGGGCCGAACCGCATCGGCCAGGGCATCGAGTTCGACTATGCCTGCGTCCACGCCGCCTTCGCGCTCCGGGAGGCCGGCGTGGAGGCGATCATGATCAACTGCAACCCGGAGACGGTCTCCACGGACTATGACACCTCGGACCGCCTCTACTTCGAGCCGCTGACCTTCGAGGACGCGATGAACATCGTGGAGCGGGAACGGCCCCGGGGCGTCATCGTCCAGTTCGGGGGCCAGACCCCCCTCAAGCTGGTGGTCCCTCTCCAGCAGGCCGGCGTGCCGATCCTCGGGACCCCGCCTGACGCCATCGACCGGGCCGAGGACCGCAAGCGTTTCGCCACCCTCCTCGAGACGCTCCACCTGGCGCAGGCGCCGGGCGCCACCGCGCGCTCCGTCGAGGAGGCCGCCGGAATCGCCGGCGCCATCGGATACCCGGTGCTGGTGCGTCCGTCCTACGTTTTGGGCGGCCGGGCCATGCAGATCGTCTACGACCGGGAGGATCTCGAGAGCTACATGCGGGAGGCGGTGCGGGCCAGCCCGGAGCACCCCATCCTGGTGGACAAGTTCCTCGAGGACGCCCTCGAGATCGACGTGGACGCCATCGCCGACGGCGAGCGGGTGGTGGTGGGCGGCGTGATGGAGCACGTGGAGAAAGCCGGGGTGCACTCGGGCGACTCCGCCTGCGCGCTGCCCCCGTACTCGCTGGGCGACGACCAGGTGGAGACGATCACGACCCAGACCCGGGCGCTGGCCCGTGAGCTCGGAGTGGTGGGGCTCCTCAACATCCAGTTCGCCATCAAGAACGAGACGGTCTTCGTCCTCGAGGTGAATCCGCGTTCGTCCCGGACGGTCCCCTTCGTCTCCAAGGCCATCGGCGTACCGCTGGCCAAGCTGGCCACCCGGATCATGCTCGGCGCCACCCTCCGCGAGCTCGGCTTCACCGACGAGCCGGAGGTCGGCCACATCGCCGTCAAGGAGGCCGTGTTCCCCTTCGTCAAGTTCGCGGGAGTGGACGTGATCCTCGGCCCCGAGATGAAGTCCACCGGAGAGGTCATGGGCATCGACCGGGACTTCCGCAAGGCCTACGTCAAGTCCCAGCTCGCCGCCGGGTCGCCGCTACCGACCTCGGGCAAGGTATTCCTCTCGGTGAAGAACCGGGACAAGCGCGCCGTGCTCCAGATCGCCAAGCGCTTGGCCGAGATGGGGTTCGCCCTGGTGGCCACGGCCGGCACCGCCAAGGCGCTGGCCCGCCAGGGCATGGCGGTGGACATGATCCACAAGGTCGCCGAGGGCTACCGGCCCAACATCGTCGACCTCATGAAGCGCGGGGAGATCGCCCTCGTCTTCAACACGCCCGAGGACGGCCGGGCGCGCAAGGACTCCTCCATTCTCCGGCGCACGGCCGTGATGCAGAAGATCCCCTACTACACGACCGTGGACGGCGCCCAGGCCGCCATCGGCGGAATCGAGGCGCTGCTCAAGGGGGAGCACGTGGTCCAGTCGCTCCAGGAATACCATGCCGCCGCGCGATCCTGAGACGAGCCGCGACCGGCTGATCGTGGCCCTCGATGTGGAGTCCCTGGCCCAGGCGGAGGCGCTCCTCGACCGCCTGCAAGGGATGGTCAGCCGCTTCAAGATCGGCTCCCAGCTCTTCACCGCATGCGGGCCGGCGGCCATCGAGGCCGTCCACAAGCGCGGGGCCGAGGTGTTCCTCGACCTCAAGTTCCACGACATCCCCAAGACGGTGGCGGGGGCCGCGCGGGAGGCCACGCGGCTCGGCGTCTTCATGTTCAACGTCCATGCCTCGGGCGGTCAGGCGATGATGCGGGCCGCCGCCGAGACCGCCGCGGCCAGCGCCCGGGAGCTGGGCGTGCGGCGCCCGCTGGCCATCGCCGTCACGGTGCTCACCAGCCTGGACCGCGCGGCCCTGCACCGCGACCTGGGCGTGGCCTCGTCGGTCGAGGGGCACGTGCTCCACCTCGTCCGGCTCGCGCGCGCCGCCGGCCTGGACGGCAACGTGGCCTCGCCCAACGAGATCGCCGTGATCCGCAACCACCTGGGAACGGGCTGGGTGATCGTGACGCCCGGCGTGCGCCCCGCCGGGAGCGCGGCGAACGATCAGGAGCGCGTGGCCACGCCCGCGGCGGCGGCGCGGGCCGGCGCCCACTACCTGGTGGTGGGCCGGCCGATCACGGCGGCGTCCGATCCGGCGCGGGCGGCCCAGGCGATCCTCGAGGAGATGGCATCGTGAGCGACGACGGCGCCGTGAGCGGCCCCCGCTCGACCCCCGGCGACGATCGGGCCGCCCTCATCCGCCGTCTCTTCGACATCGGCGCCATCCGGTTCGGAGAGTTCACGCTGAAGTCCGGGATCAAGTCGCCCTTCTACATCGACCTCCGCGTCGTGATCTCCTACCCGGAGGTGCTCGGCACCATCGGCGCGGCGATGGCGGGCGAGGTCCGGCGCTGCGGGGCCGACCGGATCGCGGGCATCCCGTATGCGGGGCTCCCGCTGGCGGTGGCGGCCAGCCTGGCGGGGAAGCTGCCCCTCATCTACCCGCGGCGAGAGGAGAAGGGCTACGGTACCAACCGGCGCATCGAGGGGCTCTTCGAGGCCGGCGAGCGCGTGGTCGTGATCGACGACATCGTGACCGACGGGGCCAGCAAGCTCGAGGCGATCCAGCCCCTCGAGGCGGCCGGCCTCCTCGTCAAGGACCTGGTCGTCCTCATCGATCGTGAGCAGGCGGGGCGCGAGCTGCTGGCCGCCCGGGGCTACGTGCTCCACTCCGTGCTGACCATCTCGGAGTGCTTCGACGAGGGGGAACGGGCCGGCCTGGCGTCGCCCGAGCTCATCCGGCAGGCACGCGACTTCCTCACGATCAGCCGGTTCGCGTGATGCCGGGCTTCGACGGGCTCGGCGAGACCGTGGTGGACCAGAAGACCATCCAGGCCGAGGTGGCCCGCCTCGGAACCCGGATCTCGGCCGACTATGCCGACAGGCCGCTCCACCTGATCGGGGTGCTGAAGGGGGCGGCCATCTTCATCGCCGACCTGATGCGCGCCCTCACCATCCCGGCTACCATGGACTTCATCTCCATCGTGCCCTACGGGGAGGTGACGGCTTCCGGGGTGGTCCGGATCCGCAAGGACCTCGACGACCCCATCGAGGGCAAGGACGTCCTGGTGGTGGAGGGGATCTACGCCAGCGGGCTGACCCTCTCCTATCTCCTGCGGAACTTCGAGACGCGCCACCCGGCTTCGCTGAAGGTCTGCGCCTTCCTGTCCAAGCAGCGAGCGCGGGCGGTGGACGTCGCGGTGGACTATATCGGCGTGGAGATCCCCGACGTCTTCGTGGTGGGCTACGGCCTCGACGCCGAGGAGCGCTACCGGAACCTGCCCTACGTCGCGCGCCTGAAGTAGACAGCCGCGGGGGGCGGGGCCGTGGCCGGACGCGCCGCCGCCTCAGGCCCGCCGGGCCAGCCGAACTTCCGCGCTGTGCCACGAACGAAGCGCGATGTTCGGGGGGGCTCGCGGCGCGCAACCCGCGGAAAATGTCGTGAGGCGGGTCTGGAAATCGCCGAAATTGTGTTGCTCGGCGGACGTCGTCGTTCGAGAGGAGAAAGAGAAACGGTTGGCCTCGCAACGGTAGCAGAGGACTCGCGGGAGCGTCAAATGCGATTCGGCTAGAGCCCGAACACGCGCTTCGAGCGTCAGGTGTTGCGGCGACAGCTCCCTTCACGCGCGGGCTGGCCGCGATGCCGCTTGGACTGGGCGCCTCCGGTGGCCGTCTCTGCCACGGGGGTCATCGCCGCGGCGCCCGCGGCCACGACGGCGGGGGAGGTGAGCGCCACGTGTCAGTGCCGACGAGGCAGCGGGTTATCAGTGGGGTGCCCTGTAGAAGGTGGGGTGGTTACAGCGCCGCCTTCGGGTGCATGCCCGCGGGCTCCCCGAGCACGATCCGGACGCGGTGGGTGCCCCCGTCATCGGTCAGCGCGATGCCGGCGCTCCCCGGCGCCCGCGGGGAGCCGTCAACCTCCACCTCCGCGATCCCGCGCGTCACCCCGCGCGGGTTCTCCACCAGGATCGCGTACCGCGACGAATGGTACCGGAAGGTGATCTCGTAGGAGCGCCACGCGCGCGGGATGCATGGATCGAGATGGAGCACGGCGCCTCGCAGACGGAACCCGAGGATCGACTCGATCCCGGCCCGGTACATCCATCCGGCTGAGCCCGTGTACCAGGTCCATCCCCCGCGGCCCACATGCGGAGGCTCGGCGTAGACGTCGGCCGCGACCACGTAGGGCTCCACCTTGTACCGGTAGACGCCCGCGCGCGTGCTGGCGCGGTTGACCGGGTTGAGGATCGAGAATAGCTCGCCCGCCTTGTCACCCTCCCCGAGGGCGGCGAAGGCCATCACCGACCAGATGGCGGCATGGGTGTACTGTCCGCCGTTCTCCCGCACACCGGGCGGGTAGCCCTTGATGTAGCCGGGATCGAGCGGCGTCCGGTCGAACGGGGGGGTGAAGAGAAGGACCAGCTCCTGATCCCGCCGCACGAGGTACTCCTCCACGGCGGCCATCGCGCGCGCCGCCCGGCCGCGCTCGGCGGCCCCCGAGATGACCGCCCACGACTGCGCGAGGGAATCGATGCGGCACTCGGCGCTGGTGGCGGAGCCGAGCGGCGTCCCGTCGTCGAAGTAGGCGCGCCGGTACCAGTCGCCGTCCCAGGCATGGCGCTCGAGGGCGGGCCGCAGCGCGCTCACGTGCTGCCGCCACCGCGCCGCCCGCTCCCGCTCGCCGCGCCCTTCGGCCCAGCGCGCGAACTCCCAGAGCGTCGTGTGCAGGAACCACGCGAGCCAGACACTCTCCCCGCGCCCCTCATGACCAACACGGTTCATGCCGTCGTTCCAGTCCCCGGTGCCCATCAGGGGAAGCCCGTGCGGCCCCACCCCCAGGCTCCGGTCGAGTGCCCGGGCACAGTGCTCGAAGAGCGTGCCGCGCTGCTCCGAGACGCGGGGCTCGAAGTAGGACTCGTGCTGCTCCGTCCCGAGCGCCGGGCCTTCCAGGAACGGGATGACCTCGTCCAGGACCGTGGAGTCCCCCGTGGCCTCGACGTAGTGCGTCACGGCGTACGGCAGCCAGACCAGGTCGTCGGAGATCCGGGTGCGTACCCCGCGGCCCGATGGGGGATGCCACCAGTGCTGGACATCGCCCTCGAGGAATTGCCGGCCAGCGGCGCGCAGGAGGTGCTCCCGCGAGACGTCTCGCCTGGCGCCGGTCAGCGCCATCACGTCCTGGAGCTGATCGCGGAAGCCGTAGGCCCCCCCGGCCTGATAGAAGGCCGACCGGGCCCAAACCCGACAGGCCAGCGTCTGATAGAGGAGCCACCGGTTGAGCAACAGGTCCATCGAGCGGTCGGGCGTCCTGACCTGGACAGCGCCGAGGATGTCGTCCCAGCCTCTCGTGACCTCGGCCAGGATACGGTCCAGTTCGGCCGTCCGGTAGCGGGTGACCAGCGCGCGCGCCTCTTCCCTCGTGGCCGCCTCGCCGAGGAGGAAGACGACCTCGGCACGCCCTCCCGCCGGGACCTCGAGCGCCGCTTGAAGGGCGGCACAGGGGTCGAGGCCGGCCCCGACCTTTCCGGACAGGCGCTCGCCTCGCTCGAGCGCGGCGGGACGATCCAGGGACCCGTTCCGGCCGAGGACCTCGGTGCGGTCGCATGTCCAGGCGGTCTGGCGGCCGCCGAGGTCGGCGAACGCCACGCGACCGCCGAAGTCGATGTTCCACGGGTTGCGGGCCAGCAGGGCGCCGGTGTCACCATCGAACTCGGTGACGATGAAGGGCGCCGAGACACTTCGCGACACGCCGAGGACCCACTCGACATATGCCGTGATGGAGAGCCGCCGCGCGTGCTTCGTTCGATTCTCGATCCGGAGCCGTGAGATCTTCACCGGATCCTCCGGCGGCACGAACTGCAGGAGGTCGAGCGTGATCCCGTGGGAGGCATGCTCGAAGCGGCTGTAGCCTTGGCCATGGCGGGCGATATAGGGCCAGGCCTCCTCGCGGATCGGGAGCAGCGTCGGCCCCCAGAGCACTCCGGTCTCCTCATCCCGGACGTAGAGCGCCTCTCCCGGCGGATCGCTGATCGGGTCATTGGACCACGGGGTGAGCTGATTCTCCCGGCTATTGCCCGACCACGTGTAACCGGCGCCGGATTCCGAGACCTGAAAGCCGAAGCGGGGATTCGCGACCACATTGATCCAGGGGGCCGGCGTCCACTGTCCCTCGCCCAGAACGATCACATACTCCCGGCCCTCTTCGGCAAAGCCGCCCAGGCCATTGAAGAACTCGAGGGCCGGACGCGGGGGTGGGACGTCGAGCGCGGGCGAAGGCTGCCGGCCCCGCCTCGGCGGGGGCAGCGGAGCGGATTCCGGCCGCTGGGCGCGCATGACCTGATCCGCGAGGGTACCCTGACGGCTCAGAAGGACCGCTCGAGCCGCCGTCTGTAGCAGCTGACGCTCCCTGGCCGGGACGAGATCGGCCCGGAGGATGAAGACACTGCCATGGCTGGGATGCCGCTCGTGCCGCAAGGTCGACTGGCTCGTCCGGACCAGCGCCTCCAGCGCGGCCTGAAGATCCTGAGTATAGGAGGTGCCTTTCTCGTTCATGATGACCAGATCGACGGCGAGCCCTTTGAGCCGCCAGTACTCGTGGGCGCGAAGGAGCTGCCGGACGATCCCCTTGTCCTCGGGCTCGTCGATCCGGACCAGGACGATGGGCAGGTCGCCCGAGATGCCGTGGCCCCACAGCGCCGGGGGACCCGCCGCATTCCGCTTCAGGGCTTCCGGTGAGGGGCGTAGCGTGGGGTCGGAGTAGAGGATCCGGTTGGCCAGATGCTGGAACAGGTGGGCTTCGTCCGGCCCGATGCCGAGGTGATGGAACTGGATCTGAGCTTGCGTCCACGCCAGCGTGGCCGCGCGCTCGAAGGTGGCCAGGTCCCGGTACTTGTCGGCGAGAGCCAGCGCTTGGTCGCGGGAGGCGGCGACGAGCGTGGAGAAGACCACCCGGGCGCTGGCGCCCGGCCCGAGCCGGACCCGCCGCCTGAGGCTGAAGATCGGGTCGACCACCGAGCCGGCCGTGTTGGAGAGCGGCCGGCCATCGATGACCGCCATCGGGGTGCGGATTCCACGGCCGCGACCGAGGAACCGTCCCCGGTCGGTCTCGTGCTGCGCGCCGCCGCCGCTCTGACCCTCGACGACGGCCACATGCGCGGCCCACACCGGTGGATCATCGCCCGTACTCGGCCGGCGGGTGGCCAGCAAGGCATCGACCTCGGGTACCCACTCGGTCTGGACGAAGAGGTTCGAGAAGGCCGGGTGCGCGGCGTCGGCCGCGGGTGGTGCCAGGACCAGCTCGGCGTAGGACGTGAGCTCGATCTCGCGTGCGTCCGTCCCGAGGTTCATGAGCGAGACGCGCCGCAGCTCGGCGTCGTCCTCCGGGGAGACGAGCACCTCGAGGGTGGTCGTGATCGTCTCGTCGCGCCGGTGGAACTCGGCTCGGTCCTCGTAGAACGTGGCCTCGTAGGAATCGGCCTCGGCTGCGGTGGGCTGGTAGGTCGCCGACCAGACCTCTCCGTTCTGAGCGTCGCGCAGGAAGATGTACGTCCCCCAGTGATCGCGCGTGAGGTCCTCGCGCCACCGGGTGACGGCCAGACCGGCGCACTGGCTGTAGCCGGAGCCGGCGGCCGTCAGCATCACCACGTATCGCCCGTTGGAGAGCAGGTGAGTCCGGGGGGTGGGGTCGCCGGGCGATCTGAACTGGCGGAAGACCGGTTGGACGAAGTCGCGGACGTGGGCCGGCGCCTTGACCTCGTCGACCCGGGGGCGAGTGACCACCACGTCCCGGGGGGGGCGCTCCTGCAGCAGCAGCTCGGTGGCTTGGACGATGGGCTCGGCATGGAAGCGGGCGCGCATCACGCCGTCTCGGAGGACATTGGCCAGGGCGACCAGAATCATCCCCTGATGATGGGCCATGTACGCGCGCACCACCGCCACCCGCACCCCTTCTGGCAGCCGGGCGCGGGTGTAATCGAGCGCCTCATAGAACCCCAGGGACCCCTGCGCGCCCGCACTGGCCAGGTCGAGGAAGTTGCGAGCCGCCGCCCCGGGGTCGACCATGGCCGCCAGCCCGGTCGCGTAGGGAGCGATGACCAGGTCCTCGCTGAGCCCCCGCTCCAGGCCGAGGCCGGGCACGCCGAAGTTGGAATACTGATAGGTGAGATCGAGATCGCGCACGTTGTATGCGGATTCCGAGATCCCCCACGGGACACCATGGGTGGCGGCGTAGCTCATCTGACCCCGGACCACCAGCCGAGCGGTCTGATCCAGCAGGCTGCCCGGCGGCGAATCCATGACGAGCGCCGGCATCAGGTACTCGAACATCGATCCTGACCAGGAGACCAGGGCCGCGCCCAGCTCCACGGGCGTCATGGGACGCGCGAGCCGGAACCAGTGCGAGGCGGAGACCTCCCCCTTGGCGATGGCGATGAAGCTCGTCAGGCGAGCTTCCGACGCGAGCAGATCGTATCCGGCGGGATCGAGACTTCCCTCGCTCACCCGGTAGCCGACCGAGAAGATCTTGCGCGTCTCGTCGAAGAGGAACCCGAACTGCATCCCCTCGAAGGCCTCGCGAGAGAGGCGAGCGATCTCTGACAGCCGGCGCCCGAGCGCCCGCCCGGCGGCAAAGGAGCGCTGGAACCGCTGCTGCAGCTCGGGGATGCGGACCGGCTCATCACCCGACCCGGCCGGAGACAACCGCGAGCGGATGGCGTCGAGCTCGGCTGTCACCGCCTCGCAGCAGTCGGGCAGATCGGCCAGGGCTGGACAGGAGGAGAGGAGCTGCTGGATGGCCGCCGTGTCCTGGGGGAAGGCGCGGGCGAGATCAGCGAGAGGGCCGTCGAGGAGGGGCATCCAGGGCATGATCGTGTCAACGTCCCGCCAGTGGCTGTCGATGGCGGCGCGCGTGGCCCGGGCCCAGACCACCACCGCGGCGTCCTCGCCATCTCCGCGCTCCTCGGTGAACGTGCGCGCGATGTCGACGACGGTGTCCGCCAGTATGCCGAGCTGGTGGAGGCGGGCGACCCAGGCCCCGGGGCTCGTGACAGGCTGAGCGAGGCCGGTGGCCACGGCCTCCAGCGCCTCGTCGAGATGCGCCCGAGTGACCGTCTGGCTGCGCCGGTCGTCGGTGAGCTGGCTCGCCGCCTCCCGGGCCAGGAGCAAGGCGTCCTCGACTCCCGCGAGCGCCTCGGGGACGACCATCGGCCGCTTCAGCAGCTCCCAGCATGCATTCCCGAGCACGATCAGGTGGCCGGCCAGGTTTCCGCTGTCCACGGCCGAGACGTAGCGCGGCTCCAGTGGCCGGAGGTCGCGCGTGTCATACCAGTTGTAGAAGTGCCCCCGGAAGCGTTCGAGGCGGGTCATGGTGGCCAGCGTCGATTCGAGTCGCTCGACAGCCTCGAGCGTTCCGACCCAGCCGAGATCCCGCGCGGCCACCGTCGAGAGCAGATAGAGGCCGATGTTCGTGGGAGAGGTGCGGTGGGCCACCACCGGCGCGGGGTCTTCCTGGAGATTGTCAGGCGGGAGGTGGCCGTCCTCTTGACCGACGAGGGACTCGAAGAAGCGCCAGGTGCGTCGCGCCGCGGAGCGGAGAATCCGGGCCTCGCGCAACGAGAGGACCGCGGCCGGCGAGGTCGGCGCCGCGCGGCTCACCCGGAGGGAAGCGAGAGGGGAGAGCAGCCAGAGCAGCATGAACGGCGCGGCGATTGGCCAGCGCTCCGGTCCCGCGAGCGCGACGAGGATGCCGGCGGCGATGGCCAGGACCACCGCGCCGCGCATCCGGCGATACACCGCGGCGACATCCAGGTCCGCGCCGGCCCTGGCCTGGGCGGCGGTCACCCATTCGAGCATCTTCCGGCGGGTCACCGCCATACGGACCAACGTCCGCACGATCGCGTCGGTCATCAGCCAGGCCTGATGAGCCAGGAACGTGAGGTTGAGGGCGAACTGCAAGGCGCCGAGCGAGAAGTTCCGCGCGAGGGCGCGGGCGTGGGTCCGCTTCGAGATGCCCCGACGTTGCGGGACCAGCTCGGTGAAGGCAGGGATGAGCGCCGGGAAGGCCATGGCGACGAGGACCAGCCTGGTCCACACGAGCGGCGAGCTGCCGGGGACGACCCAGCCGGCGACCAGCGTGAGGAAGGCCGCCGGAGCGGACAGGGTGCGCCGCAGGTTGTCGAGCATCTTCCAGCGGGCGATGAGCGGCAGACGCGTCGACACCGCGTCCGGCGCGCGCCCGGTGAGGATCCAGGGAAGCAGTTGCCAGTCGCCCCGCGCCCACCGGTGCTGGCGCGCGACGGCAACCTCGTAGTACGACGGGAACTCTTCGAAGAGCTCGATGTCGCTGACGAGGGCGGCTCGCGCGAAGAGGCTCTCGAAGAGATCGTGGCTCAGCAGCGAGTTCTCGGGCACCCGACCCGCGAGGGCGGCCTCGAACGCATCCACCTCGTAGATGCCCTTTCCCGTGTATGAGCCCTCCCCGAACAGGTCCTGATAGACATCCGAGACGGCGGCCGCGTAGGGATCGATGCCGGCGGGGCCGGAGAAGGTCCGCTGGAACAAGGAACCCTCTCGATCGGTCGGCAGGGTCGGAGTCACCCGAGGCTGGAGGACGGCGTACCCGTCGACGACGCGGCCGAGGCGCGGATCGAACGTCGGCCGGTTGAGCGGATGGGCCAGCGTCCCAACGAGCCGGCGGACGGCGGCTCTCGGCAGCCGCGTATCGGCGTCCAGCGTGATGACGTACCGGACGCCGGAGGGCACCGCCGGAGGCCGGTCGCCGGCAGGGAGGAAGCCCGTGTCAGCCGCGCCTCGGAGCAGACGGTTCAGCTCATGGAGCTTGCCCCGCTTGCGCTCCCAGCCCATCCACTTGCCTTCTCCCGCGTTCCAGACTCGCCGTCGATGGAGCAGGAAGAACCGCTCGCCCTCGCCGCGAGCCAGCGGATGCTGTCTGTTCAGGCGTCTGATTCCCTCGCGCGCCGCCGCCAGAAGCCGGCCATCGTCGGGCATCGTCTCCGTCGGAGCGTCGGTCCAGTCCGAGAGGAGGGCGAAGCGGAGATCGCCGTCCGGGTTGGCGAGGTAGTGGATCTCCAAGCGGCTGATCTGCTCCTCGATCTCGGCTTCGCTCGTGAGCAGGGTCGGCATCACCACCATCGTCCGCAGAGCCGACGGCACGCCATCGCGAAGCTCGAGGCGCGGCAGCGGCCGGGGGGCCAGGAGCCCCATCACGGCCCGATTGACCAGCGCGATGGCGAGGTCGGAGGCCGGTACCAGGGCCAGGACGCCGAGCAGTCCGAGCCAGACGAGCCCCATGCCGGACTGATAGGCGTGCATGAGGGGCAGGGCCAGGAAGAAGCCCGTGACGATCGCGATGCTTCCAAGGTAGCTGACGGTCGCGGTAGACACGTACCCGCGGATGAGCCGCCGCTTCAGCGGAAGCCGATAGCCCAGATCCTTCTCGAAGAGCGGACGGCCCTTCGAGATCAGGTAGTAGCCCGGCGCCTCTCGTCGGTCGCCCGGGGGCATGCCGGCTCGCTGAGCCTCGAGCGCGGCCCGGGCGGCCCGGCGCACCGCCTGGCGGGCGACATCCAGCTCGGACCGGCCCGAGCCCCGCGCCAGATCCTCGATCGCATGCCGGTAGCGATCGCGCGTCGCAAAGTCCATCGCCGCGAAGTCACCGGCCGCTCGCAGCACCTCGTCGACCAGACTGACGTTCTCGAAGAAGTCGGCCCAGTCGAACGTCGACATCATGCGCAGGCTGATGATCGCGTTCCGCACGGTGACGTTCATCGCCGCCTGGCTCTGGTGCTCGGCCCGCACGATCTCGTCCGCCGAGGTCTGGCGCGCGGCCAGCTGCTGGTCCAGCCAGCGGAGCGCCGGCGTCAGCTCCGGATCCTGATCCCGGAGCCGCTGGACGAGCTGGACCGCGAAGGCAGTCGGCAAGGGCTTTCCGTCGAACCGCCGGTAGGCGGTGGGATCCGCCGCCTCCCCGCTGACACCGAGGAGCCGGTTGGCCAGCGCATCCGCCTCATGACGGGCGGCCCGGCCCTTCACGATGTGCTCGGCCAGGCGTCGAAGATTCTCGATCAGGACCATGCGCAGGGCGATGGGGACCGCCCACAACTCCCCGATCGTCAGCGGCCCCACGCGCTGGAAGGCCGCGACAAAGCGCTGGAGGATCGCGGGGTCGAAGCGGCTGTCGGTGTGCGCGACGAAGGCCCAGGCCAGCGCGAAGACACGCGGATAGCCCTCGAAGGGGCCCTCGGCCAGCTTGGGGAGCTGGAGATAGAAGCCCCGCGGCAGGTCATTGCGCACCTCCCGGAGCGCCTCATCGACGATGTGAAAGTTGTCGGCCAGCCATTCCGCGGCCGGAGTGATCGCGCCTTCCTCGTGGATGACCTCGGCGATCGTCCGATAGCACTCGAGCAGCACCCGCCCGTTGTCTCGAACGCGCGGCGACAGGGAGCGGGCCTTTCGGGGCTCCGTGGAGACGCGCTGAGCGGCGAGGGTTGCCGCGAGCTGCTCGAGACGCTCCCCGCTGAGGAACTCCTCGCGGATCGGCGGCTCGAGCTCGATCGCTGGCTCCGCCGGTCGGCCCGGCGCGCCCGTCCAGAGCAGCGGGAAGGTCAGTCTCGCCATAGGCGGCTCGTGGCCCGACCCGACGGGTTCCTCACGTTGCTCGTCCCCGTCGAGTCGGGGCGCCCAGCGACGGCGCAACAGAAATCCGTGTGCCCGATGTCACACGGTTCGGGGGAGAGGACCCAAACGGGCCGCGGGAGCGGGATGCCGGGAGAGCAGGGCGCAAGACCGGCTCTCGTCTGGGAAGCTTACATGGCAAGTCTTACACCTAGTCTCACACCGACTGCGGCCTCGACCTCCAGACGGTCGTTCCGGCCCGGAGCAAACAACCATTTTCATGGCGTTTCAGTCTACAGGAGGGTGCCTCGCGACTGGTACACCAATTGCGAGTCAGACCCGAGGAAGGCAGCGGGAAGGGGCGATGAGGACCGGTATCACTCACTTGGCCTTGGTCGTGATCGGCGGGGTTCTCCCTACCGGGTTGTTCGGTCTGGCTGATCTCCCGAAAGCGTTGGCCCTTTCCGGCGGGGCACTACTTCTGCTGCTGGTGGCGTGCGTCCTGATGGGCTGCATGCTGACGCGAGTGGGCCATGAGGGCCAGGAAGGCGAGCATCCGCCGGTGGCAGATCTAAGACCCCTCGCGTCCACGCCAGTCCGCCGGCCGGTCTCCGCCCCCTCCCACCCGGGCCCCTCCAGCAATTCCCGGCTTGGAGCCCACTTGTCGCTTTCGGCCGGGACCGGGAGGGGCGCGGTCTGGGGTATCGGAACGCCGGCGGGTGAGCAGGCTGCCGGCCGCTCCCGTCCCCAGGCCGGGCCGGGGCTCGCAAACCCATCCGCCCCGCAACTCCCCTCGGGCCGCGGCGGGGGTCGGCTCACTCGGCCCGGGTGGCGCCGCCGCCACTCTTCATTCCCTCGCGGGCCATGACCGGATAGAATCTCCATAGGCCACCGTCGGCGCGGTTTAGTTCAACAGGTCCTATCCGCCGGGACAATCGGGACGCGGGTTCTTGCTCGCGTGGGCCGGCGGATAGAACCTTATTCGTTGAACCTTGTTCGTTAGACTGCAGCGCCCTTGACAGCGCTGCCTATTCTGGCTATATTCTGGCCAGAATGCGCTACGAGGTGGTCTTGGCCCCGGCGGCGGCGAAGGCTTATGGAGCCCTGCCGACCTACCGGCGCGCCGAGGTACGGGACGCTCTCGAACGGCACTGGCGGCATGAGCCGACCCGGGTAAGCAAGAGCCGGATCAAGCGCCTGCGGGGCCTGCGCCAGCCGCAGTATCGTCTCCGGGTTGGGGAGGTACGAGTCTTCTATGACGTCACAACCGAAACCGTCGAGATCCTCGCGATCGTCACGAAAGCCCAAGCGGCGCGTTGGCTCTCCGAGCACGGGACGGCCGATGCGCCGGGTGGCGCTGGCTGAGGTCAAGGACGATCTGTCGCGATTCCTCCGCTTGGCCGAGTCCGAGGAAATCGTCATCACCCGACATGGAAAGCCGGCTGGCGTGCTCATCGGCTTCGAAACCGAGGACGACTGGTTCGACTACCGTCTAGAGCACCATCCAACGTTCCTGCGGAAGGTGGCCGAGGCGCGCGACGCGCTCAGGGGTGGGCGTGGTATTCGACTGCAGGATATGCCGTCGTAACGAGCGGTCTAGCCTCGCTTCTCGCGCGTGCACTCCCGGAGGCGCCGGTGCACGAAAGGATCGCAGGCACCAACCGCGCAGAGCCCACAAGCCCCGCACGCCAGGCCTCGCCTCTCGCTAGACATGCGGCGTCCAGGCTGGTCAGGTGGTGCCGGCGAATGCGGTTGTGACCGCCCGGGCGAGCGTCCGTGCCGCGGACCGCTCGACGTCGTCGAACGTGGGGTTGTAGATGGTCACCTCCATCCCCACCGCGAGCGGTGAGGCCAGCACCACCGAGAGCGCCTCGATCAGTTCCTCGGGCCACAGCCCGTCCGGCATCCGGTAGTCGACCGCGGGCATCACCTCATCGTTCAGGACATCGGCGTCGAGGTGGATCCAGAATCCCTCCACCCCGCTCGCCTCGAGCGGCGCCAAACCCTGTCGGGCCGCCGCCGCCACCCCCAGCCGGCGTACCTCGGCGAGGTCGAGGACATGGATGGCCGTCTGCCGCACGTCCGGACTGCCGTACGCCACTGCCGATTCGACGTCGCGAAAGCCGAACACCACGGCGTCCTCTTCCCGTAGGAGCGGGCGGCGCCCGTCGAGGTCGGCCAGGGCCCCTGGCCCGCGTCCCGTCACGACGGCGAGGTCCATCGAGGCGACCTCGCCGTTTGGCTCAGCCTCCGGAGAGTAGAAGTCAGCGTGGCCGTCGAGAAAGAACAGCCCGAAGCGCCCGCGGCGTCGAAGCGCGAGCGCAGTCCCGAGCAGGATACTGCAGTCGCCACCCAGCACGAGGGGGAACAGCCCGAGGTCGAGGGTGAAGGCCACGCGCTCGGCGAGGCGCCGGCTGAACGTGGAGATACCGTCGGGGTTGAGGACGCCGGTGGCCTTGTCGCGAAGCGGAACATAGGCGGGGACGGGAACTCGGCCGGCGTCTCGAACATCTCCCAACCCCTCCAGGAGGCCAGCCGCGCGGAGAGCATCGGGAAGGCCGTCGACCCCAGTGCGGCGCAGACCGAGGTCCGACGGCGCATCAAGGATGGAACAGGGCTTCACGCCGACGATTCCTCACTTCTGCATGGGTTCGAAGAGCTCGATCGGGTTGCCGGCGGGGTCGTCGAGGAGGATCTGCTTGCCGCCGAAGCCGGCGACGATGTCGTTGCGGAAACGGGCTCCCGCGTTGCGCAGTCTCTCCACCTCACGGGCGAGGTCGTCGACCTCCAGCTGGATGCGGTTCCAGCCACCCGGCTCGGGCTTGCGTCCATCTGGCATGGGCTGGGCCGCTCCCCCGGGGCCGCTGGCCGAGTTCAGCAGGAGCCGTAGATCGCCTCGCGAGAGCATCGCGAACCCGGGGCCCGAGTGGAGCTCGACGTGGAATCCGAGATGCCGGCTGTAGAAGGCGACCGCCGCATCGACGTCATCCACGATATAGCGCACGCTGACCGTGGCCATCGTCCATGTTCCTCCCGCACCGCCTCGCGCAGAGGTCAGGTGCGCTGGTCCGGGTGCTCGGGCATCGGAGGGATGGTCGTCACGGTGTTCTGCAAGGCACGGATCAGCCACCGTCCGTCCCTCTTCACCACGACCCATCGTGATGATCCCCTTGAAATCCCCGACCCCCTCGCCCGACGGCATGGCGAAGCCCGGCCACTGCAAAGTCGCATGAGCGATGGCGATGTCAGGCTTCAGGAAGCTGATCTTGTCCATAGTGGACTGATAGGTCATCTTCTGCTGTTGCCTCCACAGCGGGATCTGCTCGACCCCAACGCCGTACCTCCATCCCTCGCCCGCCTCCACGAGTCGCCCCACGCGCCCTCGCGGTGGACTCCGTTACCTCCGCGCCTCGTCGATCGTTGCGCAGACTCGCATACGCAGGATGAGCTGGCCACGGAACGTGTGGCGGTGGGCGACGTGGTGGTCGCGGAGCACGTTGCCGTGGCGGTCGCGGATCACCTAGTGGACATCCACGATGATCTGGTCGCCGTCGGGAATGGACGCGGTCGGTTCGACATGGGGGTCGGTCTGCTGGAATTGACGCGCCCAGTAGTTACGCACCGCCTCGTGCCCGTTCAGTGTCTTCGCCTCGAGCATGTTCGGCCACTCGACGTCGGCGTCGAGCATCGAGAGGATCACGTCGACGTCGCGACGGTTGAACGCGTCGTAGGCCCGTCGCAAGAGCTGGATTCGCTGCTCGAACTCGTTCTCCTGCCGCCAGGTTCGGATCATACGCTATTCCGCCGGGAGTAGGGGAACCTCACGTAACAGGAGGAACCTACCACGACCACCGCCGGATTGTCGACCGCGCTATCCGGAAGAACCGTGAGAGCGCGCCGTGAGGCGGCGAGTCGGCGATCTCGATGCCGGCCGGCCGCGGCGCGGCCTCGCCCGGGACCGCCGCTGATTGACGTTCCCGATCTACCTCGACGCGGACGTCCATCCGATCGTCGCGGGAAGCTTTCGAGGCCGATCGAACGGTCCGCGAGGTCGTGGTGCTGAACCTGTTCGTGGCGATCCAGGCGTGCCTCCTCCTGGCCGCGCACTGGCTGGCCGACGAGGGCTGGGACGTTCCTCAGCGGTACGGGGAGATCTTCCTGGCCCTGGCCGATCACGGCGTCATCCCTCGTCCGCTCGCGCTTCGCCTGGTGGCCGCCGCCGGGCTCCGCAACCTCGTTGCCCACCAGTACGGCGCGCTCGAGCGGGCGCGCGTTTACGCCACCGCGTCGTCGTCCGACCTCGACGATCTGCAAGCGTTCTGCGCGGCGCTCGCAGCCAAGGTGCGGTGAGCGCCGCCGCCGGTGTGCGGCCCAGCGGCAAGGACAGGGGCGTGCGGGCCAGCGGGTCCCGACCTCGGGGAGGCCGTCACCGAAACTGTCACTCACGCCGCGCGACCGTGCGCAACCGGCCGCTCTATTACCACGACCGCGGCGGCGTGTCCGCGAGGGAGCGAGTCCTTGTCAGATGTGGGCGATGCGGACGATCGACGGTGGGTGTCGGTCCAGAGGTCGCGGGTTCGAGTCCCGTCGACAGTCCTGCCACGCGGCGAAAGAGCTCCTTTCGTCTCACGGGATGACGTTCACGGCGAGGAACATCATGGAGGACCCCGGCGCCCGCGACGAGGTGGTCGCCCGGACCGGGCGCATGGCGGTGCCGGTGATCACCATCGACGACGAGGTGGTCGTGGGCTTCGACCGCGGCCGCCTGAAGCGTCTGCTCCACCTATGAGCGGGGATGGCGTCCGCTGCCCGGACTGCGGGGCGCAGGTGCCGGTGCCCGCGGGGGCGTGCGCCGGCGACTTGGTGGAATGCCCGAACTGCGCGGGGCATGCGCTCCGGTTCCACCGGGAAGGCTCCGGCTGGGGGGCCACGCTCGCGCATCGGGCAAGCTGCCCGGCCTGCGACGAGGTGCCGACAGTGCCAGACATGGGCGTTTTTCCAATGGGTTACGTGATGTCGACCACGTGCCCCCGCTTGAGGGTCGACGAGGCGAAAGTTGCTGTGCTCACCGCCACCCAAATGCCATACTGGTGACTGACAGTTCTCCTGGAGTCCGAGAGGGACATGTCCCGGGGACGCGGAGGTCGAACAGATGTGGAAGCGAGAGGAAACGCCACGGCCGACTGGTCTCTCGGCTAACCCAGCGCCGGCAGCGCCCCAGGCGCTGGTGATGCCTGACGGATCCGATCTGGAGCGAGGGGCACAGGGGCTCATGAGAGAGGAACTGGTGACCATCGGGAAGAGCATCGTCATCAAAGGTGAACTGGGTGGCGGCGAGGATCTCACGATCGAGGGCCAGGTCGAAGGCAAGATCGAACTGCGCGACCACGTGCTGACGATCGGACCGAATGGCCGAATCAAGGCGCAAATCGTCGCTAAGTCGATTGTCGTGCTAGGGGAAGTGACGGGCAACTTGACCGCGGCCGAGAAGGTGGAGATTCGGGAGAACGGGTCGGTCGAGGGCGACGTCGTGGCGCCGAGAGTCGCTATCGTCGACGGGGCGCACTTCCGCGGCAGCATCGACATGCAGCGGAAGGAACAGTCGACCTCTACGGAGTGGGCGGCCGGAGCACCCAAGCCCGAAGGGAAGACGTCGATGCCCGCCGAGACTCCGGTGACCGATGAGCTTGCCAGCGTCTAAGACATTCCTTCCTGGTTGAAGGACACTTCGCGTGGTTCGCGCGTGACGTAGGCGCTCGGATTCGATCCCTCGCAGCGGCGCCGGGGAGTCGCATTGAACGGTGGGGACAAGAGCCGAAGGCTTTCCGATCTCCTCTCCTTCTTCGGCCAGCGGATCTGCCGATCGGGCGACATGAGGGGCGGGGTTGTCGCCGAGCCGCCTCGCGCGGGGGCGAACTCCACCGGGCGGGTCTTTCGAAGCAGGATTCTCCCGAAGTTCCTGTGGGTCATCTGCTCGAAGCAGGCTGCCGAACTGGTAGATCTGGGGCCAGTGATCGGCTCAAACATCACGTTTCTCGGAGAGCGGATCGGCTGCAAAATCCACGTGGAGGATCTGTACGCGGACCTCGATGGCCACGTGCGACAGGGTACGCTGGATCGGTTCCCGGAGTTCCTCGGGGCGCGCTTCCCGCTGCCCGACGAGAGCATCGACGGGGTGCTGTGCTGGGATGTGTTCGACTACCTCGATCCAGCGGCGGCGAGCGTGCTCGCTGGAAAGCTGATGCGGGTCCTGCGGCCCGGCGGTGCGCTGCTCGCCTTCTTCGGCACCATCGCAGCACGCGACACGTGCTACACCAAGTACATTATCGAGGACGAGGAGCATCTCCGCTCCAGCTTCTACCCGGCGGCCGACAACCGCCATCGGGTGCTGCAGAACCGCGACGTCATTAAGTTGTTCGACCGCCTCCGCGTGGCCGAGTCCGTCCTGCTGAAGTCCCACCTCCGAGAGATGCTTTTCAAGAAGCCAGCCATCTCGTTCTCCTCTTCGTGGCGTTGATGGACGGTTGGCGCTGCCCATCTTCGCAGAGTCGGGAACGGGATGCGCTATTCGCGGCGTGATCCCCCGCCTCCGTAGTTCGCGCCGGCGCCGGCGGCGACGTCGAGGGAGTCGTAGGGCGTCAGCGCCGGCGCCAGCAGGGCGAGCAGCGCCAGGCCGAGCAGGAAGCCGCGGTGACGGCGTGGACCACGACGGGCGGGCATCGCGCAGCCGCGGGTCGATGGCCAGGTAGGCGCGAGGTCGACGAGCAAGTTGCCAAGGACGTAGACCAGCGCGAACAGCAGCACGGCGCCCATGACGACTGGCAGATCACGCTGGCCGACCGCGGTCACCAGCAGCCGTCCGAGGCCGGGCCACGCGAACACGGTCTCGGTGAGGGGCGCGCCGACGAGGAGGTCGGCCAGCCCGATCCCGATGACGGTGACCACGGGGATGAGCGCGTTTGCGGCCGGAGCCTGGCGGGGTGAAGCGGGCCCCGGTGCCGTGAACCGGCCTTACCGCCGCTGGTACTCGGGGCGCCAGCGGAGGAGCCGCGCCTCCACCTGCTTGATCCCCAGCGCCATCACGATACGCTGCGCCGCCGGGCTGTCAACCGGCGATTGGGCCAAACGCATTGACAGGAAAGGTCTTTTGGGGATACGATCCCTCAATGGCAGCGGCCCGATCCACCCCCTCCATCGAGCACCCTTGGTCCCGATGACCCGCACGCGATGATCCGCAGCATGACAGGGTTTGGCCGGGCCGAGGTGGCCGGGACCCGGATGGCCGTCTCGGTCGAGTGCAAGTCCCTCAACCACCGGCACCTCGACATCGCGCTCAGGCTCCCGCGGGCGCTGAGCGCGCTCGAGGTGGACGCCCGGCGCCTGGTCCAGGAGAGCATCCATCGCGGCCGGGTGGAGGTGACCGTCAGCCTCGGGCCCGTTGGCGGGGTCGCGCCGAACCCGGTCGCGGTGAACGTGGCGCAGGCTCGGGAGTACGCCGACGTCGCGCGGGAACTGGCCGGCCAGCTCCGGTTCTCGGAGGAGCCGACGCTGGCCTGGGTGCTCGCCCAGCCCGGCGTGCTCTCTCGGGATGAGCAGCCCGCGCTGGCCACCGAGGAGGGCTGGCCGCTTCTGGCCGAGGGACTCAGCCGGGCGCTCTCCGAGCTGCTCGCGCGCCGGGCTCAGGAGGGCGCGGCGCTGGCACAGGAGCTCGCCATCCTCCAGGAGGCGCTGGGCGCCCAGCTCGCGCTGATGGCGGAGCGGGCGCCGGCCACGCTGGAGCGGCGCGCCACGCGGCTCCGGGAGCGGGTCCAGGCGCTGCTCGGAGACGCCACCGTGGACGAGACCCGCATCGCTACCGAGGTCGCGGTGTGGGCCGATCGCGCCGACATCAGCGAGGAGCTGGCCCGCCTCCGCGCGCACCTCGACCAGGTCGCCGCCCTGCTCGCAGGAGGCGGAGAGGTGGGACGGACCCTCGACTTCCTCATCCAGGAGATGAACCGGGAGGTGAACACGGTGGCTTCCAAGGCGGACGATCTCGAGCTGTCCCAGGCCGCCATCGCCGCCAAGTCCACCCTGGAAAAGGTCCGGGAGCAGATCCAGAACATCGAGTAGGCATGGAGATCAAGCGGCGCGGCGCGCTGGTCGTGGTGTCGGCTCCCTCGGGAGCCGGCAAGACGACGCTGTGCACCCAGGTCCGCGCCCTGGTCGCCAAGCTCTTCTATTCCGTCTCCCATACCACGCGGGCCCCGCGGCCCGGCGAAGGCAACGGCAAGGACTTCCATTTCGTCACCGAGGCCGAGTTCCTCGCCATGCGGGAGCGGGACGAGTTCGCGGAATGGGCCGAGGTCCACGGCAACCTGTACGGGACCCCGGCCCGTCCGCTGGAAGAGGCGCTGACCCGGGGGGAGGACGTGCTGCTGGACATCGACACCCAGGGCGCCCGGCAGCTCCGGAAGCGGTACCCCGAGGCCGTGACCGTGTTCGTGATGGCGCCCTCCATGGCGGACCTGGAGGCGCGGCTCAAAGAGCGGAAGAGCGATGCGCCGGGCGAGATCGCGCGCCGGCTCGCCCGGGCCCGCGAGGAGATCAAGGCCTGGCGCGAGTATGATTACCTCATCATCAACCGGGACGTGAAGGGGGCCGTGGAGCGGCTGGCCACCGTGATCCGGGGCGAGCGCTGGCGCACGAGCCGACTCACAATCAAGTTCCCGGACGTGGAGGTGCCCGACTGATGTCGTTCCCCTCGCTGGAGCAATCCCTCGACAAGGTGTCCAACCGCTACCTGCTCGTCGTGCTCGCCGCCAAGCGCGCGCGACAGCTCAACCGGGGCGCCGTCGCCCAGCTGGAGACCAGGCAGAAGAAGCCGACCAGCGTGGCGCTCGAGGAGATCGCCCACGGAAAGGTCGGCTACCGGCTCAAGGACGAGGACACGCCCAAGCCCTGACCCTCACCCCGGCCCTCTCCCCGAAGGGAGAGGGAGAGGGGATGCCATGAGCCTGAGCGGCAAGGAGATCATCCTCGGAGTCACCGGCAGCATCGCGGCCTACAAGGCCGTGTACCTGCTCCGGGAGCTCACGAGCCGGGGGGCCGCGGTGAGCGTGGTCATGACGGAGCACGCCGAGCGCTTCGTGGGCCCGCTCACCTTCCGGACGCTGTCGGGGCGTCCCGTGCTCCGTGATCTGCTCGATCCCCAGAGCGCGGAGGCGGTGGAGCACGTGGCGCTGGCCGAGCGCGCCCATGCCCTGGTGGTAGCTCCCGCCACCGCGAACCTCCTCGCCAAGGCCGCCCACGGGCTGGCCGACGACTTCCTGACCACGCTGCTTCTGGCCGCCCGGTGCCCGGTGCTCCTCGTCCCGGCCATGGACGGCGGGATGTGGGACCATACCGCGGTGGCGGCCAACGTGGCCACGCTGCGCGCGCGCGGCGCCACGGTGCTCGAGCCCGACTCGGGAGCCCTCGCCTCGGGTCTCTCGGGCAAGGGGCGGCTGCCCGAGCCCGAGGTCATCCTCGAAGCGCTGGAGCGGCTCCTGACCCTCGCCCGCGACCTCGCCGGCGAGCATGTCCTGGTGACGTCCGGACCGACGCGAGAGCCCATCGATCCCGTCCGCTACATCTCGAACCGGTCCTCGGGCAAGATGGGCCACGCCGTGGCGACCACGGCGCTGCGCCGCGGCGCCCGCGTAACCCTCATCGCCGGGCCCACGGCGCTCACCCCGCCGCCGGGCGCGGTCTACGTGCCGGTCGAGACCGCCGAGGAGATGCGCGAGGCGGCGCTCCAGCACCTCCAGGCCGCGACGATCGTGATCAAGGCGGCCGCGGTGGCCGACTACCGGGTGAGCCATCCGAGCGCCACCAAGATCAAGTCGCGGAAGGACGAAGGCCTCACCCTGGCTCTAGCGCCCAATCCCGACATCCTCAAGGAGTTGGCCGGCCGCAAGGGATCGGCCTTCGTGGTGGGCTTCGCGGCGGAGACCGGCGATGTCCGGGCTCGCGCCGTCGAGAAGCTCCGCGCCAAGGGCATCGACCTGCTCGTGGCCAACGACGTGAGCCGGAGCGGAATCGGGTTCGACGCCGAGGACAACCAGGTGACCCTGCTCGACCGCTGGGGTGGAATCGTCGATCTGCCGAGGATGAGCAAGCTCGACGTCGCCCATGCGATCCTGGCCCGCGTGCTCGCGCTTCGCGCCGCCGCGCCCCACCCGGCCGCCGCTCCCGATCAGCCTTCCCCCCGCTGAGACCGCCCGCCGCGTGGATCCGCGTCAGTCCCTGGCCGAGACCCTGCGGGACCTGGCCGACACCCTCCGATACCACCGCGACCTCGGAGTGAGGGAGATGACGCTGTCCGGGAACCCTTTCCCCGATCCGGCCGAGGCCCTCCGCGACCAGGAGTCGGCGCTGCAGGGCTGTCCCCGCTGCAAGCTCTCCCGGAGCCGGTCCACCGTCGTGTTCGGCTCCGGCAATCCACGAGCGCAGCTCATGGTGATCGGCGAGGGCCCCGGCGAGGAGGAAGACCGGCAGGGCAAGCCCTTCGTCGGGCGCGCGGGGCAGCTCCTCACGCGGATGCTGGCCTCGGTGGGGTTCGATCGCGAGCGCGACTGCTACATCGCCAACGTCGTGAAGTGCCGCCCGGAGCGGAACCGCAATCCGGAGCCCGACGAGGTGGCCGCCTGCAGCCCCTTCCTGGCCGCCCAGATCGACACGATCCGGCCCCGGGTGATCCTGGCGCTCGGAAACTTCGCGACTCAGACCCTGCTCGGCACCAAGGAGGGGATCTCGAAGCTGCGCGGCCGCGCGTACGTGTACCGCTCCGCAGCCCTGATCCCGACCTTTCACCCCGCCTTCCTCCTCCGCAATCCAGGACAGGAGTTCAAGCGGATGGCGTGGGATGACCTGAAGCTGGCTCGGCGGGAGTACGACCGGCTCGCCACGCCGCCCCTCCCCGCGCCCCCGCCCGGGGAGCGGATGGGGTGACGGGGCCATGAACGGCCCGATCGCCGAGGTCGTCTTCGACATCCCGCTCCACCGAGCCTTCGCGTACCTGGTCCCGCCTGCGGTGTCCGTCGCGCGCGGGCAGCGGGTGCGCGCTCCCCTCCAGGGGAGAGCGCGCGTCGGCATGGTGGTGGACCTCCGCGAGGGCGACGCGACGGGGCTGCTGGCGATCCAGAGCGTCTCCGAGCCTGTTCCCATCTTCTCCCGCGCGGCCCTCGAGCTGACGCGATGGGTGGCCGACGAGAGCCTCTCGTCCTGGGGATCCACCGCGCTGGCGCTGCTCCCGCCGCTCCCGGCCCGGGGCGCGGCCGAGACGCTGGCCCCGCCCCCCGAGGGCCGTCCCGCCGCCGGAGCCCCGCCGGAGCTGTGGATGGCCGCCCGGCGCGCCGACCGGCTCGTGGACCTGCTCGCGCGCGAGCCATCGCCGGCCCTCGTCATCGCGCCCGATATCGAGAGCGCCGCCCGCTGGGCCCGCCGGCTCGATGCGGCCAGGCTCGACAGCGGGATCCCGGGGGTTGAGCGCCGTGCCGCCTGGTTCGCCGCCTCCCGCGGGCGCGCGCGGATCGTGGTGGGCACTCGCTCGGCGCTCCTCACGCCCCTGCCCCCTCCGGCCATGCTGGTCCTGCTCGACGAGCATGACACCGCTCACAAGCCACCGGGCGCGCCGAGGCTTCACACGCGGGACGTGCTGCTCCGGCGGGCCGCGCTGGAGGGCAGCCGCCTCCTCTTGCTCTCTGCGACCCCGTCGGTGGAGAGCTGGTGGCGGGCGGAGGACCGGCAGATTCGCGCATCCCAGCCCGAGCCTGGCCCGTGGCCCGAGGTGCTCACCGCCGACACCCGCGGCGTCCTGAGAAACCATCCGCTCACGCTGCCGCTCACCCGCGCCATCGAGGAGCTGTCCCGTCGCGGCCGCCAGGTCGCCCTGGTCATCACCCGTGGCGCCGCCGCTCTCGCCTGCGACGAGTGCGGGAGCGTCCTCCGCTGCCCGGAGTGCGGCGTGGCCCTCGCGCTCTCCCGCGCCGAGCGGACACTGAGCTGCCGTGTCTGTGCGCGCGGCGAACCCCTGCCCGAGGGGTGCCCGTGCTGCGGCGGTCACCGCCTGTCCCCGCTGGGCTGGGGGGCGGAGCGGGTGGAGGCGGCGGTGCGCCGGCGGTTTCCCCGCCTCTCGGTGTCGCGTAGCGACCCCGGGGCCAACGTCGTCGTGGGGACCGCGGCCCTGCTCGGGCGCCTCGGCCCCGGCTCCGTGGGCTGCGTGGGGTTCGTGGACGTGGATGGGCTCCTGAGGGTTCCCGACTTCAGGGCCGGCGAGCGGGCCTTCGAGATCCTCTGGACCGCGGCGGAGCGGGTGGGCGGCGCGGGCCGCATCATCGTCCAGACGCGCCACCCGCAACACTACGCCATCCGGGCGGTGAGAGAGCAGGACCGCGCCGCGTTCTACAAGAACGAGATGCGGTTCCGAGCCGAGCTGGGCTACCCGCCGTTCCGTCGTCTCTGCGTCGTGTCGACCCGCGACGTCCGGCCGGGCGGGGGCCAGGCGCTGATCGGCGAGTGCGCGGAGCGGCTCCGGGGACTGCCCGATGTCACCGTCTACGGCGCCGTCCGGCAGAGCCCGGCCGCGGTGGCCCGCGCTCGCTGGCGCGCGGTCATCAAGGGGCCCCCGGACCTGCCGAGACTCCTCGACGCGCCCCTGCGCCCCTTTCTCGAGAGGAGACGGCGGGGCAGCGCTGTGGTAGAAGTAGAAATGGACCCCGTGTCCCTGTCGTGAGGCGCGCGGTCCCCATAGGAGATCGCAGCCCGATGGCGGTGCGCACGGTGAGACGCTACGGCGACCCGATTCTCAGGCAGAAGGCCAGGCCTGTGGCGGAGGTCACGCCGGAGATCAAGGCAGCCATCGCCGACCTGGTCGAGACCATGCACGATCAGATCGGCATCGGCCTGGCCGCGCCGCAGGTCGGTATCCCGCTCCGGCTCGTCGTGATGGACGACGGCAAAGGAGATGTGCGCACGCTCGTCAACCCGGTCGTCACCGAGCGGGAGGGCTCGATCCGCGGCGAGGAAGGCTGCCTGTCCATTCCCGGGATCTTCGCCGAGGTGGAGCGCAGCTCCAGGGTGAGGGTCGAGGCGCTCGATGCCGACGGCCAGGGCGTCTCGTTCGAAGCGCGCGGCCTGCCGGCGCGGGTGATCCAGCACGAGATCGATCACCTGGACGGCGTGCTGTTCATCGACCGCCTGCCCCCGGTGCAGCGCGACCGCATCAAGCGCAAGATCCAGAAGGAAGGGCTTCGCGAGGACAGCTCTCGCCACGCCTTCGCGCTGTAGAGTGCCGGGCCAACTGACGTCGCCAGTTCGATTCGGGCCTCGCCTCCCCGCGCTCCCGCGCCTGTGGCTCGTCATGTGGCCCGGCACCGATTAGCCGGCTCACCTGTGCGGGTTCTCTTCTACGGCACCCCCGAGTTTGCCCTTGCCCCCCTCGAAGGGCTACTCCAGCGTCACACGGTGGTCGCCGTCGTCACCCAGCCCGACCGGCCGGTGGGCCGCGGCCAGCGGCTCGCGGCGTCCCCGGTCAAGAGGCGGGCCGAGACCGCGGGCCTTCCCGTCCTCCAGCCCGCCCGGCTGCGCGACGAGGAGTGGCCGGGGCGCCTGGCCGCCTTCGAGCCCGAGGTCGCCGTCGTGGTGGCCTTCGGCCAGATCCTCTCCAAGGCGGTCCTGGAAGTCCCCGCGCGGGGCTCCATCAACGTCCATGCCTCCCTGCTCCCCCGCTACCGCGGCGCCGCGCCCATCGCGTGGGCCATCATCAAGGGCGAGCGCGAGACCGGGATCACGACGTTCCGGATGGATCCCGGCATGGACACCGGAGACATCCTGCTGGCCGAGGCAACGCCCATCGGGCCCGAGGAAACCGCCCGCGAGCTGGCGCAGCGCCTGTCCCGGCTGGGCGCGGAGGTGCTGCTGCGAACGCTCGACCAGCTCGACTCCATCGAGCCGCGCGCCCAGGCTCACGCCGCGGCCACCCTCGCTCCGAGGCTCAAGAAGCAGGACGGCTGGCTGCGTCTCGCCGAGCCCGCGCGGGACCTGGTCAACCGGGTGCGCGGCTGCAATCCCTGGCCCGGGGCCGTGGTGATGACTCCGGCCGGGCGGCTCCTCCTCTGGCGTGCCACCGAGGTCCCGCACTCCGTGCCGGCGCTTCCGGGACTGCTGGTGTCGGCGGGACCCGGCGCGACGTGCATCGCCACCGGCGAGGGGCTTCTGCTCCCCATCGAGGTACAGCCCGAGAACCGCAAGGTCATGGGCTGGGAGGACTTCCTTCGAGGCGCCCGCCTCGGCCCCGGAGCTCGCGTCACGGAGGTGTCCGCCTGAGCCCGGTGCTCAAGGCAGGCCCCGTGTCCCAGTCGCGCTACGAGGCGCTGCGCATCCTGCTGCGCGTCGAGACGCATCGCGCCTTCGCCGACATCACGCTGGAGCACGCCCTCGACCGCGCCCGGCTCGATTCCCGCGACGCCGGGCTCTGCACCGAGATCGTCTACGGCACGCTCCGCTGGCAGCGCCATCTGGACTGGCGGCTCGCGCCGCATCTCAGCCGGCCACTGGCCAAGCTCGACCCGTGGGTGCGCGCGCTCCTGCGGCTCACCGCCTATCAGCTCTGCTTCCTCGACCGGGTGCCACGCTGGGCGGCGGTGGACGAGGCGGTGAGCCTGGCGCGGCTCAAGTCGAGAACGCCGGGCCCGGCCGAGTTCGTGAACGCCGTGCTCCGCTCCTTCACCCGCGCTCCGGGACGGCCCCCGTGGCCGGCTGACCCGGTCGAGGCCGCCGCCCTGCGCTGGTCCTTCCCCGACTGGGTCGCGGCGCGCTGGATCGGCCGCTACGGCCAGCAGCCGGCGGAGGCCCTCATGGCCGCGTCCAACGAGCGCCCCCCGCTCACCGTGCGCGCCAACACGCTGCGCGCCTCCCGCGAGGCGCTGGCCGCCCGCCTCCGCGACCAGGAATTGCTCGAGCCGCGGCCGACGCCGCTTGCTCCCGAAGGGCTGATCCTGCCGCGCGGCCAGGTCGCGAGCTGGGCCGCCTTCAAGGAAGGCTGGTGCGCCGTGCAGGACGAGGCTTCCATGCTCATCGGCCACCTGCTCGACCCCCGGCCCGGAGAGCTCGTGGCCGATTGCTGCGCGGCGCCCGGCACCAAGACCACGCACCTCGCCCAGCTCATGGAGGGCCGGGGAACGATCCTGGCCTTCGACCCCCAGGCCGCCCGGCTCAGGCTGCTGGAACAGGCCGCGGCCCGCCTCGGGATCGGCATGATCGAGCGCCACGTCGGGAGCGCGATGGCGCTCGCCTCGCAGTGGCGGGAGCGCTGTGATCGGGCGCTGGTCGACGCCCCCTGCTCCAGCCTGGGCGTGCTCCGGCGCAATCCGGACGTCAAGTGGCGCCGGGCCGAGGGCGATCTGCTCCGGCTCCAGCAGAGGCAGCGCGGGATCCTGACGGCGGCCGCGTCGATGGTGAGGCCGGGCGGGGCGCTCGTCTATGCCACCTGTTCCCTCGAGCCCGAGGAGAACGAGGAGGTCGCTCTACCGCTTCTGCGCGATCACCCGGACTGGCGCGCGGACTGGCCGGCAGGCTTCCCGGTGGCGCCCGACGCCACAGGCTTTGTCCGCCTTCTTCCCCATGTCCACGGCACCGATGGCTTCACCGCCATCCGCCTGCGGCGGGACCCAGCCGGGTGACGGCGAAAGGGCCCATCGAGAGCCTCCGGGGGCTCCGACCCACCGGGTCCTCTGCTCCGCAAGCTCTGAGCGGTCACACTGCGCCTCACGTCCTTACTCCTCCCCCCTTGCTGGCCGCACGGGCGCTATTCTCTCCGGGACCTTCCCGGGGACGGAGGGAGTATGAGGACCCGCCTGCCTCGCGCCCGGCGGGGTCGTGAACGATGCGGGCTAAACGCGCTGCTTCATGCTTTCCAGGATCATCTCACAGATCTCCCTTACCGCCCCGTCGCCGCCCCGCCGGCCGAGGACGATCCGGGCGGCCGCCCGGACTTCGGAGACGGCGTCCGCCACAGCCACCGGCCAGCCCACGAACCGCATGCAGTCGAGATCATTCACGTCATTCCCGACGTACATCGCATCGGCCGGCTCGATCGCCCGCTCGCGGAGCAGGTCCTTCAGAACCAGAAGCTTGTCGCGAAGCGCCTGCCGGCACTCCAGCCCCAGCTTCCGGCACCGGGCAGAGACCACAGCGTTGGCTTCGGTCGACAGCACGACGGCGGGAATGCCGGCGGCGAGGAGGCTGGCCAGGCCCAGGCTGTCGGCGCGGCTGCAGGACACCGACTCGATCCCGGTCTCGCTCACGAGCACGTGGTTATCCGTGAGCACCCCGTCGAAGTCCAACACCACGATCTCTGGCGCCTTCGGGAGCCCCGCCGGCCCTGGCGCCCTCTCCTCCCGCGCCCGGCGGCTCACGATCCAGCGGCAGAGCTCGAGGTCGTCCCGAGTATCGATCTGGAACGATCCCCAATAGTCCATCTCGTAGACGGCGATCCGGCCGCCCAGTCGATTGCCGAGCGTCTTGAGAACCCACGGGCGGAAGACGTAGATCGAGCCGTTCTCCCGGTACTCTTCGGGGAAGTCCTGCTCCCGCGGCCGGGCTCGATGGTCGTAGTTCAACGGCACCGGTCCGCCCTCCTGTCGGCGCCAGATGAACTTGTCGTTCCGACACGCGGAGAACAGCGAATCCGCCCCCTCCCCGATACACGTCTCGATGGCCCGGTCGATGTCCTGCGCAGCGCGAATCGGTGAGGTACACTGGAGGAACACGACCAGGTCGAAGGTCGTCACATCACCCTGCTCGATCGTCTCCAGCGCATGGGCCAGCGCGGCCTCCGAGGTCGCGGTATCGCTCGCCAGCTCCACGGGACGATGAACCGCCTCGGCTCCCGACGCCCGCGCGACCGCCGCGATCTCCGGATCGTCCGTGGAGACAACCACGCGCCGGACGAGGGCCGCCTGCCGGGCGTGCTCGATCGAATGCGCGATCAGCGGTCGACCATCCAGCGGGAGCAGGTTCTTGCGGCCGAGGCGCTTGGACCCGCCGCGGGCGGGGATGATGCAGACGACGTTCACGCCTCACCCAACCCGGCGAAGCTTGGCCATGATCGGCAGTTCGCTGTCGTAGACCTTCTTGATGCCGTCGCCCATCGCGAGCTCGCAGACCCGAATGTCCCGCACCAGACGCTTGAACCCCTGGCACTCGACCGAAGCGGCCTGATCGCTCCCCCACAGGCTCCGGTCCAGGGTGATGTGCCGCTCGACCATGCAGGCGCCCACCATGACGGCCGCGACCGTCGTGGCGAGCCCGACCTCGTGCCCCGAATACCCGATGGGACAATCGAACTCCTCCCGGAGGCTCTGAATCATCCTCAGGTTCAGCTCCTCGGGTCGCGACGGGTACGTGCTCGTGCAGTGCAGGATGACCAGCGCGTCGGTACCCCCCAGAACATCGACCGCGTGGCGAATCTGATCCATCGTGCTCATCCCGGTCGAGAGGACGATCGGCCGCCCTGTCACCCGGTGGCGCCGGAGCAGGTCGTGGTCGGTGAGGCAGGCCGACGCGATCTTGTAGAATGGAGGATCGAAGCGCTCCACGAACTCCACCGAGCCCGAATCCCAGCACGACGCCGACCACATGATCTTCTTGGCCTTGCAGTACCGGTCGATCCCTTCGTACTCACGCTGGCCGAACTCCAGAGCGCGCTTGAGGTCGCCGTTCGTGGTCCCGAACGGGCTCTCGCGCGGCCGGGCCAGCTCGTCCGGCGAGTAGACAACTTCGACCGTCCGCTTCTGGAACTTCACCGCGTTGCAACCGGCATCGACCGCTTCGTCGATCAGGCGCCAGGCGATCTCCAGGCTTCCGTTGTGGTTGATGCCGATCTCCGCGATGATCATGCACGGCTCGCCGTCACCGACGAGTAGATCCCCGATTCGCACCTTCTTCCGCATCGCTCCCCTCTCAAAACGGCGCGGTCGGCCGAAACGTCGGCACGACCTCGCGCAGCATGGTCCGAACGGCCTTGTCGTCTCCTTGGAAGGCGAGCTCCTCGAGCTCGGCGAGCATTCGCGCAAAGGTCGCCGACCTGGGGACGCTGCTCCCGCGAACGCGGAAGATTCCTGCCACCGCCGACGCCTCCATGCTCTCGTCGCTCGCCGCCAGCTCCTCGAAGAGCTTCTCTCCGGGCCGCAGCCCGGTGAACGTGATGGCGATCTCCGCGTCCGGCACGAAACCAGACAGCCGGATGAGATTCCTCGCCAGGTCGACGATCTTCACCGGCTCGCCCATGTCCAGCATGTAGACGGCGCCCGACTCGCCGAGGGCCGCGGCATGCAGCACGAGCTGCACGGCCTCTGGAATCAGCATGAAGTAGCGCCGCACGTGGGGATGCGTGACGGTGACCGGGCCCCCGGCCTCGATCTGCTGCATGAAGCGCGGAATCACGCTCCCGTTGCTCCCCAGGACGTTGCCGAACCGCACCGCGATGAACGCCGTGGAGGCGCCGTCGACCATGCCCTGGACCAGCGTCTCGGCCGCGCGCTTCGTCGCTCCCATGACGCTGGAGGGGTTCACCGCCTTGTCGCTCGAGATCAGGATGAAGCGCTCGACCTCGTGCCGGCGGGCCGCCACCGCCAGCATCCGGGTGGCGGTCACGTTGTTCTTCACCGCTTCGCAGGGGTTCAGCTCCATCAGCGGGACGTGCTTGTGGGCGGCCGCGTGGAACACGATCTCCGGACGATACTCGGCCATCGCTGCTTCCACCCGGGCGGTATCCAGGACGTCGCCGACGAGGCAGTGCACCGCGGCCCGCGGCCCGCGCTGGTCAAGGTCGTTTCTGACTTCATGCAACCCGTTCTCGTAGCGGTCGAAGAGCAGGAGGACGCCCGGATCGAGAGCGGCGATCTGCCGGCACAGCTCGGACCCGATCGATCCGCCCGCGCCGGTGACGAGCACGCGTCTCCCGGCGATCAAATTCCGAACGGGGGCGATGTCCAGCCCTACGGGAGCCCGCTCCAGCAAGTCCGCGATCGACACGTTCCGGATCTCGCCGACCGACACGCGCCCATCGAGCACGTCCCGGAGGTTCGGGAGGATCTTGATGGGGACCTTCAGCTGCTCGAGGATCTTGACCGCGCTCCGGATCACTTCGGACCTCGCTCTCGGCATCGCGACGAGGACCGCGTCCGCTCGCTTCTCGGCCACGAGCCTCGGGAGCTCGTCACGCGTTCCGAGAACCTTGATGCCGTGGATCCGGCGACCGATCTTCCGGGGATCATCGTCGATGAACCCCACCGGCTCATACTCGTAGAACGGGTTGTTCTTCATATCGCGGGCGATGAGCTCTCCCGCGTCGCCGGCGCCATAGATCAGGATCCTCTTGCCGCGCTCCAGGCGGCTCAGGTCGCGGTAGACGCGACGGAGCAGTCGGATGCCGCTCACGAAGAAGAGGAGCAGGAGCGAATCGATCAGGTACACCGACCGCGGGTAGCTTGCGAATCCCAGCCCCCAGCGAATCAGCAGGTACAAGGTGACCGTGCTCGAGAAGACGGCGATCAGGATGTTCCGGAGGTCCCAGATGGAGGTGTACCGCCAGAGACCCTCGTACAGCCGAAACGGGACGAAGAACAGGCTCCGGACGAGCAAGACCACCGGCAGGAGCCGCCAGAACACGGCCAGGGTCTGCGGCGGGATGGTCCCGTCGAACCGGATCCAGAACGCGAGGTAGTTGCTCAGGGCGATCAAGCCCAGGTGGAGCAACACCACGAGCGGACGCCGATATCTGAGGAGAGGATTCATCGACCTTCCCGGGTCCGCCGCGCCGCGCCTCGCGTTTCCAGCACCCGGACCCCCCAGGCCAGCACCACCCAGATGGCGGCCCACCCCAGCAGCAGGAGGGCTCGCCAGCGCGGCTCGGCCAGCTCCACGTACGCCACGGCGGTCAGCCCGCCGGCGACCATGAGGGCGAACTCCGACAGGACCGTCTTTCGGTGGCCCAAGCCGGCGAGCACCGCGCGCTGGTACCAGTGCGTGCGGTGGGGCTCCCAGACTCGCTCCCCCGCCACGAGCCGCCGCAGAAGCGTCACCGTCGCGTCGACGACGAACGGAGCGAAGATCAGGGCTGGCACCCAGACGTCGAAGAGCCCGTCGTGAACGGCCTTTGCAGACAACGAGCCGGCGAGGAAACCCAGGGAGACGCTGCCCACATCACCCATGAAGATCCGGGCCGGAGGGATGTTGTGGACCAGGAACCCGCCGGCGGCGGCAACGACCACGAGGGCGAGTGCCGCGAGCGGGTACTGGTTCGCCCGCCACGCGAGGAAGGCCAGACACGCGAACCCACTCACCGTCATCCCTCCGGCGAACCCATCCATCCCATCCATGAAGTTATACAGGTTTGCCATCCAAACGACCAACAGCAAAGTTACGGGCGCCGCGGCCCAAGCGAGTTCGAGCGTTCCGACCAGCGGGATCGGGACGCGCTCGACGACAAGCCCGACTCCTCCCACGAGGGCGGCCGCCGCCAGCACGTGCACGACGAGGCGCAACGCGGCCGGGAGGCCGGTCCGGTCATCCCAGAACGACACCGCGGCCACGCCCAGCGTCGCGCCGACGATCCAGGCGACGGACCAATCGCGGACGATCGGAGACCTATCCAGGAGCGCGGCGACGCCCCAGTCGATGAGCAATCCCACGCCGACGGCGCCGATGACGGCCACACCCCCGGTGCGCGGCGTCGGCACCCGATGGAGCGAGCGCTCGTTGGGATGATCCAGCAGGCACAGCGGCGCCCGCGGCCCGCACAACGCGCGGGTGAGCCGCCACGCGCAGAAGAACACGACGGTACCGACGGCTAGCGGAGACGCGCGGCCCATCGTCTCACGGAACAGCGTCCAGAGGGGACCCCAGGCCGAAGCGTCCACGTCGAGCTCAGCTCGAGCTCGGGCTGGCCGGGGACGGATGCTTCGTCGCCCGATACCAGTCCGCCATCGCCTGGAGCCCCTCGGGCATGGAGAGCGGCGGAACCCACCCCAACTCGCTCCGGATCTTCGCGTCATCGAGGGTCAGGGAGCCGATCAACTGGTCCAGTTGCCGCCGGACGCCGGCGACCCCGGCCGCCGCCCGCAAGATGCCGAGCGGGCAGGGTACGAGTCGGGGCCGGCGCCCGAGTGCCCGCGCGAGGCGCCGGATCAGCTCCGGGGTCGAGACATCTTCACCGTCCCTGACGAGATAAGTCTGGCCCGCACCGCGAGAAGCGCCGAGACAGCACACGATGGCACTGGCCAGGTTGACGACGTCCAGGAGGCTCCGCGTGTTACGGACGCATGCGAGGGGCGCCGGGATCCGTCGATCGACGATCCGAACCAGCCTCAGGAAGTTGCCCTTGACGTCAGGCCCGTAGACCAGGGGCGGCCGCAAGACCACCACGTCCAGCCCGGTCCGTTCCGCGACACGCCGGAGAGCCTGCTCGGCTTCCCACTTCGACCTGGCGTACGCGGTCTCGGGCGCGGGGAGGTCCGCCTCGGTGAAGGGGCGTCCCGATGTCGAGTTCCCGTTGACCCCCACCGAGCTCATGTAGACGAACCGGCGCACGCCGTGCGAGCCAGCCATCATGGCCAGCCGCGAGGTGCCTTCCACGTTGACCCGGCGAAAGGCGGCCAGCGGGTCGACGGCGGTCTCGTGGAGAACGTGCACGCGGGCCGCGAGATGAACGATCGCATCGACGCCCGCGAGCGTCTCGTGCCAGTCGGTGCCGCCGTCGATGTCGCCCATCACGATGCTCTCGCCGCCCGCCGGCGGCCGCTCGGACGGTCGACGGACCGCCCGCCGCACCTGGTAGCGGTGCTCGATCAGCGCCCGGGTCACCGCCCGCCCGACGAAGCCATCCGCCCCGGTCACGAGGACGCGCGTCACTTCGGAAGTTCGCGTTCCGTCAGAACGTCCGGTACTTCCAGGACGCCCGGACGGCGTAGTTCAGGAAACACCAGGCCGAGTACGGCAGGCTCAGTTCCTCCACCTGCCGATACGTCCGCCAGACCCAGAGGGCCGATCTCCCCTTGTGGCGGGACACCGACTTGCCGACAACCCGGTACCTGACCAGATCTTCCTGCAGCCCGTGGGCGGCGAGCCCCCGCTTGAGAAGATGCAACCAGAGGGCGAAGTCGTCGTAGTACGTCTTGGTCATCTCGAAGGGCCCGGTCTTCTCGCGATCCACCATCACCGTGGAAGTCGCGATGGCCGTGTTCTTCAACAGATCATGATATCCGAGGCGGTCGGGCACGCGGATCAGCCGGCCGCATGCGTCGGCAGACTCCGGGATCCGCCGATACGCGGTGAACGACAGCGCGGCCCCTCGGGCTCTCATGAACGTGGTCTGGCGCTCGAGCTTCCGGGGCAGCCACAGGTCATCACTGTCGAGAAAGGCGATGTACCGGCCGTCCGCCGCGTCCAGCGCCGTGTTGCGGGCCGCCGCCGGCCCTCCGTTCTCCTTCCGCCGGACGAGCCGGATCCGTGGGTCGGCCGCCGCCAGCCCCGCAACGATGGAGCAGGTGTCGTCCCGGGAGCAGTCGTCGACCACGATCATCTCCCATGTCCCGTAGGTCTGCGACTGCACCGAGCCGATGGCCTCCCCGATGAATCGGGCGGCGTTGAAGGCGGGGATGACGATCGACACGAGCAGCCCACAGTTCGATGCTCGCCCGATCTCCGTCCCGCGGTGCTCCGGCTGCGTCATTCCCGGAGCCTGGTGGCCAGGCGGCTCAGCGAATCCGGCCGCCACCACACCCAGGGAACGAGGGAGAGGCCCACCGACGCGAGCCGCCCCTCCAGATTCGCCGCAATCACCAGCGCGCCGACCTTGACCCAGAACGTCCACGCCACCAGGAAGTTGAGCATGCCGCCGATGTACATGACCAGCAGCGCGTACAGCACATAGATCCCGCAGCAGACGGTGAGGACCCGACGCCGCCGGATCGCCGCCAGGACGAGACACAGCAGTTCGGCGGTCACCCAACCGACGAAGAGGATCACCGGCCACGCGCCCACCGGGCCGAGAAGCTCGAAGTAGATCTCGGGGAATCCCCCGGCGTAGATGAACTGTCCCTCGGCGTAGACCCTGGTTCTCTGCCCGCCGATCGCCTTCTCCATGAGGTACTGAATGCTCGTGTTCCGGCTGGGATCGATGGGCTCGACGAAGATGAGGCGCAGCGTCTCGCCTGGGTCGTAGGCTCCGGTCAGGAAGACGCGCTCGTACGTCATCCACCACATCTCGCTGTGCTGGACCAGCAACCGATGGGTGAACTTGTCGACAGCCTGCTGGGGATCGTACCCGCGGACAAACCGGTGGGAATTGTAGAGGCCGTACGAGATCAGGACCAGCACCAAGACGACGGCGACCGGCCCCCCCCAACCGAGCTTGCCAGGGCCCCAGCGCCGTCGGCGCCGGCCCGACCCTGGCGCCAGGCCCGACCGGGACGGGTGGGCGTGGCCGAGGGCGACGGCCCCGTACGGGATGAGGAAGAAGGTGGGGTAGCTGTAGAACGCCGAGAATCGATGCCCCGTCAAGAAGCAGTAGACCAGCAACAGCATCAGGAGGCCCAGGAAGCGACCATCGGGAGGACTGCGGCGCAGGCGGGGAAGGAAGTAGAACAGGCCGAGCCCGAAGGCGAACAGGTTCCCGTACCTGAAGAGCCAGTCGTTGAAGATCCCTCCGTGCTCGAGCCGGTACTCGAAGCGCTCGAGCCCCGCGCTCAGCGGGATCACGCCGCTGCGGTAGAGCTCGACGTAGAGCAGCACGATGTACCCCGCCGCCAGGACGACCGCCATGCCGGGCAGCGTCACGGCCGCACGCTCGGTGGTTCGCCAGTCCGGCTCCATGCTCCGGAGCGCGCGGAGCTGCGCGCGCCGGAACACGAAGAGGAACGGCAGGAGCACCGCGAGGTGGGCCCCGGCCAGGACCACGGTCGCCCCGCCCGGACCGATCTCGCGGAAGAGCTGCTCCGAGTGGATCGGCCCGGAAAGGTCGATGTTCAGCGCGGCCGCCAGCCGCCACACGAAGCTGAAGAGGATGAAGAAGAACGCCACGAACACCGGCCAGCGGCGCACGGCGAACCAGGCCACCAGGACGAGCGCCGCCGCCGCCGAGAGCACGGAGGCCACGGGACTAGGCGGCCTCCGGCCGGAGCGCCGCCACCAGACTCTCCGTGAAGACCCTGACGTTCTCGGGCGCCGGCACATACAGCTCCCCGGGCCGGGTGCGGTCCCACACCTGCTGGAAGTAGTCCCTCAGCAGTCCGGGATCGTGTTCCGGCGGCCGGGCCGTCACGCGCCTGAGTACGTCGGGCAACTCGGCGAGACGGCTGACCGGGCTGACGCCGCGGTACGACCGATAGAACGCGTCGCCCAGAACGACCACGGGCGTGCCGACCAGGAGCGCCTCCGCGCCCGACTTGGAGTTGACGGAGACGACCGCCTTCGCGCGGCGCAGCACCTCGAAGTTGTTCGTCTCCGGCGGCAGCACGATCACGTTGTCGTAGCGCCGAAGCAGGCCTTGCAAGCGCCGCACCTCGACGGCCCCCACCTGGGCCGGGTGTTCCTTCACGGCGACCTGGAGCGCCGCGGGGACCGTGCGGGCGAGGAACTCGACGAGGCCGAGCTGATCGAGATACTCCGGTGATCGCAGCGTGAGCGCCACGTCACCGGGCACATGGAACGGGAAGTAGACGAAGGGACCGGCCGCATCGAGGCGCGTGTACGCGGGTCGCAGCCGCCAGGAGTTGACCGCCATCTGGAGGTGCCCGCTGGCGTACTGCCAGATGTGATCGAACTCGCGGCGCCGGCCGAGCGCGTACTTGTCCACCACCTTCCGGACGAGCCGCCGGACGTTGCGGGGGTCCAGCACCTTGCTTCCGGCGCCCCGGTAGTGATGCCGGTCTTTCTGGGGGATCACGATGGCGCCGTTCGCGAGCGTCTGCGCCAGGTAGGCCTCCATCGCCGCCACCCGACGGACCGGCCGCTCATCGGCGGCGATGGCCGGCGCCGCGAAGCTGTTTCGCGTGAAGAACAGGCGCGCGCGGAAGAACGCCGGTTCGATGAACCAGTTGTCGATGTCCCGGGCCCGGGCGACGTGGTACGCGGCGATCACCGAGAGGAAACCTCCGAGCTCCTGGACGAGCACCGGAGCGCGGTCGGCCGCGGCGATTCGCTCGAAGGCGAGCTCGGCCGCGCGCAAGTAGGCGGCCAGCCGGCGGGACAATATCCGGGTGTCCCGGACGCCGAAGGCGAGCCGCTCGTGGCTCAGCCACAGGTTCAGCCTCGTGACGCCGTACCGCTCGATCACCCGGTCGCTCTCCGTGTCGTCCCCCGACGCCGGTCCGGAGAGGGAGAACATGTTATAGGCCTCGAAACCGTGGCGCCGCAGTTCGTCGAAGCTGGGATCGTCGAAGCACAGGTAGGCGACGTCGAATCGGTGGCGCCTCAGCTCGACCCCCACCGGCGCCCAGAACCGGGTCTGGTACTCGGCGAGCGTCGAGATCACGACGACCGGTCCGCGCGCCATCACCGGCGGCCCGGCGGCGGATCGCCCTCCCCGGCCGCCCGCCGGGCCGGCTCGAGCCGCAGCGAGGCCAGCGGAAGGCGGGTGATGGGATGGCGGGCGTGAGCGACTCGAGGCGTCATCGTGTCACCGGCCTGGCTCGACCGGTGCAGCTCGCCGCGGACGTGCTCGCTGCTGACCTGCTTCTGCCGTCGGGCCGGGGACGCGACCGCTCGCAGCGCGGCGCTGGCGCGCGAGCCGACGAGGTTGGCGACCACCGCCTGGACGACCTGCAGGCCCGTGCTCCGGTCCCGGCTCGCCCGGAGCGACCGCCGGAGCCAGATCCGAGGGACCCGGGGGCCGGACGGGCGGGCGCGCTCGATGATGAACTCGGCCACGCGGCTGGCGGCGCGCCCATCCAGCTCGAAGAACCACGGCCGGATGTGCCGCGCATACACGCCGGCGAAGTCGTGGGCGCGGGTCAGGTCCTCGAGGTGGTGCAAGGCATAGCGGACGTCCTCGAAGGACGCCGCCCGGTGGCTGACCTCGAACGGCAGCCGGGAGTGGCGAGCCACCCGCTCCGTCACCAGGTACGTCAGTGACACGGGGAGCCGCTCGAGCATCGTCGCCTCGATCGCCGTCCCGCAGTTGACATGGATGACGAAGCGGGCGTTGGCGATCGCGTTGAGGACGTCGCCGTGGCCATCCACGGTGACGTTGGAGTGCCGGCGGGCGATCGCCTCGTACACCACGGGGCGCTCGAACGGGTGCGGTCGGACCAGGAGCCGGACCCGACGATCGGCCGCGGCGAGCCGCTCCACCTCCTCGACGAAGCGCGCGAAGATCTTGCGCAGGTCCGCGAGGAGCAGGTCGACGTAGGCCGCGTCCCATCCGGCAGCGATGAGCGTCTCCCGCTCACGGTCCGAGGATCCGCTGAAGAGCGGGTTGACCAGCGGGAAGCTCGTGTTGATCAGGACGTAATCGCGGTAGGGAAACGCGAGCTGCGATCGCAACCCTCGGTGGCACAGGTCGAAGCGTGGACATCCCGTCACCGCCAGGGCGTCGGGAGGCATGCCGGCTGCCGTCTCGAACGCCGTGTGCTGGCGCTCGCCCCAGAACAGGTAGCCGGCGAGCCACGTGCGCGCTCCGCTGTCCCGGACGAAGCTGGCGCTCCGGGTCGGGGCGTTGGCCCCGGTCTCGCTCAGCACCCCGCCTTCGCTATCGAGGACGAACACGGCGATCCCCATCCGCCGGTACGCCTGGATGAGGTCGAGATTCGCCGGTCGCGCATAGCTGAGCAGGATGGCATCGAGCCCCAGGAGCGGCACGTCGACCGCCTGCTGGTAAAGCGGGATGAGGTACGCGGAAACGCCGCGACGGGTCAGCTCGGCCGCCGTCCGCGTGAGACCGGCCAGGTCACGCTTCGGGTGATCGATGACGACCCCGATCTTCATCCCGCGCGTCCTCGCGCCTCACGGCCCATCGCCACCGGCCGGGGCGAGCGGACCCACAAATCGCTTGACCGGGGCGACGCCGGCCAGTATAAGCTCGGGAAACAGGAATGTACCCCTCCACCGATCACGGCGGCGCCGGTCGCGGTGACCGCCTCTGGACGAAAACGAAGGGAGCACCGCCGCTGACTGGCACGCTCTCCACTCTCCGGGCAAAGCTCGCGCTGTCCCTGCTCCCCCGCTCGCCCCTTCCGATCACGATGCGCAGCTTCCTGCTCCACCAGCCGCTGCTGTTCGGCCTCTGGTTCCAGATGCGGCGGCTCCGGTACACGGTGTTCGGGGCCCGATCCGACTCGATCGACCAGCGGCCGGGGGCGGCCGCGAGGTTCACGGTGGAGAAGGCGCTGCCGTACAACCGCGAGATGATGTGGGCGATCCGGCGAGGGCGGACGGAGCGGTTGATGAACATCCTCCGGAGCATCAACGGCCTCGACACGCGGCAGGCCCGGCTGCTCTGCATCGGGCCGCGGAACGAGGCCGAGGTGCTGCTCCTGACCCTCCATGGCTTTCGACGACGAAACATCGTGGCCATCGACCTGTTCAGCTACACCCCGCTGATCCGGGTCATGGACATGCACAAATTGGAATTCTACGACGACTCGTTCGACATTGTCTACAGCTCGTACGTCGTTACGTACAGCTCGGAGGTCGAGCGGGCCTGCGCCGAGGCCCTCCGGGTCTGCCGTGACGGCGGCCTGATGGTCTTTGCCTTCGAGCGACTGCGGCCCGGGCAGGGCAACCTCTTCGGCGCCAACCCGCTGGAGGACGGGACGCCCCAGCTCCTGTCGTGGTTCGAGCCCCACGTGGACCACGTCTACTGGCGCGAGGAATTCGAGCACGCCCCGGGGCGCTTCATGTGCTCCGTCATCTTCCGCGTCAAGAAGCCTGCGGGATGAACTCAGCGTCGTCAATGTCCCACCGGCGGCTGCGCCAGAGCCTGGGACGGCTCCGGCTCCGGGTGAGGCTCTCGCTGTTCGGGAACAATCAGGCGCTGACCACGAACGCGCTCTACAAGCTCTATCACCGCGGGGCCCAGAAGTCGTGGCTCGGCGGGGCCGATCTCTCGCCGTCGGACTTCGAGGCCGCCGGCCACTTCGAGCACGACGGCTTCCTCGTCCTGCATCCCCCGGTCGCCCCGGATCGAGCCCGGCGTGTCAAGGAGACGGTCGATGCCCTCTTCGCCGAGCCGGACAGGGTCCAGCCCATCTCCGACGGGCTCTCCCGGCTGCGAGATGGGCTCGAGCACGTGCCCGAGGTGACCGAGTTCCTGGCGGGCCCAGTCGAGCGCGCGGTGGAAGCGTATTACCGCAGCCACTTCAAGCTCTACGGCGTGTACTTCTACCGGACCGCCCCCACGCCGACCCGGGCCCAGTCGAGCTTCCTCTGGCACGTCGACAACGTCCCGACCGAGGAGATCAAGCTCATGGTCTACCTCGACGACACCGTCGATGAGACCGGCGCATTCCGGTGCAAGACGCGCTCGGCGACCGACCGGGTGAAGGCGCAGGGGTGGTGGCAGCGAGACGCGAGTAGTCGGTTCCACGATGTCCTCGAGGACCCCGCAACGACGACGGTCTTCGAGGGGCCAGTGGGCACCTCGATCCTGTTCCAGAACGGCGGCGTTGCCCACAAGGCGACGAGTCCGCTCCGCGATCACCGTGATGTCGTCACCTTCGTCATCGTGCCGTCCGACATCCCGTGGCGGGCCCATTTCCCGCGCAACCGCCACAAGCTGAGCACCAACACGGGGGTGTGCCTGAACCCGTACACCGACCGTCCTCAGTCCATCGGCTACCGCGAATGAGCCGACCGGCGGCAGCCGCGAATGCTCCGCCGCCGCCGGTCTCTCCGCTCGCCGGCACCGGCCATCCCCGCCGGGGACGGTGACCGCCCATCTCCGGCAACTCCGGGCGAGCCGGGCTCCCTTCCCCCTGGCTGGCCGAGCTAGGCCGGCAACCCGAGCAGCAGGCGCGTCCTTCGATCATCCGGCCCGACGAGGGAGAAGCAAGGAGCGTTCCGGAGGAACATCGGCGGCGCGGTCAGGAACGTCGCCGTGTACATGAGTCGTCGACGGCCGGGGGCCATCCGGCTTCCCATGTGGAAGCAACGGGACGTCTCCACCACGAACGTGGTCAGCCGCGGCGCCTTCATGACCCGCACGCTGCTGGCATCGATGCGGCTGAAGACCCGGGTGTCGGGGACATGGCTGCGCACGGTGAACCCGAGGGTGCCCGACGCCGGCCCCGGCAAGAACGTGAACGGACCATCTCCGTCGTCCAGGACGTCGGTCAGGTAGGTGAACAGCTTCAGCACCCGGACGTCGTCGTGATCACGGTGCCAGAGCTGGGAGTACGAGAGACTTTGGCGGCCTTCCCGTGACAGGGTGAGGAGCACGTAGGACAGCAGCGGCAGCTCCCCCAGCACGGCGTTGACGAGCTGCACCACCCGCGGCTGCAACGCGAAGCGCACGTACACGCTGTCACTCGAGAAGGCCTCGTGGGTCTTCCCGTCGAGGAGGCTCACCCAGAAGCCCTTGTGGGACTGGCGCTGCTGCCGCTCCAGCTCGTCCACGCACCCCAGCTTCTCGTCCGCGTCTCGCGCGAGGGCTTCCAGCACGTCCCGGTCGACGAGCTCGTCGACCACGGCATAACCCTCCGTCCGGAGCTGCCCGGCCCGCGTAGCGACCATCGGATCGATGGCGGAGCGACGCCCCAGGCGCCGGCGTTCGAGCTTCTCCCGCCAGCGGAGCAGGCTCAGTCCTCCCTTGACGCCCCATCGGAGTGGCGTCCGATTGACGTGCCAGAGGAGCCTCGTGAAGGCACGCCGTCGGGGCGCGCCACCTCGGGCCGGCGGCGCTACCTTCTGTCCCTCGGCTCCCATACGATGAGGCTCCCGTCATTGTGAATGGTTGGCGCCCAGTCGAGCCGGCGTTCCTCGAGGATTCGCACCACGCCCCGCCCGGCCAACGTCCGCACCGTCGACCGCAGACGACGCTGGTAGTCGACCGACCTGATGTAGAGGTAGTTCGACCAGTCGCCCGGCCGCCGCGGATCGAGAAACTCGGCGGCCGGCTCGATGTGGATCACCCGGCGCGGCCCCGCGGCCAGGAGGTTCTCGAGCACCTGAGGCACCGCGCGCGGCACCTGTTCGAGGACGAAATACGTGAACACCGTCCGGCCGGACACCGACGCGAAGCCGCGATGTCCCGGCTCGGTGACGTCGATGAGATCGAACTGGACGCCCGGCACCCCGAAGTGCGTCGCGATCTGGCGGGCGGCGGTGACGGCGTTGGAGGAGATGTCGAAGCCGAGGAGCGTCGGCCAGCGTCGGGTGGTGACGAGGCTGAACAGGTTGTAGCCGAAGCCGCAGCCCAGCTCGACCAGCGTCTCGACGTGCCCCGCGTAGGTCTGCATGAGGCCCCCGAGGGCCCGCATCCGGATGCGATAGTACTCGCGCCGGGGGATCCGTACCACGCGCCCTCCGACCTTGCAGACCACGAGGCGGTCGTCCCGGCCCACGAGAAAGTCGATCAGGTCGGCTGCGTGCTCCCAGGCCCGGGCGGCGGCGAGCGCTCGCCAGGCCCCGTCGTCGTACTCCCGCGTCACCCGGCTTCGGTCACGCCGACGCCGAAGGGCGAGTCGCGCCGCGATCGCCACGAAGTCGACCAGGCGCGCATAGGCCAGCGCTGGGGCCGAGATCGGCCGGACGGCGATCTCGGGGCCCATCGCGGCCTCCGTCCCCTCGCCGACGCTCACGATTGCCCGGCCGGCCGTGGCGTCGGAAAGGTGAGCGACGAGGCGATCACCCGGCGGACGATCGCCCGTTCCCACGGCGTGAGCGTGAACATGTAGAGGAGCAGCCAGTACAGCGTCGCGAAGATGCTCAGGGCCGCCAGGAGCGGCACCACGCCGCCGACGGCGACATGGACCCGGGACACGTACAAGGCCAGGCCCGCCACCGGCATGCCCGCCAGGAGGATCCTGGCATAGGCTCGGGCCACGCTCGTCAAGGCGAGCTGCTGCGCCCGCACGATGACCGACAGCTGCAGGGGGAAGGTGACCGTCACGGCGACCACCTGGGACAGGATGAACGCGCGTTCCGCAAACCGGCCGACGAGGTCGATCCCGAGCAGGAACGTCACCAGGAGCTGCCCCAACAGGACCAGATTCAGCGCCCGTAGCGCGCCGGGCCGGACCAGCAGCGCCATCTGCCCGAACCCCACGATCGTCGTCAGCAGCGAAGCCAGAAAGAGCGCCGAGAGCCACCCCCAGAGAGGTGCGAAGGCGGGGCCCATCCAGACGCGCAGGATGTCCTCGGCGAAGAGGGCCCCGCCGGCGAAGATCGGAAGCGTGACCACCGGCAACAGCGTCAACCCCGAACCGATCAACCGCTGCGCCCCCGCCCGATTGCTGGCTTCCTCCAGCCGGGCCGACACGGGCAGCACGGGGCCGCTCAGTGTCGCGAACACGACCTTGAGAAACCTCGGCAATCGCATGAGCACATCATAGACGGCGACCCCCGCCGGGCTCACCAGCGCGCCGATGACGAGGGGGAGCGATTGCCCCTGGATGGCGCCCAGCGCCTTGCTCTGGAACATGACCCAGGCGCGCCCGAACAGCTCCCGCCCCGGCTCGCTCCGCCAGCGCAGTCCAGTCCCGGCGGCCCGAAACAGGCCGACGGCGATGGGCGCCATCACGAGGTAGCGGACGGTGTTCGCGGCCAGGAAGGCGAAGCCGACGTACTCGAAGGGCTGACCACTCCAGGCGAGCCAGGCTGCGGCCACCGCGTAGGCCAGGTTGCTGGCGATGTCGAGGCTCCGCAGCGTCCCGTAGCGCTCGAACCCCTTGAGGACGCCCTCGAAGACCTGACCCGGGAAGTAGACGACGACCGCGGCCGCGGTGGCCGCGATCAGCCACCCGAACCCGTCACGGTCGGCCGGGTCGATCTGGAAGACGTGGCGGCCGAGGACGTCGCGCAGCGCCCACAGCCCCGCCGCGACCACGACACCCACCACAAGGGCAACCCCCAACATCCGGCCCACCCGCGTGCCCGCCTGCGCCCAGGCCCGGCTCACCCGCGCCCGGGCCACCGCCTCGGTCGTCAGCTCCGGGAAGCCGAAATCCAGAACCGCGAGAAACCCGGTCGGGAGCAGGACCCGGGCGAGCACGAGGAGCCCGAACCGCGTCAACCCGTACACGTGCACCAGAATCGGGATGAGCAGCAGGTTGATGAGGCTGACCGCCACGAAGGCGATGCCTGTCACCGCCGTGTTTCGAACGAGTCGATCGAGCATCAATTCACCCGCCCGCACTCGGGGGACGCAGTCGAGACGCCGAGCTCAGCCATCCGCTCGAGGGCCCTCACGGGGCGCGGCCCGTGGAGAACAGCCGGTCCACCTCCCCGATAATGCGCTGCTGCTGCTCCACGGTCATGTTCGATCCCGACGGAAGGCACAGCCCCTCGTCGAACAGCCGGTCGGACAGGCTGGCCGCCTCCTCGTGCGGGTAGTACACGCAGCCGGCGAAGAGCGGCTGGCGGTGCATCGGCTTCCACACGCGTCGCGTCTCGATGCGCGCCCCGGCCAGGTGCTCCACGACCTCGGGCGGTCTCAGGCCGGTAGCCGACGGGTCGATCACGCACGCGGTCAACCACCGGTTCGAGCGCCCGAACGGTGCCTCGGGCATCCATCGAACGGCGGGCAGGTGGGCCAATCCCTGCCGATAGCGCTCGAACACGGCCCGCCGCGCGACGATCCGGTCCTCGATGACCTTCAGCTGACCGCGGCCGATGCCGGCCAAGACATTACTCATCCGGTAGTTGTAGCCCAGAACGCTGTGCTCGTAGTGCGGCGCCGGATCTCGGGCCTGGGTCGACAGGAACCGCGCCCGCTCGATCAGCGCCTTGTCGCTGGACACCAGGATGCCGCCGCCCGCCGTCGTGATGATCTTGTTCCCGTTGAACGAGTACGCGCCCAGATGCCCGATGGTGCCGCTGGCGCGTCCCTTGTACGTGGCGCCCAGAGACTCGGCCGCGTCCTCGATCACCGGGACCTCGTACGCCTCGCACAGCTCCATGATCGGGTCCATGTCGGCGCTCTGCCCGTACAGATGGACCACGAGCACCGCCTTGGGGAGCCGGCCTCGGGCCGCCGCATCGGCCAGGGCCCGCCCGAGCGCCGGCGGCGACATGTTCCAGGTCTCCGGCTCCGAGTCGATGAACACGGGCGTCGCCCCGACGTAGAGGATCGGGCTGGTGCTCGCCACGAACGTGAATGTCGAGCAGAACACGACGTCTCCCGGCCCCACGCCGAGCACGACCAGCGCCAGGTGCAGCGCCGCCGTGCCCGAGTTCACCGCCGCCGCGTGCTCGACCCCGACGTAGGCCGCCAGCTCGCGCTCGAAGGCATCCACGTTCGGGCCCAGCGGAGCGACCCAGTTGGTGCGAAACGCTTCCTCGACGAACGCCATCTCGTAGTCGCCGAGATGCGGCGTCGACAGCAGGATCTGGCTGTCGAGGTCTCGACGCCGGTGCAGCCCGACAGGCCGGCCTTCGGCGTCGAGAACGGGAAGCTCGTCGATCGCGAACTCGTTCATGACGGCGAGGGCCGTCACGCCGTCGATGTCGGTCGGGACCGTCTTCGACTCCAGCGGCCCCAGCGCCGCCAGCGTGGTCTCGAGCGACGCGCCCCCGAGCAGGAGCCGCCGAATGTCCCCGTCGGTGACGGTGCGGCGGAACCGTCCCTCGCGGTCGACGAGCAGGAGCACGCTGAGACCCGTCTCGTTCAGTCGCGTCAGGGCCTCGCGGACCGCCACCGCGTCCCCGACGATCACCCGCTCCAGCTTCTTCGGTGTCATCGCTCGCCCGTCCCGGCGGACCTGCCTCCGCGGCTGCCGGATCCACCAATCTGCCGACCGCTCCCGTCATGCGCCCGCCGCGCCGACGTGGCGCTTCTGCCAGCGGGCCAGGGACCGGTGTCGTCGTTCCGAGGCCACCGCGGCCGCCAGGACCACGCCGTTCCCTCCCAGCGCCGCCATGACCCACGCCCTCGGGTCCCCCGGCCCCAGCTGGCGGAACGCATAGACAACCGTGCAGTGGACCGAGTCCAGCGAATACGAGTCAGCGGCCAGGAACCGGATCGCCTCGCGGACCCGCTGCCGACCGACCGTGACACGCGTTCTCGACGTGAAGCCGACCGCGCCCAAAAACCGCGGCCAGGCGCGGGTACTGCGCGGGCGTGTACTCCCGGCCAGGAACCACCGATCCAATATACAGCCAGCCGGTCACCGCGCTGAGGAGAATGAGGACGGGCGTCGGAACTCGCTCCAGGAAGCCCACCGGAAGAGCAGGTTAGGTCCCGAAGCCCATGAGCCACAGGCTGAAGAGCCCCGTGCCCGCATTCGGCTGCACGTCGCCGAACGGATAGGTGAGCGGAACGGAGGACCAAGGACTCTAGCGCGGCCGCGGCCGGGCCGGGACGCCGACCACCGTCTGGCCGTCCTCCACGTCCCGCGTGACCACGGCGCCCGCACCGATGACCACCCAGTCACCGATCGACACCCCCGGCAGCACAACCGCCGCGGCTCCGACCAGCGCTCCCTCCCCGACGCGGACGCCGCCTCCCAGCGTCGCGCGCGGGGCGACGTGGGCCCATGCCCCCACCTGACAATCGTGATCGACGACCGCGCCGTGGTTGACGATGACGGCCTCGCCCACGACGGCGGCTGGCGCCACGATCGCGCCGGCGGCGAGGAATACGCCCGCCCCCAGCCGCGCATGCGGTGACACGACGGCTTCCGGGTGGATAACCGACCAGAGCCTCGTTCCGGACTGGCGCAGCTGCCGGCACACGCGGCTGCGGGCCCGGTTGTCGCCGATCGCGACGTGGACGGCTCCCGTCAGCCCCTCGAGCCCTCCCGCGGGGGTCGTGATGCGGCAGTCCAGGAGCTGGCTGCCGTCGAGCCGCTCGTCGTCGTCGCGCACCTCCACCTCGATCGGCTCCCCCGACCGTTGGAGCGCGTCGTACACCACCTTCGCATGCCCGCCGGCCCCGATCAGGATCACCCGGCTAGTAGGCATTCGATTTCGCGAGCACCGATTCGCCGATCGGGAGCGTCGCCAGCAGCTCCACGATCCGCTGGCCGGCCTGCCCGTCACCGTAGACGTTCGGGACGACGGGGCGGGGTCGGCCGAGGCTCGCCGCGATGGCGGCGCGGATCTTCCCCGCGTCGGCCTCGGGCACGTCGAGGACATTGCCGCTCCGCTCTCGATCCCGCTGGCGGGTGCCCACGTTCACCACCGGCAGGCCGAAGGTCGCGGCCTCGATGATGCCCGAGCTCGAGTTGCCGACCATCACGTCGGCCGCCGCCAGCGAGGAGACGAAGTCCGGACGCGGCAGATGGCTGATGAGCCGGACGCGCCGGTCGTCGCGGTACCGCTCCAGGACGCTCCGGATCAGGCGGCCGCCGGCATCGGCGTTCGGGAGGAAGCAGAGCGCTTGCAGCCGCGCCGCCAGCACCGCCTGAAGCACCGCCTCCGCCTGCGTCCCGGCACGGTCCGCCTCCTGCAGCACCGGGTGGTAGATCACGAGGGCCACCGGCCGCTCGGGGTCGAGGTCGAGGTCGCGGCACAGCGCGGCGCGGTCCTTCTGGCCAAGTTCCCGGAGGCCGTCCAGTCCGGGCGCGCCGGTCACGAAGACGTGCTCGGGGCGCTCCCCCATGTGGATGAGCCGCCCCCTGGCTCCCGGCGTGGCGACGAAGTGGTAGTGGGCCAGCTTCGAGATGGCGTGGCGGATGGGCTCGTCCACCGTCCCGGACCGCTCGCCGCCGTGGACATGGACCACGGGGATGTTCAGGTGGAGGGCCGCGAGCGCCCCCGCCAGCATCTCCCCCCGGTCGCCCAGGACCATGACCAGGTCGGAGCGCTGGCGCTGGAAGAGCGCGGTCATTTCGAGGAGCTCCTGCCCGAGCGCCACCGCCATCGCGGCTCCCGTGCAGGCCTCGAGAGCCACGGGGATCCGCGCGCAGATGCGGAGCCCGGAGGCCTCGACGTCCCGGGCCGTCTGCCCGAAGGCCGGCGAGAGGTGCATGCCGGTCACGCAGACGCACACCTCGAGGCGACCGCTCGCCTGCGCGAGCCTGAGGGTACGGCGGATCAGGCCGAAGTCCGCCCGCGTCCCCGAGACGTAGCAGACCCGTCTCACGGCTCGATGTCCGACCACTCCAGCATGGCGCCGGCGGGCAAGTCTCGCCGGACTCGCCGCCCGGCCAGCCTGGGCAGGTCCCGGGGGGGGATCCCGGTCCCTGGCCGCAGGACGACGAGATCCTCGCGCGTGAGCGCCTCGCCCGCCCTGAGCGGCCGACGCAGCGTCACGCTCCGGCGCACCAGATCCCTGACCGTCAGCTCGCACGGGCGGGGCACCTTCTCACCGGAGCCCAGGCTCCGCTCCACCGCCCGGATGTCGGCGATCATCTGGGCCAGCTCACCCGGCTCCAGCGATGCCTGGTGGTCCGGGCCCGGAAGCGACCGGTCCAGGGTGAAATGCTTCTCGATGATCACCGCCCCCAGGGCCGCCGCCACCGGCGCGATGAGCGTTCCTGGAGTGTGATCGGAGTACCCGCAGGGCAGTCCGAAGCGCTCGCGCAACGTCAGCATGGCTCGCAGGTTCACGTCCTCCAGCGCCGTCGGGTAGTTCGACGTGCAATGGAGGAGCGTCAACACCTGCGCCAGCGGGGCCACGAAGCCCCGCTCGGCTCGGGCGGAGCTCACGACCTCGACGGCCTCTGCCACCTCCTCAAGGGTCGCCATCCCCGTGGACACGATCAGGGGCAGCCCAGTCGCTGCGAGATGAGCGAGAAGCGGGACATTGGTGAGATCTCCGGAGGCGACCTTGACCCGGCGGACGCCGAGCCCTACGAGGAAATCGGCGGCCGCCTCGTCGAACGGCGTCGACAGGAACTCGATCCCGAGCTCGCGACATCGCTCGAAGAGACGCCGGTGGGACGACTCCGACAGTGTGAGGGCCCCGAGCATCGAGAACTGGTCGCCGGTGCCCGTCCGAGCGCGCTGGTAGGCGGCCTTCTCGGCGCCCGGCCGCACCAGCGTCTCCGGCCTGAAGGTCTGGAACTTGACCGCGTCGGCACCGGCCCGGGCCGCGGCCACCACGAGCTTCAGGGCCAGCTCCTCGGAGCCGTTGTGGTTGACCCCCGCCTCGGCGATCAGCAGGCAAGCCACGTCGTCACCAGACGGTGAGACCGCCATCGACGACGATGTTCTGTCCGGTTACGTAGGAGGAGGTGTCCGCGGCCAGGAACACCACAGCGCCACAGATCTCGTCGCGCGCCGCCATGCGGCCCAGCGGGACGCGGGCGCTGTAGTTCCGCACGAAGCCCTCGTCCTGCCCACTGAACACGCCGCCCGGCGTGACGGCATTGACCCGGATCCCGTGAGGGCCCCAGTAGGCAGCCAGGTACTTCGTCAGGCCCCAGACGGCGGCCTTGCTGGCCGAGTAGACGGCCGGCGTGTTGATGGCGCGACCCTCGTATCGGGCGCCCTCGTAGATCCGCTGATCCGGCGCCACGATCCCGTAGACGGACAGCATGTTGATGATGCTGCCGCGGCCGCGCTTCGCCATGGCCGCGCCGAACACCTGGCACCCGAGCATCACGCCGGTCAGGTTGACCCGCATGACGTAGTTCCACTCCTCGAGCGGAAAGCGCTCGAACGGGTCGAAGAAATGCGGACCCTTCGCGGCCGCCCCGTTCACGAGCACGTCGACCTCACCCAGATCCGCCCGGACGGCCGCGTAGAGGTCCTCGAGCCGGTCAGGGCTGGTCACGTCGACCACGTAGGGGCGCGTCACCGGGCCGTGATCCCGGTTGATCTCGACCGACACGGCCTCGGCTCGGCCACCATCCAGATCCACCACCGCCACTCGTGCGCCGTGGCCGGCCAGCGCGGCGGTGAAGCGCGCGCCGAGGATTCCGCCGCCTCCGGTGAGCACCACGACTTTCCCGCTCAGATCGAATCCCCCGGCCCGGGTCGTCAACGGATGACCCCGAGCCGCTGCCTCTCGCGCATGAGCAGCTCGACCAGCTTGAAGTCAAGCTCCGTATCGATGTCGACCGAGCGCTCACGCGGCATGAGGTGGAGCTTCACGCGGCCGTTCCAGAGCCCCTTCGCCAGGCTGTGGCGGTGCCAGACGTAGATCGACGCGTTCATGGCGTAGACCCTGGGGGCCTCCTGCCGGCTCGCCACACCGCCGCCCTTCACCAGGCGGAATCCGCCCATCGGGTCGGGCTCCACCATGTTGAAGTACGGGTTCTTCTCGGCCTCGTAGCCAGTCATCACGACATCGGTGTCCTCGTCGAGCAGGTCGAGGCAGGCCCGGATGTCGGTGACCTCGCGCAACGGCGAGGTCGGGTCGAGGTCGACGATCCGCTCGATGCGGACCCCGCGCCCTTCCAGTCCCCGGACGAGGTGCTCGACCACCGGGATCTTCGGCGCGGCGCTCGTCGCCAGTTCCGCGGGCCGGAGGAACGGGATGCCCGCGCCCGCCCGCCGGGCGACCTCCGCGATCTCCTCGTCGTCCGTGGACACGTAGACCGCGTCGATCCCGTCACAGGCCAGAGCCTGCTCGATCGTGTAGACGATCAGCGGCTTGCCGTGGAGAGGCCGGAGATTCTTTCGCGGCACCCCGGTCGAGCCGCCGCGCGCACAGACCGTCGCCACGATGCTCACCGCCCCGCCGCCTCCCTCGCCCGGAGGGCAAGCTCGGTGCTCCTGAGCGCCTCCCAGATGTCCTGGGACGTCGGGCGGCCGCGCCGCACACAGTCGAGGAACTCGCCCATCGCAACGAGATAGGTCCGCGCGACATCGAAGCCGTCGGTCCCGTCGGTTCCGCAGTCCAAGCGCGTGCACTCCCGGGCGGTCAGCCGCTCGAGGCGCCGTGCCCGCAGATCCCAACGCAACGTCCCCTCGTCGCCGACCAGCTCGTAGCAGCGCATCGGCCGCCGCGCGACGTAGTCGACGCCGATGCTGACCACGGGGCCCCCGGCGCGCCAGAGCAGGATAGCGGCGACATCGTCGGTCTCGATGGCGAGCCGACTGTGCCGGCCGGCCAGGGCCCGGACACTGTCGAATTCGCCGAGCAGCCAACGAGCCGAATCGATCTCGTGGAGAAAATCGAGCACCACGCCCCCGCCGAGGTGGGCCACCGCGCTGTAACTGGCCCGAAAGTCCTGTGACGGGCGCCAGTCCGGGAGCCACTGTCCGGCCTGGAGCGAGACTCGCACCACGTTGCCGATCGCGCCGTCCACCAGCAGCGACCGCAGCCGCCGGAGCGACGGGAGAAAGCGTAGGTTGCACCCGCTCAGCGTGATGGGAACCGCGTGGCGGTGCGCCAGCTCCTCCCGAATGCGGTTCAGGTCTCGCCACTCGGTGACAACCGGCTTCTCCACGTAGCAGGGGATCCCCTCCTCGAGAAGGCACAGGAGCGTGTCGGTATGGAGGCCGGAAGGCGTCGCGATCACCGCGAGGTCCGGCGCCGAGCGGAGCGCCTCGTCGAGCCGCGTGACGGTGAGCGCCCCTAGCGACTCCGCGAGCGCGTCGGGCTGACGATCGCGGCGAAGCAGGACGAGCTCGGCGTCGCCCTGCAGCGCGCGGACGTTCGTCGCGTGGCGTCGGCCGATCGACCCGAAACCCACGATCAGCGCACGCATCGCATCCGTGCCCGGACGGTCGCGCCTCTCCCTCCCGGCGCCGCCGCTACCAGACGCTGCGCCCTCCGTCCATCACGAGGTTCTGCCCGGTCATGTAACGCGAGGCGTCCGAGCAGAGGAACTGGATCGCGGCCCGGTACTCCTCCACGTCCGCCATCCGCGCCAGCGGAATCAGTCTGGTCAGCCGCGAGACGAACTCCGGCGGCTGCCCGTTGTACACCCCCCCGGGCGACAGCGCGTTCACCCGCACGTTCTTGTCGGCCCAGTACACCGCCAGGTAGCGGGTCAGCCCGACCAGGGCCGTCTTCACGACCGAGTAGGTGACGGGCTTCACCGGCTGCTGGTCGTCGGGCCGGCCTTCGACCTGGTACAGCCGCTGATCCGGCGCGAACACGGACAGATCCGATGCGATGTTGAGGATGACCCCTCCGCCGTGCCTCGCCATCCAGCTCCCGAACGCCTGGCTGCAGAGGAATGCGCCGGTCAAGCCGACGTCGATCTCCTTCTGCCAGCGGGCGACGGAGAACGTCTCGAGGCGCGAGGTCTCGTCCACCACGCCGCCGACGACCTTGGCATCGATCGCGGCGTTGTTGATCAGGATGTGCGGCCCGCCATGGGTATCGACCACCCACTGGCACAGTGAGGCGACCGAGCCGGGATCCGTCACGTCGAGGGAGGCCCCCAGGACCCTCCCCTCGCCGAACTCCTTGGACAGCATGGCCGCCTTCTCCCGCGCGCGCTCCCCGTCCACGTCCGCGATGGCGACCACCGCTCCGCATTCCGCCAGGGCCGCGGCATGCTGCTCTCCGAGCAACCCGGCGCCTCCCGTGACCACGGCGACCCGTCCCGACAGGTCCCATCGCTGCATGTCAGTACGATCTCGCTTGTCCGCCGTCGACGATGAACACCGAGCCAGTGGCGAAGGCTGCTCGAGGAGAGGCGAGGAACGCGACGAAGTCAGCGATCTCTTCGGCCTTCCCGAACCGCCGCAACGCCACCTCCCGCGTCAGCATCGCCGCGACGGCCTCCGCGTCCTCCCGGAGCCTCCGTTCCCAGACCGAGCCCTCGAACAGAATGTTCCCTGGCGCCACCGCGTTGATGCGGACGCCGCGCTCGGCCAGCGGCCTCGAAATCCCGCGGACGTACGCGTTCAGCGCAGCCTTCGCCGCGGAATACGTCACCGGGGCGCCGAGCGCCTCGATCCCGCAGATCGACGAAATGCAGACCACCGACCCGCCGCGCCGGCTCAGGGCCGGCAGCGCAGGCGCGACGACGTTCGTGGCGCTCATGAAGTTCAGCTCGAACACGCGAACCCACTCCTCCGGCGTCTCGGCGCCAGGCTCCACCGAGGCGCCGCTCCCGGCGTTGCAGACGAGGACGTCCAGGCCACCCCAGTGGGCCGTCGTCCGCTCGACGAGCATCGCGCACGCCCGCGGATCCGTCACGTCCGCCGCCACGTAGCTGACTCGCTCACCGCCCAGCTCCTCCGCCGCCTTCTCGAGCTGGCGCCCGTCGCGCGCGTTCAAGACGACGGGGCAGCCTTCGCGGTGCAACGCCGCCGCAATCGCTCGGCCGATCCCGCGCGACGAGCCGGTCACGAGCGCGATCTTGCCTTCCAGGTCCAGGTTCACTCCGCCTCCCTTAGCCAGCGCATCACAGCGTCGCGATACTCGCACAAGATTTCCACATCGCGCCCATCGGCCGCCCGCGCCGTCTGCAGGATGTAGTTCCCGAGATATCCGATCCGTTTGAGCGCCCCGAAAACCGCGCCGAAGTGGGCGTGCCCCTGCCCGAGCGGGACCGTGGAGCCACCGAGCACGCGATCCTTGACGTGGACGTTGAGAATGCGGTCGCCGTAGGCGCCAATCTCCTCGGTCGGGTCGAACCCCATGGCTGCGCTGTTGCCGACGTCGTAGTTGATTCCGAACAATGACGGGTCGCTCGGCTCGAGGAATTGCCGGAGCCGGCCGGGCTGGAAATCGGACTCGAACAGGATGCGGATCTCGGCGCGCTTCAGTAGCGGCGCGACGCGGGCGAAACCCGTTCTCAGGTCCTCTTCCTGCCTGATCGACTCGAGCCGCCCGTTGTCCACCAACGGCATCACCACGTATTCGACCCCGATCTCGGCCGAGGCCTCGATCACCCGCTCCACCTGGTCGAGCCTCCGTCCTCGCTCCCGGCCCTCGGCCTTGTAGAAGGGCGCCTCCATGAAGCAGTCGCCGGTGAGGGACCGGACCTGCACACCGAGGTCCCGGGCGATCTCCCGGATCTCCCGGCGGCCGCCCGCAGTCATGAGCGGGTTCTCGTCGAGGCGCTCGTGGTCCAGCGTCCACTCGATGAGCGGAAATCCGTGCCGGCTGGCCAGCGAGAACTCGATCCGCCAGTGCTGCCAGGGGAAGGCCTGGATCCGGCCGCCAACCGGCGGTGAGAGTCGGCCCTGCATGAACCCAACGAGCGCCATCAGCGGGCCCGGCTCACCTCCACGAGCCCCTTCGCGGTCCAGCCCCCATCGACCACGACGTCCTGACCCGTCACGTACGAAGAGGCCGCTGATGCGAGAAAGATCACAGCTCCGACGACGTCGGCCGCCTCCCCCCAGCGCCTCAGGAGCGTGTGCCGGCGCCGCTGCTCGTGGAGCACCGGATCGGTGAAGCTCGCTTCGGTCATCGCGGTCCGGACGTAGCCGGGCGCGACGGCGTTCACGCGGATATTGTCCTTTCCCAAGTCCACCGCCAGCGCTCTGGCGAGCATCCGCAGTCCGCCCTTCGAGGCGACGTACCCGGGGTTGCCCGGAAAGCCCAGCATCGACCCGATGCTCGTGATGTAGATCACCGAGCCGCCGCCGGAGCGTTTCATGGGCTCGGCGACGATGACCGTGCACGCGTACGCGGCCTTGAGGTTGACGTCGATCGTCTGGGCGAAGTCGGCCAGGTGCCGATCCGGCGTCGTCGGCCCCAGCGAGATGCCGGCGGCGTGCACGTACACATCGATGCGGCCGAACCGCTCGCACACATCCTCCACGATCTTGCCGACCTGTGACTCGTCGCAGACATCGGCCTGACGATACTCGACATCCTCCGGGAAGGATGGGGGCCGGGGGGATCGGGCGACACCGACGACCCGGGCGCCAGCTCGCTCCAGCCCGCCCGCGATGGCGGAGCCGATGCCCCGCGAGGCCCCCGACACGAGCGCGACCTTGCCCGCGAGGCCGAAGAGGCTCTCGATGAAGGACACGCTAGTGTCCCGAGTTCGAGAACAGGTCCTGCTCCACCAGGTCGCACAGGATGTGCCCGATCATGATGTGCATTTCCTGGATTCGCGCCGTGTCGTCCGCCGGGATGACGATACTCAGCTCGCACATCGATCGGAGCGGCCCCCCGTCCCTCCCCAGCAGGCCCACGGTCCTCGCGTCCAGCGCCTTCGCCTTCTGAATGGCTCTGAGCACGTTGCGGCTGCTCCCCGATGTCGACAGCCCGAACACAAGGTCGTCCCGGCGCACCAGACCTTCGACCTGCCGGCTGAAGACCTCGTCGTAGCCGTAATCATTGCCCACGGCCGTGAGCACCGACGTGTCGGTGGTCAGGGCGATCGAGCACAGCGCGCGACGCTCCGATCTAAACCGTCCCACCAGCTCGGCGGCCAGGTGCTGGCTGTCCGCGGCACTGCCCCCGTTGCCGCACCAGAAGATCGTCCGGCCCGAGCGCAGGCACTCACGCATGGCGTCGGCGATCCGCGCGATCATCGGTGCCTGCTCCGCCGCCACCCGGGCGGCCAGGTCGATATGCGCCTGACAGGCCGTTCGGATCGCGCTCTCCGCGCCCGGGGTCATCATCGGGTCGTCGTGTCGACACGGGCGGGCCGGCTCGCCCGGGCGCGCTGGACGCCCTCCAGGATCAGCGCGACGACGGCGAAACCCACGATACCGATCAGCGCGGCGACCAAGGCGCTGAATCGCAGCCCCCGGGAGACGGGCATCGCCGGCGGCCTCGCACGGTCGACCAGCTCGAGCTTCGTCGTCCGTGAAGCGGCCGCGAGGACGGTCTCGGACAGCTTTCGCGCGAGGGCCTGGTGCATCGCCTCCGCCGACGTCCGGTTCCTGGTCAGCTGATCGAGCTTTGCCTCTCCCGTTGCGACCCTGGGGGCGAGCTCCCGGAGCCTCCCGTCGTTTTCCTGGATCTGGCGATCCGTGGCGGTCCGCTGACTCGCCAGAGCAGCCGCCCGAGCCTCGGCCGCCACGATCCGTTGCTGAAGCTCTTGATAGACGCGATTGATCTCCTGCGTCTGAAGCTGCCGGTCCGATTTCCGGTTGGCAGCGTCTGGCGCTCGTGGGGATGGAAGTGTCGCGTCATCGACGAGCGATCTCCTCAGCGTGATCAGCGGCTCGTGGCGCTGCAGGGCCGTCTTGAGCTGGGCGACTTCGGCCCGGATGCCCGCTTGCTCGACACCGATCGCGGCCAGCTCTTGCATCAGCCGCCTTCGCTCCTCGACGCGCGCCCGCTCCTCGGCTTGCAGGACGACGACGCGGGTGGTGCGCCGGAAGTCCAGGAGGGCCGAATCGGCTTGGTCGAGCGCGCTTCGCGCGGACTCGAGCTCCTGGGCGATCGCCTGGCGCACGTGGTCGTCGCCCTCCCGGGCATGGACGCTCAGCTCGAGGGCGCGCTCCGCAAGGAAGTTCGCCGTGTCCGCCGCGAGCTTTCCGTCCGGTAGCGTGACGGCAAGAGACAGCAGGTTGGTTCCCTTGATGCCCTTGACCGTGATGCTCTCGGCCAGCTGCCTGGTCGTGAGTCCCAGCGGGGGCTTGTCGAGGTCGAGGCGGCGCACCGCCTCGGCCAGCGGCGTCGGATTCTTGACCAGACCGGTGAGGGCATCGGAGCCCAGCGCCGAGGCCCCATCCGGCGTCCCGGCTTTCGCGTGGGTGGAGGCCAGGAGCGCGGTGGCCTCGAACCGCTTCGGCACCGCGAACATGGCCAGCACGATCACGACCAGGACCAGCGACGCGGTGCCCCCGAGAATCAGCCACTTTCGCCTCCAGAGCACCGCGAGGTACGTGAAGATGTCCTCCTCCTCGCTCTCACGCATGTGGCATCCCCGGCCCGCCGTGCCGCGGCGGCACCCGTCGCGCCTCTCGCAGCCACTCGCGCCGATGCCGAGGCTCGCAAGCAGGGCGAGAGGGGACCGGGGCCCCACTGGGTGCCACTGGCGTCGCGCACGCCCCTGCTTGTCGGGCCCCCGGGTCACGTGGCATCACGTCTTTGGTTGGCGTCGGTCCTGCTGGGACGGGTCGAACCCGTGCGCAAGAATAGCGAGGAACGCCGAGGCAGGTCAACAGCGGGCGCGCTCCCTGGTCACGGTGAGAGGTGAGGCACGGAGAAGGCCGCAGTCCATGACCTCAGCGTCTTCCGCAGCGCGTCCAGCGGCGAGTGCGGATGAGAGCGGTGTCCATGTGCGGGCCTGGATTCAGTGTATCTCCGCGGCGGACGACGCGTCAACGTCCGCTTTCAGATGCACGATGCCGGGAGGACGGGACGTGCCCAGTGTGGCGACGGCGAGCATCACTTCGGCAACCACGAAACGGGCCCAGGCCAGCCGACGAAGGGCCGCGTCGCCGTGGTCGTCCGGGTCGAGGAGGTGGCCAGTGGCTCCTCGCGGTGTCCCACGACGCCCATGGCCACCGTCGATCCCGAGCCACGCGAGCGTCGCCGCCACGGCGAAGGCGCGGCTGTCCTGATTGTCGCCCAAGCCCTGGCCGAATCCGACACGCGTTACACTACTCGCCTTGCGCCCACCCCCGTTGCGTAGCCGTGGCGTGCCCTAGGCAGGCGCGCGCTCGTCAGGATGGTGGGGGGACACGCGAGGCAGGCTCGCCCATGGGGGCCTGGCTTTCGTGGGGAACAGGCCGGGGGCTCCTTCCCCTGCCCTGGGCCCGGATCGCCAGCACCTCCGTCTCCGGACGCCAGACCTGGTCCGCCGGGATGTACGTGGCGTCTTTCCAGACGGCGAAGTCGGGAAACCCAGCGTCCCACGCCACGACGCCAAGGTAGGAACCGACATTGGCCTGGTGGTCCACCCTGCGGATGACGCGCCCCGGCCCCCGCAGGGAATCCAGCTCGATCCCTTCCATGGCGTTCACCACCGGCTCCGTGTCGACGCTGTTCGCCGTCCTCACCGCCCGGGCCCAGGTCATGACCCCGTCGTACGCATTGATCGCCCACGTGGACGGGTACTTGTTGGTGGCGGCGCCGTACTTCTGGATGAAGTCCTCGAAGCGCTGGCTCGGCGCCAGCTTCCGGATGACGTGAAACGGCCCGCGGTCGTAGCCGAACACCCCCTCCGGCACTTCCTTTCCCAGCCCCTGGAGCACCTCCACGTCGTAGAGCCCCACGAAGGGCAGCCGCTCGAAGAGGTCGTGGATCCGCGCCTGCCGGCTGAACGCGATGAGGTCCGAGCCGAAGAGGTTGCTGTAGATGGCGTCGGGGGCAGCCTTCAGGCTGGCGTCGATGCAGGGGCCGAAGTCGGTCTCGCCCAGCTTGGGCCAGATCCTGCCGACGATCTCGGCATCCGGCTTGTGCTCCCTGAGCCGCCGCTCGAAGGCCTCCGCCCCCATATGGCCCAGCTCGTAGTCCGGCCCGATGATCAGGTAGCGCCGGTACGGCTTCTCGGCCATGTACCGGGCCACGGCGCTGCCCTCGATGAAGGTGTTGGGCACGACGGAGAAGATGTACCGGTGACCCCGCTCCACGAAGGCCCGCTCGCTGTTGGCGGTGTGGGAGATGAGGATGGTCTTGTGCTCCCGGGCCACCTCCGACATGAGCAGGAGCACGCTGCTGGAGACCGGGCCGAGGACGGCCGCCACCTCGTCGTTGAGGATCGCATCCCGAGTCTCCCGGGCCCCGACCTCCGGCGTGCCGGTGTCGTCCCGGACCGTGAGATCGAGCTTATGCCCCAGGAGGCCGCCGGAGGCGTTCAGCTCGGCGATGGCGAGCCGGGCTCCTTCGATCCCCGCCAGCCCGAGCAGGGCCAGGGAGCCCGTCGAGCTGGTCACCATCCCCAGCTTGACCGTCTTGGGGGGCTCGGCGGGCTCGACGACGACGACCACGTTCAGCCTGAGCGGCTTGCTCAGCAGGCGCTCGAGCTCGCCCACGACGCCGCGCCGGAAGGTGAGCACGCAGGCCACGAAGATGACCCCCTGGATCACCGTCACCCAGGCCCCGAGCTGGGCCAGGTAGTTCTCCAGCGTGATCACGATGAACGCGCCGACCACCGGCCCCATCACGGTGCCCAGGCCCCCGAGCAGTGTCATCAGCACCACCTCGCCCGACATGCTCCAGTGCACGTCGGTGAGCGAGGCGAGCTGGAAGACGATCGCCTTCGTGCCCCCCGCCAGCCCCGACAGCGCCGCCGACAGCACGAAGGCGATGAGCTTGTAGTGGTCGGCCTTGTAGCCCAGCGACACCGCCCGCGGCTCGTGCTCCCGGATGGCCTTCAGCACGTGGCCGAAGGGGGAATGGATGGTCCGGTAAATGAGCAGGAACCCTCCCAGGAAGATCCCCAGCACGACGAAGTACATCGTCATCGGCTGGCCCAGGTCGAGCAGGCCGAACATCATCCCGCGAGGCACCGCCTGGATGCCGTCCTCGCCGTGGGTGAACGGAGCCTGCAGGCAGAAGAAGTAGATCATCTGGGCCAGGGCCAGCGTGATCATCGCGAAGTAGATGCCATGGCGCCGGATGGCGATCGCCCCGATGATCAAGCCCAGGGCCCCCGCCGCCGCCGTGCCGGCCAGGATGGCCAGCTCCGGCGGCCAGCCCCAGACCTTGGCGGCATGCGCCGTCACGTAGCCGGCCGAGCCCAGGAAGACGGCGTGCCCGAAGGAGAGCAGCCCCACGTAGCCGATGAGGAGGTTGAAGGCGCAGGCGAAGAGGGCAAAGCACAGCGCCTTCATGAGGAAGACCGGGTAGATGAAGAAGGGCGCCGCCACGAAGAAGGCCATCATGACGCCGAACCCGAGGGAACGGGACCTGAGCGTCACCGGCGTCGCCGCGGTCACCGGCGCCTTCAGGGATCCCCTCGCCGTGGCCACCTTACTGTGCCCTCCCGAACAGGCCGGCCGGCTTCACCAGGAGCACGAGGGCCATGATGATGAAGATCACCGTATTGGAGGCCTCGGGGTAGAAGACCTTGGTGAGCCCCTCGATCACCCCGA
>Ga0302046_10000201_pt1 | contig 64145 bp, 46 predicted proteins | sample RVTome_11_FD_200261 | JGI IMG/M metagenome (GOLD analysis project Ga0302046, IMG submission 200261) | Soil microbial communities from uranium-contaminated site in the Upper Colorado River Basin, Wyoming, United States - RVT147D111 (version 2) ... | reverse complement strand
ACTGATGACGGGGTGCGAAGACAGCATGGACTCACCCCGCGGCCCGCCCTCCCGTCGATCGACGACCCCAGGGCGCGTCGGATCCGAGTGGGCGGCGATCCGATCGCCTTCGAAGCGATCGTGGGTATGAGCGGGAATCAGATCGCCGTTGCGCCGGGGACGCTCCGCCGCACCTGGATGGAAGGCGGACGACGCTACTTCCATTACGCCACGGATGTACCCATTAACAATGAGTACGGCGTGTTCTCCGCCGACTACGCGGTGCACGAAGAACAGTGGACCCCGTCGGCGGGCGTAGGGCAGACCGTCGCGATTCAAATTTTCCATCACCCCGGGCATACCGGGCCCCTGGACCGTATGGTGGCCAGCGTACGAGCCTCGCTCGATCACTACACTCGCCAGTTTGGTCCGTACCCGTATCCCTACCTCAGGCTGATCGAAAGTCCCGCCCGTGGCATGGGCGTACAGACTCAAGCCGCCACCATTGAATACGGCGAAGGATTCTCCCTCCTGAATCGAGACCAGAGCTGGCAGGACCTGGATATTGTGTTTGCGGTGACAGCCCACGGCGTCGCGCACGGGTGGTGGGGCATGCAAGTCGCGCCCGCAGATGTCGAGGGAGCGGGGCTACTGAATACAACGCTCGAAACGTACTCCGCGATGCTGGTGCTCGAGGAGACTCTCGGCCCCGAGCAACTGCACCGATACGTGGACCGCATGCGGCGGGAATACTATTTCGCGGAAACGCCTATTCGCGCTGCTCCGCCGCTGCTTCACGCCACCAGCGCGGTCGCCTTCTCGCGTAAGGGTCCCCTGGCGCTGTACGCGATCCGCGAATACATCGGCAAGGATTCGGTCGACGATGCGCTCCGACGACTGTTCGAGAAGCATCGATCAGGAACACCGCCGCTGCCGACATCGATGGATCTCTATCGTGAGCTTCAGGCAGTTACACCGGACCAGTTCCAATACCTGCTCCAGGATCTCTTCGAGAGAAATACGTTCTGGGAGCTCGAGACGGAGCGAGCCACGGCGCAGCAGACCGAGGGCGGCACCTGGCAGGTGACGCTGGCCGTACGCGCGCGCAAGGTGGTGGTCGATGAAGCAGGCGTCGAGACCGAGGTGCCGATGGATGACTGGCTGGAGGTCGGCGTCTTTGACGAAGGCGAGTCGTACCTGCAGAAGCACCGCATCCACTCCGGAACGCAAACGATTACGGTCACGGTGCGGCACAAGCCGGCCCGAGCCGGCATCGACCCGCGCCACCTACTGAGTGACTTGTTGGAGACGGACAAAAACGTTAAGGCGATCGAGTTCGAGGGAGTGAGGAGATGAGTGGCTCAGCGGCACAGCGTGATTTGGATCCGGGACCGGGGCCAGCCGTACCGGCTGCCCCGTCTGCGCCGACGTATACGCCGCCATTGCCGCGGTGAAGGATTGGCGCGCCTCCTGGATGGAGGCTACCGGCTGCCGGCCGCTTTCCACGCAGTCGATCAGGTGGTCGAGGGGGAGCGGAAAGGGCGGGTCGAAGACCAGTGTCCCAGCCCGAGGATGCCGACGCGCCAGGGTCGCGCCATGGGGTCTGCCTCGTCTATTGATACGATGCCTGCATCCGTTCGCGCGTGGCTTCGAGCGCTTGCCGCACCGCCTGGATGTCCTCGGCTTCGGTGCCTTCGCGCCCGTGCTCGATGCCGCAGTAGCCCCGGAACCCGGCGTCCAGCACGATCTTCATCATGCGGTCGTAGTCGAGGTCGCTCTGGTTTCCCTCGTTATCCCACACATGGGGTTTGACGCTGACGCCTTTGGCATACGGCATCAGTTCGGCGACACCCTGGTACGAGTCGTAGGTCCGGTCCCGCGAGATGCGAAAGTTGCCGAAGTCGGGCAAGGTGCCGGCTCTCGGATGGTCGGCTTTTTTCATCACGCCGGCCAGCCATTGCCCGTTGCTGGAGTTCCCCCCGTGGTTCTCGATGATGACGCTGATGCCGTGGGGATCGGCGAACTCGCACAGGCGGCGCAGCCCGTCGGCGACCTGGTTCAACTCGGCGTCATAGTCGCCCGGCGGTGTGCCCCATTCGGGCGAGACGAAGCCGTTGACGCGGATGGCGTGGCAGCCGAGGAACTGGGCGGCCTCGACCCACTTCTTGTGGTTCTCTACGGCCTGGACCCGCTCTTTTTCATCGGGATGGCCGATGGCGCCTTCGCCGTCGCACATGATAAGCACGCTGCGGACGCCTTCTCCGTCGGCGCGGGTCTTCATCTCCCGCAGGTAGGCCTGGTCTTTGGCTTTGTCCTTGAAAAACTGGTTGACGTACTCGACGGCGTCGATGCCGTTTTCCTTGCTGAAGCGGGCGAAGTCGAGGGGGTCCATCTTGCCCGTGAAGAGGGCGCGGTTGACGGACCATTCGGCCAGTGAAATCTGAAACAGCGGGTCGTCCCCGACGCGGGGGCCTTTCAGGTTCGGCATAAGGCCCAATCCGGCGGCGGCGAGGGCCGACGTCTTCAGAAAATCGCGACGGTTGTGTACGGTGGTCATAGTTGTCAGGGTCTGGGAGTAGGAAAAAAGAGTGGTTGGTTGTTACCGTGTTATGGTGTTGGAGGGCAATGAGCTCAACCACCCAACCACTTGAACATGCAAAGCTTGCGCTATAACATCCACCCCTCCCGGTAGGGCAGGTGGAGGTAGGCGTTCGCGTCGGTCGGCGTCGTGATGGTGCGCCGGTCGGCGTCCCAGTGGAGGGTCTTGCCGGCGCGGACGGCGACGTTGCCGAGCAGGATCGTCTCCGTAATCGGTTGGGCCGTTTCGAAGTTGGCGCCGGGGATGACGGCCTGGCCCTGGCACGCTGCGATCCATTCCTCGTAGTGTCCGATAGAGCGCGGCAGGGTCTGAGGCGGCGGCTGGTAGGCTTCCATCGCGGCCTCGGGAATGAGCCGGGGTCGGGAGCCGTTGAACCCGCACAGGATCTTGCCCTTGTCGCCTACAAAAAGCAACCCTTCCTCGGGCAACTCCTCGTCGCCGAGCTCTTCGGGCCTGGAGGGTCTCAGCCGGCCGTCGTACCAGTGGAGCGTGACGGGAGGCATATCGCCGCGGGCCGGGAAGGAGAAGTGAACCAGCGAGGCCAGCGGATAGCTGTCTTCGAAGACCTCGGTAGAACTGGCTTCGATCCGTTCCGGCGCTTCGAGCTTCAGGACGCGGAAGATGGTGTCGAAGCTGTAGCACCCCATGTCTCCGATGGAACTCGAACCGAAGTCGTACCAGCCACGCCAGATGAACGGCTGGTAGGTCGTGTGGAACGGCCGATAGGGGGCAGGGCCGAGCCAGAGGTCCCAGTTCAGATAGGAGGGGACAGGTTGCGGGTCTTGAGGACGGGCAATCCCCTGGGGCCAGAAGGGGCGGGTGGACCAGTTATGCACTTCGCGCACGGGCCCGATCGCGCCGTCCCAGATCCACTCGCACAGCAGGCGGGTAGCTTCCGAGGCAGTATTGCCCGTAGCTACCTGGGTCGCCACGCCGGCTTCGCGGGCGGCGTCCGCCATCTTCTTCGCCTCTTCGACGGTGTGGGCCATCGGCTTCTGGCAGAACACATGCTTGCCGTGCCGCATCGCGTCCACCGCGATCACCGCGTGCAGATGATCCGGTGTGCCGATGACGACGCCGTCGATGCTTTCTTCTTTTTCGAGCAGTTCCCGGTAGTCGGTGTGGGCCGAGCAGGCGTAATTCGGCAACTCCTGCTGCTTCGCGTAGTAGCGCTGCACTACGTTCTGAGCGGGTTCCAGGCCGGCCCAGGCGCCTTCGGACGAACCCCAGGTGTCGTCTCCCAGCAACTGGCGCACCTTGCCGCGTAGCTCTCCGTTGCCCCATTCTACGTAAATCCCGCTGCCCTGATTGACGTCGCACACCGAGACGATCTGGACGTCGGGCTGCTGGAGGAAATCCATCATCACGCGAAGGCCCTGGGAGCCTACGCCGACGCAGGCCAGCGTGACTTTGTCGCTGGGCGGTATGAAGCCGGGGCCTCCCAACACGTGGCGCGGGATGAGGGTGATGCCGGTAAGGGCAGCGGTTCCTGCTTTCACGAAGGAACGGCGTGTGATGTGGGAGCCTGCATCCGGGAGGGTATTCATGGCGGTAGACGGGGATAGGTGCGACGAACGAGGGTGAAGCCGAGCATGGAGAGCCGTCAGTGATCAGCGGTCAGCCTTAATAAAATGGGCTGACCGCTGATCGCTTGGAACGGACAGCTTCCCTTCCTACAGTATGCCGCACGGATCGAAAAAAAACAAGCCCTCAGGCGCGTTGATGTGGTATCCGGCCTTTACGATGCCTTTACGATACAATGACGGTGACGGCCGGGATGGGCGAAGAGCCGTCTTCCCACACGAAATCATGGTCCTGTTGCGTGGTGCCGGTGCTGTCCGTAGCGCGCACGCGGATCCGGTGGATCCCCGGTGTGGCATCCCATCGGAACGCCCACGTCACCCAGACGGCCTGAAACGGGAAAGGCAGGCCGTCGAGTACCTGCCGGGCCTGCATCAACGTCGGCTCGGCGTCGGCCAGCGCGTCGAGCGGGACGATGCGCGCTTCTTCGAAGGGGCCGTCGTTGAGGGCTACTTCGACTCGTGCAATCGTCCCGTAGCCGCTGACGGCAAACCCCGAGACCAACAGGGTGCCGGCCGGCAGGGCTTCGTTGAAAAGCGGGTTGGTGATCTTGCTCGTCACGCGGATGATGCCGTCATCGACGTAGCCCAGGCGCTGCTGATAGGTGCCGAAGACGTCGTCGCTGTCGGTGGCTTCGATGCGTTCGAGCCATTTGACATGCTTGTAGCCGTAGGCGTCATAGACGAACAGGCGTACGGGCCGCCCGTGTTCGCGCGTCAGCGGCAGACCGTTCATATGGGTGACGAGCATCGGCTCGTACGCGCCGGGGCCGAAGTCGCGGTAGACGTCGGTCAGCAGGAGGTTGTTGGTAAAACCGTCGCGGGCGTAGAGACGCAGGCGGCGCGTACGGCTCCGGTCGAGGCCGGCGCGGTCGAGGAAAAGGCGCAACGGCACGCCGCGCCAGAGCGCGGTACCGGTGAGGCCGGGTACGGTGTTGTCGTCCTCGATGCAGCGCATCGTCTTGAGCACGGTAACGGCCCGGTCCGCCTCGGCATCGAGGTCGGCCAGCGTCAGCGTCAGCGGCGTACCGACGAGGCCGTCGATCTGCATCGTCCAGGTCGCCGGGTCGAGGTCGGGCATCGACCAGCCGGGGATGCCGGCTTCGCCGCCGTTCTTTACGTAGAAGCCCCCTTGTGCCGGATCGAGGTCGGGCGGGGTCAGGAACGCGACCTGCTGCCCGGCGATGCGGGGCGTGATCGTGTTCTCTTCGCATCCCAGGAGGGGTATGAAGGAGAGCCCTACGACTACCTGGCCTGCCCGGTGGAGGAACGTACGGCGCGTGGTTGGCAAGTCGTTCATCATACGTCAGATCCGATATTCAATGCCCCAGAAGTAATCGGTCGAGCGGACGGTGTTGCGGCCGTACGGGGTAAAAAAGACCTGGACGCCCAGGCCCAGCGTGCGGAGGGGATAGAGGGTCACCCCCCCGCCTACCTTGAGGTAGCGCTGCCGCGTGGGAATAGGGTTACGGATCGAGAAGGTCGTCTCTACGTCGGGCGGCCGGTTCGACCAGACGCCGTGCCCGAGTACCTGGACGAGCACCCAGCGGCCGAAGCTGACGCCGGCTTCGCCCGAGAAAAGCAGTTCATCGTCGTATTTGGGCTCGACGTCGGCGACGCAGTTGAGGTCGCGGCCTTCCTGGCAGGCCAGGGCCGTAGACAGGCCGTAGAGCGCCGACCGATAGCGGTAGCCGACCCCGGCCTGGGCGTAGCCGGGAAACGGCCACAGGCTCACGCCGTAGTTGATCGTTCCCTGGACGTCGACCTGGCCCGCCCCGACCGACGGCGTGAAGTTACGCGTGTAGCCCGTCGGCAGGGTCAGCGAGACGTTGGCGGCCAGGGCATGCCGGTCTGCGGTGAGGCCGACCAGTTTTTTGAGGCCGGTGCGCAGGCCGAGGACGAGCGAGCCGAGCCCTTCGCTTGCGTAGTCGAAGGCGGCATCGCGCACGCGGAGGGATTTGTAGGGGACGACGGCGACGAGCGTGAGGTTGTCGGTGAGGCCGTATTCGCCGTAGAGATACCAGCTGTCATCGAAAAACGCCTCGCCCTCGACGTTGTCGGCGTAGGGTTTGGTTTCGCCGTCGAAGCGGTACTGCTCCGAGGCCGTCGCGTCGCCCAGCGAGAGCTTGACGTAGGCGTGTCCTCTGGGCTGCACCCAGGCCTGGCCCGTGCTCAGATGCGTCACGGCACAACCCAGCACAAGCAGCACGAAGAGGCGTGTGGGGCAAGGTAGGAACATCGCGAAGGACTCGAATATCGAAGCGGCATCCTGAACAAGCTATCCGAAAAACGTACTGTTTACATCGGAAGGCCGCCGCACATATTTAGCAGGATAGGTTTCAGCGGCAAGCCCGGGGCTACTACGCCTGAGGTGCAGTCCTATACCCAATCCGGGCACCAGGGTTCTTTGGACGGCGGCTCAGTGTCTCAGCAAGGAGAACCGATCTCGATAGGCGCCGGGAGAAAGCCCGGTACATGCCTTAAAAAGCCGTTGAAAGGAACGCACATCCCGATACCCTACCTCGGGTGTACGACAAAGTGCACCGGTTCATGTGTTGCCCCCTACACGCCTGCCTTGAGGGAGGTGGCCCGCAGGGCCGGAGGGTGTACAACCCATAGGTAACACCCCCAGTCGCTGCGCGACAGCCCCCTCAAGGGGGCGGTTTGGGGTGTTCTCGGCCGTACGTCGTGCAAATTGTCGTGCACCCCCCTACCTCCCAGGTGATTTCGGAGACGGTCTTTTCGGTAGATTCCAGCATCCGCCGGGCCGCTTGGACGCGCAAGCGTTGGACATACGTACCCGGTGGATCGCCGGTGGCGCGCCGGAAGCGACGCATAAAGGTTCGTTTCCCCAGCCCGGCGACCCGGGCCATGGACCGCACCGAGACGGACTCCTGATAGTGAGCTTCCAGCCATGCCTGCGCCTTGAGCACCGCCTCATCCGCATGGTTTTTAGGAAAGCGGTACACCTGGTAGGGCGTCTGGCTGCACCGGCCGGAATCGACAAGCAAGAGCTTGGAGCACATGGAGGCCCGCTCAGCGGAGCCGAACTTGTAGACCAGATACAGACAAAGATCCAGATAGGCGGTCATCCCACCTGCACAGATGACGTCGCCCCCGTCGATGAGGATCTTTTCCGGCTTCAGGACGACCTCGGGATACCGTGCCTGGAACTGCGGTGCCCAGAACCAGTGCGTCGTCGCCTCGCGGCCGGCTAACAACCCGGCTTCCGCCAGGAGGAAGGTGCCCGTGCAGACGCCGGTGACGTAGGTGCCCCGTGTATGACAGCCACGCAGCCAGGCCATCAGATCCTGCTCGTCCTGTAAGATGGCGTTCATGTCGCCCAGCCAGGGCGGGATGATGACCAGGTCAAAAGCTGCGTCCGGGTGGGCTGCTACCCTCGGGAAGGCCAGATCGACGAAGCCGGCGAGGGCGTCGTAGCCGCCCAGGCGTTCGTAGAGGGTCGCCTGCTGCGGCGTCCCGGCCGGTTGTGCTTGAACCAGCGATGAGAGGGCCGTCATGGCGACGAACAGCAACGCGCAGCCCACGATGCGCGGCGCTACCGTCATCAACACGGGTTCGGAAAAAACAGCGATGACGGCATGCATAGCTACCCCCAGGGATGGTATCGGATGAGGGGCGCCGCCGTTTGCGGCGTCGGTAGCTATGGTAGGACCCACCGCAGCGGGTCCCAAGTGTCACATCGGACAAAAGATAGGCGAAAAGAGACAGCTTCCGATCAATACGCCAGCATCGCCCGTACGGCCCGGAGGATGTCATCGTCCTGCGGCAACACGGCGCGTTCGAGCGGGTCCGCGAAGGGCACGTAGGTGAAGGCGCCGGCCACGCGACGGATCGGGGCGTCGAGGTGCTCGAAGGCTTTGTCGGCGATCTGCGCGGCGATCTCGGCCCCGAAGCCGATGAATTCGTGGTCTTCGTAGACGATCAGCACCCGGTTCGTCTTCCGGACGGATTGCAGGACCGTCTCGGCGTCGAACGGGACGATCGTGCGCAGGTCGATGATTTCGACGGAGGCGCCGTCCTCTTTTTCGATCTGCCGGGCGACGTTCGTGCACTTGTGGACCATCAGGCCGTAGGTGACGAGCGTCAGGTCGGTGCCGGCGCGGTGGAGGCGGGCCTTGCCGAAGGGCAGCAGATAGTCCGCGTCCGGCTCCGGAGAGCGGGCGGCGGCGGCCCGGTACAGGGCTTTGTGTTCGAGGAAAAGCACGGGGTCTTCGCCTCGGATCGCTGTTTTCAGCAGTCCTTTGGCGTCGGCGGCCGTCGAAGGCAGGGCGATGTGGAAGCCCGGCATGTGCCCGAAGATGGCTTCGATGTTCTGCGAATGGCACAGGCCGCCGTGGATGTAGCCGCCGCAGGGCACGCGGATCACCATCGGGCAACTCCACCGGTTGTTGGAGCGGTAGCGGAACGTGGCGACCTGGTTGCGGAGGTGCGGCATCGCCGGCCATATGTAGTCGGCAAACTGGATCTCGACGACGGGTTTGAAGCCGGCGGCGCTCAGGCCCACCGCCGTGCCGATGATCGAGGCTTCGGCCAGCGGAGCGTTGAAGCAGCGTTCTTTGCCGAAGCGGGCGCTGAGGTCGCGGGTGGCCGTAAAGACGCCGCCCTTGCCGTCAGCTACATCCTCGCCGTAGACCAGGACGCGTTCGTTGCGCTCCATCTCCTCGTGCAGGGCGTGGTTGATGGCATCGACCAGCACGATGGGCGCGCCGGCCGGCTCGGTTTGCTCATACGTAAGGCCGAGGTCACCCTCGAAGTTGACATACCATGTGGCGGTTTCCGGGGCCGGGTCGGGCTGTTGCTCGGCCCACACGGTCACGGTGTCGATGTGTTGCCGGACCTCTTTGCGCAGCTTTTTGATCTTCTCTTCCGTGAGGATGCCCGACTCCACGAGGGTTAATTCCAGCCGGGCGATGGGGTCGATGCCGCGGTCTTTCTCCAGGTCCTCCCGCGTGCGGTATTTGAAGTGGTTGTCCGACGAAGAGTGCGGTAGCAGGCGCACGACGTCGGCCACGATGCAAACCGGACCTTTGCCGGCGCGGAGGTGGTCGATGGCGGCCCGGGCGACGGCATAGACCTGGAAAAAATCGGTGCCGTCGACGCGGACGCGCTCCAGCCCTTCGTAGCCGGCCGTCAGCTTATACGGGGTGCCGCCGGCCGTCTGGTCGGTGACCGGGACGGAGATGGCGTATTTGTTATCCTGGATGAGAAACAACACCGGCGCCTTGCTGCGGGCGGCCCAGTTCATCGCCTCGTGGAAGTCGCCCTGGGACGTGGCCCCGTCGCCGCCGGAGCAGAGGGCATAGGCGTCGTTGCCCCGGCGCTGGATGGACAGGGCAAGGCCCAGCCCCGGCAGCCACTGGGCGCCGACCGAAGAAGAGATCGTCATGATGTTCTTATCCGGATGGCTGAAATGCTCAGCCATCTGGCGGCCCCCGGAATTCGGGTTGTCGGCTTTGGCGAGGTGGTCGAGCAGCGTCTCCTCGGCGGTCTGGCCCAGCATGAGCGCGATGCACAGGTCCCGGTAGTACAGGCTGAACCAGTCGTGGCCGGGCCGCGAGAGCAGGCCGATAGCCGCCTGCGTCGCTTCATGACCCGAGCAGCCGATATGAAAGAAGCCTTTGCCTTGTTTGAGCAACGTCAGCATCTTGTCGTCGAGCCGCCGCGCGGTAAGCATGGTGCGGTAGACACGGAGCAACGTCTCTTCGTCGAAGTCTTCCGGGCCGGCGGGCTGGATGTCCAGCGTGCCGTTATGGACCAGGCCGAGGCTCAGGATAGGCGATTGTACCAGGTCGCCGTCTCCCGCTGTCGTGCTATCCGTCATCGGCTTGACCAGGTCCGTGCCTGGGAGTGTTTCCGGAAGGGAAGACTCTCGGTGATCGCTCGTACGTTTTCTATGTGCCATAAATGCTGCATTATGTTTAGCATGATGCGCAGGCCGGTCGACGGCCGGGAACAGAGCAACGTGCAAAGGGCATGCCCCGATGCGTTCGAGGCGGTGGACATGCCGCATCTATCTCTTTGAATTGGAATACTTCGTGCACGTTCCCGCAACCCGCGCCCCGGCAGCCAACGCCCCCCGATGATACGAAAAACCGCCTTCAATCGAAAATGAATAAACCCCATAAGGAGGAGGGAGCAACGCGACCCTCAGGGCCGCCGCCGAACGTGTTACGAAGTATACCGTGCAACGGTAGCGTATCGGCTTAGACCGCCGTTTTTACCTCTTCCGTCTCGCCGACGTAGGGTAACTCGAACCAGAAGCGGGTGCCGCGCCCGAGGATGCTCTCGATGTGGATGGCCTCGTGATGGGCTTGCAGGATTTGCTTGACGATGCTCAGGCCCAGGCCCGTGCCTCCGCTCCTGCGCGATCGGTCCGGGTCGACGCGGTAGAAGCGTTCAAAGATGCGTTCCAGGTGCTCTTCGCCGATGCCCCGCCCGGTGTCGACGACTTCGACGCGGATCTTGTTGAGGCGGCGGCGGAAACGGCACCGGATGGTGCCTTCGTCGCTGTAGGCGATGGCGTTGTCGATCAGGTTGACGAATACCTGTCGGATGCGGTTGCGGTCCGCCCGGACCTTGACCGGCGGGTTGGTAACCACCAGGGTGAGGCCCTTCTCATCCGCTTTTGGCCGAAGCATCTCGGCGACCTCATCGACCAACTCGGCGAGGTCGAAAACGCGGGTCTTGATCAGGTCTTCCCGGTATTCGAGGCGGGCGATCTCGATGAGGTCGTTGAACAGGTTGCTCAGGCGCTGGAGGTTCAGCAGGCCCTTTTCTGCGTAGCGTTTGCGCATCGCATCGCCGAGGTTGGGCGAGCCCAGGGCTTCCAGGTAGCCGCTGATGGCAAAGATGGGGTTGCGTACTTCGTGCGATACGTTGCCGATGAACTCGCTCTGCAGGCGCGTCAGCCGTTCGAGTTCATTGATCTTCTCCCGGAAGTTCTCGGACATCCGGGCGACGTTCCTGGCCAGGTCCTGGATCTCCGACGACCGGGTGTCTACCCGGATGATCGCGTCCAGCTTGCCTTCGGTGACGTGTTGGGCGCTTTTGCGGATCGTGATGAGCGGCTTGGTCACCCGGTCTGAGGCCACCCAACTGCCCACGAGAGCCATCAGCAGGGCCATGATCATGCCCAGCACGAGCGTGACGAGCATGTTGCGCGCCACGGCAAACAGTTCCGGTTCCGGCTGTTCGATCCCGATGATGAGGCCGGCTTCCGGCCGGAAGATCGCCACGAAAACGATGGGTTCTCCCGAGGCGTTGTGCTCCTGTTTGACGTAGGCTTGGTCGGCTGTGAGGGCCTGGACGGCGGGCCGCTGCATCAGGGCTTGCTGGTCCGGCGACAGCGTGGGGAGCCCGTCCGCCGGCATAGGGCCCCGCGCGGTCACCATGATGTTTAAGCCCGTCAGGCGGCTGATGTCGGCGATGACCTGCTTCCGGTCGGGCCCGGCGTCTTCGATGCGGAGGGCAATGCGCGTGGCCTGGTCGACGAGGGTGTGTTGCTTGGCGTCTTCGATCTGGGTGCGCAGGATGAGAAAGACGTAGAGGCCTACGCCTACGACGGCGGTACCCACAAACAGCGCGAATGTCAGAAACATCCACGTTTGTGTGGAGGCACGCGGTGGAAAAACCTGGTGCCAGAGCCACTTCAACCAACGCATGGTTCTATAATCGTTACGCCTCCTCAACCTCATCGCCCTGGACGAACCGGTAGCCGACGCCGCGCACCGTCTGGATGTGCCGGGCAAACACGCCGAGCTTCTCCCGCAGGTTTTTGATGTGGGCGTCTACCGTACGTTCGGTAACCATCATCGCATCTTTCCAGATGGTTTCCAGGAGTTGCTGGCGCGTGAAAGCCTTGCGGGGATGGCGGACCAGATAGCGTACGAGTTCGAACTCGGTCAGCGTCAGGCCCAGGTCCTTTCCTTCGAGCGAGGCCCGGTATTCGTCTTCGTAGATCGTCAGGCCGTCTACCTGGAGCGTCTTGCTCTCTTCGACGCCGGAGCGGCGCAGCACCGCCTTGACGTGCGCCAGGATCACCTGGTTGGAGACGGGCTTGGTCAGATAGTCGTCGCCGCCGAGCATCAACCCCTTGACCTGATCTTCCTCTTCGATCTTGGCGGTGAGGAAGATGATCGGGATTGTTTCCGTCTCTACGCGCGAGCGGAGGCGTTTGCACACCTCATACCCGTCAAGCCGCGGCAGCATCACGTCGAGCAGGACCAGGTCGATGTCGGCCGAGGCTTTGTCGAGGGCTTCTTCGCCGTCGAAGGCTTTGTGGACGATGTAACCTGCCTGCTCAAGAAAATGGCTAACGATCTCGACGACGTCTTCCTCGTCGTCGACGATGAGTATATCAATCTCTGAAGGTTCGGACGTAGTGGTTGCCATGCCGGATGTGGGTGTTGGTATGAGCGGGTTGCCGGGGTCCTGTCAGGACGAGCGCGCCGTAGGGACGGGTGTCGTCGTGTGGGTGACACTAATGTAAAAACAAATTTCGGTAATTCAGAATTAGAAGTGGATCTAGGCTTGCAGGATCACGCGGTGGGGTGTGGAGCATCCTCGTCGGCCGGGAGCAGGGCGCTGTAGGCGCCCGTCAGGGAGCGGTCGCCCGGGCGCGGGCTAGGGCAGAGAAGAGCGTGAGGAAGCGTACCCGTGTTCCTGGAAAGAAGCACCACAGCAATAACGCGACAAACCCCGACGGGATGGGATCGAAGGATACGGTTGCCGGCGGCGTCGCGCAAGCGGCGCCGGGCCGGAGGGGAGTCCGGTTACCAGATCCTCTCAGAAATCGCGAACGACGGCGGATAGGCGCGGTTAGAGGTCGGCGACGACCGTCTGGGTAAATTCACCGACCACGGCTTTGCGTCCTTCCAGGAAACCGGTCAGTTCTTCTACGTCGGTGGAGCGACCCTCGCTCAGTGCGGCGAGCAGCCCGGGCAGGTGCCGGTTTTCCAGAGGAATTGCAGCCTCGCCTGCGAGGAGCAGTTCTTCGGTTGCGGCCTGCCCGGCGACGACGGTAAGCGTCAGGCTGCGAAGCTGGCTATCCGTCGTTTGCGCGGGGGCATGCAGGTGGCTCAGCACGGTGGCGAACTCTTCCGGGAGGTTCCATTCGCGCAGGGTGGAGGCGCCGAGCCGCAAGTAGTCGGTGTTGAAGCGGGCGTCTTCGGTCTCGCGGGACGGAGCGAGGTAGGAAACCCTGGCGGTTGCGGCGGTGCCGTTCTGCCAGAGGGGAAGGTAGAGGTGGGGCACACTGTAGAGAAAGACCAGGCGGCCCAGTTGGTGAAGGATGCCTGTGGTGAACGCCATCTCGGCAGGGGGGATGTGCAGGTACGTTGCCAGGTCCCTGGCGAAGGCGGCCGTAGCCACGCTGGTCTTGATGATTTGCCCGTAGATCGTCTGCGCGGTCGAATCTTCCAGGTAGGCGAACGTTTGTTTGAGGGCGGCGGCCAGCACAAGGTTACATACCCGCTTCAACCCCAGCAGCGACACGGCCCGGTTGATCTCGGTCACCTGGCGCCGCAGGCCGTAGTAGGCCGAGTTGACCTGGCGCAGCACATAGATCGCAATGGCCGGATCCTTCTCGATGATGGTCACCAGCCGCTTGTCGTCAGGCACAGGGGCTTCGCGCGATAACACCTGGAGAATCTCGCCCAGGGTAGTAGGCAGCGGCGGTAGTTTGAACTCTATTTCCGGTAGGTCTTGCATAGAAGGAATCTGCTACACATACATGCTTTCTCTCGGAGCCAGTTATCGGCCGGGGCATGGTGTTCCTTAACATGAACACGCCGTCTTATTCGCCGCCGAAGCCGGGGCCGAAGGCGCGGTCGTGAAAAGGACGATCAGGACGGCGCCCAGGCCGGAACAACACCGATCTGCACCTCAAAGATCGTCAGCAACAGCGTGTAGGCGAGCAGGGTGATGACCCCGATGAAGAGCAGGTTGAGCCACAGGCCCGCTTTGGCCATCTCGGGGGTAGAGATATACCCGCTGCCGTAGACGATGGCATTGGGCGGCGTGGCGACGGGGAGCATGAAGGCGCAACTGGCGCCCAGGACGGCCGGGATGGTCAGCAGCAGCGGGTTCTGACCGATACCCAGCGCCAGCGCGGCCAGCACGGGCAGGAAAGCCGCCGCCGTGGCGACGTTGCTCGTCAACTCGGTTAAGAACACCACGATGGTGATTACGATCAGGAGGACGACCAGGACCGGCAGATAGCCGATGGCGTTCAACTGCTCGCCGATCCACGTCGACAGGTTCGTCCGGACGAAGGCGGAAGCCAGGCTCAGGCCGCCGCCGAAGAGCAGCAGGGTTCCCCACGGCAGCCGCCGCGCCGCTTCCCAGCTATGCACGAACACGCCGCGTTTGAGGTCGACGGGGATCACAAACAAAAGAAGCCCGCCGGCCATGGCAATCCCCGTATCGGAGAGGGCGGGGATAACATCTTCGAGGAGCGGACGGATGATCCAGAGCAGGGCCGTTCCGGTAAACACCACGCCCACCCACCGCTCTCCGGTCGACATACGGCCCAGCGCCGCCAGCCGGGTGTCGATCAGGGCGCGGCCGCCGGGCAGGGTTTTCAGGTGTAGGGGGAAGATGAACCGCGTCAGCAGCAGAAACGTCAGCGGCAACGTGATGATCACCAGCGGCAGCCCGACGCCCAGCCAGCGGGTGAACGTGATCGTCTGGCCGTACTGGGCTTCGATGAAGCCGGCCAGCAGGGCGTTCGGGGGTGTCCCGATCAGGGTCGCCATCCCGCCGATGTTGGCGCCGTAGGCGATGCCGAGCAGCAGGGCCAGGGCAAAGGGCCTGTGCAGGGCGGGGTCGATGTCCGCCTCGTCGGCCAGTTGTACGACCGACAGGCCGATCGGCAGCATCATCAGGGCGGTGGCGGTGTTGCTCACCCACATGCTCAAGAACGCGCTGGAGAGCATGAAGCCCGCTACGAGCGCGCGGGGTCCCGTACCGACACGCCGGATGATGTGGAGCGCGATGCGCTGGTGCAGACCCCAGCGCTGCATCGCCGTGGCGATGAGGAACCCTCCCAGAAACAGGAAGATCAGCGGGTTGGCGTAGGGCTCGGCGGCCTCCTGGATCGTCCCCGCGCCGAAGAGGGGCAGGAGCACGAGCGGCAGCAACGAGGTGGCCGGGATCGGAAGGGCTTCGGAGATCCACCACACCGCCATCAGCACGGCCATCGCCGCCGTATGCCACCCGGCCGCCGAGAGTCCGTCCGGTGCCGGCAAGAAGAGCATCAACGCACAGGCCGCCGGCCCCAGGATCAGGCCGATCCGTTGCCGGCGGCCGGAAGCGTCCGGGATGACGTCGTTGGGGAGGGGATGGAGATCCATGCCTTACTTCACCAGCGTCATCCGGCCGGTGCCCGTCACCGTCTCGGTGCCGCTCCGTGCGACGACGCGGTAGACGTAGAGCCCCGAGGACAGCGTGCGGGCGTCCACCGCGACGGCGCGCCCGGCACCGGCCTCCACAGGCTGTTCCGGGGTAGCCAGGACGAGGCGGCCCAGCAGGTCGTAGACGTCGACCCGCACATGGGCCGGCTGCGGCAGGTCTACCTGAATGGATGTGATCGGGTTGAACGGGTTCGGGTAGTTGCCCGGCACGGCGAACCGTTTCGGTATCGCGTCGGCGGTGTCTACGCCGGTCGGCACGCCGCGTGTGAGGACGACTGCGCCGGCCGGGCCGTTCGTTTGCAACCCTCCATCGGTTGTGACGACGCGGTGGTACAGTGTTATCGGCTCGTTGACGGTCACGCCGGCTGCCATCAACGCCTGGTCGAGGGCGCCGGTCGTGGTCGTCAGCGCAGCCGCGGTCGTTCCCTCCGCTTCGTAGAGCACCGTGTTGAAGGTGTTGCTCCGGGCAAGCTGCCAGCGGTAATAGACCGTGTTGCCGTTGGCGTCGCGCACCGCCGGCCAGGCGACCAGGACAGGGGTAGCCGGCGCGTCGGCAAAGTCTATCACGGCGCCGGCCGTCGGTGCCGTGATGGCGGTGGGCGGGGGGGCAACGTTGGGGCTCGGCAGCAACTGGCCGCGCAGCGCCCCTCCCGGGTTGTCTACCGTGTGGATGTTGACGTACAGGTCTCCGTCGAAGAGGGCGGACAGGGCTTCCGGGGGCAGCGTCAGTTGATTGGCGCCGTTGGCAAAAGAGCCGCCCCGCCGGTCCGCCGTGAGCACCGTGGCCAGCTCGAACAGGATGGCGCCGTTGGCGTTGGGTGCCGCCTGATGAATATGCGCCCCGTTGCGGATCGACAGGTCGACGTCCGAGGCGAGCCCGCCGAAGGTACCGCTCACGGCGAGCGTCGCGCTTTCCAGGGTCGCGGTCAGGCCGCCGGTCGCGGTGCCGGGCACGGGAGGCACTTCGTTGTCCCCCGAGAGGGCTACCTCGAAGACACGCTGCGAGAACGGCAGCAGTTGTCCTCGTATCTCGCCGTCACGCGCGTCGTCGGTACGGATGACGAGGTAGGTGAGGCCGTTGTCGAGGAGCTGGATCTGCTCGTTGGTCAGGACGAATCGGTTTTCTCGCTGTTCGAAAGTACCTCCCCGCCGGTCTGTCTCAAGGGTGAGGTTCAGGTCGAAGAGCGGGTCGCCGTTGGTGCCGATGAGGCCCTGGTGCACGCGGGCGCCGCTGGCATTCCGAAGCACGTCGGCTTCGAGAGCGGCGAACGCGCCGCTGAGGGTCAGCGTGTTGCCGAACCGTTCGGCTATCACCATGCCGTAAGCTCCGGAGGCGGTGGAAGGGCGGACGGCCCTGCCGGAGAGGACGGCCCGCAGCAACTGATCGGCCCCGGCCGGGAGCAGCTGCCCGCGTAGTTCCCCGTCGGGCCGTGCTTCGGTACGAATCAGGATGGACAGCCGGCGGTCAAACAGCGCGGTGACCTGTTCGGCGGTCAGAAGGAACGTGTTGTTCTCGTGTGTGAAGCTGCCGTTGCGCCGATCCGCACTCAGCGTGGCGGTAAGGTCGAACAGACTTACGCCGTCGCCTTCGCCCGCCAGGGCCAGTTGAAGCACCGGGCCGGCTTGCGCAGAGACGTCGGAACCCAGGCCGCTGAAGGCCCCGCTGAGCGCCAACTGGTTGTCGTCCAGCGTAGCCACGACGAGGCCCGAGGCGCGGGTCTGGGCGGACGGCATCACGTGGGCACCCGAGAGGATGGCTTCAAAGCTCTCGCTCGGCGGCAGCACGCGGACGACGACGGTGGCCTGGTCGCCGATGGGAGAATGGCCGTGCGGTATGCCGTCCGAGAGCGTGTAGACGAACGTGTCGGTGCCGAGAAAGCCGGGGTCCGGCGTGTACTGGAGCCGCGTGCTGTCGCTGACGAGCGTGACATCGCCGTGGTCGGGCGCGTCGGCGATGCTGAAAATACGCAGCGTGTCGCCCTCGGCATCCGTGTCGTTGGCGAGGACGTTGAGTTCGACCGTCTCGTTGATGAAGACCGTCGCCTCGTCGTCGACGGCTACGGGGGCCTGGTTAATCGTTACCGTGAAGCGAACCCGGGCCGTATCGACGTGGTTGCGGAGGTCGGCGATTTCGTAGAGCAGGCTGTCTTTTCCGGCAAAGATGTTGTCGGGGTCGTAGCGTACCCGCTGCCCGCCGGCGGTGTCGATGATCTCTGCGGTGCCGTGCCGGGGTGTTTCCAGCAGGCGCTGAATGCGCAGCGAATCGCCTTCGGGGTCCGTGTCGTTGGCGAGGACGTCGACGTCGACGACCTGGTGTGAGAAAAGGGAGACGGCGTCGTCGTGCGCTACCGGCGGGGCGTTCTGGATGAGCGCGACGGTCACGAGGGCCTCGTCTTCGCCGCCGTGACCGTCAGAGATGCGATAGGTGAAGGTGTCGGTGCCGGAGGCGTTCGGGTTCGACCGGTACTCCACGTGCTGCCCGGATTCGGTCGTAAAGATGATGGCTTGTCCTTTGCTCGGGAGGGTAGGCAGGCTGAGGATCTCCAGCGTGTCGCCGTCGGCGTCCGTATCGTTGGCCAGGACGTCCAGGATGAGGAGGGCGCCGGCGTCTATAGCGGCCATGTCGTTGTTCGCCACCGGCGGGGTGTTCTGAGCCAGCGCCGAGGGCGCCGCCGCCAGCCAGATCGCCAGCCCGACGAACGAGAACAGAGTCCGTGTCATCAGTGGGGTGTCGCAGAAGGGTGGGCGTATGGACGAATCGGGAAGACCGAACAGGGAAGCACGCGGCGTCAACATACGCAGATTTCCGCAAAAGATTCCTAAAGAACCCGCTTCGGTCTTTGAAGTATTACCCCCTCTCCAAAGACGATACCCCATCGCATCGACGGCGCTGCCATGCATCCACGCACCCTTTTTCTCCTCGGGCTCCTCTCGGTCGTTCTGCTCCTGCCGGCCCCGGTTCGGGCGCAACAGGCCGGACGTCCTTCCCTCACGCTCGAAGACATCCACCTCTCGGATACGTTTACCGGCGAGGCTTTCCAGGGCGGGCGCTGGGCCGACGAGGGCCCCGTCGTCTGGTACATCGAGCGCGACGGCGACGCCAGCCACCTGGTCAGCTACAACCTGGAAACGGACGCGCGCACCCGGCTCATCGATGGGTCGAAATTGTACGCCGCCGCCGTCGACCGCCTCATCCAACTCGAAGATTACGCGTACAGCCGGGACGGAAGCAAGGTGCTGCTCTATACCGACTCCGAACCCGTATGGCGGCAGAATACGAAGGGCTTCTACTACGTCTACGACCTCAAGCGGGAGACCCTCACGCCCGTCAGTGCCCGCGACAAGGGGTTCCAGATGTTCGCCAAGTTCAACCCGGCCGGCGACCAGGTGGCCTTCGTGCGCGACCGCAACCTCTTGGTCGTCGATCTGAAGACGATGGCCGAGCGGCCACTCACCGCCGACGGCGCCGAGGGCAGCCTCATCAACGGCACCTTCGACTGGGTCTACGAAGAAGAGTTCGGCCTGCGCGACGGCTGGCGCTGGAGTCCCGACGGTACCCGGATCGCTTTCTTCAAGCTCGACGAGTCCGCCACGCGCGATTTCTTTATGACCGAGTTGCGCGCGCAGTATCCCGAAGCGGTCAGCTTCCGCTATCCCAAAGCCGGCGAGGCCAACAGCGAGGTCCAGGTCGGCGTCATCAACGTAGCGACGGGCGAGACGACGTTTCTCGATACCGACACCTGGAACGAAGGCGGCGACGTCCACGAATACGTCGCCCGCATGGGCTGGACGCCCGAATCCGACGGGGCGTCTCAGGTCTGGATGTTCCGCCTCAACCGGGATCAGAACCAGCTGGACCTGCTCTATGGCGATGCGTCCGCCGGGGTGGAGGCGGTGCTGCGTGAAGAAGAGGATGCCTGGATCGATGCCGGGGATGACAAGCTCACCTTTCTCGAAGACGGCGAGCACTTCGTCTGGCAGAGCGAGACGAGCGGCTACAACCACCTCTACCTCTACAAGAACGACGGGACGCTGGTGGCGCCCATCACCTCCGGCCCGTGGGACGTGACGGCGTTCCACGGCATCGACGAGGCGGCGGGCACGGCCTACTTCACCGCCGCCATCGACAGCCCCCTCGAACGCCACCTCTACAGTATCCACCTCGATCTGGCCGAAGATACCGGGACGACGCCCGCAACGCCGGTGCGCATCACGCAGGAGCCGGGCATGCACTCCATCAATATGTCGAGCGATCTGCGCTATTACATCGACACGTACTCCAGCGCCACCACGCCGCCGGTCGTCACGCTGCACCGCGCCGACGGGCACGCGATCAAGGTGCTCGAAAGCAACGAAGCCCTCATCGAGGCGCTGGCCGACTACGCGCTCCCGGCTCCCGAATTCACGACGGTCCCGGCGGCCGACGGCACCCCGCTCAACGCCTGGATGATCAAACCCGGCGACTTTGATCCGGACCGGGCGTATCCGCTCTTGATGTACGTCTACGGCGGGCCGGGTTCGCAGACGGTGAGCGACAACTGGGGCGGGGCACGGTACCTATGGCATGCCTACCTGGCCGAAGAACTGGGCGTGATCGTCGCCAGCGTGGACAACCGCGGCACGGGTGCGCGCGGCAAGGCGTTCAAGAGCATCACCTACAAAAACCTGGGCCAGATCGAGGCCGCCGACCAGATCGACGCCGCCCGGCACTTCGGGAGCCTGCCCTACGTCGATGCCGGCCGGATCGGCATCTGGGGCTGGAGCTACGGCGGCTATATGACGCTCATGGCGATGCTCTACGGCGACGGGCCGGACACGTTCAAGCTCGGCGTCTCGGTCGCTCCCGTCACGGACTGGCGGCTCTACGACACGATCTACACCGAGCGCTACATGTCGACGCCGCAGAAGAACGAGGCGGGCTACGAAAAAGGCGCACCCCGGACCTACGCCGAACGCATGAAGGACCATCAGAAGCTGCTCATCGTCCACGGCGACTTCGACGACAACGTGCACTTCCAGAACGCCGCGCAGATGGCCGATGCGCTCCAGGCCGCCGGCAAGCAGTTCTCGTTCATGATGTATCCGGGCCGCAACCACGGCATCTTCGGCGGCAACACGCGGCTCCATCTGTTCAAGCTCATTACCGATTTTCTGGGCGAAAATCTGTAAAATCCTCTTTCGCTGACGGCTCTTGATGTACTATGCCCCCAACGCCCGACCTGCTCATCCAGAACGGTACCCTCCTCGACCCGGAGACGGGTGCTACGCGCCGCGCCGACCTGCTTATCCGGGCCGGAAAGATCGTGCGGATCGGTGACGGGCTCGATGCCGACGGCGCGCCGGTCTACGACGCGGCCGGCCGGATGATTTCGCCGGGCTGGATGGACATGCACGTGCACCTGCGCGAACCCGGCTACGAATACAAGGAGACGATCGTGACGGGATGCCGGGCCGCGGCCTTCGGAGGCTTTACCGCCGTGGCCTGCATGCCCAACACCAACCCGCCCATCCACACGCGCGACGTCGTCGAATTCATCATAGAACGCGCTGCGCCGACGCCGGTGGATGTGTATCCCATCGCCTGTGTGTCGAAAGGCCGCGCCGGCAAGGAACTGGCCGAGATGGGCGACCTGGCCGCCGGCGGTGCCGTCGCGTTCAGCGATGACGGGTCGCCGGTGCAGCACAGCGGGCTCATGCGGCGCGCGCTCGAATATGCCTCGATGCTGGAGAAGCCCGTCATCAACCACATGGAAGACCTGACAATGGGGCCGAAGGGGCACATGAACGAGGGCGAAGTGTCGACGCGCCTCGGGATCGTTCCGGTGCCTACCCTCTCCGAAGAGTCGATGATCGCGCGCGACTTGCTCTTGGCCGAGTTCACGGGCGGGCACCTCCACGTGGCGCACATCTCCACGGCTCGGGCTGTAGAGATGGTCCGGCAGGCCAAAGCGCGAGGGCTCTCGGTGACGACCGAGGTGTGTACGCACCACTGCGCGCTGACGGATGAGGAGGTCGAGCGGACGGCGTTTTCGACGAACACGAAGATGCACCCGCCGCTACGCACGGCCATCGACGTCGAAGCCATGAAAGAGGGCCTGCGCGACGGCACCATCGACGTCCTGTGTACCGACCACGCCCCGCATGCGTCGTTCGAAAAAGAGGTCGAGTTCATCGAAGCACCGTTCGGCATCATCGGGCTGGAGACGGCCTGGGGGCTGATCGGGCGCGAACTCATCGCGCCGGGGGTGCTGACGCTGGCCGAGGCCGTGCGCAAACTCACCCGCGCCCCACGCCGCATCCTGCGCCTGCCGGGGTCCACGCTGGCCGAAGGGGCAGACGCCAACCTGACGGTCTTCGACGCCACGACGCGGTGGACCTTTCAAGACGAACACATCCGCTCAAAGAGCCGCAACACGCCCTTCCTGGGTCACGAACTCGTCGGCAAAGCATGGGCGATTTACAACAAGGGACAATTCGTCACAGTCCTTTGAAGAGCCGGGCAGCGAGGCGTTTGGGAAGGCCGGCTGTGATGATCTTGTTGGCGGCGGTCTCGACGTCGTAGGGCACGCGTACCAGGTCGTAGTCCGTGTGCTCGGTGTCGAAGAAAGCCACACAGGCACGCGGGTCGCCGTCGCGAGGCTGGCCGACACTGCCGACGTTGATGAGGAAGCGAACGCCGGGCCGCACACGCACGGCGCCGAGTTTGTTGCCCATGACGGCCGGTACGTGCGAGTGGCCGATGAAGCACACCTCCGTGGAGAAATACTGGAATTGCTCCTGGGCGGTCAGGTACGATCCGAGGCGTTGCCAGAACGCCGGGTTGCCGGGCGTGGCGTGGACGAAGGTGCATCCGTCGGCTTCCAGCATCAACGGCTGCGCGGCGAGAAAGTCGAGGTGGCTCGGGGTGAGATGGGCGCGGTTGTGCACCGCCGCCTTCCGGGCATCGCGGGGCAGGCTCTTGAGGCCGCGTTCGAGGGCCACCGCTTCGTCGTGGTTGCCGCGCACCATCGCTTTGCAGTGCTGGCGGACGAGGTCGACGCAGGCAGAGGCGTCGGCGCCGTAGCCGACGACATCGCCCAGGCAGTATACGGCATCGACGGCCCGTTCCTCGACGACCTTGAGTACCTCGGTCAAGGCTTCCAGGTTGGCATGAATGTCAGAGAAGATGGCGAGCTTCAACGGAAAAATATTGGCGCATAGTTACGAAGTCGATAGCAGGGGGCGTAAGTTAGGCGTAAAACGGGAAACGTGACAAGAGCACAGCGACTGACGTAGTAAACGGCGCGATGCGCTTCGGCGCCTTCGGATCGTATCCCCGCTTCTCGTTTGACCTGGTACCGCTACTCCCTCGCCCAGCCATCCCGTATTGCTGTGTCTTCCTCCTTGCCCAACGTTGGTGTCGCTTTCGGCGGGGTAGCGCCCGAGCATGAAGTCTCCGTCATCTCCGGGTTGCAGGTCGCCGCCGCCCTCGACCGGTCGCGGTACCATCCTGTGCCCCTGTACGTCGCCAAAGACGGCACGTGGTACACCGGGGCCCATCTCCTCGATCCTGCGGCCTACAAAGACCTCGACCGCCTGCGGGCCGAGGCGATTCCCGTCGTCCTCGATCCGGCCGCCGGCCATGGCACGCTCGACCTGGTGGAGCGGAGACGGCGCGGCCTCTTTGCCGGCGCCCTCCGCCGTTTTCGTATCGATGTCGTGTTCCTCAGTTTTCACGGGGGAGAGGGCGAGAACGGCGGCGTGCAGGGCCTTTGCGAGACCTTCAACGTGCCGTATACCGGCAGCGGGGTCTTTGGCTCGGCTCTCGGGATGGACAAAGTGCTCTCGAAGATGCTGTGCCGGGATCAGGGCATCCCCACCGTCGACTTCGCCTGGTTTCGGGAGGCCCAGTGGCTCGGCCGGGAAGAAGCATGGCTGGACCGGATCGAGGATAAGCTCGGCTATCCCGTCGTCATCAAGCCGGCCCGGCTGGGTTCGTCCATCGGCATCGCCAAGGCCGCCGACCGCAACGAACTCGACGCGGCCATCGAAGAAGCGCTTCGGTATGACGAAAAAATCGTCGTGGAGCGGGCCGTCCGGGCGCTGCGTGAGGTCAACTGCTCCGTGCTGGGGGATCCCAGCGCGGCGCAGGCCAGCGTCCTCGAAGAGCCTCTCCGCACCGACACCGACGAGTTGCTCTCCTTCCAGGACAAGTACATGCGGGGCGGCGGCCGGGGCAAGGTGCAGACGCGCAATGCCAAGCAAGGCGGCGACCGGGCGCAAGGCATGGCCTCGCTCGACCGCGTCATCCCGGCTCCGCTCTCCGAGGTGCGGACGGCCGAGATACGGCAACGCGCCGTCGAGATATTTCAACTCTTCGAATGCGCCGGTGTCGCCCGCCTCGACTTCCTGCTCGACGGCGAGACGGATGCGTATTATTTCAACGAGATCAACACCATCCCCGGCTCATTCTCGTTCTACCTCTGGGAGCCTACCGGCGTGCCGTTCGATCAACTTGCGCACCGCATGATCGAGATCGCGTACCACCTGCATCGCCGTAAAAACAGCCGCGTTCGCTCGTTCGACGTCAACCTCCTTTCCGAGAAGAGCCTCAGTGGGATCAAGGGCGCGAAGGCGTAGCCGGCCTTCCCGGGTTCTCGGTCCGTGGACGGCTCAGGCCGGAACCGAAGCATCGAGTAGCGCCCGGGCGATCTGTGCGGCCACTTGGGCGTTGTTTTCCAGGAGCGCCACGTTGGTCCGGAGCGTGCGCTCGTCCGTCAGTTCAGACAGGCGATGCAGTAAGAAAGGCGTCATCGCAGCAGAGCGGAGGCCCAGGGCGTCAGCTTCCGCGAGCGCCTGCTCGATGATCGGTTCGATGATTTCGCGGGGCAGGGCCTCGTCTTCGGGCACTGGCACGGTGACGAGCACCGCGCCGGGTAGCGCCAGGGCACGCCGTGCCTGTATGATCGCCACCACTTGCTCCGGGGTATCACAGCGTACATCCACCGGCAGGCCGCTCGTCCGGCTGTAGAAGGCCGGAAACTCATCCGTCTGGTAGCCGACCACCGTGACGCCGTGCGTCTCCAGCCTTTCGCGGGTCGCCGGCAGGTCTAAGACGGCTTTCGCCCCGGCACACACGACGGTCATCGGGACCTGTGCCAGGGCATCCAGGTCGGTGCTTACATCGAAGGGGTCGCCGCGATGCACGCCCCCGATGCCGCCCGTCGCCATGACGCCGATGCCGTGGCGGTGTGCCAGCCACATCGTGGCGGCTACGGTCGTCGCGCCGCAGCGCCGCAGCGCTGCCGCCACAGGCAGGTCGCGCCAGCTTACTTTGTGGACATGGTTCGCCTGGGCCAGGTGCAGGATCTGCGATTCGGTCAGGCCCACAACGACCTGCCCATCGATGAGGCCCAGGGTACGGGGCTCGGCGCCTGCCGTCCGTATGAGGCTTTCCAGGCGTAGCGCCGTCTTGATGTTCTGAGGATAAGGCAGCCCTTGCGCGATCAGGGTCGATTCGAGCGCGACGTATGCAGACATAACGGCGGGGAAAGGGATGGAAAGCAGGGTCGGTGGTAGCAAGGCCGGGTGGGCAACCGTGCCCGGTATCCCGCAAAAGGGCGCACCTGAGCGGTACGCTCTTCGTAGCCTCGCGAAATCATACAGCACGCCTGGCACAGTCCACAGGGCCATTCAACCGCGCCGGGGTACGATTCACCAAAAAGGATCGGCCGTCAGCTGACGAAGTGTAACCATCCGAAAGCGCTTTCGTACCGGGTAAACAAAACAACACTATCCAATATAGCAACTCTTGGGAGGGAGGATCTGCTATGAAACGATTCGCGACGATCATCGCGTTGTTCGCACTTGTGTGCACCATCACTACGGGCGCATACGCCGGCCCGGACAACCCGGAAAAGGACAAGGCCAAGCAGGCTGAAGCCGCCAAGTGGGAGGCGTTTAGCGAAAACATCGTACATGCCCTTCAGTCGGATAACGAGGGTGCGAAGCTGGGTGCCTTGCAGATGGTTATTCGCTACGGTGCCGACCTGAACGTAGACGAGGCTATCTTCGATGTAATGCGGCTCTACCGCGACAACGACGACGACGACGTCCGTCGTATGGCCGTCGTCGCTATGGGCCAGATGAAGAATGCATGGGCCATCGGCTTTCTCCGTCTTTCCAAAGATTTCGAGCAGTCGCCCACGGTTCGCAAGACCATCCAGGCTGTCGTAGCACAGTACGAGACCGCCCAGGGAGGCGTGACGGCCAGGATGGGCGTCTGACCTGGCTTTCCGGCGTACAAAGGAGTAAGGCCCGTGCTTCATACAGAGGCACGGGCTTTTTTTGTCCTCACGGTGCAGGGGTACCGTGCGCTGTAGTTTATCTCCGTCGCCACACACCACGTCGTGGTCTTGCCCGGGGAGCGCCGTCTTTTATCTCACCCGGGGTTGTGATCAGGGACGAACTTTTAAGGGGCGTCATCGTTTACGGGAAGCTGTAATTTTTTCCGATTTGACGCTGTGATTGTGCATGATAGAGGATGTTCTACCCCTTTTGCTCGCGAAGAAGCGCTTTCTGATCACCACCCACGTCCGGCCCGACGGCGATGCTATCGGATCGCAGCTGGCGCTCGGCTTGTTTCTGCAAAAGCTGGGCAAGGAGGTAGCGATGATCAACAGCGATCCGATGCCCGACAACCTGCAGTGGATGCCGGGTGCCGAGGCCGTTGCGGTCTTCGACGGGTCGTTTGCGCAGCTCGAAGCCATCAGCGGCGCGGACGTGATCCTCGTGGTCGATACGAATACGCTGGATCGGCTGGGCAAAAAGGTCGCTCGTTCCGTCAAGAACAGTGGCGCGCTCAAGGTACTCATCGATCATCATACCGAGCCCGAGACCTGGTTCGACCGGACGTACGCGCGGGATACGGCCTCATCGACGGGTGAACTCGTCTACGAACTCATGGCGGCGCACGACCCGGCGCTGATCGACGAGCCCATAGCTACCGCGTTGTACGTGGCGATTTTGACGGATACGGGGGCTTTTCGCTACAGCAGTGTCACGCCTGCCGTGCATCGCGTCGTCGCTGATCTGTTGGAGCGCGGCGGGGTGTATCCCGCCTCCGTCCATGCCGCGCTCTACGAGACACGCAGTCCTCACTGGATCCGACTCCTGGCGCTTGTTCTCGACACCGTCACCCTGCGCTTTGATGGATTACTCAGCTATCTCGTCGTGTCCCGGCGCGTCCTTGAAGAGACCGGGGCGACGAGCGAGGACACGGAGGGCTTCGTCGGGTACGGCCTGTCCATCGAAGGCGTCCGCGTGGCCTTGATTTTTACCGAGACGCAGGGCGGCACCAAGGTCAGCTTTCGGTCGAAAGGAGACCTGTACGTGCACGAGTGGGCCCGTGCGTTTGGCGGCGGCGGCCATCGCAATGCCTCCGGAGCCTACATCAAGCAACCTCTGACGGAGGTGATCGATGCCGTGTTAGCGTCGGCACCCCGTTACCTCGGCCGGCTCGACGGCGAAGCTGATCAGAACGAGGGGCTTACGCCGGAGGACGCAGCCTATCTTTCCACCCTGCTGGACATGAAGTCGCAACGATAGACATGAAAGTCTCCATCACCACCCTTCCGCTGACGGATCTCGATGTGGATCTGTTGCTCTTGCCTGTGGCGCAGGATCGCGTTGAGGAGAGCCTCCCTCCGTTGGTCGATCAACTCGGCCCGGCCCTGCGACGTGCGGCCGCCGACTTTACAGGAGAGGCTGACGATGTTCTCTTATTTTATCCCGATGGCGCCCGGGCGCGCCGGGTTGCTTTGCTGGGCCTGGGCGCTTCCGCCGACGTCGACGCCGAAAGGCTGCGCGCCGTCAGTGCTCGGGGCGCCGAATTGGCGGCCCGGTGCAAAGCGGCGACCGTAGCCCTGCGGTTGCTCCCCGCTACGGTCGATGCAGAGACGGCCGGGCAGGCCCTCGTCGAAGGGTTCATGCTGGCCTCCTATCGTTTCCTGCGGTATAAGACCGAGGAAGAAGACGCGTATGTGGGTCCGGAACGCCTCGTGCTGCACGCCTCCGATGATGAGAAGTCGGGCAGGCGGGGGGCGGAGCGCGGCCGCATCATCGCCGAAGCGACGATGACGGCGCGTAACCTGGTCAACACGTCGCCCCACGACAAGACGCCGACGCTGTTGGCCCGGACGATCGAGCGGCTGGGCAAGAAGCACGGGTTCGACGTGTCGGTGTGGGACAAAGCCCTCATCGAGGAGGAAAAGATGGGCGGCCTGCTGGCCGTCAACCGGGGTAGCCAGGAACCGCCCGTATTCATCGAGCTGACGTGGTTGCCCGAGAGGGCCGTCAATGAGAAGCCCGTCGTCCTCGTCGGCAAAGGCGTCGTGTTCGACACCGGCGGCCTCTCGCTCAAGGAGACGAAAGACTCGATGGATCACATGAAGGCCGACATGTCGGGCGCAGCGTCGGTCGTCGGCGCGATGGAAGCGCTGGCCCGGCTGGATATACCGCTCTACGTCGTCGGCCTCATTCCGGCTACCGATAACCGGCCCGGCGAGAACGCCTACGTGCCGGGCGACGTGCTGGTCATGCATTCGGGCCTCACGGTCGAAGTGCTCAACACCGACGCCGAAGGCCGCCTCATCCTGGCCGATGCGCTCTCCTATGCCAAGACCTATCGCCCGGAGCTGGTCATCGACCTGGCGACGCTGACGGGCGCGCAGGTCGTCGCCCTCGGGACCGAGGTGGCGGCCGTGATGACCAACAGCCGCAACGGGGCGGCAGGACGCCTCGAAGCCATCGAAGCCGCCGGGCGGCGCAGCGGCGACCTCGTCCATCCGTTGCCGATGCACGAGCATTACGCCAGGCTCTTGAAGAGCGACGTGGCCGACATCAAAAACATCGGCGGCCGAGAGGCGGGGTCGATTACCGCCGCCAAATTCCTGGAACACTTCGTCGATTATCCCTGGATCCACCTCGACATCGCCGGGCCGGCGTTTATCGATGTGGAGAAACCCTATCGACCCAAGGGTGCTACGGGCTACGGCGTACGGCTCCTGGTCGAATTCCTTCGCGACTACGCCAGCCCGAAAAAGCGGTGAGGGATTCACGTCCGCCATGCGTATCCCGCTTTTTCTCTGGATGCTGCTGTTGACGGTGCCGTCCGTAGGCCTCGGGCAGAGCTATGAGGAGCTGGCTATGCGGTACCGACAGCCGCAGCTCTACCACGAGGCGATGCTGCTGCCGGACCCTGCGCAGACGACGCTGGTGGTCGCCTTTCGTGTTCCCAACACCATGCTGGTCTTCGTACGCAACCGACAGGGCGGATCCGGCCGTGCCTTCGTCGCCCAGCCCTGGGTGATGGTACAGTTGCTTCGTGACGGACGGCGCGTCGCCGAGAAGGTGTGGCAGCCGCCGCATTACGCTGCCACCTTCGAGGAAACGCAGCAGAAGGACGTAGACCTGGAAGGCACGCTCCAGTTCGAGGTCGCCCCCGGCGCATACACGTATCGCCTCTGGCTCAAAGATGAGCAGACCGGGCAGGAGCAAGCACCCCTTTCGCGTTCGTTCACGGTGCGAGACGGGGGAGGGCTCCACATCAGTGCGCCGCTGATGGCGCGGGCCGTGCAGGTCAGCGAGACGAATGTACGTCTCGGCCTTGTCAACCTCGGGGGCGATGTGCCTTATGGCGAAGGCGTCCATGCCATGCTGCCGGTGATGCTGCCGGACAGCCTGCAAGGGCGAGAAGGCAGCCTCCGGTACGCCGTACGTTACCTGGGTGCGGGGCAGACCGGGTCGATGAAGGGCGACGTCGCTACAGAGGGTGTCATCGACGGATCCGTCTGGCTCCCGGTGTGGGCGGCAGCCGAGGCGTTATGGGACGGTGGTACGGTGCAGTGGCCCTTGGCCGTATCGCCGGACCCGACCGTCGGCTATCTCGTGCCGGTCGATCTCCAGGGCGAACAGCTGGCCGACGGTGCTTATGTGCTGGAGGCGACGCTTACCGTCGGCAGGGTTGTGACGACGGAGCGGTATCGATTCAACACGCACTGGCGTTCGATGCCCCTTTCGCTCTACCACGCCGACGTTGCCTTGCGCAACCTGCGGTTCATCGAGGAGCGACAGACGATCAAGGCGTTGCGGAAAGGAACGCAGGAAGAGCAAGAAGCACGGCTGCGGGCGTACTGGAAAGAGCGGGACCCCACCCCCGGCACGCCGTTCAACGAATTGATGGCTGAATTTTACCGCCGCGTCGATGATGCTGCGGAAATGTTTCGTACCGCCCGCGTGCCGGTGCCGGACGGGCTGCGAACGGACCAGGCGTCTGTCTACATCGTCCACGGCCCACCCCGGGACACGGAGCGAACCTTTCCCGACAGCGGCGGGGTGCGAGAGACGTGGACCTACGCCGACGGCCGGCGATTTAGCTTCTGGGCCGCCACCAGCCTCGACCCGTTTCACCTGGAGCGGTAAGCAGGCAGGTTGACACGAGGATCTGTCCGCGCAAATGCCGAAACACGATACCGGCCGGGAGCCTGAGCGGGCTATCGGCGTAGGTTAAGCGTCGTGAGGAGGAGACGATCTTTCGAAAAAGGAAACGCCGGATCAACGCGCCGAAATCTGTTGACTATCGTCGATACATATGCTGGAGCAAGAACTCTTTTATCCCATAGAAGGCAGCGAGAAGCAGGGGCGGCCACCCAGGCGACCCCGTATCGCGGTAACACTGGGCGACCCCAACGGCGTCGGTCCGGAGGTTGTGCTTAAATGCCTGGCCGATTCTCGGTTGATCAAGTTCGTCGAGCCGCTGGTCGTCGGCTCGGCGCATGTGCTCACGGCGCATGCCACCAAGCTGGGCTATCGGGACCTGCGCCTGCACGTCGTGCAGCAGGTGCCTGAGCAACTCCAGGAAGGCGGCCTGACCGTGCTCGACACGGCGAAGGGCGACAAGCCCGGCGTGGAGTTTGGCAAGGTGACGCGCGAAGCCGGGGACCTGGCGATGAAAGCCGTGGAGGCCGCCACGAACCTGTGCCTCCAGGGCCAGGTCCAGGCCATGGTGACGTCGCCGATATCCAAAGAGGCCATCGCGCTGGCCGGATACGAGTTTCCCGGGCACACCGAGTTCATCGCCCGGCGCGCCGGCAGCGACACCTACACGATGATGTTCATCGCGGACGAGTTGCGCGTCGGCCTCGTAACCGGGCATATCCCGATCTGGGACGTGCCCAAACGCATCACCCGCGAGGCCATCCTCGAAAAAATCCGCGTCATCAGCAATAGTCTCATCCAGGACTTCGGCATCAGCCGGCCCAAGATTGCGGTGTTGGGGCTTAACCCCCACGCCGGCGACGGAGGGGTGCTGGGCCGCGAGGAAGTCGAATCGATCCTGCCGGCTATCGAGCGGTCCTGCGAGGAAGGCAACCTTGTTTTCGGGCCGTTGCCGGCCGATAGTTTCTTCGGCATCGGGGCATATCGGCTCTACGATGCCGTGGTGGCGATGTATCACGATCAAGGGCTGGTCCCCTTCAAGACGCTGGCCTTCGAGAGCGGCGTCAACTTTACAGCCGGCTTGTCCATCGTGCGTACCTCGCCGGACCACGGCACGGCGTTCAACATCGCGGGAGCAGGCAAAGCGTCGCCCGGTAGTATGCGGAGCGCCGTGTACCTCGCCGTCGACATCGTGCGCCGCCGTTTGAAGCAGCAGAGCCAGCGTAAAGCGGGATGAGGCGGCTGGGATTTACGATGTCGGATTTCGGATTATCGGGGGCACAGGACCATGAACCACGACCGGAGGCCGGCCATTCAAAATCCGAAATTGACGGTCCCGTACACGGCCTTGGCCGTCGGCTATGATCTAGTGATGGCCCACGTCGATTACGACTACTGGGCGGCGTATGCCCACGGTCTACTGCAGGCGCATCACCCGGCGCTGGAGAGCATCCTGGAGCTGGGATGCGGTACGGGGTCCCTGGCTCTGGCCTTGCAGCTCCGAGGGCCGTATCGGTATACCGCCACCGACGGCTCGGCCGAGATGATCCGCGTCGCCCGCCACAAAGCCGAGGAACACCACGCCGATATCCGGTTCAATGTGGTCAATTTTGCCGATTTTCAGGTCGAAGAGCCGTTCGACGCGGTTGTGCTGCTCTACGACGGCCTGAACTATCTGCTGGAACCGGACGGCATACAAGGGCTGCTGCATAGCGCCTATGCCGCCCTCCGGCCCGGCGGCGTGTTTCTCTTCGACCAGAGTACACCGGCCAACTCGATCAACAACGCCGACTTTTTCGAAGATGAAGGGCGCGTGCGTAACTTTGCCTATGTACGTCACAGCCGCTACGAAGCGTCTTCCCACCTGCACACCACGACGTTTCGCCTGATCGTCGACGGCCAGGAGCTATGCGAGGAGCATGTGCAGCGGGCCTATACGCTCGATGCCGTCCGGACGCTCGTCCAGGCCACCCGTTTTGACGAGGTAGCCGCCTATGATGATTTCACGACGGATGCGGCGACGGAAGACTCCGAGAGGATTCACTGGGTGCTGCGCCGCCCTGCTGATTGATCACGTTTCTTGTTTACTGTTTGGGCTGCACAGGCGATCTTCTAGGCCATCGCTCCCCATGCGCTTTTCAAGACCGCATCCCGACACGCCCAACCGATAAACCCGCGACACGCCTTGATCGATTTTAACAACGTCACCGCCTCCTATCCCTTACCGGATGGGACCCGGCGCATCGTGCTGGAAAACCTCACGCTCAAGCTCGAACAGGGTGAGATGGCGTACCTGATCGGGCCTACCGGTAGCGGAAAGAGCACGCTGATGCGGCTGCTCTACATGGACATGGTGCCCGATAAAGGCGTCGTCCGCGTCGGCGAATACCGGAGTGATCTCATCAAGCCCCGCGACATCCCGTATTTGCGGCGCTCGCTCGGCGTCGTCTTTCAGGATTTTCAACTCTTGCCGGACCGCAGTGTGTTTGAGAACGTGGCTTTTGCCCTCTATGCGACGGGCAAGAGTGGGGTTGCCGTCAAGGCGCGTGTGCTGCAACTGCTGGCGCGTGTGGGGCTGAGTCATAAGCAGAAACGGTTTCCCCACGAACTCTCCGGCGGCGAGCAGCAGCGCGTCGCCATCGCCCGTGCTATGGCCAACGACCCATGGGTGTTGCTGGCCGACGAACCGACCGGCAACCTGGACCCCCACGTCGCCGACGAGATCCAGAAACTCCTCTTGAGCCTGCATCACCAGGGCATGACCCTGCTCATGGCGACGCACGATTATCGGATCGTCAAGACGTTCGCGGCCCGTACGCTCGCCCTCATGAACGGCCAGGTCGTCGAGGTCGATCCCGAGACGCTTTAGCAAGGGATGGGCTTTCGGTTTGCTACAGGCTGGGTCGGACGTTATATTTTCCCGATTCGTCGCTCCGGGAGCCGGGTTGCTTACCGGAACTCGCCCGCCGCCGCGCTTCCACCCACCTAGTCGCCCCCACCTCTATGGAGTTTATCGAAGAATTTGTCGGCATCGCCGGCACGATCCTGACGCCGATCCTGGTCCTCATGCTGCTCGGGACCGGCCTTTTTCTGACGCTGCGTCTCGGGTTCGTCCAGGTGCGCCGGCTGGGCCACGGGTTCGCCGTCACCAGCGGCAAGTACGATGACCCCGACGAGCCGGGCGACGTCTCGCATTTCCAGGCCCTGACGACGGCGCTCTCAGCGACGGTCGGCATCGGCAACATCGCCGGGGTAGCCCTGGCCATTCACATCGGTGGGCCGGGGGCGCTCTTCTGGATGTGGGTGACGGCCTTTCTCGGGATGGCTACGAAATACAGCGAGGTGACGCTGGCCCAGCATTTTCGCGTCCAGGTAGATCCGAAAGGAGAGGGCAAGGTGTGGGCCGGCTCCGTCGCGGGCGGCCCGATGTATTACATCGAGCGAGGCCTCGGATCGAAGTGGAAGCCTGTGGCGGCCTTCTTTGCCTTCATGCTGATGATCACCTCCTTCATGACGGGCAACGCCATCCAGGCCAACACCATCGCCACGCAGATGGCCGACAACTTCGGCGTGGCGACCTGGATCACGGGGCTGCTCACGGCGGTGATCGTCGGGCTCGTCATCATCGGCGGCATCCGGCGCATCGGGGCCGTTACAAGCATCCTGGCGCCGCTCATGGCCACGGTCTACGTCCTGGGGGCGCTTATCATCCTGGCCGTCAACTTCGGAGCGGTCTTCCCGGCGCTCGGCATGATCATCACCGAAGCCTTTAACCCGACCGCCGGGGTGGCCGGGACCGGCATCGGCGTCTTTCTGACGACCATGTCCTACGGCGTCCGGCGCGGGCTTTTTTCCAACGAGGCGGGCCAGGGCTCCGCGCCGATAGCCCACTCGGCCGCCAAGACCGACGAGCCCGTCTCGGAAGGCGTGGTCGCCCTGCTCGAACCGTTCATCGACACCATCGTCATCTGCACGATGACGGGGCTCGTGATCGTGCTGACGGGGTCCTACTCGGCGCGGGTGCCTACGGAGCTTCTGCTGAACAACGTCAATGTTTCCTACGTCACCGGCACCGATGCCGGCGGGTACACGCCGACGACCGCGCCGCAACGCCTCGACGTGCAGAACGGCACCGTGGCCGGCGATACGCGCCTGGCCTTCTACGACGTGCCCGTCGGGCAACTCTTCGTCGACGACCCCCAGACGCAGGTCTTCAGCGGGACGATCTATCCCCAGGAGGGCCGCATCGAAGACGCGAGCGGCGCCGCCGTCGCCTCGGTCTTTGCCGACGCCGCCCGCAACAGTTCACCCCTGACGGCCCTCGGCTTCGAGCGCGGCCTCGAACCGATCGGGCTCGGTGGCCTCGGGCGTTACATCGTGCTGATCTGCGTCTTTATGTTCGCCATCTCGACCGCCATCTCCTGGAGTTATTACGGCGACCGGTGCGCCAACTACCTGTGGGGGACCGGCGCGATCCTGCCCTACAAGGTGGTCTATCTGGTGATGCACTTCGTCGGCGCGATCCTGGCCGTGACGACCATCTGGGACCTCGGCGACGTAGCGCTCTCGCTGGTGACGATCCCGAACGTGCTGTCGCTCCTCTTGCTTTCCGGCCTCCTCAAGAAGCTCACCGACAGCTACTTCGAGCGCAGGCCGTGGCATGAAAACTACGAGGTGCACAAGCGCGTCCAGGCGGAAAAACGCAAGCCCAGGGTTTAGGTGTGGGAGTATGGGCGTGTGGGAGGGAAAAACCTGCCTTACGTCCACCCGTCCACACCCCCACCTCCCATGAACAACCTCATCGTTGTCGACCACCCGCTGCTCAAACGCGACCTGACCATCCTGCGGCAGCGCGAGACGCCCTACGGGACCTTTCGCAAAAAACTCTCGGACGCGGCGGCGATCCTGGCCTATGAGGCGATGCGTTCGCTGGAGGTGCAGGCATCCGAGATCGAGACGCCGCTGGAGACGACAGTCGGCTACGAGATTGCCGGAGAAGTGTTCGTCGTGCCGATTTTGCGGGCCGGGCTCGGCATGGTCGACGGTTTTGTGCGTTTCGTCCCGGAAGCCCGCATCGGGCATCTCGGCATGTACCGCGACGAGGAAACCAAAGAGCCACGCGACTATTACAGCAGCATTCCCGGTGGTATCGAGGCGGCCCGCGTCTTCGTCGTCGATCCGATGCTGGCTACGGGCGGGAGTGCCGTCCAGAGCATCCAGCATCTGAAGGATCGGGGGGCACGCCGCTTTACGTTCGTCTGCCTCGTCGCTGCGCCCGAAGGCATTCAAGCGCTCCAGAAGGCGCATCCCGAGGTGCCCATCGTCACCGCTACCGTCGACCGCGAACTCAACGAGGACGCGTTCATTCTGCCCGGCCTGGGCGACGCCGGTGACCGTATCTTCGGCACCGAGTAACCGGCTCGTTTCGGGCACGCCGCGGCGGACGCACGCACGCCGGATCAAGAAGACCCCCAGGTTGCATCCATGGAAGCAGGCACCCATCGAACGCCGAGCCTCGCGCAGTCGGCTATCCCGGTCGTCGTCCTCATCGGCTTACTCGCCAGCTCGGTCTTTTTCTTCGGATCAGACTCGTCGTACGGGCCCAACCAGATCGCGCTCATCCTGGCCGCCATCATCGGGGCCGTCGTCGGGATGCGGCACGGGTACACCTGGCAGGAAATCCAGGACGGGATGGTCCACGGCGTGTCGCTGGCGATGGGCGCCCTCTTCATCCTGCTGGTGGTGGGTTCGCTCATCGGCACGTGGATCATGGCCGGGATCGTGCCTACCATGATCTATTACGGCTTGCAGATCCTGAGCCCCAAGATTTTCTATGCGGCCTGTTGCATCATCTGCGCCCTGGTCGCCGTCGCCACAGGGAGTTCGTGGACGACGGCCAGCACCGTCGGGATCGCCTTGATCGGGATCGCGGCGGCGTTCAACCTGAACCCCGGCATTGCCGCCGGGGCCATCATCTCGGGGTCGTACTTCGGCGATAAGATGTCGCCGCTTTCGGACACCACGAACCTGGCGCCCGCCATGGCCGGCACCGAGCTTTTCGTACACATCCGGCACATGCTGTGGACTACCGTTCCCAGCATCCTCATCGCCCTCGTGCTCTTCACCATCATCGGCTTCTTCGGCTCGACTGCCGGAGAGAGCAACGACCTCCAGGTCATGCTCGACGCGCTCAGCGGCAGTTTCAACATCGGGTGGTACCTGCTGCTGCCCGTAGCGGCGGTGTTGGTTCTGATCGTCAAGAAGATGCCGGCGTTTCCCGCCTTGCTGGTCGGGGCGCTGCTGGGCGGCGTGTTCGCCGTCCTCTTTCAACAGGACGTGGTGCTGCAATACGTGGGCGAAACCGATCTGCCGCGTGTGCCGGCCCTGCTGAAAGGCTTCTGGATGGCGATGTTCGGCGAGTTTACCGCAGCGACCGGCAACGAAGCCCTCGATGAGCTACTCACGCGCGGCGGTATGGTGAGTATGCTCAATACGGTCTGGTTGATCGTCTCGGCGATGATGTTCGGCGCCGTCATGGAGAAGACCGGCATGCTCGAAGTGCTGGCGGGGCGTATTCTACGTGTAGCCAAGAGCACGGGCGGGCTGATCGCCGCGACGCTGGCTACGAGCATCGGCACCAACATCATCGCGTCGGATCAGTACATCGCCATCGTCCTGCCGGGACGCATGTTTCGGGCGGAGTTCGCCAAGCGCAGGCTGGACCCCAAAAACCTGTCGCGTGCCCTCGAAGACGCCGGGACGCTGACGTCGCCGCTCATTCCCTGGAACACCTGCGGCGCGTTCATGGCGACGGCGCTGGGCGTGCCGACGTTTGCGTATTTGCCGTTTGCGTTCTTCAACCTCACGAACCCGGTCATCTCCGCCATCTACGGGTTCACCGGCTTCAGCATTGTGCCGCTGGAGGAGGAAGAAGGCGAAAAAGCCGAGGCGGCGCTTGAAGTGGTGTAGCGGTGCTGCCGAGACCTTTCTTGCCGGTCATGCTGAGGGCGCGATAGCGACCGAAGCATCTCGCCGATACGGGCTGGCTGAGTCCCGAGGGTGAGATCCTTCGACGCCGCCCGACGCTGTCGGGCTCTGCTCAAGATGACAAGAAAAGAGGCTTGTTGGTTTACGCTGTACGCATTAACCCCGCTTTTCCTCTTCTTCCAGCACCCGGTAGGAGATCGCCTGTGCCAGCGCGGGCGAGTTGCCCCAGGCGCGGTTGTTGGCGATGATGTTGAGCAGGGCGTTCTGGGCTTCGGCCTGAAAGACGAGCGCCGTCACGTCGAGCACCATGTTGTGCGCGTGCTGCGTCTCGGCAATCTCGGGAGCCGGCTTGTCGAACGGATAGGCCATCGCGTACGCGTCGGCATACTTGACGTTCGGCGGCGTCAGCAGCCGGGCGACGACCTCGCCGTTGGCCGCCGTGAAGCGCCCCCCGCATAGCTGCCACTGCTTACGGATGGGCGGCAGCCACGTCCAGTGGCTGAAGACGTGCCCCAGGCCCCGGTCCGCCAGCCAGTCGAAGTAGGGCGGCACCAGCAGGTGCTCGGAGCGGAGTTCGAGGTGGCACTGCACGGTGCGGGGGAGCGCAGCAAAGAAAGCGTCCAGCTCGGCGATGTTTTCGAGCGGGTCCGGCCCCTCCGAGACGCGCTGGTATTCTTGCTCGAAGAGCAGCCCCGCCAGCCGGTCGCCCAGCACGGCGACCGCCGGCTCGTGAAACCGTTCGAGATAGGCCGCGACGTTCAGGAAGTCGGGGTTGTCGACGTAATGAACGGATCCCTCCTGGCTGCGGCGCAGCTTCCGGGCGAAGAATTGTTGGGGGACCTTGAGCAGGAAGACGGCGTCCTCCGGGGCCGCATGCGCGTATTCCTGGAGGACGAAGAGGTTGTTGGACGGCGTCCCGTCGGCGTTGTGCAAGGCGCGGTAGAACGTGAAATCCAACTCCAGCACCCCGAAGTGTTCGAAGTAATCCTGGACCGACTCGACAGGCAGCGTCCGCTCTTCGAACGTTTCCTTGCCCAGCTTGCGTTTCCGCGTCTGGATGCGGCCGGCATACTTGTCCTCGGGATAGATCTGCCCGATCCATCCGGCATAGCGATCGCTGGCCGTGCCGAAACGCACGTGCGGGTGTACCTCATGAAACCGGTATGCCGCCACCTGTTCGCGCTGCAGCGTGAGGGGAAAGTCGGCCATGATGGTGCGGATGTGTGGAGGGAGGGGAAGGAGATTGAACGGGGCTGCCGGAGGGAATGGTCAGTGCGTTCGATGTTCGTTAAGTCCTTTGAACCCAAAACTTACGTGTTAAAGATAGGTTTAGATTCTTACGAGCCAACATGCGCCCCTATCCTCACAGGCTCATTCATTTACGCGTCCGTCCGCTCGGGCTCCGGAGCGCGGACGACGATCTCACCGTGGTGCTGGGCATCCTCATCGAGCAGGGCGAGGGCGCGTTCGTGGCGCTTGCGCTGCATCGTCTTTCGTACCTGATGGACGGAGAGGTAGGCGCCCAGGGCGATAAAAATGTAGTAGCCGAGCAGGCGCCACGCCAGCAAGGTCGGCGCGACGAGGGCTTCGGGCATGAGCGGGCCCAGCAGCAGGGCGTAGAGCCCTTCGAGGCCGCCGGCCCCGCCCGGCGTCGGCAGGACCACCGAGCCGAGCGTCACCGCAACGGTCCGCAAAAAGACGAGCAGCTTGTCCAGCCCCGGGTACACACTCCAGACGATAAAGACGACGAGCAGGTATCGGTTCAGCCAGGCTGCAAGCGTCAGCAGGAAGCCTTTGACGTAGAACGCAGGCTGCTGCGTGCGTAAGATGTGGGCGCGGTGTTGCAACTGGTCCATCACGCCCAGGGCGCGCTCCCGAAAACGACGCAGGCCCCGTACGCGGCAGACGCGGTCGACCATCTTTTCCAGCAGGCGCGGGCGCACGAGCGTGGCATAGCCGAAGACCAGGACCCATACCATGAAGCTCAGAAAGTAGAGCGTAAACGACCAGGACCCTACCGTGCCCAGCGAATCGGGTATGATCTCCAGGTGCAGGCCGAGGATCAGGATGGCCGGGATGGACAACGCAAACCAGATCTGGTCCATCAACATCGAAAAGAGCATGATCGAGGTCGCTTCGCCCAGCGGAAGTTGTTGATCCCGCGCGATGTACCCGGCAGCGATGGGGCCGCCGCCGATGGTGGACGGCGTCACGTTGGAGAGAAAATCCCAGGCGAGCTGGCCTCGGAGCGCGCCGAGCCACGTCAGGCGGCCGTGCGAGACGTACTGGAGACGCCAGGTGCCGAAGAAGATCCGGAGCACGACCGTCAGGACGGCCGCAGCCAGCAAGCCCGGGTCGAAGTCCAGCATCTGGCGGAACGAATCCGGCTCGAACGTGAAATAGCCGATCACACCCAGCACGATCAGGCTCAACCCGACCGACCATACGATGCTGCGCACGGAGATGCCGGGCACAGCCGCGCCGCTCCCGTTGTCTGCCAGCGCATCCTGGGACGTCCTTTCGGTTGCTGGATCGAACGATGGGTCAGGCATGAGGAGCGAAGAAGAAAACCATGGTGGCGGAAGGCATAACACTACGCCAAAATAAGAAAGCGGGGCGTCAGGTAAATAATTCGTTTCAAGCCGGATCTAGGTTACAGGGGGGTGAAAGGAGGCACTCGAAGGCCGAGGCAGCGTACGAGGCCGGAGTAGGGGCGGTTGCAACCCGGCATGCCTGTCCCGGCGCCATACCGGGAGGCCGGGCACATAAACGCAAGAAGAGGCACGGGGTTTGGGATTCCCGGAACCTCTTTCGTAATTCATATTCAGAGAGGGTTATGTAGAGCATGCCCCTTAAATTTCCGGGCAAGCCGGCTCTGCACATTGCTACAGAAAATGCGAAACACCAAATCGTTGTTGAGAGACCTCGGAAAGATACCCGTAGCAGGCAGGATACTGCTGGGCGCCTACAGGCTGAAAGTAGGGTTGCCTCCGTTGCTCAGATTTGTCAAAGAATTGTTGCGGTGGTTAGTTCGGTCCAGGGAGTACACGAATTTTACGTATGATTTGACGGATCTGAACAAGGAATATCTCGCATCCTTTGTAGCGACCGTGACGGGTGCGGATCGCGATACCGCCCTGCGTTATATCCAGGAGTTAGAAGCGGATGAAGGACTCATAGCCCATATTGACACGCTCACCCAATCGAGCGGCGAGCGTTCTTTTGCCGACCTGGGTGCCCGGTATGGTAAGCGTCTGGGATGGTATGCTATCGCCAGGATTGTAAAACCCCGCGTTGTCGTCGAAACAGGCGTCGAGAAAGGTCTGGGGGCGTGCGTGCTGACAGCTGCGCTCCTCAGGAATAAAGACGAGGGATTCCCGGGGTATTACTACGGCACCGACATTCAGCCGAGGGCGGGATATCTCCTCCAGGGAAAGTATGCGGACGTGGGGCGGATCTTGTATGGAGACTCGCTGCAATCGCTCGAGAACCTGGAGGCATCCCTTGACCTTTTTATTAACGACAGCGACCATTCGTCCGAGTATGAGCGACGAGAGTATGAGGCGATCCGGAATAAACTGACGGAGGGCGCTATCATCATCGGAGATAATGCGCACGAGACGAGAAACCTGCTGGACTTTGCCGTTCAGACCAACAGGGCGTTCCTGTTTTTTTCAGAGAAGCCGCGCAGGCACTGGTATCCGGGAGGAGGGATCGGAGTCGCTTTCAGACACAAGTAATCCATCGCATGGATCGATATGATCGACGTACGAAGAGCCGACCTGCACACGCACACGTACTGTTCGGACGGGCACCTGGCGCCGGCCGAGCTGGTAGCCCGGGCCCGGCAGGGCGGGTTGCAGGCGATCGCCATCACCGACCACGATTGCATCGACGGGCTTGCCGAAGGGCAGGCCGCCGGCCGCCGGCACGGCGTCGAGGTGGTGACCGGCGTCGAGTTGAGTGTGACGGTCGGCGAAGAAGAGGTACACCTGCTCGGTTATTTCTTTGACCCCGAGGCGCCGGCCCTCCGCGCGCATCTGGAAGCTTTTCAGCAAAGCCGCCTGGAGCGTGCCGTGCGTATGGTCGAACGGCTCAACGGGCTGGGGGTGCCGCTCCGGTTCGAGGCGGTGCAGGCGCGGGCGCTGGGGCGGGCGCTGGGGCGGCTCCACGTGGCGGAGGCGCTGGTAGCGCACGGGCACGTAGCTACCACGCAGGATGCGTTCGAAGCCTACCTCAGGGATGCCGGGCCGGCGTTTGTCGCCAAGCCGTTGTTTCCGGCCCGCGAGGCGCTCACGCTCCTCCACGAAGCAGGCGGCCTCGGCGTGCTGGCGCATCCGGGGCACTGGACGAGCGACGCGACCCTGATGGCGCTTATTCGCGCCGGGTTGGACGGCCTCGAAACCATCCACCCGTCGCATGATTCTACCCTTACCCACTACTATCGCGGGATTGCCCGTGATTTTGGCTTGCTCGAAACGGGAGGCTCGGATTATCATGGCCCGCGTCCCGACGTCGCCGATTCGTTAGGCCGCATCAGCATCCCGTACCGCTGGGTGGAACGCGCGCGCCGGGCGGCCAACCGGGTAGGCGTTACGTAATCGCCTGTCCTTGCGTGTACCACCTCACAACGTACCTTACTAACCTATGCCTACCTTCATCGAAGGCGATCTGGTGGCGGGCGATGCACGCTTCGCCATCGTCGTAAGCCGGTTCAACGCGCTCATTACGGAAAAACTGCTCGACGGAGCGCTCGATGCGTTGCGGCGGCATCAGGCGGACATGGAACGCGTCACGGTGGTCCGCTGTCCGGGTGCGTACGAGGTGCCGCTCGTGGCGCGGCGGCTGGCGGACTCGGGTGCCTACGACGCCGTGATCTGCCTGGCTGTCGTGATTCGGGGAGCCACCTATCATTTTGAACTGGTTGCTTCCGGCGTGGCGCGGGGCGTAACCCAGGCTGCGCTAGAAACCGGGGTACCCGTCATCTTCGGCGTGCTCACGACCGATACCATCGAGCAGGCTATTGAGCGTGCGGGCACGAAAGCCGGCAACAAAGGCGCTGACGCTGCGTTGGCTGCCATTGAGATGGTAAACTTGTTGCGCCACCTGTAAGAACGGGTAAATCCATACTTTCCGAGATACCGATCATCGGGAACGCCTCCTCAACACGCTAGCGGTTTTAGTACGCCCCTCGCCCACGCCAATCAACGTCGCTATCGACTCTTCGTTACCGCATCTGCTTTCCCACGCCCGTGTGTACGATGCCCCTGGCCTCGGCGGGCCTTTGTGCAAGCCCCGGTAGGTGCCTCTTGATTCTTTGACAGGTCGCCTACCCCGATGTTTGCATCGGAAAGCAACCGCTTCCTTCGACGGATACCTCGGCGCTTGCTCCGAGGAGGGTCATCAGCATCAACAGATCGGTCGTGTCATGATCCGTACAGTTTGCCTTGCTCGGCGTGCCTCGCATGTATCGTTGCTCACCAGGGTTCCTCTCATCCGGTTTCATGCGGCGGCCTGGATCGTGCTGGGCTGCTTCCTGGCGAATACGCCCGCCGTACAGGCACAGACGGACCGGTGGACGGCCCATACCTCCATGCGCGAGGTGATCGGGCTTGCAGTGGCCGAAGAGGCGGTGTGGGCAGCCACTACAGGCGGTGTTTTCAGCTATGACCCGACGACCGAAGAGGTCCGGCCGTTTACCGTAGCCGACGGGCTTCACGACGTGCAGACCCGCGCCATCGCCTACGACGTGCGCCGCCGCCAGGTTTGGATCGGCTATGTCAACGGGGTGCTCGATCGACTGGATGTGGAGACGGGAACCGTCAACACGTTCTTCGACATACAGCGCAGCGGCCGGTTTCCCTCGGCCGAGGTGAGCCGCCTCCTCATGCGGGGGGACTCGCTGTTGGTGGCTACGTCGTTCGGGTTAGTCATCTTTGATCCGGTACGGGGCGAAGTGCGCGACACGTATAGCCAACTCGGGTTCTTGCCTCCGGCTACCCCGGTACGGGATGTTACCGTCGCGCCCCTGCCGGACGGCCGCCTCGGCTTCTGGCTGGCTACGACGCTCGGTGTCGCCTACGCGCCGCTGGGCACGGTAAACCTGCAAGATCCCAGCGCGTGGACGATTGAGCAGCAGGCGCTGCCGGCCCGGGAAACGTTTTCCCTGGCCTCGTTTCAGGGGAAGATCTATGTGGGCACCGAACAAGGGCTGGCCCGCCGCGAGCCCGACGGCACCTACGTGCGCTACGGGTTTACGTCACGGCCCGTGCTCGATATCATTCCCCTGGAAGACAGGCTGATAGCCATCGACGATTTTAAGCTGTACGCGGCGTTTGCTTCGGGCGGGTCGCTCGTTCAGGCCGAGGGTTTTCTCGGGCTGGGTGTCGTTATCGATGGGCCCGATGGGACGATCTGGTTGGGCGACGCGCAGACGGGGCTCAATCGGTTTGCCCGGCCTGTCGGCAATGAACCGCCGGCCCTGCTCGGCGGAGAAATCTTTCCGGATGGACCCTTTGACGCGATTTTCGGCGACCTCACGGTGAATGCGCAGGGGGATCTATGGGCCGCTTCTGTGCAGAGTGCCGTGGGCACCGGCTTCTACCGGCTCGACGCGGATGCGCAATGGACGAATTACACGGGTCGTTTCTTCGAAGCGCTGGCGGGGCGTAGCAACTTCCTGCGGGTCCACGCCGATCGCCAGGGCAACCTGTGGGCGGTTTCCAACGGCCACGGGCTTGCTCAGGTGACCGAGGACGGCGATCTCACGGTCTACAACCAGGCCAACTCAAGCCTCCTGCCGGCGGCCGGGACGGCTAACTTCATCATCGCGGGAGGAGTGGCCAGTGACGCCGACGGCACCCTCTGGGTCACCAACACGGCGGCGGCCCAACCCCTCCACGTACGCGCTCCGGACGGCACGTGGACCGCCCTTCCTGCGCCCCAGTGCCCGGGCCTGGCCCCCACAACGGCCCTCGGCCCGCTGTTCATCGACTCGTTCGGGCAGAAGTGGATCGTGGTACTCGACCTCGGCAACCTCCGCTTGACGCGGGGCATCCTCCTGCTCGACACCGGCCTCGCTCCGACAGACCCCTCCGACGATGAGTGCCAGTTTATGGGAGAACGCGGCTCGGTGGGCCGTGGGCTCCCCAGCATCATCATCACGTCCATCACCGAAGACCGCATCGGCCGCGTCTGGATCGGCACGGACAACGGGCCTGCCTTCGTCCTCAGCAGCAGCGTCGCCGCGCGCGATCCTTCGACCGAGCCGAACTGGCCGTTGTGGGCGGACCGCACCGAGGGTACCTTCGTCCTTTCCAACCTGCACATCAACGACATCGCAGTCGATCCTTCCAACCGACTGTGGATCGGTACCAACGAAGGGGCTTATCTCGTCGAAGAAAAAGACGGCTGGGAGCGCGTCGAACGGTTTACGGCTTCCAACTCGCCGCTGTTTTCCGACATCGTCATCAGCACCACCGTCAACGGGCGGACGGGCGAAGTCTTTTTCGGCACCGACAAAGGGCTTATCAGCTTTCGGGGCGATGCCATCGACCCGGTTGCGACGAAGCGTGACCTGTTCGTCTATCCGAACCCTGTGCATATCACCGGCGAGGCGGCGCCGGATATCTTCATCGAAGGCCTGGTTGAGGAGACGGAGATCAAAGTCGTTGCCCCGCACGGGGAGGTAGTTGCCGCGTTTACCGCACGCGGTGGACGGGCTCGCTGGGATGGGCGCGATCAGGATCAACGATTTGTGCCTTCGGGCGTATATCTCGTCGTGGCCGTCGGTGAGAACGGAGAAGGGGCCGCTTTCGGCAAAGTCGCCGTGATTCGATGAGGGTAGGGGATGCCTCGTCAAAATTCATAAAAGTTCCTGGTAGGGCCGGATCGCTTGTCTTGCGCGGGGGTCGTAGGGGTGCTAACTTTAAGGCTCGTGAATTTTGACGAGGCACCTCCGGCGCTTTGACGGCACGCGAAGCAACGGGCGTGCGGCTGGATCTCTCTCGTCGAAAATCATCCATGGTGACCGTAGCTCAGGTGGTTAGAGCGCCAGGTTGTGGCCCTGGAGGTCGGGGGTTCAAGTCCCCTCGGTCACCCCGACGGGGTGTGTGTTAGGGTAACCAGCCTGAGCACACACCGTTACTACGGTGCGCCGCGTTCGTCTAGGGGTCTAGGACGCCGGCCTTTCACGCCGGTAACACGGGTTCGAATCCCGTACGCGGTACAACCGGGCCGCCAGCCTTTCTGATGGGCTGGCGGCTTTCTTTTTTTTACGAAAGGCGGCCTGTCACAGCCTGTCTCGTCTGCATGTGAGCGGGCCCGTCAAACGGGCTCGGTGGGTGCGCTTCGGGCACTCAGGAATTCCATTCGGAGAGTTAAGAGTCTTTCTCTCCTCGCCGATTATAGACTGTGCGGTGCTTCAGAAGACTACGTGCGCGCGCTTTGTTGCCGTCTTACCAGGGGATCGTCCCCGGCAGTTCGCGCCGAAGGAAAGCACTGCATGGCGAGGTTCTCGCCGTCTCCACCGTGGAGGCGGCCGCGACGCTCTTCATTCAATCGCAAAGCGGAGTTATTGCTATGGTTCTGCCACGCCTGACTGTGCTGGACGGACGCTATGCCATCGGGCGCGCCCTCGATGCATCCGAACCGCTGGTTATTGATTACCAGGCTTGGAATCTTCACACAGAGGATCAGGTCATCCTCGAAGAATTTTTCCCTACCGCCCTCGTACGTCGCGCTGCGGGCAGCTTCCAGGTCGAAGCCGTCAACGATATCTGGGATGAACTCTTTCACGTCGGGTTAGAGCAGTATCTCAAGGAGACGGACGTGTTGGCGTCGATCGGTCATCCGAATGTGATGCCTGTGGTCGAGTATTTTGAAGCCAACAACACGCTCTATCGCATCCTGGAACATCACAAGGGCGCTACGCTGGCTTCGGTGCTGAAGAAGCAGAACGACAAGCTACCCGCCAAGGCAGCGTTTACCATCTTGATCCCCCTGCTCGACGGGCTGCATGCGATCCATGAGCAGGGCCTTATCCACGGTGCCTTTTCGCCGAAAGCAATTTTCCTGGCAAAAGGCCAGGGGCCGATGCTGCTCGGGTTCCGTACCACGCACATCTTGATGGCCCAGCGGACGGGTGACCGCAAGCTCCTGATCGAAGACGGAATCTCGGCGCCCGAACAGTACAGGCCTGAAGGGCAACAGGGACCCTGGACCGATATCTACGCGGGTGCCGCTACCCTGTATCGCATGCTCACAGGGCGCATGTTGCCCGCTGCCTCGCGGCGCGTGGAGAAGGACGACGTGCCCGCCCTGCTGCAACAGGTGGGTGCCTTCTCCGACGCCATCCGTTCGGTGGTCGAACAGGCCCTGTCGATGAATCCTTCCCTGCGGCCTCGTTCGGCGCAGGCTTTTCAGCAGCAGTTGCTCGACGCCCTCAAGCAGAAAGACACGCCCCCGGCCGTTGTATCTGCTCCATCCCCGGCGCCCGAGCCGGAACCGGAGGTCGCCCCGACCGAAGCGCCGGACTTCGAAGAGGAGATGGTCGTCGCGGCGGAAGGGCCCGAGGCCGTCGAGGACGAAGCGCCCGTCGAAGTCGAGTGGGACGACGCATCGGAACCCATTGAGGAGGAGGTCTTCTTCGAAGAGGAGATCGCCGTACCCGCTGTTGAAGAATCCGTTGCGGTGTTCGACGCGCACATCCTGGAAGAGGATGGGCCCGACTACACTGCGGCAGGCCCCCTCGTGACGGCCGGTGAGGTACGCGCGGATGAAGCCGCCCAGGAGATGGCGGCGATCGCGGCACGGGCGCAGGAGATACCTACCTTGCCGGGTGCCAGGGAGACGCCACCCGCTGCGCAGGCTCGTACCGAGCGGAAGACGCAGCGCACCGATCGCGCCGCCGTGCGTTCCCGGCGTCGCGGTGGACCCGTTCTGGCGGCGGTCGCCGTCGTGGTGCTGGTTGCCCTTTCCGGCGCGTACGTCCTGATGCAGGGGGAGAGCAGCGAGCTGGGGCAGTTCGCCCATTACAAGTCGCAGGGGGATTCGCTCTTTGCCGTGGCCAACTACATCGAAGCGAAGACCCAGTACGAGCAGGCGTTGCTGGCGGCTCCGAACAACGAGTACGTCACGGGCCGGTTGAGCGAAACCCGGCAGCGCCTCGACGAAGTGAGGGACGTACGCTATGAAACGTTCATGGCGCAGGGGGACTCGCTCTACACCCTGGGCGAGGCTGCTATGAAGGCGGGAGACGCGCTGGGTGCGTTGAGTGCCTTTTCGGAGTCCGGCACGGCCTATTTCGAGGCGCTGCGGTATCACCCCGCTGATACGACGGCGCTGGAGAAAAGTGCGTTGACCGGCACCGCTACGGAAGAGGCGATGCAGCAGAGCCGCAGGCCGGAAGAACAGGCCGCCCCCGTCGTAGAGGCCGGGACGGAGGCCGAGGCGGACCCTGAGACCCTGAGCGAGCAGTTGTATACGAGCTATCGGCGCCAGGGAGATGCCTTGCTGGCCCGCGAAGAGTACGCCGCGGCCCGCGAGCGATTCGGCAGGGCGTTGCAAGAAAAGCCCGGCGATGCCTATGCCAGTGAAAAGGTCCAGGAAATCGACGTCCTTGTCGAACAGGTCGCGCGCGAGGATCAGCTACAGCAGGCGAATGACTTGTACAACGCAGGGCGGTACGATGAGGCAAAGGCGCTCTATAACGCCATCCTGGAGCGTGCTCCCGACGAACTGCGTGCCCGCGACGGCTTGACCCGCATCGAGAGCAGGATGGTCCAGGCGGGTCGGGACGCACAATATCAGCAACACCGCAACCAGGGCGATGCGCAAGCCCGGCAGAACAACCATGCCGGAGCCATTGCGAGCTACCAGCAGGCGCTTGCTTTCAAGCCGGGAGACGCCTATGTGCTGCAGCAGATTCAAGCGGTGCAGCAGGTGCAGCGACGGACCGAGGCCCAGCAGGAACAACTCCCGGAGCCGGTCCTGCGACCGGCTGACGACGGCATCTACACGGTCGTAGACGAGGCTCCGGAACTCATCGGCGGCTTGAAAGAATTGCATCGCAAGGTGAGGTACCCCGTCCAGGCACAACGGCAAAAGGTTGAAGGCCGCGTCTATGTTCAATTTGTTGTGACCGAGGAAGGTCGGGTGGAGAACGCACGGGTCATCCGGGGCATCGGCGGCGGCTGTGATGAGGAAGCGCGGCGTGTGGTCGAAGCCGCGCGTTTCGAGCCGGGCAAGGTCAACGGCCAGGCCGTCCGGGTACAACACACCCTCTTCATCACCTTCAAGTTGTAACCCCGCAGTGGTTTCAGGCCCTTCCTGGTTGACAGGGTCACGGCGTGCTGCGTCGTGACCCTGTTTTCGTTGGCGGGTTCGGGGTCAGGCCGGCGCCGGAGACGACGGGAGCCGTTTCGAGGCGAAGGCCGGCACGGCGCTGCGGACGGCGAGCAGGAGCAGCAACGGGAGGACGGCGTCGGGCATCTCCTGGGGCAGGAAGAACCAGGCCATTGTCAGCCCCAGCGTGGCGTACGCCGTCGCCAGCAGGTAGCTCCGGAGCCAGCGGACGCGCGCACGCCGGAGCAGGATGACGGCCGCAATGAGGTGCGTCGGCCAGGCCCAGAGCAGGTTCAGGTTGTTCTGGGTGACGGTGTGCAGCGAGATGAACCACAGAAACACGATCACCAGCCCTGCTACACCGACGAAGCCGAAGAGAAAGCCGTCGAACCAGGGCCGCCGGGCACGGGCCGCGTGGAGGTCGCGCACGGTGAGCAGTAAGCCTGCAGCCAGCAGCCCCCACAGCAGGAGCGCCGGCCATGGCCGGGCCGGTACCAGCGCTGCTGCTTCGGTGGTGCCGGCGACGGCATCCGTGCGGGCTACGAGCGGCAGCGGCCGGCCTTCGCGGGTGATCGTCGCGTGGTCGAACGCCTCCATCAGGTACAGCGGTAGAAACATCGCCTCGCGGGGCGTAGCCGTCCGGTCGGCGGGAAGGCCGAGGCCCAGGTCCATGCCGAGATCGAGGAACGGCTGCTCGATGAGGTACGGGTCGATGAGATCCCGAAAGCTCGCCGCCGATGCAGGGCCGGGTACAAACCGGACGGCGTCGCCCAGCACCGTTTCCAGCACATCCCGGATCCGTGTAGAGCAGTTGTCGAAGAAAAAATCGTAGCGGTAGTAGCGATTCTCGGGCAGGGCGTTCCGCTGCAAAAAGTGGAAGACCGCATCCCGCTGGGCCGCGTCCAGGTTCAGCACTTGCTCGATCACCGGCCTTCGTTCGACGTTCCAGTAAAAGTTGAGCGCATGCGGCCAGGATTGCACGGAAAGGAAGTAGTCGAGCTTGCCGTATGAAAATTCAACCCCGAACAGCAGCGGATTGGTGAAGCCGAACGTACCGTAGTTAAAAGAGACGTCGAGGTCGGTGGCCGGATCGTACACGCGGAGTGCGCTGTGGCCGAAGAGCGAATAGACGACGTCGCCGGGCAGGATGGTGATCAGCGAGATCCGGGCCTCGTCCGAGAGCTGCGCCCGGAGCGGGGCGGCTCCTGTGAAGAGGAGCAGCAGCACGGCAAGGCACCGAAGACGCAGGGCGAGCATCAGGTCGGCTGGATCGGCTAGGAACGGGGTTTTCGATTTCCAAACGACCGGACGGCAGAACGGTTCTGTGCTACCGGGCACCGGTTGCGAAACCTTTGCGCGCAGCAAGACATTTGCGCTACCCGGGACGATCTCATTGAACCCTCGAACGCCTGTGAATCGAACGGAACGTGTCCACTTTGTGCTGGATCAATTGCGAGCGGCCATCCCGCGTCCGGAGTCCGAGCTGGCATTTGTCGACGTGTATCAACTGATCGTCGCCGTCATCCTGTCGGCACAGTGTACCGATGAGCGTGTCAACAAGGTGACCCCGGCGTTGTTCGAAGCCTTCCCGACCCTCGATGCCCTGGCCGAGGCGACCCCCGAGCAGGTTTACCCGCTCATTAAGTCGGTGTCGTATCCCAACAACAAGGCGAAGCACCTCGTGGGAATGGCGCAGCGGGTGCAGCAGGACTTCGGCGGGCAAATCCCGCAGACGCCCCCGGACCTCGTGAAGCTGCCCGGCGTGGGGCGTAAGACGGCCCAGGTCGTCGCCTCCGTCGCCTTCGACGACGAGGATTCGTTGCCGGTCGATACGCACATCTTTCGGGTAGCCAACCGCATTGGCCTGGTCAGCAACGCCGACACGCCGTTGAAGGTCGAGCGCGGGCTCAAGCGAGTGCTGCCGCGTACGGCGTGGGGCGAGGCGCATCACCTGCTCATCCTGCACGGTCGCTACACTTGCACGGCACGTAAGCCTGCCTGTCGGAGCTGCCCGGTGGCGCCGGGCTGTCTCTATTTTGAGCATCTACAGAAATTACCGGCGCCGCTGCCCGGGCTGGACCCGAAGCAGGGGAAATTCTTTTGCAAGACCGAGGCGCGCTACTTCGAGGAACCCGCCGTGAAAATAGACCGCCACGGCACCGAGCAGGTCGCTTGCCCGTACTGCAACTCGATGCAAGTATTTCTATCGAAGACCGGCGAGCCGACAAAGAAAGTCCGCGATTTTCGGGTCTGACAGACCCGAAATAAGTTAAATTTTGTCTGAGGGAGCCCTCTCCTCAGTTGCGGGACGTAGTATGGTTTACTTTGGTTCTACGATCACAGAAACCTATGGACAAAAATAAACGACATATCCTGATCATCCTTGACGGATACGGCATTGCCGAAGATCCGTCGGTGAGCGCCATCGACCATGCCAGGAAGCCCTTCCTGGATGCTTTGTTCGCGCGCTATCCGCATGCCACGTTGCAGGCCTCGGGGCGCGCCGTAGGGTTGCCGGCAGGACAGATGGGCAACTCGGAAGTCGGACATATGAACCTGGGCGCGGGCCGCATCGTGTACCAGGACATCACCCGCATCGACCTCGCGATCGAGCAGGGTGACTTTTTTGAGGTCGATGCCTTCCTCCAGGCCGTGCAGCACGTCCGCCGGCACGGCAACAAGCTGCACCTGATGGGGTTATTCTCCGACGGCGGCGTGCACAGCCACACCGATCATCTCTACACACTGCTCGACCTGGCGAAGCGCCAGAGCCTCTCGAAAGCGCAAGTGTGCGTCCACGTCTTTACCGACGGGCGGGATACCGACCCGCACGGCGGCATCGGTTATGCAAAGGCGTTCATGGAACGCGCCGACGAGATAGGCGTGGGGCGGATCGTCTCGGTGGTAGGGCGCTACTTTGCCATGGACCGGGACCGCCGCTGGAAACGCATCGCGAAAGCCTACCGCCTCTTGACCGAAGGGACCGGCACGGTCTTCTCCGATCCGATAGCCGCCTTCGAAGCGAGCTATGCAGACGGTGTCACCGACGAGTTCATCGAACCCTGCCGAATCGACTACGGCGACGGCCTGAACACGCGCATCGAAGACGGCGACGCGGTGATCTTTTTCAACTTCCGCGCCGACCGGGGCCGCCAGCTTACGCGGGCCTTCACCCAGGCGCATTTCGCCGAGCGCGTGCGTGAAGAAAACCGGCGCGACCACATTCCCGAGGCGGACGAAGAGAAGGCCCCGTTCGAGGTAGCGGCCTTTCCCAACCTGTACTTCGTCACCTTTACGCCGTACGATGAGACGTTCGGCCTGCCGGTGGCGTTCGACAAGGTCAACCTGGCGCAGACGCTGGGCGAGGTCATCGCCGCGCAGGGCGGGCGGCAGCTTCGCGTCGCCGAGACGGAGAAATATCCGCACGTGACGTACTTCTTCAGCGGCGGACGGGAGGAGCCGTTCGAGGGAGAAGACCGCATCCTCGTGGCGTCGCCCCGGGTGCCTACCTACGACCTCCAGCCCGAGATGAGCGCGCCCGAAGTGGCCCGGCGCTGCGCCGAGGCGCTGGCCGAAGAGACGTACAACTTTGTTTGTCTTAACTTTGCCAATCCGGACATGGTGGGGCATACGGGCGTCTTCGAGGCGGCTGTGAAGGCCATCGAGGCCGTCGATGCAGGAACGCGGCAGGTCGTCGAAGCGGCCCTCGCGCACGGCTACAGCGTCAACATCATCGCCGACCACGGCAACGCCGACAAGCTCCGCAACCCCGACGGCTCGCCCCACACGGCGCACACGACCGCGCTCGTTCCCCATCTGATCCTCAAAGACGGCTTCGACGGGCCGATCAAGGACGGCAAGCTCGGCGACATCGCACCGACGATCCTGGCCCTCCTCGACGAAGAAATCCCCGAAGCGATGACGGGCGACGTGTTGATCGAGGTTGAGCGCGTTCGTTGAAAGGGGAGCATTTTATGGACGGAGCCGTGCAGTCGTTGCCGGGCATGGGCATCGTTTGGGGGTATGGGAGGAAGCTGAGGATAGAGCATTGAGGAGGATCGCCTGGATGGCATCGCCTGGCGATCCTCTATCCTGTATCTTCGAAAAAACCTCCTGCACCCCACGCAAACCGGAAGCCAGGCCACCGTGGCTCAGTAACCGAAGAACGTAACCGAAGAAACCCCATGACGCGAACGAGACTGCTTTTTTTGACGGCGGGCCTGCTGCTGGTCGGGTCGGTTGAAGCGCTCGGCCAGGCCCCTTTCACGTCCTCCAACCTGCCGATCATCGTGATCGACGTGGATCAGGAGATTCTGAATGAACCGAAGGTGCCGGGCCGGATGGGCATCATCGACAACGGTGCGGGCGTCCGCAACAACCTGACGGACCCCTTCAGCGGCTACGACGGCGCCATCGGCATCGAACTGCGCGGGTCGTCTTCGCTCATGTTTCCGAAGAAGTCGTTTGCCGTCGAGACGCGCGATGAGGCGGGTGGCGACGTCGACGCCGAGCTTCTCGGGTTGCCCGAGGAAGAGGACTGGGTGCTCCACGGGCCGTACAGCGACAAGTCGCTGATGCGCAACGTACTCATCTACGAGACGGCCCGGCGGATGGGGCGCTATGCTTCTCGCTCCCGGTTCTTCGAACTCGTCCTCAACGGCCAGTACTGGGGCGTCTACGTGCTGATGGAACGGATCAAGCGCGATGATAACCGGGTGGATATCGCCAATCTCAATCCGGACGAGGTGACGGGAGACGACCTCACAGGCGGCTACATCCTCAAGATCGACAAGACGGAAGGCAGTGAGGTGGGCGGGTGGACCTCGCCGCATCCGCCGCGTCCCGGCTCGGCCGACCGCATCTTTTACCAGTATCATGTCCCGAAACCGTCCGAGATCGTCCCCGAGCAGGAGGCGTATATCCAGCAGGTCGTCGCCACGTTCGAAGACGTCATGGCGGGTGCCGGGTATGCCGATCCGAAGGAGGGCTATGCGAAATACCTCGACGTGGCCTCGGCGGTCGACTTTTTCATCCTCAACGAGATCAGCAAGAACGTCGACGGCTATCGGCTGAGCACGTTCTTCTACAAAGACAAGGACAGCAACGGCGGCGGGAAGCTGGTGATGGGGCCGATCTGGGACTTCAACCTCGGCTTCGGCAACGCGGACTATTACGACGGCGGGCCGGTAGAGCGCTTCATGGTCAACTTCCGCGTGCCGGACGGCGACTTCCAGTTTCCCTTCTGGTGGAAGAAGCTCTGGGACGAGCCGGCTTTCAACGAGGCGCTGCGCCGTCGTTGGCATGCGCTGCGCAGCACGACGCTCCGCACCGATTCCTTGCTGCTGCGGATCGACGCGACGGCGGCTTTGCTGGACGAGGCGCAGCAGCGCAACTTCACGCGTTGGCCCGTGCTCGGCGAGTACGTCTGGCCGAACGCCGTCGTCGAAGGGTCGTACGGCGGTGAACTGGTGTACCTGAAAACGTGGATTCGGGACCGGCTGGGGTGGATCGATGCCATGCTGCCGCCGGTGCCCACAGCCGTCGCGTCCGATCCTGCCCGGCCGGAGGCGTTTCAACTGGTCGGGCCGTATCCGAATCCGTTTCGGTCCCAGGCGCAGTTGACCCTCTCGGTTGCTCAGCCGCAGCACATCGTGGTCGAGGTCTTCGACCTGATGGGGCGGCGGGTGCGTGTGCTCCATCGCGGGCCGATGCAGGCCGGTTCCTCGTATCGTTTCGACATCGAGGCGGCAGGGCTCCCGAACGGCCTCTATCTGATCCGCGCCGCCGGCGCAACGTTCGAGGCGACGCGCCGGGTATTGCTGGTGCAGTGAAAACCGAGGGGCAACAGGAATTTTACAGAAAGGGCGGGGAATGGCTCAGGCGAGAAAGCCCCTGATTTCAAGCAAGGGATGAACCTACCGGAAACGAACCTCCATCGGCAGGCGTGCTTGCACCGTGCCGTGCATGGCGATGAGTTCTTCGAGGAGGCGGGCTTGCCGCATGAGCATATTTTCGACGGGCGTAGCGCGCAGCCGTCCCCAGGTCTCGGCGATACGGGCCGAGAGGGTTTCGTTCAACGCTTCGACGAATGTTGGGGGCCGAGGCAGCAGGCGCGTGCGGTAGGTACCTTCTTCCAGGCCGGCTCTTTCCGCGGCGAGCCGGACGGCTACGTTGAGGTCGCCGAGGACGTCTACCAGGCCTAGCTCCAGGGCCTGCTGGCCGGTCCAGACGCGGCCCTGCGCGATCTCGTCGATCTCGGCGGTGCTGAGTCCTCGGCTCTCGGAGACCTTCTCCAGAAACCGTTCGTACGTCTGGCTGACGGCGTGCTGGAGCAGGCCGCGTTCGTGGTCCGAGAGCGGGCGCATGCCTGAGAACATATCGGCGTACGGGCTTGTGCGGACGTTGTCGGTCGTGATGCCGAGCTTGGTATCGAAGAAGTTGCCGAGGTTGAAGAGCACGCCGAAAACCCCGATGGAGCCGGTGAGCGTCTGGGGATCGGCCACGATGGTGTCTCCGGCGGTGGCGATCCAGTAGCCGCCGGAGGCCGCCAGGTCGCCCATCGAGACGACGACGGGTTTCTCGCGGGCGGTGAGGTCGATCTCGCGCCACATGGCATCCGCGGCGGCGGCGGAGCCGCCGGGCGAGTTGATGCGCAGCACCACGGCATCGATGCGTCCGTTTTCCCGGGCCGTCCGCATGGCGTCGTTGAACGTCGCCGAGCCGACGATGCCGGTGCCGCTCGGCCCGCTCATGATGGTGCCCTCGGCGTAGACGATGGCGATTTCCCCCTCGCTGCCGACGGCAAGACCGGCCTGGCTGTCCGACACCTTGACGTATGAACTGAGGCTGACGTGCCGGAGGTCGTCGTCTTCGTCTCGGCCCAGGGAGGCTTTAAAGCGCTGCTCTACTTCATCTTCGAACAAGAGCCCATCGAGCAGGCCGGCCTGATTGGCTTCTGCGGCGGTGATGAAGGCCGGGTCTTCGCTCAGCCGCTGTATGTCCGTCGCCGGGCGCCCCCGGCTTGCCGCGACGGCTTCCAGGAAGACGCTGTTTTGCGAGGCCAGCAACGCGGAGAGTTGCAGGGCGTTTTCGTCGGAGAGGTCGTCGCGCAGGAGAGGTTCGACGGCCGCTTTAAATTTGCCGGCCCGGATGATCTCGGGTTCGACGTCCAGCTTGTCGAGCAACCCTTTGAAGTACATCACCTCCATATAGAAGCCGTTGAACTCGAAGAAGGCTTCGGGGGCTGCGAAGACGCTGTCGGCCACGCTGGCGAGGAAGTATTCATCCTCCGCCATCATATACTCGCCGCTGGAAGCAATCAGCGGCTTGCCGCTCTCTTTGAAGGTCTGAAGGGCTTGCCGGATCTCGTACAGCATGCCCCAGCCGGCTTCGACGCCGTGTAGCTGCAGCCACACCCCTTCGATGCGGTCGTCGACGGCGGCTTTTTCCAGCGCTCCTTTGATGTCGTAGAGGTCAAACTCCGGTTCGCCGGCAAAAGCCTGATTGAAGGAGTCGTGCGAGACCAGTTCGGCAATCGGGCCGGAGAGGGTCAAAACCAGCACGGAGCCGGGTCGCACGGCGGGCGTCGTCTCCGAGGAGGCTACCAGCGCCACGAGGAACAGGAAGCCGAGGAAGAACACGGCGCCGAAGGCGATCAACGACCCCAGGATGCTGGCAATCAAAGTGGGAAAGAAGCGCATAAGAGACGATGGATGATCGGTAAAACGCGGCGTGCAGGCATGAGGCCGAAACGGTAAGACAGCAACGCCCCAGCGTCGGCGGGGTTGCATGGCGGAACCCCGCTGGAATCTTGGCAGCCTACTTCTTATCTACGTATCGTCCCCCCCGTAAAACGTCGAAAGGCGGTGTGGGCGTGGTTACAGGTTTTCGGGTTACAGGTTACAAGTTTAGGGGGTAGCGATGAAGTCTTTACAACCTGTCAACCCGCAACCCGTCAACCCGCAACCTGTCAACTCGTAACCCCCCGTATCGTTGGAATCTGTTTTTCAATACGACATCCCGGTATGGCATCCCCTGATCGTGCATTTCCCGGTGGCGCTGATCCTGGTCGGTGCGTTGGCGATGGGGGTGTGGAGCGTTCGCGGCACTTCGTTCTGGCGGCAGTGCGCCCTGTTGCTGTTGACCCTGGGATGGATCGGCGGAATCGTTGCCTATCAAACCGGGGAAGTCATGAAAGAGCATACCGAAGGGACCCCTATCGTCGAGGAACTCGTCGCACTCCATGAAAACGCGGCCTTTTATGCCCTGCTTGTGACGGGGGCCGTGGTGCTGGCCCTGGCGGGCCTGTCGGTATGGTTGGAGCGGCGCATCACCCTGGAGCGGAATCCGCCCGAACCCCTGGCAGCCCGGATTGTCCTGGCGTTGACGGCGCTGGTGGCCGCCGTCCTCATCGCCTGGACGGCGCATATCGGCGGTACGATGGTCTGGGGTGTCTGAGCCGTGTATCCTTTCGTCCTTGCGTCGCCGGTAGCCTTCCGAGCTGTATAGTAAAATGGACGATTCGGGTGGGCATGGGGAGGCCTTTCCGGTTTTTTTCCCGCCTGATGGCACGCTGGCGGGAATTTGTGGCCGGGGACAACACTTGGCACGTCTTTCTATGGTCTTTCGGGCCGGAGGCTTCGGAGCAATACACGCGCCAGTAGTACCAACCAACCGGAGGGTGTTCTCATGGGTAGGCATACAGTTATGACGCCGGGCCGCTGGATTCCATGGATCCTGTTGCTCATCGGTGTCCTGGTCGTTGTGCCGGACGCGATGGCACAATCACGGCAACGCGACCGCACAGGCCGATCAGAGTCGTCACGCGTCGAACGCGGCAAGGAAGAAACAAGCAGGGCACGGTCGTCGCGCAGCGAGCGGAGGGCGCCGGCCAAGGTGGAGGCGCCCAGCAAGCGAGCGGAGACCTCCCGGGCACGCACACAGGCTTCAGAAAGGCGAGAAGAGACGCGGAGTCGGTCTTCGGCGCCGGCACGTTCCCGGTCCGAGGCACGTACACAGCCGTCGCAGCGCACGGCCCGGCAGTCTCGCACCCGGGCTACCCAGGAGCGAGCCGACCGCGACAGGTCGAGCCGAAGCCCGGTGCCCGCCGCGCAGTCCAGGCAGCAGGATCGCCGGGAGGATCGCGGGACGAACACCAGCCGGACGCGTTCGCAGACCCGGCCCGAGGCGCAGCGTACACCGCAGACAAGCCGTGAACGGAGCACGCGGACGGAAACGCGCACCCGGCCGTCGCAGAGCACGTCGCGGACCGTGCCGGGGCAATCCCGCACCCGGGCCACCCAGGAGCGAGCCGACCGCGACAGGTCGAGCCGAGGCACGGCGCCGGCCACGCGGTCCAGGCAGCAGGATCGCCGGGAGGATCGCGGGACGAACACCAGCCGGACGCGTTCGCAGCAAAGAGACACCCGGGCGTCTCAAGCGCGTACCCCCCGCACCAGTTCACGCCAGCCGGCGCAACGCGTTGATCGAGAGGGTGCCCGGCGGGACGCAGAACGACGCCGCAAGGTACGATACGTGGAGCGGGATACCTGGCGGACACGCTACCAGCGGGACCGGCGCTACAAGGAGAAGCATTACAAGCGGCGGTATCGTGCGCAAAGACATTACCATAAACCCATCATGCGGCCCTTCATCCACATCGACATCCACTGGCCGTGGGTCCACCGGCATCGCCACGGGTGGCGGCCGCGCTATCAGTACCGCCAGGTCATCTACGTCGAGGCCGGCTGGGGACGCCGTCAGCGTCGTTCTCAGATCGACGTTCGGACCTACTATTACCACGAGTTGCGCCACGCCACGCCCGACCGGGCTGAAGTCGACATCTACGTAGAGCGGGTCGAACTCTACGAAAACGGTCGCTACCTGGGCCAGGTGGACCGCGTGCCGGAGCAGCTCGGGCGTATAGGGGCTACGATCTATCGCAACGGACGGGTCGAATTCGACCGCGACGTCTTCATCGTGGGAGATTCGTATGCCGGTTTCGAGATGATCTCGACGCGCTATTACGACGGCTTCCTGCTCGATGCCTACCGTCCGCAGCACGGTGTGCGGGCCGGCGTCCTGGACCTGCGCGCGCAGCGCGTCGTCCCGACCGGCCACAGCCGCCTGTTCGATCCGTATAACTTCGACGGCTATGTGCCGGTATCGCTGGTACCGGAAGACCAGGGATGGCTCCTCGACTATGGTCCGTCCTCCTTCAGCGCCGGGTACTACGACCATGATCCCTACTACTACGGGGGCTACCAGCGCTACGGCGACACCTACGACGATCCCTATTACGGGGACGACTACTACGAGGAGGAGTACTTCGAGGATGGCGAGGGGCGCCCGTATTACAGCGTTCGTTCTACCGTCGCCGAGGCGAACTTCGACATCGCCGCCGTGAAGAATGCCTACGACCGAAACTATTCGACGTCGTTCGGGGCAAACATACACCTCAAGCGCGAGACCCAGTTCGTCCGGGTAAAATGAGGATATGTAGACTGGATGGCGCCTGGTTGATGCGGGCTCTTGCCCCGTACTGTTGACCAGGAGGCTCCCTCCCAGCGAAGCACCGTTCTGCATGCAGGGCGGTGCTTCTCGCGTTTGGGGCCGGCGAAACTACCGTCCTCGCCCGGCGGTATGAGCGGGAGCGCGAGCCGTGAGGGCAGGGCGGTGCCCCGGTACGATCGGGTGCCCGTACGCCTTCTGTTCCCATCGGGCTGTCAGGATGGCGCAGGAGGAAGCGTGTGTACAGGTTGGAATGGCGCGCTCTGCCGTTTCGTCCTATCTTAACAAAGACGGCAAGGCTTTTGCTAAGCAGGTGCCCGCATGGGTAGCTCTCGATCTACATATCATCAAGCGCGACCGTTGAGCGAGCGCGAGCAGATGATCCTGCGTCTGATCGTGCGGAGCTTTATCGATACCGCCGGGCCGGTGGGGTCGCGTACCCTGTCCAAGCGCTATCCGCTCGGGCTGAGCCCGGCTTCCATCCGCAACACGATGAGTGACCTGGAGGATCTGGGCTATCTCAGCCATCCGCATACCTCCGCCGGGCGGATGCCGACGCAATTCGGCTACCGCGCCTTCGTCGACGACTTGATGAACACCACGGGCCTCTCGGGTGCCGAGAAGGCGTTGATCAAAAAGAAGCTCGATCAGCTCATGGGCGATGCCGATGAGTTGTTTCGGGAAAGCTCGCGGCTGCTGGGCCAGATGTCCAACCTGCTCGGCGTCGTACTCAGCCCCCGGCTCTCGACGGGCATGCTCGAACGCCTGGAGGTGGTGCCGCTGTCCTCGTCGCGCGTGATGATTGTGCTGAGCGTACGGAGCGGGCTCGTCAAGACGATCATCTTCGAGACCGAGGTAGGGCTTCGGCGTCAGGACCTGGATCGCGTTGTCATGCTGCTCAACGAGCGTCTGGCCGGGCTCCGCCTGGACGAGATTCGGCGCACCTACGCCAACCGCACGCGCGACCTCGAAGACGACCCGACGGGCATCGTGCGGCTCATCTTGAACGAGTCGGCGACGTTGTTCAGTGAGCCGGCGGAGGGACGTGTGAGCTATGGCGGTGCCCAACAACTGCTCACACAGCCTGAGTTCCAGGAGACCGAGGATGTGCGCCGCCTGATCGAAATCATCGAAGACGAAGGGTTTTTTCTCCAGTTGTTCGAAGGGCAGCAGCAGGCGGCCCTGGCGGCGGAGCCGGGCCAGGCCATCGTCAGCATCGGCAGCGAGATCAGCGACGAGAAAGTCGAAAAGTACTCCATCATCACGGCGCAATACCAGGTTGGCGAGACGGTCGGCAGCGTAGGCATTCTCGGGCCGATGCGTATGGATTACGAGCGGGCCATCGCCCTCGTCGAGAGTATGGCCGTACTGTTGAGCCGCCCCGGCCTTGATGCAACCAGTTGACCCTTGTCGACATAACCAGTGCACAGGTAGATGAGCAAGAAGGATGTAAACGGGCAGATCCAGGAGGCCGAGGAGGCCCTGGCCGGTTCGGCGACGGCAGCCGGGCCTGACGCGCCGGCTTCTGCCGATGCCGCTTCGACGGAAGATGCTCCTGAGGCGGCGGCGACCCTGGCCCGCGAGCTTGCGCAGGCGAAAGATCAGTTGCTGCGCCAGGCCGCCGAGTTCCAGAATTACCGGCGCCGGACCGAGAAGGAACGCGGGGAGTGGGTGCTGCGCGGTCAGGCGCAGGTCATCGAGCCGATGTTGACCGTGCTGGATGATTTCATGCGATCCCTCGAAGCTTCGCAACAGGTCGAGCAGCAGGAGACGCCCGGGCCTGCCTACCAGGCGCTCAAAGAGGGCGTCGAACTGGTCTATCAGAATTTTCAGGATACCCTGGCGAAGCTGGGTGTTGAAGCCATCGATGCCGTAGGGCAGCCCTTCGACGAGCGCCTGCACGAGGCGATGATGCAGATGCCGGCCCCCGAGGGCACGGCTTCCGGCATCGTGCTCCAGGAGATTCAACGCGGCTATCGCCTCGGCGAGCGGGTGTTACGCCATGCCAGGGTCATCGTAGCCGCCTGAGTACCCCTGGAGTACGGCCGGCTGTCTGGAAAAAAGTGCCCTGCGCGACGACTCCCATGATTCATGACTATGACGTAAAACATGCGTGATTACTACGAAATACTGGGTGTCGACCGGAATGCTGCGCCCGAGGATTTGAAGAAAGCCTACCGCAAGCTGGCGATGCAGTACCATCCGGATCGCAACCCCGGCGATAAAGAGGCCGAGTCCAAGTTCAAGGAGGCGGCGGAAGCCTACGAAGTGCTCTCGGACCCGAGCAAGCGCGAGCGGTACAATCGCTTCGGCCATGCCGGCGTGCGCAACGGGGCCGGCGGTGGAGCGGGCTTCCACGACATCAACGACATCTTCAGCGCCTTCAGCGACATCTTCGGAGGCACGGCCCAGGGCGGCATCTTTGAAGAGTTTTTCCGGGGAGGCCGCACGCAGACGCGTCGCGGAGGCGGGCGCCGTGGCGAAGCCCTGCGCATCCAACTACCGCTGACGCTCGAAGAGATCTCCGAAGGGACAGACAAAAAGATCAAAGTTCGCAAGTTTGTCTCCTGCGAAACCTGCCAGGGGAGTGGGGCTGAAGGCGGCAGCAGTGGCTACTCGACGTGCAGCACCTGCAACGGCCTCGGCGAGATCCGTCAGGCAAGGCAGACCGTCTTCGGCCAGTTCGTCAACGTACAGACGTGCCCGGCGTGCCTGGGAGAAGGGCAGGTCATCCAGCAAAAATGCGGCACCTGTAGCGGCGAGGGGCGCGTGCGGGGTGAAGAGACCATCACAGTCTCCGTACCGGCCGGGGTTATGGAAGGCAATTATCTGTCCATGCGCGGGGCAGGTAACGCCGGCATCCGAGGCGGCTCACCCGGCGAACTCCGTATCGAAATCGAAGAGCTTCCCAACGAAGACTTCGTGCGTGACGGGCTCGACCTGTATCACGACTGCTACATTTCCTTTCCCGACGCGGCGCTCGGCACCGAAGTCGAAGTGCCCACGCTCAAAGGGCGGGCACGCATCCAGATCGATCCGGGCACCCAGTCGGGTAAAATTCTGCGCATGCGCGGGCGCGGCCTGCCCGAACTCAACAGCGGCCGGCGGGGCGACCAGATGATCCGTATTCACGTCTGGACTCCCCGTATTCTGACCGACAAGGAGGCGGCCCTGCTCGAAAGTCTGCGTACCTCGCCTTCGTTTACACCCGCGCCGAACATGGAAGAGGACCGCAAGTCGTTCTTCAGCCGGGTCAAGGACGTCTTCACAGGATGAAATCGACGGCTGTCCAGACACGCGCTACCTCGAACCGGTTGACAAAAGGCCCGAAGAGGTTTTTCCGAACCTGAAAAGGGCGGAGGTCGATGCCTGAAATCAGCCGCTTCTATGGCATCATCGTCAGGCTGTTTTTCAACAGATGATAACACCAGACGAAACTTTCATGCCGGGAACGACCCACGGAGAGCAACTCCGGATGGCGATGCGCCGGGTGCCCTCGGCCGTTACCGTCGTGACGGTGGCCGGGGCCGACGAGGTCCGGGGGATTACGATAGGTTCCTTTACGAGCGTCTCCCTGGATCCGCCCCTCATCTCGTTCAACGTAGCCCTCGACGCCCAGGCACACGACCTGCTCGTCGGTGCCGATCACTTCGCGGTTCACATCCTGGCCGACGAACAGGCCCACCTGTCCAATCATTTTGCCGAAAAGGACCGTACGAGCGAGGAGCAGTTCGCGTCGATTCCGCATCGCCTCGACGCAAGCGGCACGCCGATTCTTGAGGACGTCCTTGCCGTGTTCTTTTGCACCCATTATGCCGTCTTTCCCGTCGGCGACCACTCTCTGCTCGTCGGCGAGGTCGTTCACATCGATCAGGGGCGAAGCAGGACGCCGCTTGTGTATTACGAGCGCCGTTATCACAGCGTCGGCGGTGAAGTCCAGGACCAGGAGGCGGCTTCGGTGAATCGTTTCTCCAGCGGGACGCCGTACGCGCCGGCTCCGAAGAAGGCGAAGTCGTAGCGGGCGGGGTCGTCGGGGCAGAGGCGGCGGCATCGCCGGGTGAGTTCCAGGGCTGCTTTCCAGTCGTTGGTTGCTCGATCAAGCAGGCCCAACGCCCGCGCCTGACGCGCCGCGTGCACATCGACCGGCAGCACGAGCTGGCTCGGACGGATCTTGGTCCAGACGCCCAGGTCGACCGGGCCGGGGCGGACCATCCACCGCAGATACATGCAGAGGCGCTTGCAGGCGCTGCCCGAGGCCGGCCGCGCCAGATGCTTGCGCAACCGGGACGGCGTCTCTGCAGAGATCGCCATCAGGCGCTCGCTGAATCCCTGGAGGGCAGCGCCGACGTCCTCAGCCTCTACAGGCAGGGTGTGGGCGAAGACGGCTTCTACCGTCTCGTACTGCCGGAGCGCTCGGCTCAGGTTTTTGGTGAACCACAGCGCGTCGACCGGCTGAAAGGTGCGGTGTTGGAACGTCGCGAGCCGGGCTGCATCGCGCCCCTCGTCGAAGTCGCGCACGAAGCGATACGGGCGATATCGCATCCGCTCGCACAGGTCCGCCATCTTCTTGAGGATCGTTTTGCGTTGCCCCCACGCCAGGAGCGCCGCATATAGCCCGATAACCTCCCGGTCGCGTGGGTCATCAAAGCCGTGCGGGATGGCGATGGGATCGTTCTGGATGAAAGCCGGCTGCTCGAACCGAGCCACGAGGCCGTCGAGGTACGCTTTGAGTTCGTCGAGCGTAGGCATAGGCCGGTCCCGTCGGGTAACGCGCCCAGAGATAAATCACTTGCTGAGCCGTGTCGAATTTACCGTATGGAGGTAGGAGAGGACGCTGAGGATGGAGGGTAGAGAATTGTGGATAGCGGATCCTCGCTTTGGTGGAAGTCCCTGGCGATGCTCCATACGCCCTGTTCGAAAAACCTGTCCCACGCCCATACCCCACATACCTATAACGCAACTTCGGCACGTCTCAGTAAGAGCCGAGCAGGCGCTGATGCTCCACCATGATGCAGCGGTTGTGGACGTAGGGCAGGCCGGCTGCTTCGGCCTTATTCCGGGCTTCGCTGGTCGAGACGCCGATCTGGGTCCAGATGGTCGGTTTCGTGCCGGTTGCCTGGGCGTAGTCCACGGCCATCGCTACCATCTCGGCCGTATGGGACGGGTGGCGAAAGATGTTGACGATGTCGATGCGGACGTCGTCCGGGAGGCTTTGCAGGTCCGGATAGGCGGGTTCGC